>Ga0194112_10007741_pt1 | contig 13934 bp, 7 predicted proteins | sample TA2MahC400mmetaG_FD_146191 | JGI IMG/M metagenome (GOLD analysis project Ga0194112, IMG submission 146191) | Freshwater microbial communities from Lake Tanganyika, Tanzania - TA2015016 Mahale Deep Cast 400m | ecosystem: Environmental > Aquatic > Freshwater > Lake | place: Tanzania: Lake...
TGTCCGCCCCGGCGGCGATCCCCCGCATCTCGTCCAGCAGGTCGGGAGTCCAGCGCCGGATGGCCGGGACAAAGTCGGTCCCGCCGAGAAAGCGGGCGATGGCCTCGTCGGCGTCCATCTGATACATGTGGGACAGCTCGCCCTTCCACCGGCCGACCACCTCGTGGATCTGGCTGCGGAGGGTCTCGCCGTGGGCCAGGCCACGCTCGTACGGGGACCCCTGGAGGAGCAAGGGTGGGGCTATTTCCCAATGACGAGAGGCTGCGCGGCTTGTAGATGGCGCCATCATTTTCCTTCTTGCTGCCCAGGGCGCCGGTGCCCGAGCCCCGCGCGCAATGCCGCCGAATGAATGCGGCGGCTAATGAGCTAGAAGTCGGCTTTGGCCTTGTCTTGCCGTCAGTTTCAACTGATGGCACATCGCGCGCGTGCCGTTGTCGTGGTGTGCGTGTTTGCAGACGTTCGTTATCACGAAGCCAACTCAGCGGAAGAGTGATAATAGTATGATTCTTGCATACAACTCTCGCAAGTTGATGATTTGAGCGTTTCCCTTATTCAAGATTTTGATGATGGCAAGCAGTAAAGCAATCCATCCCGCGGTGTCCTCAGAGAAGAATAGATATTTGGAAAAATTGAATTGTTCAACTTTGTAGTTGTCTGGAAATATTGACCAGGAGATTCTCTCAGCCAACCAGAGTAGTGAATTCTCTGAGTAAAAATATTGCGGATCGCCACCGAACTCGATGAACAAAGCCCTTAGCTTCTCTAGGGTCTTGGTATATTGAATTCCAAATGCACTTTGTGGATACAATAGTCCTGGGTAGATTTCATGACCAGGCATAGACTGTATTAGCTCCGCAAACCGATCAAACAGTTGAAATCTAACGAGATTGGTCATAAATCTATAATTGTACTTGATACCTGGAATATCCGATGAATTTGTAACCTTCAATAGATTCCAGGGGGGTTCCTCCAGAGTTTGAACTTTATCTACCATCGTAGCCCTTGCGCCCGACCCAAAATATTCGATTCCACGTGGATACTTGGCTTCGCTTTGCGAAAATATTATGCCCATAAAATGCTCCATATAGCACCACATGCGATTACTGTATTCACCATCCATAATCACAATCGTGGAGCAATCCGATTGGATTGTGGCAATCTTGGGCAACATCCTCCTAAAGTATTCTTCGTCAGCAACGTTTCTTGGCGGTTGGGGCAAGCATGAAAAGTCTATCCAGTAAAATGCATCTGGATGATTTCTTGCGTGATCCTTGATCATTGCCAATTGTTTCCCTTCTGGATCAGGATGCTCATAAGAATACCACCGATGCGATACAAAGAATCTCTGACCTTGGGGGTCTTCTACTAGCTTGGCACGATTAAAGGATGGAAACGTTGACACGCTGTCTAACAGGGTCTTGGCGGGAATGAAGTAGACATCAATTGATTGATCAAAAAAGTGTGCAGTCTCCTGTTCCTTTCTGACCCTCTTCTTTTCTTCGCTGACATAGGAATCAATATCAAACGGAACGAAATTACTCTCCACTTTGAACAGGGTTTTGTTGAGAATTACCTTGTTGTCAACTTTCCTGTCCCCAATTTGGAATGTGACAATACATTCTCCTTTTAGATGCTCCTTGAGTTGATGGAAAAAATCCATATTTGGTTGTGGTCCAACGATTGTTGTTCGCCCTACTCTCTCGTTATTGATGAAGAATTGAATATCTTCAGAAGTCGTTGCCATTGAGTAATCCTCCTTGTCCTTTTGACTTCCTGAGCGAATCAGATGTTCCCGTATTGGTTGCTTCGGTATTCCTTTCGACCAACATCCGACCAAGTCAAATGTCTGCAAACTCACGATTCCCGACACAAAAGTGGCGGGAATCACAGCCAAATCGCCGTGTTTCCCGCAATAATTGTTGCGGGAATCCAGGAGAGGTCACCTCTCCAAGCAAAAAGCGACCGTCATCCGGGCGGGGAAGGCCCAGACAACCGTCGCTCAGGCACAGGCCAGTTGCCGGCAAGAACCATCTTCAGGTCACAGCACGCCAAGAGCCAGATCTGCATTCTCGCTCTCCTGTAGGCACTGCCACCCTGAATACCAACCGATTGCCAATTGCACGCGCCACCTAACGCTAACTGTATTATACCATAGACAAGACGTTTGTCAATATCCCAGAAGGCTGCCCTGCTTCCGATGCCCAAAGTGGCGCAAAGTCACCAGGCGTCAGGTCTTAGACAAACGGGGCTGAGACGCCGCACCAGGCGGGCTCAGCCCCCGTGGTTTTCTGGTGTAGGCCCAAATAGCGCTCCCAGGACTGCCCGCCTTCTGGCCGGGCCAGTAGTGCGTCCAGTTGGCCTGCCGGCGGGCAAAGGTCAGCTCGTTGTCCATAGTTATGCCTTCATCGTATTTCTCAAACAAACAACCGTCCCTCTTCCAACCGCTTCTCCCCCTTCTCCGTAGGTATTGGATAAACATAGCTCCCTTCTTCCCATCGCTGTTCGACGTCTATGATAAACCCATCGTTGCGCAGGTCATCCATAAGGCTCAACACCGTGTCTACACCACCGTGCAAACCTTCAAGCACGCCAAAATGCTCGCTGGCTACAATGAATTCTCGTCGCGCTTTCCTCCTCTTCTCATCCGTCTGGTACTTGGTGGCCATATAGTCATTCCCCAACACGATCTGGGCAAGCGTCCAGGCTCCATAGGGCGCCCGTCCCCTCAAATTGGCTAATCCCGCGTTCCAGGCCACTACCTTCAAGACCTTGTACTTGGTGTCATGGTAGCGCCCTGGATCGGTTAAATCCTCCCACATAGGCTCGTTGGCCCACGGGACAGTAAGGTTTACATCGCACAGTGAGCAGCAAGTGTTGGCCCGAGTGGGCGGCTTCTCGGCACCCAAATAGCGCAAAATCTCCTCCCGCAGGCACTCGCCCACACCCAGTGCCTCGGCATACCGTCGCATCGCTGCCAGGTTCGCCTTCATCTCCTCGCGTACCCGATGGACCTCACCGATGTCCAGGTTCAGCAGGGCCCTTGCCAACATCTTCGGCCCCGGTGCCAGAGTAAATGCCCGGGCAAATGCCCGGTAGATCAGATACCCCTGCAGGGCTAGTTGATACAGCACAGCGTCCAGCGCCGCTGGCTCAACCCCCTCTGCAAGGGCGCCTTCCACCACCCGCAGTTCGCCGCGTGCTACCGGGCCGATACCCTGCTTCGCCAATACCTGCTCCACGGCTTCGCCTACGGGCCCTGGAGCAATCTCCCTAGCCCGCGCCGCTACAACCTCCAAGGGGGCCAGTAACCGGGCGCTAGCCTTTAACGTCACATCTACGCCTCGGCGGATAAAGCTCATCTCTTCCAACAGATGCAGGTGGATGCCCAGTTCTCGGTCCTCGTCGAACCCCAGCTTGTCTGCCAACTCCCGAGGATCTGTGTAGATCTCAACCCATCCTGCCGCCTCACAGCGCCGCCTTATCCAATCGAGCACGTTCTCCACCTGCTCTGGCTCCGGCAGGCTCTTTGGGATGAAGTATTCCTCATGGATCCAGAGATCATCCTCGTGGTACAATAGTACACAGTAGCTTATCTTGCCGTCACGGCCAGCGCGTCCCGCCTCCTGGAAGTAGGACTCGATGTCACCTGGAATCTGGTAGTGAATCACATAGCGGATGTCTGACTTGTCAATTCCCATGCCAAAGGCTTTTGTGGCCACGATGATCTTAATCTGCCCCTCCAAAAACATGTCCTGCACATCCTTGCGGGCCTGGTCATCCATCTTGCCATGGTAGTAGCGAATGTCCAATCCCATGCCTTCCAGCCGGCGGGCCAGACGCTCCGCCTCTCGTGTGGTGTTCACGTATACAATAGCGCTCTCGTCGTTTCGGTCGGCCGTTCGCAAGATGCGCAAAAGGATGCGCAGCTTGTCCCGTTTGCTCCTCACCTGAAAGCCTGGGCTGGTATGGTTGTACACCACGAAACGCAACTCAGGACGGTTGGGGTTGCGGTCAATTTCCACGTACCCATCCCTTAGCGCCAGTCGCCGTGCGATGGATTCACGTACCCAAGGCGTAGCCGTCGCCGTCAGCGCCGCCACTGGTGGGCGCCGACCACGCACCTCGGCAATGGCGTCCACCAGCCGCGCAATGTACAGGAAGTCTGGCCGGAAGCTCTGTCCCCACATGTGCACGCAATGCGCCTCGTCCACGACTACCTGCACGATGTTCCTGGCCGCCCGCAGCCCTGCCATCAATTTGGGATCGCGCACTCTCTCAGGCGCGACGTAGACCAGCCGCGTCGAGCCCTCACGCATCCGCTGATAGACCCGCTCCTGCTCTTCAGCCGTCTGGGTGCTGTCTATCCGATCGGCCACTGCCAGCCCCCGGTCTAGCAACTTGTCCACCTGGTCTTTCATCAGGGCCTTCAGCGGCGAAAACACCAGCGTTGTTCCGTTCCGCAGCAACGCAGGCAGTTGGAATGTGAACGACTTCCCTGACCCAGTGGGCAGCACCACCAGGGCATCCTGGCCGGTTAGCAATGCCCTTACTACCGTTTCCTGCTCCGGTGGTCGCCAGCCATCAAACTGAAATAACTCGGTCAACCCCCGCCATACCTTGTCCCAGATCTCCTTCAGGCGTTGCAGGGGTGTGATGTCCGGCACCTGTAGTTCAGCCAGCAGCCGCTCCAGCTTCGTTAGCAACTCTTCTGGCACTTTGGCCAGAATGACCTTCATCCGTTCCAAGTCAATCTGCCATTCGGCCGGAGCCTTGGCCATATGCGCGGCGATAGCCTGGTAGACAGCCCGGCGAGACAACTGGGTCTCATCATCAAGTAGCCTGGGCGCTCTGCTGTCTCCTATAGCCTCATCCATCCCTGGCAATGCCGCAATCAGGTCCCGCTTGTACTCCCTGTTCCACACCCGCTTATCTAAGAGCAGTACTGCGCCAATGTCCTCCTCATCCCGGATCAGCCGACCGAATCCCTGCTTGAAGTCAATGAGCATCAGTGGCAAGATGTAGTCCACAAACTCATGGTCTCCCCGGCTACGAACCTCCGCCGCTCGAGCGCGGATCACTGGCTCACCCAGCATTGGAAACGGTAGTTTCTCCATGACCACGTAACACAGGTTGGGACCGGGGACATCCACCCCCTCCCAGAAACTCTTCAGTCCTAACAACACAGAGCCCGGTCGTGTCTTCAGTTCCTCCAGCAGAGCGCGCCGCCCTCCCGTCTCTCCCTGGCATCCCACCGGGATGCTGTTTTCCCCCAACGTTGGTTCCACAGCTTTGAATACATCCAGCATCCGCACCCGAGCGGTAAACAATCCTAGACCATTGCCTCCAGTGAAGTGGAAAAACCAACCCAACTCCTGACCCACCTCGTCCACGAAGTTCTGGATCTCACTGGGCCGTGCGTCCGATCGCATGTACCGGGCAATGGCGAACAGCGCCCGACTGTAGTCCAGCTCTGGCGGCAGAGCGATGGCATCCTCAGGTCGCACACGCGGTAGCAGCCCCAGCCGGTCGAGCACGAATCCAAACCCGGCTTCGCGGGTGGTCCGCAGCGTCGCCGATGTCAGCACCAGCGTACGCTTCCCAGCGTACAACTGTCCAGATAAATATGGCCCTACCCGCACCGGCGCTCGCTTCACCGCCCACCGATATGGCCCGGTGTACTCTTCCTCTTTATGGCCCTCCTCGACAGGGATGGCGCGCTCTACCTCTACCCAATGCACCTTGACAAGCCGGTCGTAGCCAACACGCAGCAAGCTCTCCAGGAGTTCCGCGTGTTTAACCAGCTTATCTCCCAGATAACGCAGTTCGTTCCGTGTCTCTTGCTGGAATGCCGACAGCGGGTGCGCTCCCAGCCAATCATACAGCCGCCGTACCATCTCTCCCGTCTCCCGCAGGGCATCAGTCAGACGCTCCCGGGCCTCCTGTACGGGTTTCCAACTCGTAGGATTAGCCCGCTGGGGATCCGCCTCAAGTGTCAGGTTAGCTCCATATCGCGGATCCAGCTGGGTCTGGTTAAGTTCTACATACCGCTTGAGTTGACCACCAAAGTCTTCTGTCAGCGTTGCCAGTACGTTTCGCTTGTATAGCGCCAGGGCAATAAGCTTCTGTCCCTCTGGCTCCCCGACTTTGTCCCGCACTCGGATGAGTACGCCCTGGCCAGACCGCCGATCCAGCAGCCGGTTGACTAGATACATGATGGTTTTCCAGGAGACCTCATCGGTGGCCGCATCCGTGGCTGCATCCTCCAGGTTGTGCGCCTCATCCACCACCACACGGGTAAATGGTAGGCCGCACTCCTCCCAGTCCTCTCGGGAAAGCAGCAGGGCATGGTTCATCACCACTACGTCAGCGTTTTCGGCCCGGGCATACGCTAGCCGGTGGAAACAGACACCGCAGGTCTCACAGCGGTCGCGAGAACATTCCCTGCGCTCTGAGCACAGACTATCCCGCAACTGCTCCAAGGCCGGGAACGTGTTGATGGCCCAGTAGCTGATCTCGTCCAGTAGCCCTTCCGTCGTCGCCGAGAGCCAGCAGAGCACGTAGAACCAGGCGAACCGCTCCTCGTCGTCCAGAGCGGCCAAGTCCGTCTGGGCGTATAGAGCTGCCACCCGTTCCAGACAGGCGTAATTGGCCATCCCTTTCAGCACCTGGGGCTGAAAGTCTACCTCCAGGCTGTTGCGCACCTTCTTCAGATCATCGGCCATCTGGTCCTGTAACAGCCGGGTGTAGGTCGAGACGACCATGGGTTCGTGCTGGCTTCGCGCCCACAATACGCCGGGCACAAGGTAGGCGAACGTCTTGCCAGTGCCCGTTGGGGCCTCGATGGCCATAAAGCAATCGCCTTTCAGCCCCCGGCACACAGCCTCGACCATCTCCAACTGGGACTCACGGCGCTTGAGGTCGCGTGCCTCAACCATCTCCTCGAATCGCTCTCGTACGGCCTGTGCAGTGAACTCGAACGCCAGACGGGAGAGTCGCTCCTCCGCTGCGGGCTTGACGTGCACGAGCCCTCTGACAATGGCGTCCCGGTCCTCCACAGATGGAGACACGTTCACGCCCAGGCTTGCTGCTACCTGAGGCATTAACCGACAAAACTCCCCGGCCAATTGTGGGTGCTCGAACATCCGTTGCCGAACAGCTTCCACCAGCCGGGGGATGATGGCTGCCAGTACCAGCACGTCCACCACGGCGTTGTGAAAACCCATCCACGAGAATGCCCCTACCCCCTGGTCGGCGGCCCATCGCTCAACCCAGTGCCCCCCATCCTGACCTTCGCCGACTCCTAACGCCTTACTGAACTCTTCCAGTCGGAACGAGTTCAAATCTGGTCGGGCCAGGCAGGCCAGCTCCATAGAATCGGCGATTGGATTCTCGATCTGCCATCCAATCTGCTCCGCCGCCTGTTTCAAAAACCCATGGTCAAAGCGAGCATTGTGAGCCACCAGGGGCAGGGCGCCTACCCAACGTTGAAACCGGCTTATGACCTTTTCTAGAGGATCAGCCTTCTGCAGGTTCTCCTCCCACTCCGGGTGACTGGTGAAACCCAGCTTCACCTTGAGACCATATGTGATTTCCTGGCCGTCCAGGTTGACATACTCGTCGAACACAGCCGGAAGTTCAGTGCCGTCTTCGGTCAGAATCGCCGTTGGCTGGCCGCCCACCATCCGTACTGCCGCCACTTGGATGATCCGGTCCCGCTCTTGTTTCACCCCTGTGGTTTCCAGGTCAAAGGCGATGAAAGTGTCCAAAGAGGGTAAACTGGCCAGGTATGGCCGCACAATCTTCTCCCGCTCCCGGGGTGCCGTCTGTCTACCAGCGGCCACGTCTTCAGCTTCCACCACCGCCCGCAGCCGCCACATGCCTCCTGCCAGGGCGATAAACAAATCCGGGTTACGCTGCAACGTCTCCCGAATCTCCGATGGTTGACAACGTAACCCGGTCTGTTCTAGGACAGCCCGCCGGCTCTCGCGCTCGGTGAGCCCAGCCGGATGGGCGTCCAATACCTTTTTGATGGCTTCCACCAACACTCTGTTGGTGGAGATACCCTGGGCTTCTCCAACTCTGTTCCTCATCTTCAGGGACTCCTTTGATAGACCTTATCTTGCGAATCTGATCGGTGGCGACTCAGAACTTCTTGCTCGCCTTGACCTTTACTCCGCCGAATCCCCGCTGCGCTAGCAGATCCCCCAGTTGGTTGTTGTAGCCCGTCAGCGCCCTGGCCACGGCATGTGCCACCGCGTGTGCTTGTCGCTTGGACCCGGATTTGCTTCCCTCTACACGCACGATTCCCTCCATCTGGGCCAGCAACTGCTTGACCTCGCCCATCTCCAGCAACCGAAGCAAAAAGCCCCGTGCCTTGCCCGGTGTTTTTCTGAAATACTCCAATATTGGCTCTCCGTTGACCATAAGCTCTCCAGAACCGGGCCGCAACACAGCTTGGGCGACAGCCAACTTGAGCCTTCCCCACCCAACCCATTGTTGAGACGGCCCATCTCCAACCGGGAGACCTTGCGACTCGGCTTCGGCCGTCACCAAACCCAGCATATCCAACCGGTCTACCACAGCCTGATCCATCACCTCTCCGGCCTGCAGGAAGACCTCCCATATCTCAGGGTGGTAGTAATCGCCTTTTGCTTTCCGTCTGATGAGTGCATCCCAAGCCATTCAGCTACCCCTTGCTTTGCAAGATTTCACTTCTCGTCATTTGACTTTTTTCGAAAGACTAGAATGTATTGATGGTTGATATTTGAAACGAACGCATACGGTATACCATAAGGGTACAGATTCTTGCTATCCTGAACTAGAATGGTGATCCCCTGCAAGGTGAAATCACACTCTTCGACGGCATCTGAAATATCAGAGTGGTATGCGATAAACTCCCCTCTATCCCTAAAATCCGATACGATGACGCACATGTACTTTCCGGTTCTAAGAACCCGATAACACTCCATAAAGACCTTCTGCAATTCTCGGAGGAATTGGGTGTAGGATCCTATATTCCCCAGATCCGCCTCCAGTTCGCTGTATCGGGTCTCCAGGCCTTTTTCAATCCGTTCCCGAATGACCTTATGGTCTGTATTTTTATGAAGTATCTTCCAGTATGGTGGACTGGTGACTATGAAGTCGAAGGATTCGTCATCGAATTCATGCATTATCTCCCGCGCGTCACCCTCAATCACCTGTTGGCGGTACTTCTCCTCAATAGTTATCCCCTGGAAAAGTGGTAGTTCACCCACCTTCACACGTTTTCTGGCTATCTCCGCCCATCTGGGGCCCAATTCGATGCCTACACCATATCTGTCTGTTGTCTTGCATGCCACCAGGGTTGATCCCACGCCTACAAATGGGTCTAGCACCCTCTGGCCTTGTTTGGTGAAAAACAAAATTAGCTTTTCTATATCAGATTCAGCGAAAGTTGCAGGATGCTGGCTTTTCAAATCGTCCCGGGCAGGTGGCTGGCTGTATATGACACTGGGCAGCAATTGCTCCAACACATTCTCAGCGCCTTCTTTGCCCCTTTTCTCGACAAGCCATTCAATGAATGCTTGCCACTTTTCATCCGCAAGTAAATCTGCAAACTCGCTGGTGGCTTCACTTTTCCAGACGCTCTTGGTACTGATCATCCACTCTTTGTTCGTTAGATCATTGAGGCGATTACGGGAGTCTACGCTCTCACCGGTTCTATAGTCGGCTTGAGCTTCCGAGCCCAAGCCGGTGTTGGAATCAATTACTAGTTGTTCTTCGATCTTTCCGTTGGTTTGCTGCTTGCCGGACATGCCAAGTTTCCTCCTTGGTAGCACAGGTGTGCGGCGCTACCGGTTCCAGATAGTTTCTTGTTCAGGATAATCTTCTGCAAAGGGACACCCCATCTTTAGACAAACCTGCCACCACGCATCGCAGTGAACCCCTCTCAATTGACTAGGTAACCTGCCCGAAGTTTCTTCTGGATGCACGGGTTTTGTCTGCCATATGCTCTTCTTGATTGGATGACAGAGGTCAGGGATGCGCTTGCCTATCTCTTTATTGATCCTGACAAGCTCCTGAAATGCTTGTTGCTTATAAGGCAAGTAGAACCCGACTTCTTCAAAAGCATCACAGAATACTTTAAGTTGGTGTTCCTTCGCCCAGCTTCCACTCGGAGCTCTGGCATGGGGATCGCGGATGTTGGGATGGCCCCATATTATGAAAGACACAGGAATGCCCAACTCCAGTTGAAAGAGTCGGCATATTTGCGGCGGCAAGAACCAGTCCGACTGTCTGATCTGGAAAAAGATAAACATGCGGCCATCGGTGTAGTACTGAGCACGCCTCACATAGCCTGCTGCATCAGCGAATCCTCTGGTGAATTCTATCTTGTGCTCTCTGGGCAAGTCAAACACGAAGTCGGGTACTATCAAGGACTCAGAGTTACCGATAAGGCTAGCCGCTATGCTGTAGAGCTCACAGTCCTGTGTCACAACGATATCGGCCACATTTGCAGTACGCTCGACTTGAATAGTATCCCTAAATCGGGTAGCCAGGCGATCTTCCAGCAAATCGATGCTATCGGCTATTGCCGATCTATCCAAACCAGCCACATCTGTTTCCAAAGTCGACCTCTGGAGACTTACTCTCAGTCCCTGGTGGGAAAATACACCTTTGGCGGTCGCAAGGCCAAGCATATACATGGCTTCAAGGTCAAGCTCTGCATAGCCCCTTGTTTGCCCAAATGAGATTCTATTCAGCCCCAAATTGTATGCGCACCAATCCACATCTGTCAGACTTCGGAATCCCAAGTACTTTTGTGCTTGCTTGCAGAAATCTCGATAAGCAACGTACGTGTCCACATTCCACTGCCAGTCAGCAGGCCATTCTAATCCCAGTACATGGAGAGCGTCAACCGATCGGCTGTTGTACAGAATATGCTCCTCGGGATACACCGCGTGCAAGATGCCAGAGACCACGTTTATCCCAAACCCATTAGGCTCCCGTATCACCTGCTCCATTCGCCGCTCAATTGGCCCCCCGCCGTACAGCAAAACTCGCAGTGTGTCCCGCACAACTTGCTCCATCTCCGTATTGGACTTCCCCAGCCGGGATCCAATGACACTGCTGTAGCTGCCCCATGTCTGATTCCCTTCGATCTCTAACTCGCCAGACTCGTAGGCCTCTTTGAGTTGCTCTGCGCTCATCGCTCCCAGCAGGGCCTCTGTTTCCTCCGAGTCGATACGGTGGCTATGCCCTTGATATTTTACCGAGCCAAGTTGCCATATTTGCCGATTGAACTCGTCTAGTGTCAGAGCCTCTAGCCTGTCTTTGGCTACTAACTCTCTTATCCTCTGGTGGGCCACCCCACGCAGGAACAGCACTTTCTCCCGGGCTGGGTCCTCCATGTATGCTTGGACTGCCGCCTGCAGCGCCGCTTTCCTTTGGTCATCTGCCCACAACGCAGCCCACAAGTCTCTCGCCGTATCGGTGACTTGTGCGCTTCGCGCGATCTCCTGCAGTGACCTGTCTTTATCAAACTGAGGGCCACGTTGCACCACTGTTGGCACCTGCACGCGCCTTCTCGGCCCGACAGACCGTACCCGCTCCCCTTTTTCTGGTCGGAACCAATACTTTCCGTTACCTACCGGTTCAAACGCCGACCGCCGCCATAACTCCCAGGGAATCGTCGCCGTCGATGTCACGAGCCGTCGATTATAATGAATCTCCTGGAACAACTCATCGGCTGTGACGTACAAAGGCTTCCGTCCCTTTGCCTCCCATCCCTCGCAACAAACCTCGTACATCAGGCCAAAATAACCTTGCCCCACCCGGTCCGCTTCAGCGAATAGGGCGGGCAGGTCTTCCCACGAGGCCGCTGCGATGAACACCTCATCCGAAACCTCGTAGCGACATGGTTCATCTGTCTCCTCATACTCTACTTTGGGGTGACCCTCCCCGTCCAGAATCGGCTGATCTGCCTCATCGGTCACCCAGAACACCCGTCGTACGCGGACTGTTCCCTGCTTTGTCGTTGTCTTGGTTCGGATATCGTATTCCCGCAGGTTGCCTCGATGAGAGATGACGAGCTTGGCCCCAGGGTAAATCCCATGCATGTAGAACGCCTGGTACATCTGGGGCGACCCCAAGATACGCCCACGCTCCCAATTAACCCAGGCTTGGAATGATTCTTCTTCTCCACCAAATCGGTGGTAGAACGTTACCGCATCTGCTCCCGCTGCTCGTGGTGGAAACACCCGCCGCATATCCTGCGTCAGTTGCAACCAATTGCCGTAGTAATGGCTTGTCCCCAGTGTGGTTGTTGCATTCAGCCTTCGGGTTCGCCGCCAAGCCTCCAAGTCTTCCTCCATGACCTTCTCTGGCTCTTTTGGTTCCTCTTCTTCATCTACCAGTTCCTCTTCTACATCTAGCACCACGCCTTCTGGTAGCATGATCACGTTCTCTTCCCGGGGCCCCACCAGCACCGGCCGCTCTTGCAACTCTTGCCATTCCTCTTCCAACACCCAGCCAGCGCCCAGCCGACGGGTCTCCCGGCACCGCTGCAGCGCCACATTTAAGGCGAACGCCTTCAGTAGATATGCATCACTACCGTTATTCTCCTGTTCCCATATCGCTTTCACCAACTCTTCCGTCGGCCGTGGGTGAATGATCCCATCTACCAACAACCCGTGGAGCAACGGCCAGACCTGAGCCAGTTCCTCATCCCTCACCTCTGGTAGAATCTCAGCCAGGCACCAGTGATCCCCTTGTGTGTCCTGAAACCAGACAAAGTGGCTATCCGTGCCCAGTGCCTCTTGAACCGCTGTCCGAATGGCCGGGCCGTGTTCTTCAATGATCCGGTGCACCTGATCATCGGTCACGGGCTGGCGATCCTCGGCTGGCGCTCCGGGGACTTCGGCGGCCACATATCGCTCCGTGCCATCGGGTAGGGCCAACGTCAGGATCTTGAACTTGCCCTGCTTCGGATTGCCCCCGGCACGCACCGCTTTCACCCTAGCCGATTGGTCCTTGAACCGGATGGTCTCCTTCTCAGCGTATCGTGCCCCCGGCGCGTACAGGCGCTCTCCCGGTTCAGCCTCCAACTGCGCCCGCACGGCAGCCCGCGCCAGCACATTCACGTGCATTGGCCGCCCTGATTCGCGGATCACCTGTGCCAGTGTCCCTACATACACGCTTTCAAGAGTCATTTTCTTCATACCCTTGCATTATCATTGGCACCCGTTCACGGTGTCCCAGATAGTGGGGGGTATCGGTCATAGTGCACCTGTGCAGGCAGAAACAGCCGCCCTCCTGCCTATTGCAGGAAGGCGGCTCTGGTGGTAGATGTCGGCCGGCCTTCCTGGGGGCGACAGAGAACCGGAGAGGTTTTCTCTACAAGGGATTATATCACCTTTTATGCCGCCTGGCAAGAGGAAGAGGGCCGGAGAGGCCAGGGCCAGACCCGTGGCCACAGAAACTCACAGAAGGACACAAAACCGGGGGCGGCGTGCCGGTTCAGGTAATTTTTCTGTGCATTTCTGTGTCTTTCGGTGGCTGCCTCCCCGCCGGCGCTCTGCGGCAACGCGTCTACTATCCCCGAAGCCGTGACCTGCATTCGGGCATTGCCAAAAATCAGGGAAGGTTGTATAATGCCTGCAGGAAAACTTCTGTGCTTGCTGTGTTCTCGCTTGAAACTAGCCCGAACAAGCTCGGGACTCCGCAGTCCTCAACGCTGAAAATCGCCCCCATGCTGCATGAAGAAGCCATCCTGCGCACCAAACTGCATCCGCCACGCCCGCCGCGCCATACCCTGGTGCGGCCGCGCGTGGACGCCCTGCTGCGCCAGGCCTTTGACCATCGCCTGACCATCGTGCAGGCCAGTACGGGCTACGGCAAATCTACGGCCCTGGCCAACCTGGCCGCCTGGAACGTGCCCCTCTTCTGGTACACCG
>Ga0194112_10007742_pt1 | contig 13932 bp, 12 predicted proteins | sample TA2MahC400mmetaG_FD_146191 | JGI IMG/M metagenome (GOLD analysis project Ga0194112, IMG submission 146191) | Freshwater microbial communities from Lake Tanganyika, Tanzania - TA2015016 Mahale Deep Cast 400m | ecosystem: Environmental > Aquatic > Freshwater > Lake | place: Tanzania: Lake...
GGTGGCGCAGGTATTTCAGGCGGGCCTGGATGGCCCGGAGCTGCTCCTCATCCAGCCCGCCGGTGACCTCCTTGCGGTATCGGGCGATGAAGGGCACGGTGTTGTCTTCGTCCAGCAGTTGGACGGTGTGGGCGATCTGCTCGGCTTCCAGGCCCAGTTCGTGGGCGATGGTGGTTTTGATCAGATGGTCGGTCATGGTTTCTCCTTGAGTTGCAGAATAAAACAGAAGCCGAGACTTGTCTCGACTTCTCTACTGGCTTTGCCAAGTCGCTTTGACCTTAATGCTACCCCAACCGCATCAATCGCTCCGCGCAACTCTGCCTGAGTTCTCCATCGGTGCTTTCAGTGAGATACTTCTCGTACTCCTCCCTGGCTTTCTCCTTTTCTCCTTTGGCCTCATGAAGCAACGCTAAGGCATAGTGAGCGGCAGCCAAATCGGGGTTCTTATCCAGGGCTTCTCTGAGATCGGTAATGACATCCTCAATGCTGGAGTCGTCAACTTCTAGAGCCGAAACCCTTTCATAGAGAGTCAGTGCTTCCTGTATCTGGCCTTTCAACAGACGGAATAGGGCCAAGTTGCCAATCAGAGCGAAGTCATTGGGCTCCAGTTCAAGCGCCTGCTCAGTTAGCCCAATGGCTTCCTCGAAGCGACCTAAGTGATAATAGAGCCAGCCAAGATTACCATATGCCCAGACGAAGTTGGGATCCAGTTCAATGGTTTTGCGGTAGGCTGCTTCCGCTTCCCCATAACGCTGCAATTGGCGAAGAAGGATGCCCAGACCGGTGTGCGGGTAGGCATAGTTGGGGTCAAGTTCGATGGCTTTGCGATAGGCTGCCTCCGCTTCCTCGTAACGCTTGAGATCGTGAAGCAAGCTGGCTAGGTTGCTGTACGCTATCGCGGAGTTGGGGACAAGTTCGATGGCCTTGCGATAGGCCGCCTCCGCTTCCTCGTAACGCTTGAGATCGTAGAGAAGACCGCCTAGGTTGCCGTGGGCTATCGCGTAGTTGGGGTCCAGTTCGATGGCTTTGCAATAGGCCGCCTCCGCTTCCTCATAACGCCCCAGAACCCGGCAGACCATACCCTGGCTGGTGATGACCCAGACCAAGTCGGGCTGAAGTTCGATAGCGCGGTTGAAGTCGGCCAGGGCGTCGTCGTAACGCTCCATCAGCCGGTAGGTCTCGCCCCGACTGGCGATGGCCCAGGCGTAGTTGGGGTCCAATCCGATGGCACGATTGAAGTCGACTAGAGCGTCGTCGTAGCACTCCATCAACCGGTAGGTCTCGCCCCGACTGGCAATTGCCCAGGCAGAGTCAGGGGCCAATTCGATGGCCCGGTTAAGACTCGCCAACGCCTCCTCATAGCGTTTCAGATTACGGAGTAATAGTGCCTCGTTATAGTGGTATCCAGCGACCTTGGGCTCACGCTCAATCGCTTTTTGGATAGCTTGCAATCCTTCTTCGTATTTCTCCAAGCGGTAGAACGCACCACCCCAACTATTGTAGTCTTCGGCCTCCCCTTCCTCTATGGCGAAAGCGCGACCGTAGAGTTCGGCGGCCTCGGCCCAGTGGTCCAAATCGTATTGAACAGAGGCCAGCGAGCGCAAGAATTCAGTCTCCTGAGGGGCTAATTCTACCGCCTTTTCATAGGCTTCTACTGCCTTGTCCAGTTGTCCTTGGTTACGGTAGGCCGTCCCCAGTGTTTGCCAGGCCAGGAGGTTGTCTGGATCATGCTCAACAGCCTTCTCCAGCCAACTTACCTGCTCTTCATTACGACCCAGGTCACCTAACACAGCGGCCAGGAGTTGGCAGGCTTCGATTTGGCCAGGGTCTAGTTCTACAGCACGTTGGAGGGCATCAACCGCTTGCTCACGCAACGAACGTGCCTTCCTTCGCCTGCGTGCACGTTGTGCCTGCTCACTGAGCACTGTCCCCAATCCGAAATAGGCTACAGCATAGTCTGGGTCAAGGTTCAGGGCGTCACGAAAAACCCGTAACGCTTCGTTTGCCATTCCAGCTTCGCGCAAGGCCATGCCCAGGTTGAGATAGGCGGCTTTCAGGTTGGCCATGACTGCCGGATTCAGTTCTTTAGACATAGCTAATGCCCCCTGGTTCTCACTCCAAAGGGGATGATCCTGCTACTTTGCCCTTCGGTACCCGTAGGTCTCAGAACGCGAGTCGCTTCCCGTTTCTTAACTGCTGCGAGTTCTTCCGCTACCTCCTCACTTACCCGTTCCGTGCTCACCTTGCTCAGTTCTAACCTGGCTCTCATCTCTATCGCCCGTGCCAGCCACAGAACTGTTTCCTCTCTGAACGGTTGCCGGGCCACAGTTTCCAAGGAGCGTGCTAAGCTCAATGTTATCTCCTTTTCGGGTTCGAAGGTGGTGGCAGCTTGCAGGGCTCCCCGGAAAGCACCTACCAGACGGCACACGGCAGACACAGGCACACTGGCTACCACGTAGCCACCCAAGCGTTCCAATATGCGATCCAACCCCCCATAGTCTAGGGGGCCTTCAGTCAGTGCCCGCTCCAACCCCTGGCTGGCAATCATTCCTTCCACCTTGTTTACTTCTTCCTCCAGGCCATGTTCCTGGAAAATGGCCCATGCCTGGTTGAGCAAGCTCTCGGCTCGCGGCCATTGATGGCGCAGGGCGGCGACTCGGGCTCTTTCACGCAGGAGATAGGCCCGCACCACGGCTATACCTTCTTCCCTGTCCTCCAATCCCTCCTCGAAAGCCGCCAGCTCCAGGTGCTTTTCGATCTTCGCCAACCGGGCCTCGCGGTCGGGAGTGGCCGGCTCTCGCTCCAGCTCGTCCAGCATGTTATGAGCCCCTATGTAGTTAGCGCTGAGAGGGTGGACGCGTACCGGGACGGCTCTAGGCTGGAAGGCGCTGACTTCGTTTACCAATTCCCTTCGCTTCTCCATGTCGGCAGTTAGAGTATAGTAGAGAGATCGGCGGCCTCGACCGGCGACAGGCACGGTCTCCTTGCTCTTGACCACGTAGCCATCCCGTATCAGCCGCTGCACTACTGTTTCCACACTCTTGGGGTTGAGCCCCATCAGCTTCGCCACCTGTCCGATGGTGAACCGCTCACGGGCGGCTATGAACTGCTTAACCTTGAAGGTCACTTCCCCAGATACCGTCATCGTGCTCCTCCTTTTTGGATCAGGTGCAATAGAGTATACATGCGAATTTAATTCTTGTCAAATGAAGGAAAATTAAATCAATGAGGCCAGCAGTCCATTGATAATCGGATTGGCCTGAACCAATCGTTGCAAACCGGCTATATCATCACGTCGGCGGTAGTCGCTGATTTTGTGGACGAACTCGGTGTGCAGATCGTCTGCCCCAAAATCGTCAAAGGAACACAGGGCTAACTGAGCACTGAGGGAACGGAAGGTCTCGGTATCTCTACCCAGCACCTGCAAATGAAACCATTTTGCCAGGTCGTAACCCCTTCGCATCAAGTGGTTTTCTTGCTCGGTCACTATGATATAATGATCCAGTGCGTCAGAACGTATTGCCTCGTGGCCTAGGAAAGTGGGGTCATTCAACCGCTCCCAGTAAAGGTCAAAGGCAGTGTAGATCAGCCAGCCATCTTCAAAGCTACCTTGAAAAACATGTGGTTTCCGGAACCGGTCTGCGTACATGGATGCAGTATGAAGGTGGGATAGATGCTCGTGAAGGAAATAGAAAGGTAGATTGAGGAAATCACTGAAGCAGAAGTCAGCCGGAGCAAAGAGGAAAGTGAGGAGGCTAACCCCGCCCCGTTTCTCAGGGCGACAACACAGGCCCAACTGGTGGTCTAATTCCACTTCAAGCTGCACGGGGCGTTGCAAGTGATCGCCTGGCTCGCCGAAACTACTGTAATACGCTCGAGACAGTTCCTCGCCCACAGTCTGTGGCTCAGACAGGTCGAAAGGCACGAGGGGCAAATCTGTGACGGCCTCACAGTAAGTCTCACAAGCAGTCACCAATTCACGGTTCCTGGGGCGTTGCCGTCCCACTTCGTGAGCCATCAAATCCAGCAAGTTGTCCAGTGCCTCAGACGGGTCCTCTTTGAACGTACTGCCAAACGCATTGGCTGCCGGATCAAAGCATTTCTGGGCCAATTGCAACAATGACCAGTTTTGGGTGGAGACTGCCTGCTCAAACGACTCACAATGGGCCAACAGCCCACCGAAGCAGTGGCATAGAACATCAAAGATGGTTTGCCGGAGGGGATCTAAGGACATCAGCCCTCCTCGCTGGGCTTACTTCTGGTACTTGGCAATTTCCTCTAGAGCGATAGACACCGAGTCGCCCTCAACGGGAATCGTAATCTCCTTGCCGTCCATCTTGATTTTCAGTACCCTCACTTTGCCGTACTTTTTCTTGAGGTAACCGAAGACGGCCTTGAATAACCCGACCACTGGCGCGCCAATCAAGGTAGCTATTTCGAGGATCAGCTTGATGGATTCCATCTCCTCTTTGGTAGGCAGATATCGCTCCGCATGCAATGAGAAACGGTCACTGTCCACCAGGTCTGCCATCTTCTCTTCGGCTGCTGCCTGACGGATATCGTCAGCCAAGTCAGCCTCCACATCGGCAACTGTGTAGGGCGCTATGGGCTCTATCGCCAATTCGACCGTCATAGTTTCGGTTTTATCGCTCATCACTCTCTCCCTTCACTAACTTGACCAAACTGGCAAGCAAACACGACCTGATTCTACCATATCTCAACGGATTGCGCAATTAGTTCTCGGTTGGAGAAAGGTTTGCCCTTTAGTTTGCGTCACCGAGACTCAGCGAGACCAGCAAAAAGTCGGCCGTCGTAAGCGGTTTGACCTTGAGCTTATAATCCATCAGCCGTCCTTCCTCGTCAATGGCGAAGTGGCTACGGATGATGCCCTCGTAGGTCTTGCCGTACATCTTCTTTTCCCCCCAGGCGCCGTAAGCCTCGGTCACCTTGTGGTCTGGGTCTGAGAGCAGGATGAAGGGCAGGTTGTGCTTCTCACGGAACTTGACCAGGGCCTCGGGCGGGTCGGGGCTGATGCCGATGACAACGGCGTCTTCCTCCTCGATGCTGGGATAGACGTCGCGGATGGCGCACGCTTGCTGGGTGCAGCCAGAGGTGCCAGCCTTGGGGTAGAAGTAGAGCACCACTTTCTGGCCACGGAAGTCCGCTAGACTTACTTCTTTGCCCTCGTCTGACGTTAACGTGAAACCTGGGGCTAAAGTACCTTTTTCTAACATTTGCTCCTCCCATCAAACTATGAAATGGTTCATCGTCTGCGTTTCTGGATGAAGATGACGACGACCACGAGAGCCAGGGCAACCGACACAGCCTTCACGATGGTGCGCTGAAAATCTGTGCCGATCATGATGGCGTGGATGGTTACCAGCAGGAAGGCCACGTAGTTAAGGGCGTGAATCCCCCGCCAGTTCCGGCCGATGGTCTTTCGCAGCACCGCGGCTAGCGAGGCGGCGGCGATCAGGTACCAGGCCGGACGACCGCCCAGCTTCAGAAAGACGACCCAGGAATCAAATCTTGGTAAGAAAACCCTCAGGCTCCCCGCGTTGATCGCCACCCCTAAGGGGTGCAGCGTGACCAGCACCAATCCCGTCACGGTCAGGATATGGTGTACTTTGACAAAGGGGCGACCAAAGAGGCGAGATGTCTGCCGCATGTAGGCAGAGGAAAGGACGGATAGAAAAAGGGCCAGGTAGCCCATCAACCCTGATCCTCGGATGAACCAGTTGAGGGGACTTCCGTATGGCTGTAGCGATATCAGGCCGCTGACCAGAATCAGACCAAGGATACCAGCCAGGACCAGATACCATGTTCTACGTGATTTGTTCATTGACATTGGCTTCGACTCCTTTCACTATAAGTTTACCACATTTTGGCCGGTTTGTCACCAGCGAATGGCGAAGAGAAATCAGCCCCGAAAGGGCAGGCGCAAGCGGCGCAGCAGAATCCCCAACGGCCCGGCTGGTATCCGCCCCGGCGTCGCCTCCCCGCCCTCGGCCCGGTGGCCGTAGACGTCGTAGTGCGCGATGGCCGATAATGGCTTGCGGGACGTCGGGGGTGGATCCTCCGCCGGGAAGCCCACCGTCAGCAGCCCCACGATCTCCAGGTGATCGGGTATCTTGAGAATGGCGGCCACCGCCTTGCGGTCCAGGGCACCGATCCAACAGGTCCCCAGCCCCAGAGCTTTGGCCTGTAGCATGATCTGCCCTCCCGCCAGCCCCACGTCCTCGTGGAGGTACCTGCGATAGGCAGGATTCCGCGCATCTCCACACAGCACGATGAGCAGGGGGGCCTCCCCGACGTGTGCCCACTTGATGAAATAGAAGGCCGCGTGCTGGGCCACCTCCCGGCGGATGGCCTCGTCGCGGACGACAATAAAGGCCCACGGCTGCCGATTGCTGGCCGACGGCGCCCAGCGGCCGGCTTCCAGCAGTTGCTCGACCATCTCGTCTGGCACCGGGTCCGGCCGGTAGCGGCGGATGCTGCGTCGGCTTCTGAGCAGAGCCAGCAACGACTCGGGGGAGGGGTAGTTGTCATTCATCCGCTTGCCTCGCGCTCCAGTATCCCGGTCAGACAGCCAATGCCGCCGGCTGCCTTGTGGACCTCGTCCATCTCGACCACCCAGCAGGCGATGCCGGCCTCTTCATAGAACGCCTGGGTGATGGGGTTGCCGGCTGCCATCAGGATCCGCCGGGGACCCAGCGTCACGAAGTTGAGGGCCATCCCCCGTACCGCCTCTGCCTCGTCCGGTATGAAGAGGATTGTGTACCCGCGGGCCCGCAGGGCGTCCACGACGGCATAGGGCACGCGCCCCGGCCAGGCGATGGCCAGGTCGCGGTCGGCGAAGCGCAAGGTGCCCATCAGGTGCATGGCCCCGTAGGGAAGCCCAACCTGGATGACCTCGACTCCCATCTCCTGCAACAGGCCCGCCACCTGTGCCGCTCCCTCGGCGTTGGTGCGCAGTCCCGTGGCCACCAGGGCCGTCTGCGGGTCAATCCAGAGAGCGTCGGCCCCTTCGAAGGTCCCCCGCCCGCGCACGCTGCGCAGGATGGGCACCCCCAGGTCAGCCAGCCGCCGGGCGACGAACCGCTCTTCGCCGGCCCGCACGGTGGAGGCTGGCCGGCCTACGATGGCTCCTTCCGGCGTCGTGAACATCAGGTCGGCGACGAACATCAGGTTGGGGGGCGGCGTCTCAGACGGCTCGACGTAGTGCACCACGACTCCCGCCTCCCCATAAGCCTGGGCCAGGGCGTCGTGCTGCTGCCGCGCCCGGTCGGCGTCCAGCGGGGCGAGCATTTGAGCCGCGTCCGGATCTGCCAGGTCCTCCAGCTCTGGCCCTGGCCGATGGAGCAGCACCGCTTTGAGCGGCGACCACTCCGTGCCCACGCCGCACGCTCCCCAGACCTGTCCGATCTCCTGGCGCAAGGAAATCATACGTGGCGACCAGCCCTGGCCGCCATAGGCTGCGGTTTCAAGGATGTCTTTCAACTGTGTCGTCAGGCGCTTTTGTCGTTTCCATCGTCGTGTTTCAGAACCCGTAGCACGCGCAGGGTGACCCACTTGCTGGGCTTCCCTTTCTTCTCGATGTCGGCCCACGTCTTGCCGCTGAGGGCGTTCTCCAGCTTCCAGCGGCCGTGAGCGTCCTGCCTGCTCAGGATAAGCTGGAAGGCATTGGCCAGCCGTGGATCGTGGCCGTAGCCCAATTCCGTCAGCACCGCTGTGGTTTCCAGCACGTCGCTCCAATAGGTCAGCGGGAAGCCGAACTTGAACCAGGTGGAGCTCACCCGCTGGGTATAGGGGTAGTCGGCCACCGCCGGGTCGTGGCTGAGCAGGAACTCAGCACCGACCTGGAGGGCGCGCTGCACGGCCGCGGTTCGATGCGCCGGCGGAACCGCAAGCAGGGCTTTCATGGCCTTGTTGGCCCCCCAGGCGCAGGGCTGCCCTTCGTTGGCGCTGCAGGCCAAGCATGGGCCGGTGGTGCCCGACTTAAGGTATCGAATCTCGCCGGTGATGGCTCTGGCCAGCCAGTCGAGAGCCGTCTGCACGCGGGGATCGTCAGCATAGCCCAGATGTTGCAGGGCGTACAGCAGATTGCCGTTCAAGCAAGAGATGGCACCGCTGGGCACTGGCTTTTGGAGGGCCGAGAAGGCGCCGTTGGCAGCGATGGAATGGCTCAGGAGGTACTCGCAGCCCTGGCGTACTCGCTCGTCGGTGGGGTCGGCGCCCAGCTCGGCCAGGAAGATGACCTGCCAGACGGTGCTCCGATACTTGGGCGAATACCCGCCGCCGGGCTTGACCCAGTAGCCGTCGGGGTACTGGGCGTCCAGGATGGCCGGCACCGGCCCCGTGGTCATGATGGCTGCCCTGGCCGCCTGAACTTCGGAATCGTCCTCGGGTCGGTCCAGCAGCTCCCGCAGGGCGAAGTAGCGCACGCCGGGGTTATTTAGATCGGGCTCCATCAGCCAGGGGATGGGGTTTTCGTTCAACATACTCTTCCAATCTCTCATTCTATCACCTCTTTCCATTTGACAACGAGTCAACGAGGCACCCATTCCCTCGTTGCCTCAGTGCCTCATTCCCTCATCGCCTCATCAGCACCCCCCGAATCTGCTCAAACACCTCATCCAGCATGACCTCTGTGAGACGATTGGTCTGGGTGTTCTGGCGGCTGGGATGGTAGGAAACGACCAGCGTGGGTAGAGGTGGCTCGAACTCGTAGCAGGCAGCGTGGCGGAAGGGCAGACGCGGCACGTTTACGCCCTGCTCGCGCAACAGCGCCAGGTAACCTTCAAAGGCGATGCGGCCCAGGGCCAGCACGGCCCGCACCGAGGAAAGCAGCTCCAGCTCCCGCGCCAGGTAGCTCCAACAATTGATCTGCTCCTGACGGGTGGGGCGGTTCTTGGGTGGGACGCACCGCACCACGGCGGTGAGGAAGGTGTCGCACAGCTCCAGGCCGTCGTCGCGATGCCGTGACGTGGGCTGGTTGGCGAACCCGGCCCGAAACAGAGCCGCCGCCAACGTGTCTCCTGAGCTGTCGCCGGTGAACATGCGCCCTGTGCGGTTGGCCCCGTGGGCTCCTGGCGCCAGACCCAGGATCAGCAGCCGTGCGTGCGCATCGCCGAAGCCCGGCACGGGGCGGCCCCAGTATTCCCAATCTCCAAAGGCCCGCCGTTTCGTACGGGCGACCTCCTGGCGGTAAGCCACCAGCCGGGGACAGGCCTCGCAGGCCACGATCTGGCTATTCAGTTCCTCCCAGGATTCCATGAGCTAAAGCATAGCACTAAGTCCCTGATTCGTCAAGTCGCTCTCTTGCGCAGATTGGAGAAGTCGGGTATAATGAGTTCGGGCATCCGGGCTGGCACAAACAACCTGCTTCCCCGCTGCCTCAGGAGGCCGTATGTTCATTCTCCGTCTCACCCAACACGCCACGACGCGACCCGACCACTACCGCGTCGAGGTCGCCTTCGAGGGCGAGGGCCTGCCCCGACAGACCGCCACCGCCCCCGTTGAGTTCGCGCTCACCGCCCAGGAGCAGGAGGACCTGCGCTGGTACCTGGAAGACTACCTGCAGCACCCCTTCGACCCGGCCCCCACGGTCGCCGCCCGCATCGAGAAACGCCTGGCCGAGATCGGGGCGGAACTGTTCAGGGCTGTGTTTCAGGCTGACGACGACGCCCGTGACCTGTGGGCCACCCTGCGCACTCACCTCAACGACACCCGCGTCGAGATCGTCACCGGGGTGCGGGAGGCAGCGGCCATCCCCTGGGAGTTGATCCGTGACCCCAAGACCGACACCCCGCTGGCCCTGCGCGCTCGCACCTTCGTCCGCGCCCAACCCCAACCCGCCCAACGCCCACAGTTGCCTCCTCTCCCCCGCCTTTCGGGGGAAAGGCCGGGTGAGAGAGTTGGCCCAATCCGCATCCTGCTGGTCATCTGCCGTCCCGGCGGGGGCGAGGACGTGCCCTTCCGCTCCGTGGCCAGCCGCCTGATCAAGGGGCTGACCGAGGAGGTTCGCCAGGCCTTCCAACTGGACGTGCTGCGCCCGCCCACCTTCGAGCAACTGGGGCGCATCTTGCGGCAGGCCCAGGCCGAGGGCCGGCCGTACCACGTCGTCCACTTCGACGGGCACGGCATGTACGCCGAGGTTGTGCAGCCGGGCCAGGTGGCGGAATGGCTCAGGAGGGCGATGCCGCTGCTGCTGTCCGGTCCACGCCGTGGGGCGCACGGCTATCTGCTATTTGAAAACCCCGCGCTGGAGGAGAACGTGCAGTTGGTGGACGGCCCCGCCCTGGGCAAGCTGCTGGTCGAGGCCGGCGTCCCCGTGCTGGTGCTCAACGCCTGCCGCTCCGCCCACGCCGAAACCCCTGACTCCCCTCCCCTGATTTCGGAGGAGGGGGCGCCCGACGTTCACACCCAAATCCGCGCCTTCGGCTCGCTGGCGCAGGAGGTGATGGACGCCGGCGTGGCCGGGGTGGTGGCCATGCGCTACAACGTCTACGTCGTCACTGCCGCCCAGTTCGTGGCTGACCTGTACGCCGCCCTGGCCCAGGGCCACACGCTGGGCGAGGCGGTAAGCCGGGGCCGCAAACAACTGGCCGCCCAGCCGCTGCGCACCATCGCCTACGACCCCATCCCGCTGCAGGATTGGCCGGTGCCAGTGGCCTACGAGGCCGCCCCCATCGCCCTCTTCCCTCAGCCGGGGCGAGGGCAAGCCTCGCCCCTACACATCACCCTGGCAGCCGGCGACGCCACGCCCCAACGCGGGACCCTCGACCCCAGCCTGCCGCCCCAGCCGGACGTGGGCTTTTTCGGGCGCGACGAGACCCTGCTGGCCCTGGACCGCGCCTTCGACACCCAGAGCGTCGTCCTGTTGCACGCCTACGCCGGCAGCGGCAAGACGGCCACCGCCGCCGAATTCGCCCGCTGGTACGCCCTGACCGGTGGGGTCCAAGGGCCGGTGCTGTTTACTTCGTTCGAGCAGTACAGGCCGCTGGCGCGGGTGCTGGATCAGATCGAGGGGATGTTCGGGCCGGCGCTGGAGGCAGCGAGCATCCACTGGCTGGCCCTGCCCGACCAGGCCCGCCGTGATGTGGCCCTGCAGGTGCTGGAGCAAGTCCCGGTGCTGTGGATCTGGGACAACGTGGAGCCGGTGGCCGGTTTCCCCAGCGGCACGGCCTCCGTCTGGAGCGCGGCGGAGCAGCGGGAGATGGCCGACTTCCTGCGGGCGGCGCGGGGAACGGAGGCCAGGTTCCTGCTCACCTCACGGCGCGACGAGCGGGGCTGGCTGGGCGACCTGCCGGCCCGCCTCACCCTGCCGCCCATGCCCATGCAGGAGCGGGTGCAGTTGGCCCGCGCCCTGGCGGAGAAGCACGGGCGACGGTTGACCGACGTGGAGGACTGGCGGCCGCTGCTCCAGTTCACCCAGGGCAACCCGTTGACCATCACCGTGCTGGTGGGCCAGGCGTTGCGCGACGGGCTGAGGACCAGGGAGCAGATCGAGGCCTTCGTGGCCAGGCTGCGCGCCGGGGAAGCCGCCTTCGACGACGAGGCCAGCGAGGGCCGCTCGAAATCGCTGGGCGCCTCCCTGAGCTACGGTTTCGAGCACGCCTTCGGCGAAGCCGAGCGCCGCCAACTGGCCCTGCTCCACTTCTTCCAGGGCTTTGTGGACGTGGATGCGTTGCGCTACATGGGGCATCCCAAGCTCGGTGACCTGCCCGAACTGCGCGGCCTGACCCGCGAAGCGGGCATCGCCCTGCTCGACCGCGCCGCCGAAGTGGGCCTGCTCACCGCCCACGGCGGCAGCTACTACACCATCCACCCCGCCCTGCCGTGGTACTTCAAGAGCCTGTTTGAGCAGTACTACCCCTCACCCCAGCCCTCTCCCCAGGGGGGAGAGGGAGCGACCTCCCCTCTCCCAGGTTTGGGAGAGGGGCCGGGGGTGAGGGCCACCCGCGCCTTCGTCGAAGCCATGGGCGAGTTGGGAAATCACTACTGGTGGCAATACGAACGCGGCAACCGCGACGTGATCGCCGCCCTGGCCGCCGAGGAAGCCAACCTGCTCCACGCCCGCCACCTCGCGCGAAAACACGGCTGGTGGCATCGTGTCATCCGCACCATGCAGGGCTTGGACCAGCTCTACGGTCACACCGGCCGCCGGGCGGAGTGGGCGCGGCTGGTGGAGGAGATCGTGCTGGACTTCGTGGACCCGGCCACCGACGGCCCACGGCCGGGGCGGGAGGAGCAGTGGGATTTCGTCACCCACTATCGCGCGCGGCTGGCCATGGAAGCGCGGCAGTGGGCCGAGGCCGAGCGCCTGCAGCGTGCCTGTGTGGATTGGGAACGCCAACGCGCCGCCCCCGCCCTGGCCGCGCCGCCGCAGGCGCTGGACGACGCCCGGCGCAACGCCATCCGCGCGCTGGCGGTGTCGCTAGAAGTGTTGGCCATAATTCTGCGTGAACAAGGTAAGACCGAATGCATCACCCCATCTGAAGAAGCCATTCACCTGTATCACCGAATAGGTGACCGCGCCACCGAAGCCAGTAGCGCCTTCAACCTTGGCAAGGCCTACGAGGAGATCCCTGCCCTCCGTGACCTGGATCAGGCGGAGCACTGGTACCGGCGTAGCCTGGAACTCCGTCCTGAGGGCGACCGCCTGGGGCGTAGCAAGAGCTTGAGCGTGCTGGGGTATGTGGCTTGGGAACGCTTCGAGGAAGCGCGGGCAGCCAGGTGGCCAGAAGAAGAGATGGTTCGTCATCTAAACGACGCCCTGCAGCTCTACCAGCAATCGCTGGCCTTGTTGCCCCCCAACGCGGTGGATGACCTGGCGGTGGCACATGGTCAACTGGGCAACATCTACGGCGATGCTGGCGACCTGGACCGCGCCTTGACGCACTACCGCGAGGCCATCCGCTACGCTGAAGTGGGAGGTAACATGTACAAAGCCGCCAGGTGTCGCTTCAACGTCGCCGTGGCCCTGGCGCGGGCGGGCCGCCTGGCGGATGCGCGGGAGTACGCCCACGCCGCGCTGCGCAACTACGAGACGTATGGGGAGGGGGCGCGGGAGGAGATACAGAAGACGCGGGGGTTGATTGAGCGGATTGAGCAGGCGATGACTGAAACGTGAAAGCGTGAAGCGTAAAGGAGGTTAACGTTCTAGAAACCCGTTTTCTTGAAGAAAACGGGTTTCTGGTTTGGTACTGCCAAAATCCTCAGCCCGTCCGGCGGTAGTTGTCGCGCAGCCAGGCGTGCTGCGCCTCGCTCATTCGATCCCCTCCCGCAGGTGATCCAGACGGTTCATGAACTCGATGTTCCATCGGCCGCCGTTCCAGCGTAGGCGGTGGAGCCCGGTGGGATCCGTTTGAACACCGAAGTTGTGCACGCCCAACAGGCACCGTACGATGGTCCCCACGGTGCCACCGTGAGCTACAATTAATACCGTGCCCCCGGCATGGGCCTCCAGGATGCGTTGGGCCGCTCGCTGGACTCGGGTCTTGAAAGGCAGATAGGTCTCAGCGAGGTAGGCGGGGGCAGCGGCGGAGCCGTTGAAGTACGGTGGGGCGTAGTCGTCGCTGTCCTCCCAGTAGGGCACCTCGAACTCGCGCAGGTCGTGGTCGAGGGTCACCGGCAGGTGCAGCTCGGCGGCGACGATCTCGGCCGTGTCCCTGGCGCGGATGAGGGGGCTGGCGTAGATGGCGTCAATCTTTTGGTTGGCAGCCAGCCAGCGGCCCAGCAGGCGCGCCTGGCGGCGGCCTCTATCAGTTAAAGGACTGTTAAAGCCAGCCTCATCACCGCGCACGATCCACTCCGATTCACCGTGTCGGGCTAGAAGAAGGTTCACGAGCGTACCTCCAGAGCATGTTCACCTCGTGTAACTGTCCATAGTGTCATTGCGAAGAGCTTAGCGATGAAGCAATCCACGAC
>Ga0194112_10007745_pt1 | contig 13928 bp, 14 predicted proteins | sample TA2MahC400mmetaG_FD_146191 | JGI IMG/M metagenome (GOLD analysis project Ga0194112, IMG submission 146191) | Freshwater microbial communities from Lake Tanganyika, Tanzania - TA2015016 Mahale Deep Cast 400m | ecosystem: Environmental > Aquatic > Freshwater > Lake | place: Tanzania: Lake...
CGTAGAGCCCCCGAAGCGGGGCGATTCAATGGGCGTGAAACGCCCCCTTCGGGGGCTTGGATGGGGGGGACGCGCCATCCCAGGGCTCCCTTCGGTCGCCCTGGGCTACGGCTGGGTCGCCCGCGTCGGCGGGCTACAAGGCCCCGAGATGTGGGCAAAGATCAGGGCGAAGCCCTGGGAGACGCGGGCGGCAAGATTCAGCCCTGTAGGGGCGTACTACCCACCCTGGGCAGGACGCGGCGCCCGGAACCACATAGCACGCCCTTTCAGGGCCGACCTACCTACCGCCCCGTTCCCAGGGCTTCGCCCTGGGCTGTTATAGTACGCCCCTGTCGGGGCTCCGGAGTAGTTCACCAGAGCTGGGGGCCATACTCAACGCACTGACCGCTATTGACATCGGGCGCGCGATAGTGTACATTGTTGCGCGCGATTGAGGATTCAAGAAGGGGCCAAAGGAGTCAACGCCATGAGGTTCATGACCCTTCGGGACCTACGCACGAAGACCTCCGCGCTCCGCAGGGACCTGGTTTCGGAGAGGGAGATGATCGTCACGGCCAACGGAAGGCCGTTCGCCGCGATCGTCCCCATCAGCCCGGATGCACTTGAGGAAGAGGTCCGCGCGCTCCGCCTCGCGCGTTTCGGGGTGCTCGTTGATCGCATCCAGGCCAGGTCGAAGGCGATGGGGTTCGAGAAGACGAGCATGAAGGAGATAGACGCCGTGATCGCCCGGGTGCGGCGCGAGAGGAGACGGCGCGACAGGGCCGCGCAATGAGGGTAGCCCTCGACACAAATGTGCTCGTGTCGGGCCTTCTGACCCCTGGCGGAACATGCGCGCAGATCCTGCGACTAGTGCGCACTCGCGTGCTGACCTGCTGTGTAGATGCGCGAATGCTCATGGAGTACGACGAGGTCCTGCATGGGCTCGACCCGCCGGTCGTGCCAGCAGAGGCGGATGAGCTTTGCCACATCGTGCGGGACGTCGCGTTGATGGTTGAGCCGCCGCCTCTCGCCACGCGCCTGCCTCACCGCGACGATCTTCCCTTCCTCGAAGTCGCCAAGGCATCTGATGCCATCCTGGTGACTGGCAACAGGCGGCATTTCCCAAAGAAGCCGTGCGTTGGGGCGACGGTCATGTCGCCGAGGGAACTGCTCGACTACTTGCGCCGCCCGCTCTGAGACCCGGGGGTGCCATTCATGGCGAGAGGATGCAACGGCCTATGGATGCGCCTTCGCTGAAGGAACGGCTGGAGTGGTTTCAGGACCTCAAGTTCGGCTTCTTCATGCACTGGGGGCCATACAGCCAGTGGGGCTGCATCGAGAGCTGGCCGCTGGTGCCGGCCGACGCCTGGGCACGGCCCGATGGCCTCAAGCCCTGGGCCGAACGGGACAAGGACATCGCACGCTTCCAGCGCGACTACTTCGCACTCAATCGCACGTTCGACCCCACGAGGTTCGACCCCGCGAAGTGGGCCGCCGAGGCCAAGGGCGCTGGCTTCAAGTATGTCTGCTTCACGACCAAGCACCACGACGGCTTTTCGATGTTCGACACGCGGCAGACCGACTACCGCGTGACCGGCCCCGACTGCCCGTTCAGCAGGCAGCCGCGGGCGAACGTGGCGAAGGAGGTGTTCGACGCCTTCCGCGCCCAGGGCTTCGCCATCGCCGCCTATTTCTCGAAGTCGGACTGGCACTGCCCCTGGTACTGGTGCCGCGACTTCCCGGTCCGCGACCGCAACCCCAACTACGACACTGCCCAGCACCCCGAGCTCTGGGCGAAGTTCCAGCAGTTCGTCTACGCCCAGATCGAGGAGCTGATGACCGGCTACGGGAAGATAGACATCCTGTGGCTCGACGGGGGCCAGGTGAGGCCCCCGAGCCAGGACATCAATATGCCCCGCATCGCAGCGATGGCGAGGCGGCATCAGCCAGGCCTCATCATCGTGGACCGCACGGTCGGCGGCGACTTCGAGGATTATCGCACCCCCGAACAGGAGGTGCCCGATGCCCCGCCCGGCTTCGTCTGGGAATCCTGCCTCACGATGGGCGACCAGTGGTCCTACAAGCCCAACGACCGCTACAAGAGCACCCGCCAGCTCATCCATCTGCTGGTGGACATAGTGTCGAAGGGCGGGAACCTGCTCCTGAACGTCGGCCCGCAGCCCGACGGCGAGCTGCCCGCCGAGGCGGTGGCCCGTATGCGCGAGATGGGCGAATGGCTCGCGGTCAACGGCGAGGCCATCTATGGCTCGCGCGCCATCGCCCCCTACAAGGAGGGCCGCGTCTGCTACACCCGCAAGGGCGACAGCGCCTACGCCATCGCCCTCGCCGACGAAGGCCAGGACACCCCGCCTGCCACGCTCACCCTCTCCTCGCTCCAGCCCGCCGCGAACTCACGCGTCCACATGCTCGGCGTTTCCGAGCCGCTCGCCTGGCGGCCAAGCGGCGGCGGAGCGATCATTGACATCCCGGCCGCCATCGCCTCCAGTCCCCCCTGCCGCCACGCCTTGGCCCTGAAGCTTCGAGTCGCCACGTAACCGGCGCTTGAGAAACCTCGCGCGCGTGGTATGATATGGGTATGAAGAAGCTGGCTGCTCGTTCGCCGATTGAGTGGAAGCTGCCGGCAAGGCGGCCGAGGAGAGCGCGCATGGGAATGACACACGTCACGGTGACCGTCCGGAACCCCGCGAACCCGCGCAAGTCGTGGGACGGCCTGTTCCTCGTTGACACGGGAGCGTACGACTCCATGGCCCCGGCGAAGCATCTCAAGAAGATTGGCCTCACCCCGGTAGGGGAGAGGACCTATGAGTTGGCCGACGGCAAAGAGGTGAAGATGAAGACGGCCGTCGCACAAGTGGAGTTCATGGGGGACATCGTGGGCACCACGATCGCCTTTGGCCCCGACGACGCTGAGCCCATCCTCGGCGTCACCGCCCTGGAGTCTGTTGGCATCGAGGTTGACCCCCGAACCCAACGCCTCAAACGCCTCCCCGCCGTCCGGCTGAAGTGACCTGCGAGACGTCCGCCCAGAGCCCTGTTGTTGCACATGGTGTGGGGGCTCGGCAACGATGCCCCGGGGCGGCCGTGCGAGCACGCCCTTGCAGTGCGGTTCGAGCTCCCGTGGCGGTCTCCGGGCTTGCGGGCGGACCGTTCATCTGCTATGATGCCCACGTGAGGAAGCCGCGCGCGGACGTTCCGAGAAGCCGCGGCGTTGTCCGCGCGGGTTGACCAAGGAGAGTGGGGCATGCAGCCGGCGCCGCTTGGACCACGAGGAAGCCAGTGCGGCCCGCCCGCTCGAGGGCGGGAAGGAGCGCCCCCTGCTGCCTGCGGCACCGGCGCACTGGATGCCAGGGGGCCGCCGCACCTTCAGCCGCTACGTGAGTGAACGGCGGGCCGCCGCTGGCCCTGGCAGCGGGGGCGAACCTGGGCTCGACACAATCACTTCCGTTCGGGAGAGCGTATCATGTCGATGAAAGCGGCGAGTGTTCTGGTCGGCGTCGCGTTGGTCGCCCTGGCGGGGTGCACGACTCACTACAGCACGGCCCCCGGGACGGGGGTGCCCATGGCGCCGCTGACCACGACGGCGACCTATGACGTGCTGGGCGATGCGACCGGCACGGCGACGGCGGGCTACCTGTTCTACTTCATCCCGCTACAGGCCGAGCGGAAGGTCGGCGCGATTGGCGGCGTCGGCCTCCTCCAGCAGCTCCAGGGCGGCGGCCTGCCGGCCACGGTGAACGCCGCCCTCTACCAGGCGATCGAGGCGCAGCCGGGCGCCGACGCCATCCTGTCGCCGCGGTGGCGCATGGTCTCGAAGAACTACATCATCTACCGCGAGGACACCGCGACGGTGAAAGGGAAGGCTGTCCGGTACAATCCGAACGTCAAGTGAGCCTTAGCGGCCACGGGCCGCGGGCTCGGACTGGGCGTTGAGGCGCCGCCTGGCCGCCTGCCGCGCGGCACGGCCCGTGCGGCAGGCGGCGACGGTGGCGCGAGCTATTGGCCTCTGCGAAGGTAATGTGCGCCCTGTAGCCCCCGACGGGGGCGACCCAGCCGTAGCCCAGGGCGACCGTAGGGAGCCCTGGGTAGGCCGGCCCAACGTGGGAGCCCCCGAACGGGGGCGATTCAGACGGCCACGAGTCGCCCCCTACGGGGGTTCATGCACCGGCGGCGTGGTTCCCCAGGGCTCCCTGCGGTCGCCCTGGGCTACGACTGGCTCGCCCACTTCGTGGGCTACGAACAAGAGCGCCAGTGGTCAATAGAGGAGGAGCGCGCATGGCATCACGGAGCAGGTGCTCGACGTGGCTCTGGCGCCGCGTGGCGCTGGGCGCAGCGCTCGCCAGCGGCGCCCTGCTGGCGGGCTGCGGGACCGTCGTCTCGGAAGTCTACCGCCAAGGGGCCATCCAGAACGCCTACCAGCCCCAGGTGAGCCGGAGCGCCCAATCGCCCGCGCGCGGCCTCACACTGGCCGTTCCGCCCCTCGCCGAGTCGCGCCGCGGCAAGCGCGAGCAGCACACCCTCTGGAAGTGCTTCGTGCCGGTCCTCAGCGCGCAGGCGTACTGGGAGCAGCCCGACTGGTTGGCCTGGGAGGGCCTGGTCTACGAGCAGTACAAGCCGGCGGGCCGGGACCTGGCGGAGGTCCTCGCCGGCGAACTCGCGCGCTCCGGCCTCTTCGCAAAGGTCGAGGGCCAGGCGCGCCCGGGGGCGGCTGACCTCGTCCTGGAGGGGGACGTGCGCGACCTCACCCTCATCCAGCGCCCGCACCTCCTGGGCACGTCGGTCTTCATCGGGCCGCTCCTCGGCCTGCTCGGCCTGCCCCTGGGCTCCTGGGAGGCCACGCAGACCCTCGAGCTCCGCCTCGTCGAGGCCGCCAGCCGCAGGGTCGTATGCGAGCGCGTATTCCAGACTCGCGACGACGGGGTGGTGGCGGCCTACTATGGCCGTGACCCGCACCGGTGCGGCTACCCGGCGGAGGCGCTGCTCCGCCCGGTGGTCGCGGCGTTCGTGGGCGACGTGGAGAAGGCCCTCGCCGAGAAGGGCGAGGGCCATTGGGCCGCCATCGCGGCGGCGCGCGGCCTGCCGCCCGCGGCCCCGCCTGAGCCGGAGCGTCCAGTCGTTGTTCCCACCCCCCCCGTCGCCCGGCCGCCCACGGCTCTGCGCGGCCAGCACTGGGCCATCGTCATCGGCGTGTCGGCCTACCGCGACCCGCGGGTGCCGCCCCTGCGCTACGCGGCGAGCGACGCCCGCGCGTTTTACGACTGGCTGGTGGACCCGAAGGGCGGGCGCTATGCGCCCGACCACGTGAAGCTGCTGCTCGACAAGGAGGCGACGGGTGCGCAGCTCCGCGAGGCGCTCTTCACCTGGAGCCGCCAGGCCATCGCCGAGGACCTGCTCGTCATCTACTATGCCGGCCACGGCTCCCCGGAATCGCCGGCCAGCAAGGACAACCTCTTCCTCCTCCCCTACGACACCGACTACGAGAAGATCGCGGCGACCGGCTTCCCGATGTGGGACATCGAGACGGCGCTCCGGCGCTTCGTGCGTGCGGGCCAGATCGTGATCGTCACCGACGCCTGCCACGCAGGCGGCGTGGGCGCCGAGTTCGCCAACCTGGGCGTCCGCGACATCAAGGTCGTGATCAACCAGCTCAACGAGGGGCTTCAGCGCCTCACCAAGGCGGCCAGCGGCGTCGCGGTCCTCACCGCCAGCGGCGCCGACCAGCTCTCCCAGGAAGGCCAGCAATGGGGCGGCGGCCGCGGCGTCTTCACCCACTTCCTCCTCAGGGGCCTCCAGGGCGAGGCCGACTACAACAAGGACGGCGCTGTGACCCTTGGGGAGCTCTGCCCCTACGTCTCCGAGCAGGTGCGGCGGGCGACGCGCAACGCGCAGAGCCCGGAGGTGTCCGGCAAGTTCGACCCCGCCCTTCCCATCGGCGGCGCGCCCGCCCGCGGCACCCCGTAGCGCGGCCACACGCGAGGGCGAACCCAACGGCGCCGCCGGCCTGCCGCTGCGAGTCTTGAAATCCCTTCGCTCTTGTGGTACTATCCGCGCCGTGGGAAGCCGGCGGCGCTCCCTGCGACGGTTAAGGACAACGGGCATGAGGTCGGTCTGGCTGGCCATGGCCCTGGCCGCGGCCGGCGGCGCGCGGGCGGCCGAGGAACCCGCCGAGCGCGAGCGCGGCATCGTGGCCAACGCGATCGTGGCCGTGGTGAACAACGAGGCGATCACGAAGCTCGAGGTTGACGGCCTGGTGGTGAAGCTGTACCGCGAGACGCCCAGCCTGACGCCCGACGAGTACCGCGCGACGTGGGAGCGGGCGCGCGAGGCCCTCATCGAGGAGAGGCTCCTCGTCCAGGAGGCGCGCCGCCGCAAGCTCGCCGTCCCGCCCGAGGAGGTCAACGCCGAGGTCGAGCGGATCGAGAAGGCGGGGATCAAGGCGGAGAACCTCCGCGACATGATCCGCGACAACCTCCTGGTTGCGCGCCTCCTCGGAAGCCTCCAATCCCCACGCGCCGTCAGCCCCGAGGAGGTGGCCGACTACTACGAGAAGCACCGCGAGGAGTTCCTCCTGCGCGAGCAGCGGCAGGTGCTGCTGATCGAGGTCCGCGCCCCCGACCCCGGCGGCAAGCCCGCCGCGCGCAAGGCCGCCGACGAAATCCTCGAAGCCCTCAAGAAGGGCGAGGACTTCGCACTCCTGGCCAAACGCCACTCGAAAGGCCCCGCGGCCGACAAGGGGGGCGACCAGAGCTGGTTCAACAAGGGCGCCCTCACCCCCAAGCTCGACGAGGCCGTCTTCCGCCTCAAGGTCGGCGAGCTCGCCGAGCCAATCGAGTCCGACGACGGCTTCCTCATCGTCAAGGTCGCCGCCGTGCGGCCCGCGAGCCAGCAGACCCTCGCCGAGGCCCGGCCCGCCATCGAGCGGCGCCTCCAGGCCGAGCTGCGCCAGGAGCGCGGCCGCCAGCTCCTCAAGCGCCTCCGCGACGAGGCCTCGATCCTCCGCCTCGACTTCTTCCCAAAGGATGCCCCAACGCCGCCATCGAAGTAGCCGCTCGCAGGGCAGCTCGCGTGTACGCCGGCGGGGGATGAATGGATGAGTGGATGGGTGGATGGGTGGATGGATGTCAGAGGGATCGACTCTTTCATTCATCCATTCATCCAAACATCCATTCATCCCCCTTCGTCGCGGCCGGAGGCCCTGTCAGTGACGAGTCGGCTTCGCTCCTGCCTCGTGGTTCTGCTGGGGGGTGTCGCAGCCCTCTTCGTGCGCGACGAGCGCCAGGCCAACGGCGCAGGCACGCGCGCCGTCCGGGAACTGCTCGACAGCAGGAGTGGAAAGGAGCCGGCCAGCCCCCACGCGGTTCGTCGTGCCCTGGCGTCGGCCGGCAGCGAGGGGATTGCCCTCGCCCTCGGGCTCTTGAGCGACCCCGAGCCCGCGGCGCGTGCCGCGGCCGCCGCGTTCCTCGGCGACCGCCGCTGCCGCCTCGCCGTCCCCGCCACCATCAGGATGCTCCGCGACCCCGACCGTGGCGTCCGCCGGGCCGCGGCCCGCGCCCTGGGCGCCATAGGCGACCCCCAGGCCATTCCCTTCCTCGAACGCGCCGTCGCCGAGCGCGAGCCCGCCACCGCCGAGGCCGCCCTCCTCGCCATCCGCGACATCCGCTCCGCCGACGCCGCGCCGCCCGAACGCCGGCCCCCCTTCCGATAGCGCAACCCCTCCTGACGCCCATCATCAGGAAATAGTATGGCCCGGAGCCGAAGCCCCGGGCCATGTCTGCTCGTGGTGCCCTTCCGCCAGATGGCGGCCTACTTCTTGAACCGCGGGAAGACGGGCAGGGAACGCGAGGTGACTGGCAAAGGCGCGGGCCTCCACACGGGCCCCACGGACCAGGGCATGGGCGGCAGTATGGGCGGCTTCCACGCCGGCGGGGTCGGGCTTGGCAGCGGGAGCGGCGGCGCCACGGGGGCCGGCCTCGGCTTCCGACCGTGGCGTTTGGGGGGCTTGAAGGGGTTGACGCGGGTGTAGTGGCGCGCGTCGGCGCTCGTGTTGAAGCACGCAACCATCCCCAGCGCCATGCCTGCCGCAACCAGGAGCTTGATGCAGCGAAACGGTCTCATCCTTCATCTCCTTGCCTGAACACAAAGGACTGCAAGGGCGAGGGTCGCGGCGAGGACAAGCTTCTTCAGCATCTGAAATGTCTCCTGATGGGTATGCGGCAGGGCCCCACGGCCCCAAACCTCCGCTCTCAGTGTTTCCGCCCGGAATGGCCGTGGTGGCTGCGGCCGTGATGGGAGGAGCCCCCGCGGCCGGAGTAGGGGCTGATCACCTTGAACTTGTATTGACGCTGGTAGGGTTGCACAGGGTAGTACCTGTACCGATACGTCGGGGGCTGGTAGGTGTACGTGCTGTAGCCGCTGGTCCCCGTGCTGGTCACGCCGCTGTAGGTCCTCGCCGGCGTGTCGCACCCCGGGCACGGCAGAAGGGCGGCCACCGCGGTCCCTGCGAGGAGCAATCTCGCGATCAGTGAACGGCTCATGGCTCTGCCTCCTGTCTCCATCGGAGTCTGCCTCCCGAAGCCCGATTAACCGCACGCGCTGTCACCCATCCTGCTCCTCCTTTGCGTCGTGGGCCTCCGCTTCGCCCCTCTATACTCCGAAACCCGCCTGGCCCTGCGCTGCCCGCGGAAAGAATCCGCCTCCCCACTGAGCCGGTTCGTAGTGCGGCCTTCAGGCCGTGGCTTTCTCCCCGCGCTTGCGGGGGAGGACGCGGGGCACTGAGGCCCCGCCCACAGGACGGGCTGAAGCCCGCACTACGAACCTGGCCGGATAGCGCTTGACGCCGCTGCCGCGAAGCGTAAACTATGGGCGGCGCCTGTTAGGGGAAGCCAGTGCGCGGGAAACGCGGCAATACTTCGATGGGCGGCGAGGCCAGCAGGGCCGCCAGCACGCACTGGAGCCTGATCGAGGAAGCACGCGCCAATGACCCCCCGCGCTCGCTCGTCGCAATCGGGGAGCTCGCCAGGCTCTACTGGAAGCCGGTCTATTGCTATCTCCGACGCACGGGCCGCGACAACGAGAAGGCCAAAGACCTCACCCAGGGCTTCTTCGAGAAGCTGCTCACTGACCGCGCCATCGTGGAGCAGGCGGACCCCGCAGTCGGGCGGTTCAGGACCTTTCTCCTCACCGCCGTGACCAACTACGCGCGGAGCGCGGAGCGCGCGGCGAAGCGCAGCCCCCGGCAGCCCATCCTGAGCCTGGACGGCCTCCACTGCCCGGAGGTCCTCGGGCGGGTATCCTCCGCGAGCCCCGAGAAGGCTTTCACCTACGCCTGGGCCTCCGAAATGCTCAACCGCGCCCTCACCCAGACCGAAATGGAGTGCCGGCGGACCGGCAAGGCGACCCACTGGGAGGTCTTCCGCGAACGGGTCGTGCTCCCCATCCTGGACGGTGCCGAAGCCCCGCCCCTCGCGGACGTCTGCGCCAGGCTCGGAATCGAGGACCAGGCCAAGGCCTCTAACATGATCGTCACCGTCAAGCGTCGCTTCCAGGCGGCCCTGAGGGGCCTCGTCCTCGAAGTCGTAGGCTCCGAAGCGGAGGTGGAGGACGAGATTCGCGAGATGATGGCCGCGGTGGCCGGGTGAAGGGGACTTGAGGCATGGAGCAAGATCCTACGTTTGGGCTTGACCCAGAGCGGCTGGCCCGGCTGTTGGCCATCGGGGCAGGGGCCACGGGCGGCGACGACGCGGAAGGCACCCAGCCGACTCAGGAGCTCGCCTGCCCGAAGTGCGGGACGAAGGTGCCGCTCCCCGCGCTCCGCGGCGCGGAGACCGTCGCAGCCCCGGCCACCCTTGCCGGTTCCGACGACGACCCCAAGCTGACGCTGAGCCTGCCAGGTGCGGGCGACCCCACGCGAAGCCGTGATGGGGCAGAGACCGAGCTGTCGGTGGAGGACGCCCTTCGCTCCGCGGGGCCGGGCGCGGGCCGCTACGTCGAGCAGGCCGCCATCGGCAAGGGCGGCATGGGCGAGGTCGTCCTCTGCGTTGACCGCGACATTCGCCGCCCCGTGGCCATGAAGCGCATGCTCCCCGCCACCGCCGCCGACCCCGCCCGCCGAGCGCGCTTCGTCGAAGAAGCACAGGTCACCGGACAGCTCGAGCACCCCAACATCGTGCCCATCTACGAGCTCACGAGGCAGCCTGATGGGACGGTTTATTACACGATGAAGCTGGTCAAGGGGCGCTCGCTGGCGGATATCATCAGGGACATCAGGGACCAAAGGGACGAAAGGGCCACATCCCGTGCCGCGTCCCGCGTGCCGCGTGCCCAGGAAGAGGCGGATATTGGTTTGGGTTCTGGGGACGCGGGACGCAACCGCTTTCTCCCTCGGCGACCTGCTCCAAGTGTTTCTCAAAGTCTGCGACGGCGTCGCCTTCGCCCACTCGCGCGGCGTGGTCCACCGCGACCTCAAGCCCGCGAACATCATGGTCGGCGACTTCGGCGAAGTGCTGGTCATGGACTGGGGTTTGGCCAAGATCATTCGGGCTGGGGACGTGGGCGGGGCCTCCGCGCCCCGCGAGGCTGTTGTGGGCGGCGTGTCCCCACGCCGCGGGACGCGGGACGGGGACGTCCCGCCCACAATTCCCCCCGAGCCGAGCGGGGCAGTGACGCCCCGCCTACAACAATCTGGTCACGCGTCAGGAACCCGCTCCACAGATTGCCACAGACCGCCAGGAAATCACCGCCCTCCAAACCCTCGCCGGCTCCATGCTCGGCACGCCAGCCTACATGTCGCCCGAGCAGGCCAGGGGCGAACTCGACAACATTGACGCCCGCTCCGACATCTGGTCGCTGGGCGCAATCCTCTATGAGATTCTCACGCTTGAGCGCGCCTTCGCGGGGGAGACCACCTATGCCATTCTCGCGGGGGTGCTCAAAGGCAACATCGTCCCGCCCGAGCAGCGTGCCCCGAACCGCAACGTGCCCCGCGAACTCTCCGCCATCGTCATGAAATGCCTCAACCGCACCCGCAGCCGTCGCTACGCGAGCGCGCTCGACCTCAAGCGCGACGTGGCCTTGTTCCTTGAGGGCCGCAGCGTCTCGGCCGCGCCCGACTCTTTTTCCCAGGCATTCGTGAAGCTCATCAAGCGCAACAAAGCTGTCAGCGCGGCCATAGCCGTCGCCCTATCCGTCCTATCGGTCCTATCCGTCCTATTCATGCTCCGCCTCGCCCGCGAGCGCGACCGCGCCGTTGCGAGCGAGGGCCGAGCCATCACCAACGAGAAGGCAGCCGTCGCAGCCCGCGACGCGCAGCGCGCCACCGCCCTCTCTGCCTCGAAGCGCCAGGCCGAAAGCGCCGTCCGAGCCGCAAGCGAAGGTCGCCTTGACGAAGCCAAGGTCCGAGCCGACGCCGCGGTCGAGGTCATGCCCGACGGCCCCTGGGGCCACTACGCCCTGGGCGTCCTCGCCCACGAGAAGAAGGACTTCGCCTCCGCCCGCAAGCACCTCGACGAGGCCCTTCGCCTCGACCCTGCCCACGGCCCCTCCAAGCTCCTCCACACCACCGTCCTCGCCGCCTCCGGCGACCTAGCCAAGTGGGAGCAACTCGCCTCCGAGGCCGACAAGTGCACCCACTGGAGGGCCCTCGTGGCCGCGGGGGATGCCCTCTATGCCAGTGATCGATTCGCGCACGCCGCCAGATCCTACCAGCGTGCGGTTCACCTATGCGAGGCGGACCCGGCCATCCCAGCCCCCACCAAGGAGGCATTCAAGGACAAGCTCGTGAAGGCGAATGGTCGCCTCAGGATGGCGGGCTTCTACGAGTCAATTCGCAAACTCCCCTTGGATGAGCAGCAGGAACGCCTTGCTGCGAGAATCAATGAGGCCTACCAAGGTGGGGTGATCTACTACAGCAACGGGGTGGTCATTGAGAAGGGCGGCAGATTCAGGATATCCCTTGGTTACGCAGGGAGCAAAGCGAGGTGGCTCGATCCCCTGCGCGGTTTGCCCATCACTGAGCTGAGTATCGAGTCCACGGGGGTTGAGGATCTATGCCCCGTCAGAGGCATGCCGCTCACGCAGCTGAATTGTGGAGGGACCCGAGTCAAAGACCTCAGCCCCTTGCGGGGCATGCGTCTTGAGCATCTGGATGTCGCCTCAACCGGCGTTACAGACCTCAGCCCCCTGGCAGGAATGCCGCTGGTCTTGCTGCGCTGTCATGCGAACCTGAGGCTGTGCGATCTCTCGCCGCTTAAGGGCATGCCGTTGAGGTCACTTACCGTGAGTAACACCAGTGTTCTTGACCTTGCGCCGTTGCAGGGCATGCCTTTAGAGGAAATGCACTGCATCGAGACAAGCCTGGAGGATCTCTCCCCACTGAGGGGCATGCCCCTAGCCGTCCTCAGCGTCTTCTCCACCCGCGTTAGTGATCTCACCCCTCTTGAGGGGATGAAACTCCGTCAGCTTGGCTTCACGCCCAAGAACATCAAGAAGGGGATTGAGGTTGTCCGCGCCATGAAGTCACTTGCCATTGTCACTGTTGATCGCGGCAAGAACTTAACGGCGAGCGATTTCTGGAGAAGGTATGACGCGGGGGAGTTCAGCAAGTAGGGCGGGGGCGGCCAGTGGACGGTGGACAGTAGACAGTAGGCAGTCGGCAGGAGGCAGGAGGCAGTGGGCAGACGGCAGGGGACACACGGCAGGGGGAGAGAAGACAGGTGTTCGGTGACCGGTTTTCGGTTTTCGGGGTAAGAGGTTCGCGTGATTCGCGGTCAAGTTGGACTCTGGTGGCCCCACGGCTCAGGCGTTGCCGCGCTTCTCCGCGCGGGTTTCCTGTTCGACGGCGCGGGTGACTAGGGGCTTGAGGAAGGGCGCATCCTGAGTGGCCGCTTTCCAGACGGTCTGGAGGTTGACGCCGAAGTAGCCGTGGATGACCTTGTCCCGCATCCCCGCGACGCGGGTCCAGGGGATGTCGAGGTGCCTCTTCCGCACGTCGGGCGGGATGTGCTTGGCGGCCTCGCCCATGATCTCGATGGCGCGGATGACGGCGAAGACCGTCTTGTCATCGGCGGCAAACTGGTCGTAGTCCATCTCAGCGACGAACGCCTCGGCCTTCCCGATGGCGTCGAGAATGTCGTTGAGGTAGTCGAGGAAGTCCCTCGGAGTGCTCATACCATCACAACCTCGCTGAGGATGCGCTCGCCGATACGAGGCTTGAGGCCGCCGCGGTGAACCAGGTCCACCTTCACGCCCAGGAGATCGGTCAGGTACTCTTCGACTTCGATGTACTCCAGGAGGCTGGGGGGCGTGGAGAACTCGACCAGGACGTCGAGGTCGCTGCCTCGGTGGGCGTGTCCGCAGACACGCGACCCGAAGACGCCGAGCGAGTTGACGGCGAAACGCTCGCGCAGCACTGGCATGTGGTCGTGAAGGGTCTGCCGCCAGGCTTCCAGGCGCTCGCCGCTGCCGACCCGTTGCTTCCTCATCGGGCGCTCCTGCCTTGTTCCCATCTTCACACTCAGTGTAGCCAATCGGAACGCCGGAATCAAGGATTCCCGGACAGTTGCGGAGAAGCAGCTCAAGGCAGGGTCGCTGAAGGTGGTGGAGGAGTTGGAGAAGCAGGGGTGCAAGGTGGACTGGACGGAGTAGGCCAGTCGGCAGGAGGCAGCCGGCAGACGGCAGAGAAGAGGGAAAAGCCGGCAGGAGGCAGTAGGCAGTGGGCAGACGGCAGGGGGCGGAGGACAGTGGACAGAGGGCAGGGGAAGAGAAGGCAGGTGTTGGGTGGTAGGTGTTGGGGGTCGGGGGTGGGACTAGTTCGGGGGCCATCTATGAGCAAGCCCGAGGCGGCGGGGCGGCGGCGGGGACGGCGGGGTCAAGCCTCAATTTTCTACTTTTTGCTTGACCTGATAGAGTTCTGGCCTCCGGCGAGGAAGCAGCTC
>Ga0194112_10007746_pt1 | contig 13928 bp, 12 predicted proteins | sample TA2MahC400mmetaG_FD_146191 | JGI IMG/M metagenome (GOLD analysis project Ga0194112, IMG submission 146191) | Freshwater microbial communities from Lake Tanganyika, Tanzania - TA2015016 Mahale Deep Cast 400m | ecosystem: Environmental > Aquatic > Freshwater > Lake | place: Tanzania: Lake...
ATCCAAATGGTGCGGATCAAATATCTCAATAACCTGGTCGAGCAGGACCACCGCTTCATCAAGCGCCGGGTGAGGCCGATGTTGGGCTTCAAGAGCTTCACGTCAGCCGCGTCGACCATCGCAGGTATCGAGCTGGTCAACATGATCCGCAAGGGCCAGTTCAGACCAGAGCTACGCCCATTTCAGCAGTTCTGTCTGCTGGCTGCCTGAAGGACAGGACAAAGATGGTCAATTTGTGCTTCTCGCGCATTTTGCGACACAACCGGGGGATCTCCCTGATCTGCCGGCCTTCCTGGGCCTGCACCGCGGGCGCCTCCAAGAGGCGGAGGAGGGCGAGCTGGCCACACGGCCACGCGGCGCGGCCTTTGACGAAGCTGCGGCCGAGTTTCTTGCGGCGCTGGAGGGGGTAGGGGATCTGCACCCGCTGGCGCAGGCTCCGCTGGTTCTGATCCTCTGGCGCCGTGCGGGTTTGTCGGTGCCCGAACAGGTCGTCGAGCCGGCGGCGTGGACGGCCCGGCGCATGGCCTCGGCCATGCAGGTCGAGGCGGAAGCCCGCATTAGCCGCATCATGGCCGCGCGCATGCTCAACCGCCTCACCGAGATGGGACTGGTGCGCGAGATCACCCGAGGCAAACGCTTCAGGTTGTGGACGGCGAACGCTTCGGTTGCGGGAGTTCGGTAATACATGCAATCTTCAAGACCTGCCAATGGAGCCGCGAGCGCAGCAATTCCAGGCCGCAGTTCCCGACTCAGACGAGTGCGCTACCGCGACAAGTCACGTGGACTAACGACCCATCTGCTTCAGAGCAGGGGTTGGAGGTACACGTTCTTGCGGTCCGTGAAGCGTGCCGATGTCTTTCGCCGCGATAGACAACCCTTTGGACGCTATTCTTCCTTCTTTGGTCAAACATAACCTCCTCTCTCGGCCGCAGCGTGGGCGACTAAGTAGTGGAAGCGGACGTTGGGCAATGGCTTGAGGATCTACGCGAAGAGCCCAAGCTGGCCGTTCAACCTCCACCGCGCAGCGCGGCGCAGCTTCTCCAGCCATACAGGAGCAGGCCGCCTGCCGGAGCGTAGCAGTAGCGCAGGGTCGGCATCTGCTTTTTCTGGTTGCGGATTGTCCGTCTCCGCTGGATCAGGTGGACACCAAGTGGATACTCGTGAATCAACGTAGCCGTTACTTCGCTCCTCCGCAATTTATGCAGAGCTGCTTCAGCAGGGCTGCGATCTCCGCGTCGGGACGCGCATTGCCTTCGCGCACCAGTACAAAGAGCTTGTCCGCGTCAACGACAGTGCCAGAGTCTGGGTTGATTCTCATCTCGCTTTTACTCGGCCCGCGATAGCCGATCGGCACGCCGATGTTCGCCGATATGAGCGCAGACGCCAGCTGAAAAGCGCTTGGCCAGACCGTCCCCGACTATGGCAACCTCATCCATGGACACCTCTCCTCTGTGGCGATCTCGACATCACCACCATGGCACATTGCGATGCCGTCGGGCGGGGGTGTCCACCCCATCAGAACTGGATCGCCGCATCGGAGAACACCGGCGGGCGGCCGGGACGCCCGGCCCTGTTCGGCCTCCACGTCATGTCCTTGTCCAGCCAGATCAGCAGAGAACCGCGCCGCCTCAGAGCGTCATTGAAGGATTTCCAGTTCGTCATGCGGACGCGGGCGACTTCAGGCTTTGTTATGCGAGCACGCTCAGCCTACCAGATTGACCACGTGATTCCTGCAGCACCCCGACTTCTGCAACAACGCCCACAGATGCCGTCGGGGCGCGGCTACATCATCAACGCCTCCCAAGGGCCTCAGCCACCGCGAATGCGCAGGCTGCGCCCGGCCCAAGAGTAGCACCCTCGCCGGGCCAGACGCCTGATCAGGTTGGCATCACATCAGGCGGCGTTCCCAAGGCATGGACTCTGTCAGTAACATCGCGCACGATGGTGCTCCACTTGAACCCTCCTCCCGGAGTTGTCTCAGGATGAGCAGATCCACTAAGCCACTTTACGGCGCCAGATGGCGTAGTTATGCGCCATTCATGTTGCCATAGCGTCAGGCGAGCAGCAGCGTTTCCTAAGGATGCACGTGCCTTAGTCAGATCGCCCGGCAGGCACATAGCAAACAAGTTGCTGAAGCTCGTTTTGAAGTCTGCGGCGGCGACCTCCCAGATGCTGTCACAGGCATCGGACGCGAAATCAATTTTCTCGTGACCATCAGGGGCCTGGAAGTAGGTCAGCGTGGCACTGGGCATGTCCGCGCTCCCCGTTGCAGCCACGCCACTTGGCCCACCCTGGCTCCATCCCGTGCGCCCAGCCTTCCGGGCCTCCAGCATCAGCCGGATCTGACTTGTCACTCCCTCGGCGAGTGCTTCAAGGAGTTCGGCGTCATCAGGTGTCCAAGCACGCTCCCTGGTGTCAATAACACATAGAGCAGCTATCGCCTTGCCGGCTGCGTTTCTGATCGGGACGCCGAGATAGGAAACAACCCCGAGGCAGGTAACTGCGTCATGCGCGTTGAAGCGAGCATCCTGCCGGGCATCGGCTATCATGAGTGGCGCGTCGTGAGCGACAACGAACAAACACAGCGAGTGTGAGAGAGGCGTTTGACGGACCTGCGACCATGGCAGCGGTAGTCCAGTCGCAGCTTTGAAGAACTGCCGGTCATTTGGTTCATCGACGAACGAGATCAAGCTGATCTTGCTGACGAAGAGGCTCCGGGCCGCCTCCACCACGCGATCGAAGACCGGGGTCCTGTCGAGGGAAAAAAGGCCAATATCTTCCAAGTAATCATGGGGCATAATCTTCTACTCCTTCAACCGGCTGCTTCAGCTTTCGACGCAAGCCAGAATCTTTCCTGCTCTTCCGTGCGCTCCCGACGATCAGCTCCAGCGGCCCCACAAGGTTGCAAGGATGATCTGCACGATCGGGTGCTCACCTATAGGTTGAGTACTCTTCCGGCGCAGCCTGTCTGTTGCCTACCCAACAGAGTATGGAACTTTGCACGAGATGGACTGCTTCGTGGTCAGGGTGCGGAGGAACCGGAAAAGCCTCCGCTGCGGATGAGCCCTGTACATGAAGATGGAAGGAGCTGAAATGACTGTTCTTCAAAATACTGGATCTTTATACCAGAATCAGTTAGTTAGACGTTCTTCTCCTGACTTCCGTAAGAAGCTCATGCGCTACATGAGGACCGTTGAACTTCCTCTGGGGGCTACGGTTTGCGAAGCCGGGGGCGCTCTGAACTACGCTTATTTCCCCGAAGGAAGCGTCCTCTCTCTGCTTACAGTTTTAGAAAACGGATCAGAGGTGGAATGCGCAAACATCGGGCGCGAGGGCGCGTTCGGACTCTTTGCGCACCAATATGGCAGCGTCTCGTTCAACCGATGCGTCGTCCAGCTCGAGGGCCCGATCATGCGCTGTGACGTAGAACCCCTTCACGAGCTTTTGCAGGAGGATACGCAGGCCCGCGACATATTCATCAGCTTTTCCGAGGCCCTTCTTTCACAAGTCATGCAAAGCGTCGGCTGCAATGCACTCCACAAGATCGAACAGCGCATCTGTCGCTGGCTTCTTATGATGCACGACCGGTCCGAAGGAGATAACCTGAGCTACACTCACGAGTTTCTAGCGCGGATCATTGGGGCCAATCGGACATCCATCACCCAAGCCGCGCAATCGCTACAAAGTAAAGGCCTGGTCACCTATCGGCGCGGCTTGATACAAATTCAGGATCGCGCCGGTATGGAGGCCGAAGCATGCGAGTGCTACATGGCTGTCAAAAGAAGATATGACGCCTGTCTCAAGCACGCTGAGCAATAACGATCCAGACCGTGTGAAAACCTGGCGGAGTCTGGTGGCGTGCAGGGGTTCTGGCCGGATCGCTGATGTTCCTTTTGCAAGTCCGGAACGAAGGCTTGATCGTGGGTCTCGGGGTTCTGTGGGGGTCTCTGAAGGCGAATATTGGTGATACTTGCGGAATTGTTGAACCCTTACGGTCTCACAGCCGCAATCAACGCCGGAATGCCGACAAGGCTGATCGCTCGACGCAGATTGTAGGCGATGGCCGTCAGGCTGAACTCGGCGCGCACGTTTTCCAGCCTTCGCATCAGGAATGCGCCCTGGCCCATCCATTGCTTCACGGAGCCGAACGGGTGCTCGACGCTCTCGCGCCGCTCGTCGAGCACCCCGGGCCGCGCGGCAAGCCGTTTCGCCATCCGGTCCAGCACGGCCTCGTTCTCGTAGCGCGCAATCTTGCGGTAGGCCGCGGCGGTGCAACGCGTCTTGATCGCGCAGGACTTGCAGGCGGCGGCATTGGCATAATCGAACACGCGTATCTTGCCACGAACCGGGCGGCTTCGCACACGGCTCAAAGCCGCGCTGCCCGGGCATGTGTAGATGTCCGCCTCGGCGTCATAGCGGAATTGGTCCTTGGGGAAAAATCCTTTGGCAACGGCGGACCCGCGCTGCGGTTTGGGAACGTAGGGCACGATGCCTGCCGTCTCGCAGGCATCGATATCCTCGATCTTGAAGTAGCCCCGGTCGGCCACGACATCGATCTGCGCCACATCGAGGGCCTCACGCGCAGCCTCGGCCGTCTCTGTCAGCAGGCCCAAGGTCGCTGACCTTGTTGTGGACCTGCTGCTCCGCAATCAGTTTGTGCTTGATATCGACCGCGATCTGGATGTTGTAACCGACCCCGACGCGGCTGCTGGAGTGCATTGCGCGTGCGTCGGGATCGGTCAGCGAGATCTGGTCCTCGCCGCTGTCCGCAAGGACTTTGGCATGATCATCGAGGCGTTTACGCCGCTCCCGGATCGCCGCGATCTTCTCCTGAAGCCTCTCAACGGTGCCGCCCTCCGGCGCGTCCTCACTGTCCTTGTCGGCTTCATCGAGTTGCTTGAGATACCGCGCCAGGCGCTCATCGCCTTCCGCCATCGCTTTGACCAGCTTGGCCCTGGTGAAATTCCGCTCCCGGCTGTTCACGGCCTTGATCCGGGTGCCGTCGACCGCGATCAACTCTCGTCCGAACAGCTCGAGTTCCCGACACAGCACCACGAATTCCCGGAACACCTGCCGGAACGCCGTCCTGTTGTCGCGTCGGAAGTCTGCGATTGTCTTGAAGTCGGGCGTCAGGCGGCGGAGCAGCCAGATGACTTCGAGGTTGCGTCGCGCCTCGGCCTCCAATCGGCGGCTGGAGCGCACCCGGTTCAGGTATCCGTAGATGTAGAGCTTCAAGAGATCGGCCGGATCATATCCCGGTCGACCCGTGGTCTTCGCCTGGACCCGCCCGAAGCCAGCAGCCTTCAGATCCAGACCGTCAACGAAAGCATCGATAAACCGGACAACGTTGTCCGACCCCACATAATCGTCCACAGAGTCCGGCAAAAGCAGAAGCTGGGATCGATCATCACCTGAAATATGTGCCATGCCCAAGAATACCACGGCCGCACAAAGCCGGGAATCCTGTTTGAGTTTTCACACGGTCTGGATCGCTTAACAGCGCAGGAATCAGGTGCAGTACAGGTGCATCATTTCCAGACCGTGCCCAGGCAAAGCACGATCGCGGCTTTCAGCCCAAGAAGACGACGCGAACGCGAAATGTTTACCCGATCTCCGCTTCAACAGCACATCTAAAAGAAGATGTCCGACAGGTCGTCATCTTCTGCCGCTGCTGGCGACTGCTCCTCTTCCTGGAGGGCTTGCCCAAAGACCGCAGCCAAGATCAAGCGTTCTTCGCGCATAGTGTAATTGGCGCTCAAGAGGGCCGAAAGCGAAGAAAGATCTACCTCGGCAACGGGTTCTGCGGCCAAGGAGGCCAATGAGTCGATGGCGGCGTTCATCAGCGTGAGCCCTTGGACATGGTCCTGCATCATGGCCTTGGCGCGGCTGACCTTGTCCGGAACATCCGCGGCAGCGACCTCGGCACCGGCAAGCTGGGCGAGGCACTCGGCCTCGGCCGCGCCGACTGCCACAAGCACGTCCGCGATGGCGGCGGAGATGTCGGCAGCGCTGCTGACTTCAGTCGGCAGAAGGATCTCCTGAAGCTCGTCCGCGGCGGCGGCCGTGGCCTTAATCGCGACGCGGATCAGGTCGGCGCCCTCCTTGGCCACGGTGGCGCTGTCGCGGATCTCATGGGCGATATAGCCGATGGTCCGATCCCCGCTATTGCGGTCGGCGGCGTGGATGGCCGCGTTGAAGCCAGCGAGCCGCAGCGAGAATTCCACGTCGTCAAGCGCATCCGTCATCGCGGCGAACTGCCCTGCGGCGCGGATGCAGTCGGCGAGGCTGGCGAAGATGGTTTCGCGCCGCTGCTCGCGGCGCAGGAACCGTTCCTCCAGTTGTTGGGCTTGACGAGTGATTCCCATGCCCTGCCCGTCCTCGAGTTGCGCGCGGTCGATCTGCAGCATCGCGCCGACCAGCCCCGCTCCCTCGCATGCCCGTTGCATGATCGCATCTAGGCTGCCGCCGATCAGCGCCATCTTTTCCCGATAAAGCTGCGCCAGATCTACCAGTTGTGCCTGTTCCAGCTGCGCGATGTGGGCGATCCAAGCCTGCCGGCTGGCGGCGTCGGCGGGGGCATCAGCGGCCGGCAGCGGCACGTTGTTTGCCAGCGCGAACATTAAGCGAAGGTGGTCGATGACGTGTTCCAGCCGCTGGCGGGCGATGTCGTGGAATTGAAGGACTCCCACCACCTCGGCCACAGCGCGCGCGGCCTCAGCGAAGGCTTGGTGCGCGGCGCTACGGTGGCCGTTGGCGGCGCCGCGGCGGCTCTCCAGTTCCCGCTTGAGCGATGCTATCACCTCGATCAGGGGCGCACTGCGCGCATCCTCCTGCTGGCGTTCGCGCAGCTGCTGGGCGGCATCCTCGAGCGTGTCATGAAGATCCGCCAGCCGAGCGCTCATGTCGCTCGCAACTTTGCGCCCGGTGCCGACCAGCACTGTCACCTGTGCGAGGAACGCGGTAAGATCTCCGCCACCCCCGCCGATGACGCCAGTATGGGTTCGCGCCACCAGCGCTACGTATTCCAGAATAGAGAAGGCTCGGGCGACCTGCTCGTTCCCGCCCGCCGCGTGATCGCGGCCCTTGAGCACCTCGGCAAGACGCCAGCCGATGGCGTCGCCGTTCCGCTCCAGCGCCTCGGCCAGCTCCGCCGCGGCGCCGAGGCGGGCATCGATGTCGTGGAGGCCTGCACTGGTCATCACGGCAATGGTACGCGCCATTGCGTCTTCGACCGCCCGCAGCATGGCATGGATCGCCTGCAGATCCTCGCCTGCGCTCAGATATGAGCTTTCGCTTTGCGCATTCCAAAGGGCCAGCGCATCGATCAGCGGAACCAGCTGGCCGTGCCCATCAGGCAGGGGTGCAGCGTTGTTATGTCGTTGGGCCATCGGCGTCATCGGCTATCCCTTCGTCAGCGCAGAGGAGTGGTCGGCGGCGGCAAAGCGCATTACCTCGGCGGCCAGCCGGTTCAGAGGCAATTCGTTCTGCACCCCGCCAAGCCGCATCGCCTCTTTTGGCATGCCGTAGACGACGCAGCTGGCCTCGTCCTGACCGAGCGTGCGGGCGCCCGCCACGCGCATCTCGAGCATGCCGCGCGCGCCATCATCTCCCATGCCGGTCATGATGATGCCAAGGGCATTTGGGCCCGCCGCCCGCGCGGTCGAACGGAAAAGCACGTCGACCGACGGGCGATGGCGCGAGACCAGCGGCCCCTCGCGCACCTCCACCCGATACTGCGCACCGCTGCGCTGCAGCAGCATGTGGTGATCGCCCGGCGCGATCAGGGCAAGGCCGGGGATCAGCCGGTCGCCGGTCTCGGCCTCTCGCACCTCGATCCGGCAGAGCCCGTCCAGCCGCCGGGCGAAGGCGCTGGTGAAGCCGGCAGGCATGTGTTGGACGATGGCAAGGCCCGGCGCGTCGGCTGGCAGCGCCTCCAGCAAGACGCGCAGCGCCTCGGTTCCGCCAGTCGAGGCGCCAATGGCGACCAGGCGGTCAGTCGTGTGCTCAACACTGCGGCGCCCGGCGGGGGGCAGGACGGCATCGGCGGTCAGCTTCTCGGTCCGCTCGATCCGGCTGCGCGGCCGGACCTTGGCGGCGGCGGCGGCACGCACAGCGTCGCAGATGCGGGTGCGCGCCTCCAGGAGGAACTGCGCCGTGCCCATCTTGGGCTTGGTGATGATCTCGACTGCGCCCGCCTCCAGCGCGGCCAGCGCAGTGGGCGAGCCGGCCCCCGCCAGCGACGAGCAGATGATGACGGGGAGCGGGCGCTGCTGCATCAGCTTCTGGACGAAGGTAATCCCGTCCATGCGCGGCATCTCGATGTCGCAGATGATGACATCGGGCACCTCGGAGCGCAGTCGCTCGGCTGCGAAGTAGGGGTCCGAGGCGGTGCCCATCACCGTCATCCCCGTTTCCATGCCAATGATGTCACTGAGCGCCGAGCGCACGCTGGCGGAGTCGTCCACGATCAGAACCTTGATGTCGGGCATGGCTTAATCCTCCAGCCGTTCGTGGATGTTGTTGCGCAAGAGCCGCAGCGGTGCCTGTCCTTCCCGGCTCATGTCGGAATGCCCGAGAAACAGCAGCCCACCCGGGCGCAGATGCGCGCAGAGCTTGCGCACGATGGCCGCCTGCGTTGCGGCGTCAAAATAGATGAGGACGTTGCGGCAGAAGATGATATCCATCATCCGCCCTGGCAGATAACGGCTGTCCATCAGGTTGATTTGGCCAAAGCGGACGTTCCGGCGCAGCTCGGGTGCGACGCTGAGGGTCTCGCCGCCGCCTTCGCGCAGCAGGTAGCGGCTGGCAAGGGTCTGGGGCAGGCGGCCGATGGCCTCGGCCGGGTAAATCCCTCGCCGCGCTCGGGTGAGGGCAGTAATGGAGATGTCGGTGGCGAGCGCTGACCAGTTCCCGCCCGAGGCGCCGGCGGCCGCTTGGGCGGCAGCTGCCACCATCGCCAATGTCCAGACCTCTTCACCGGTCGAGCAGGCGGCCGACCACATCGCCAGCTGGCCGCCACTGCCGCCGGCTGACAGGGTCTGCAGCCGCTCGGACGTCAGGTATTCGAAATGCGGCGGCTCGCGGAAGAACGAGGTCTCGTTCGTCACCACGCAGTCGATAAAGGCCTGCATCTCGGCTGCGGAGGGGTTCGGGCCCGTCAGCATCGCCGTATAAGCGTCAAAATCCTCAAGACCCGTTGCGCGCAGCCGCCGGCCAAGCCGGGTCTGCAGCATGAGCCGCTTCGAGGGCGCCAGCGAGATGCCGCAGGTCTGGCGCACCAGCAGCACCAGGCGGCGGAAGGTGGTCTCGCGCAGCTGCGCGGGGGCGGGCATGGCGGCGGACGGACGCGGGGCGGGTGCCGCGGCAGGCCAGTGGCGGGCAAGCTGAGAGCTCATGAAAGGGTCCTGAGGACGGGCCGGGCAACGTCCCGCGCAGGCGGGCGCGGGACGCCGGAAGGGTTACGGATGCGCGCGGGCGGGGCCGGCCGTGACGATGCGGAAGATCGCGTTGATGTCGAGGAGCGTCATGAACTCGTCCCCGCGCCGGCCGATGCCGTGGATGAAGCTGGCGTCCCACTGCTCCCCAAAGCTTGGCGGGCCCTTGAGCGTGGCGGGATCATGCTCAACCACCTCCAGTACGGCATCGGCCATAATGGCGACGACCGAGGGCGCCCTGTCGATCTCGATTTCAAGAACCACGATCCGGGTGTCCGGTCCCGCTTGGCCTCGCGCGTCGGCAATGCGAAGGCGCTGCTTCAGATCCACCACCGGCACGCCCTCGTGGCGCACGTCGACCATCCCCAGAAGGCTGGCCGGCGCGTTCGCGACGGGGGTAATAGGCGTGACGTCCAGCACCTCGCGGACATGACGGACATGGATGCCGAAGACGCCCTGCCCGAGCCTGAAGGTCAGGATCTGGGCGGCTGCCTCCTGCCCGTCATCGACGGACAGGAGCGCGTCCTCGGCCCGAGCCTCCGCTCTCATGCGCTGAGCCTTTCGAAGCCGCCATCCTCGCTGCTGAGGTCCAGATCGAAGCCGTGACCTTCCTTCACCGCAGCGGATGCCACCGTCTTCGGCTTGGGATTGCCCTTCTTGACGGCAGCGGGCTTGCGCCCCGGACGAGCGGTCATCTCCGCCTGCATGCGCGCGTCCAGCTCATCTTCGCGGCTGACGGCCTTGGGCGCGGCGCGACCATCAGGGATCAGCACGAAGAAGGCAGCGCGCTCGTTCAGCATGGCGGCCTGGGCCGAGAGCTGCTCGGCGGTTGCCGACATCTGGTTGGCGGCGGCGGCGTTCTGCTGGGTCACCTCGTCCAGCTGCTGGATCGCTTGGTTGATCTGTTCCGAACCCGAGTTCTGTTCACGGCAGGCGGCCGAAATCTCGCCGACCAGTTCCGCCGTGCGCTGGATGTCGGGTACCAGGTCCTGCAGCATACGGCCGGCTTCCTCCGAGATGCTGAGGGTCGAGCCGGAAAGTTCGCCGATTTCGGTCGAGGCTTGCTGCGAGCGTTCGGCCAGCTTGCGCACCTCGGAGGCGACCACTGCGAAGCCTTTGCCATGCTGTCCAGCGCGCGCTGCCTCGATCGCGGCGTTCAAGGCCAGAAGGTCGGTCTGCCGGGCGATTTCCTGCACGATCTGGATCTTGTCGGCGATCGTCCGCATCGCCTCGACTGAGTTCGCAACGGCCTTGCCCGTCTTTTCGGCATTGATGCTGGCCTGGCCCGCGATCTTCTCGGTCTGGGCGGCATTCTCGGCGTTCTGGCGGATGTTGGCTGCCATCTGCTCCATCGCGGCCGAGGCCTCTTCGGTCGCCGCCGCCTGCTCGGTCGAGCCTTGGCTCAGCTGCTCGGCCGTTGCGGAAGACTGCTGGGAGCCCGAGGCGACCTGAGCCGAAGACGAGACGACGTCGCCGACGATCCGGCGCAGGTTCTCGGTCATGGTCTTCATGGCGCGCATCAGATCGCCGATCTCGTCGCTGCCGCGGGCAGCAACGTCCTGGGTCAGATCACCTTGACCGATGGCTTCGGCCAACTTCACCGAGCGGGTCAGGCCACGCGAGATCGAGATGGACATCCACAGCGCTGCCGCCGCGCCGATGGCAATCGCCGCCAGGATGATCGCAATCAGGGTGTTGCGCATCTGGCCGTAGGCAGCCTCGGCCTCGGCACCGGCCGTCGCCGCCGCCGCGTCACCGCTGTCGGTGAGTTCAAGCAGCTGCCCGTCGACCTTGGTGGAGATCGGCGTGAGCCCACCTGCCAGCATTTTCAGCGCTTCGTATTCGCGCATCTTCAGAGCTTCGTCGACCTGGGTCTGCAGGACTGCGGTTGCCTCAGTCCAGCTTGCTTTCAGCGCGTTGAACTGGGACGCGAAGTTCTTGGCGACGACCGGATTCGCCTGAAGCTCTGCCAGCGCCGCGTCCACTTCGGCGACGCTTTCACCAGCCCTTGAGGTAGCTGAGCGGATCTCTTCGGGGTCGGGTCGTGATGCTGCTGCAAGCGTCAGGATCCGCGCGCGCATCGCGCTGGTTGAGACAACTTCCGCCGAGGCCATGCCCTGAAGGACATTGGGGGTCGAGGTGCCGGTCTCCGAACCGTTCCGCGCCTCCGCAACGCCCCATTCGCGCAGGCCGTTGCTGAGCGTGCGAACATCGGCCAGAAGCGTAGCGTAGGTGTCCTTTGTGGTGTCCAGAACGCGCGCCGTTGCCTGCGAGTCCGCGGCCAGCGCTAACTCCAAAGCCTGCTTGGTCAAGGTGTGGAATTCCTCAAGGTCCGCAGTGAGCGACGCATATTTCTCACGGTTTTCCGCACTGAAGTTCGCGAAGAGTTGCTCACGGAACTCCTGAAGCTCGGTGTAGCGCTCGTTGAACGCCTCGGCGTATTTCGCGCGTAGGGCTGGATCGGTCTCAATATAAGCCCGATTTGCGATCCGGCGCATTTCCGTCAGGCGTTGCCGGATGCCGCGGCCGTTCTGCACCTGAGAGAACGGGCCGCTGACGAAGCCCGCGAGATTATCGTTGGATGAGGCGAGGCTCTGGATGGCGACATAGCCGCTGCCAGCCGTTAGGGCGAGGATGACCGCGAAGGACGCAATCAGCTTCGTCTTGATCGTCAGACGCATGAATAATGTTCCTAATAGATGGTGATGGGCGGGTTTAGTTCGGGCGCGCGGGTTCGGCCGCGACGATGTCTTCCAGGTTGAGGATGATGACGTAGCGGTCGCCGCGCTGGATCACCCCCTGCATGAGCGCGGCGGGCCAGCGTGTGCTGCCGGGCGGAGCGGGGCGCACTGCGCCTGCGGGAATGTCGACGACCTCGTAGACCGCATCGGCGCGCAGGCCGACTAGGAAGGGATCACCCGGACGGTCGATATGCGTGACGATCACGCGGGTGGTGTCGCCATTCGCGACCGGCTCCATCCCGAAGCGCGTGCGCAGGTCCAGAAGCGGCATGACATTGCCGCGGACGTTCACGAGGCCCGGCGCATGAACTGGGGCAAAGGGCACCAGTGTCATCGGTGGAGGGTCGAGAACCTCGCGCACACTAGCGACAGGCAGGGCGAAGATGTCCTCGTCCAGCGCGATGGTCAGGTAGTCCTGGCTGGTGGGAATAGATGCGATTTGCATGGAAGGGGCTCCTTCAGGCGGCGGTCGGGACGGCCGCGCCGGCTGTGCGCTGCAGAGGAAGGGCGGGTTGAGCGCGCGACAGCCCCGGGATGTCAAGGATCAGCGCGACTGAGCCGTCGCCGAGGATCGTCGCGCCGGCCAGGCCAGGCACCGCGCGGTGCAGGGGCGAGAGCGGCTTGATCACCGTCTGGTGCTGGCCGATCACCTGGTCCACCACCACGCCGGTCTTGCCCGCATCGGTTTCGACCACCGCGACCACGCTTCCGGTCCGGCCGGTGCCGAAGATCCGGTCGGTCCAGAGCAGCGGAACCATGGTCCCGCGGATGTCAACGAAGTTGCGCCCGTTCGAGGTGCGTGTCTCGACCTGGCTTAACTCGACACATTCCTCAACCGTGGACAGGGGAAGGATGCACATGGTTTGTCCGACGGCGACCTGCAGCCCCTCGATGATGGCCAGCGTCAGCGGCAGGCGCAGGGTGATGCGGGTGCCGCGGCCAGGCTCGCTGGTGATCTCGATCGTACCCTGCAGGTCGGTGATGGTCCGCTTGACCACGTCCATGCCGACCCCCCGCCCTGAGAGGTTCGAAATGGTCTGTGCGGTCGAAAGGCCCGGGTGGAAGATCAGCTGGTCGATCTGCGACGGGGTCAGCTCATCCTCTGCGCCGATAACACCGGCGGCCAGCGCCTTTTCACGGATGCGCACGCGGTTGAGGCCGGCGCCGTCATCCTCGACTGTGATGATCATCTCGGCGCCCGACTGGCGGGCGGACAGGCGCAAGGTGCCCCGCCGCGGCTTGCCAGCCGTCTCGCGCGCGTCCGGTGTCTCGATCCCGTGATCAATCGAGTTGCGGATGATGTGGACCAGCGGATCGCCAAGTCGGTCCAGCACGGTTTTGTCCAACTCGGTCTCTTCCCCCGACAGAACCAGCTCGATGTCTTTCGAGAGGCTGCCGGCCAAGTCTCGCACCACGCGGCGGTAGCGGCTGAAGAGCTGGTCGATGGGCAGCATCCGCATGTCCATGGCGCTGTCGCGGAGGTCGGCCGACAGACGCTCGATCTCTTCCACGATGGCCGAGAGGGCCAGATCGTGGCGGTTATGAGCAAGCGCCGTCAGCCGCGCCTGCGCGATTACCAGCTCGCCCACTTGGTCGAGGAGCGTGTCAAGCCGCGCGGCCGAAACGCGGACTTGACTGTCGGTCGGCTCGGCAGCGGCCGCCGGGACGGATCCGGCAGCGGGCGACCGGAGCTCGGCGGCGGTCTGGACAGGCGGCGCGGCGGTGGGCGGGGGAGCGGAGGGGGCGATGGCGG
>Ga0194112_10007749_pt1 | contig 13926 bp, 8 predicted proteins | sample TA2MahC400mmetaG_FD_146191 | JGI IMG/M metagenome (GOLD analysis project Ga0194112, IMG submission 146191) | Freshwater microbial communities from Lake Tanganyika, Tanzania - TA2015016 Mahale Deep Cast 400m | ecosystem: Environmental > Aquatic > Freshwater > Lake | place: Tanzania: Lake...
TTGTGATCTCAGCTATATTGACCAACCGCATCATCCATGCGCGCCTGCGGGACTATACCCGGTCTCTGTGGGTGCCTGTGACCTTCTCGCTGACGTCGGCAGTGATTGCCTTCGCCGCCTATACACGCATCTCGGTCGCCCATGGCTTTATCGGCCTGATGATGGCTGGCATCATCATGGTCCTACTCTACACCATCTGCGTGCTGATCTTTGACCAGGAAGTGCGCGTTTTGGCCTCAAACGCCTTGTCGGCCGCGGGACGCCTGGGAGAGGACTGGATGGCCAACAGGGCCACCTTGTCGGGCGATCAGGCTACCGAGCCCCCAGCGGATGTAAACGAGCCGCCCCCTCCGCTGCGCTACGGGGACGCTCCGCAGCCCCCTGCGCCAGCACAACCAGAAGGATGAGAATCCGTGAGCGTAGTACCAGAGGATCTGCCCCTTCCTTTCAAAGGAGACCTTGAGGCTCCCTTTCACGTCGTTCAGATCTCCAAAGTGCGCATGAATCCCTATGTGCGGCGGTTGCAGGAGGCTCTGCAGCAGGAGGGGATACCATGCTCCCTGGCAGACGGGCTTTCGCCTCGCCTGGTGCGTCTGTGGCAAAAGGATAACCCACCCTCGGCCCGGCGCCTGGCGGCACGAGTACAGCCTGAGGCGGTGCTCATCTTGCACTTGCATTGGTTAGAACTGCTGTACAATATGCCAACCTGGCTTGGCAGCAGCCGCCGACTGGTATCGGTTCTGGCTGGGCTGCTCTGGGCCAAAGCAACAGGGTGCAAAGTTGTGTACACCGTGCACAACCTGAGTCCGCACGAACGGGCCTTCCCCATTCTGGATGGCTTGGCCAACCGCATGCTTTTCTCGTCTGTTGTGCGCGGAGCGAACGGCTGGGCGGACGCGCTGCACGTACACGACGAAGAGGCCAGAAAGCAGGTCGGACAGATCTATGGACGACAGAAGGGGATCCATGTAATTCCACATGGAAGCTACATCGGCGCCTACCCGAACGAATGCACAAAACAGGAGGCTCGAGCACGGCTGGAACTGGCGGAGAGCGCCTTTGTCTTTCTTTTTCTCGGACAGATTCGTCGCTACAAAGGCATTGAAGACTTGTTGCGGGCATTCTCGCGGCTGGGTGACAGGACGAGTCAGTTGGTTATCGCCGGAAATCTTCACGACCCTCAATATGGCCAGGCGCTGGCAAGAGCTATCGAGGGCCAGCAGAGAATCCGCCTCTCGTTTCAGTATGTGCCCGATTCCGAAGTGCAGTACTTTATGAATGCCTCTGACGTCTGCGTCTTGCCCTATCGTGATGTGACCACGTCGGGCGCGGCTATTCTGGCGTTCTCCTTTGGCAGACCGATCATCGCCCCAGCGCTGGGAGGATTCCCAGCGTTGGCGGCTGAAGGCCGGGGCATTGTCTATGATCCAACCGTGCCAGATGGGCTCCTGGGCGCTCTGCGCGAGGCGCTAGGCACAGACACGCAAAGAGCAGGGCAGCAGGCCTGGGCCTGGGCACAGCAACATGCCTGGCCGGAACTGGCTCCTCGGTTCGCCCGTCTGTATGCAGAAGCGCTGAAAGCCAGGGATTGAGCTATGATTAAGGGTCACGATATCCTGTGTTTCGCGCCGGGACCCTGGGATGACATCTGGCGCAATCGTCATCAGATCATGACCCGCCTGGCGCGCGCCAACCGAGTCCTGTACATCGAGCCGTGGGCCTATCTCCATCCGACGCTTCGCCGCCTGAGAAGCGGACAGATGCGTCTGGCCGATCTGCAAGGCCCGCAGTTGAGGCAGATCCCGCTGGCGCGGGACGGAGTACCAGTCAGCACGAATCTGTACGTTTACCGGCCATCGTCCCGGATACCTTGCGCGGGTCGCTTCCCGTTGGATGTAGTCACGCGCGGCGTCTACATGGTCTCTCTGAAACGCGTTTTGAGACGTCTCGGGGTTCGCCGGCCCATTTTGTGGCTTTTCCTGCCCGACATGGAAGTCTTTGTGGACCGCTTTGACGAGAAGCTGGTGATTTACCACATTGTAGACGAATATGCCAGCTACAGTGGCGTCAGCGAAGCCTGGCGGCCTGTCATGCGGCGTTTGGAGCAGCAGTTGGCCCAAAGAGCAGACGTCGTTTTTGTCACTTCACCTACCTTGCTGGAGAGCAAGCGTACCCTGAACCAACGGGTCCTGCTGGTCCCCAATGCCGTGGACTATGCTGGATTCACCAAAATCCTGGCACAGGACATGGCGCCTCCCGCTGATCTGGAAGGCGTGCCCCGGCCGATCGCTGGCTACGTGGGGGCTATCAATGACAAAGTGGACCTGCCTCTGTTGGCTCGGGTCGCTTCTCGAAGTGAGGGCTGGTCATGGGTCTTGGTAGGGCCAGTTGTTATCACAGATGACGAAGAACAGCGGGCCCTGCAGGCGCTCCGTGCCTTGCCCCACGTATACCTGCTGGGTCGCAAGAACGTGGAGGAAGTACCTCGCTACATCGCCGCCTGCGACGTTTGTTTGTTGCCCTATCACGTGAACGAGTGGACGAGGAATATTGACTCTTTGAAGATATACGAGTATCTTGCTTGTGGCAAAGCCATCGTTGCAACCGATGTGCCTGCTGCGCACAGGTTCTCTGAGTTCGTGCGCGTCGCTCGAGACGAAACTGATTTCCTCCAGTGTCTGAATGCGACAGCGGAGAAAGACAGTGCGGAGTGGCAGGCCAGGAGAAAACAGACTGCTGCCTTGAACACCTGGGAGCAGCGTGTGGAGTCGCTCTCGGTTGCCATCGAGGAATGCCTCAGAGAAAAGGGTAGAGCTGTGTGACGCTCTAGAAAGAGAGTGCGAAAAGTGGGTGCTGAGATTCTAACTTACTTCAGGATTATCACCAAGCGCTGGTGGCTGATCCTCCTGATTGCGATTGTGACCACAGCGGTCATCCTGCTGAGTTCGTTACGAGCGAAACCGGTCTACCGGGCCTATGTAAAACTGCAGGTCATCTCACCTGAACCGCAGGAAGTTACGCTCTTTGGTCAGACTCAGACCGTCGGAAGCAGGGAACAGATTGTGGCTGTACAGCAGCAATTCGATGCAGCCCTACGCAGTGCTTATGTTGCCTGGCAGACCATTGCTGACCTCAACCTGGGCATTGCCGCAGCCGAGCTGTTAAGCGGCCTGAGCGTCTCTGCAGACGGCGAATTCCTGCACGTGACCTTTGTGGCCGACAACGCCATGCTCGTAGAATCCATTGCGACCAAGCATTTGGAGAACGCCTTCAACTACTACGCGGAGATACGGGCCAAGCCCTCCACTGTGGCTCTGCAGTTTATTCAGGAGCAACTGGCAGAGGAGGAGAAGACGCTCGCTTCGGCCGAGAGCGCGTTGCTAGATTTCAAGGTCAGGTACACTGTGGATTCGCTGCCCCGGGAGATCACCAGCATCCAGGATCAGTTGCGTGCATTGCGTCTGGAGCGCGCCAAATTGGTTGGAGAGCGTGAGAGAGCACAGGCCATAGGCGACAAGTACTTGGATGAGGCAGCCAGGACTGGCTCCCAGGAATCAGCCCTCAACTATCAGCGTCTCGCTGCTGCTCAGGATGCCACGGTCGCCGGCATCAGGGCTCAGGAGACCGAGTATGACGGGTTGATCCGGCAGCAAGAGGGCAAGCTCATCGAATTGCTGAGGCTGACCACAGAGTACGACGGCCTGTTACGCCGGGTGAGTCGCGCACAATCGAACTATAGCTTCTTGACGAACAAAGAAAGCGAGGCCCAGCTGAAAGGAAACCAGGCCCGCAACGTCAGTTTTATCCAGATCATCGAGCCAGCGCGTATGCCTGACCGTCCTGCACCGTCGCGCACGCCCAGGTTGCTGGCTATTGGTGTCCTGGTGAGCATCCTCGCGGGGATTGTCCTGGCCTTTTTCCTGGAGTTTCTCAGCGTTCTGCGCACACCCACTTCAAAGGAAAGCGCCTAGTACACGGTGAACTGGTGAGGTGCATATCGTGGCTTGAAGCCATAACGGCGCGTCGCCGGGAGACGTTGCTGGTCTCCTTGTTCCTGCTTACGCTGCTGCTCCTCTTTTTCTGGCGGGCTGTCTTTCTTGGACGCAAGCTGTTGCCTGCAGACATTGCCTACACGGACGTGATCTACGAACCCTATGCTCCGGCCGGGTTCACCAAGCCGCACAACCTGCTGCTGTACGATCAAGCCTATCAGTTCTATCCGTGGCGTGTCTATGCCTGGAGAACAATTCGCCAGGGTTCTATACCTTTCTGGAACCCCTATATCTACTGTGGGGCGCCGTTTCTGGCAGTGGATCAGCCAGGAGTCTTCTACCCGCTGAACATCCTGTCCTATGCCTTCCACCCGTCCGATGCGGTGCTGTTCACCGCGCTGGCGCGTCTGTTCATCGCCGCCATAGCCACGTATTGGTTTGTGCGTCACCTCGGTGGAGGCCTGTTTGGATCGTTGGTCAGCGCGATTACGTTTGCGTTCTGTGGTTTTATGATCGCGTGGTTGGGCCACAGGCACACGAATGTGGCCGCTTGGCTCCCAGTATGGTTTTTGACCCTGGAGTGGCTGCAGAAAAAGCCAAACGCCCGCAACGCAGCATGGGCAGCGCTGGCCATGGTTCCCCAGTTGACTGGCGGTCACACGGAGACGGCGCTCTATACCCTAAGCGCAGGAGGCGTCTACTACCTGTTTCGTGTGGCCAGCCGGTGGTGGGATGAGCGCAGGATACGCCCAGTCGCAACGCGCCTGTTCCTTTTTGCAGTCGCGTGCGTGCTAGGCTTTGTGCTTTCCTCCATCCACCTCTTGCCTCTCTGGCAATGGCTGCAGCAGAGCGATGAGCTGCGGCAGCGGGCGGGAGCTGACAATCTGCGCTTCTATGGGCATGGACCCAGATACTGGCTGGCAGGTATGGTGGCCGCGGTTCTGCCCAATATCTTTAACAATCCTACCTGGCCTGGAGAGTACTTTAGCTTCTTGCCCGGCTGGAACTATGTAGAGCAGGCGGCATACGTGGGTACCATAGGTCTGGTATTGGCAGCCGTCGCAGTGATTGCCCGACGTCGCGACAGAGTCGTTTGGTTCCTGGCGGCCCTGGCAGTTGTTGCCTTCGGCGCAGCCCTGCGCATGCCCGTCTTGGACTGGATCAACCACCTGCCCTTTTTCAGCATTGCTTCCTACGGGCGCTTTCGGGTGATCTACTGCTTCTGTCTGGCTGTCCTGGCCGGTCTGGGGGCTCAGGCCGTACTGGATCGCGAGGGCAAAGACCACCTGCTGCGGCTCGTCGGCTGGTTGCTCGTGGGGTTTTGGGTCATCGGCCTGTTGGTGATGCTCTTGGCGCCCTCATACCTTCTGCAGTTGCTCTCACAATCCGCAGCGGCGAGCACACATGCTGCTCCGTGGCACACAGTATACGCGGAACAAGTTGCTCACGCCTTTCGTTTTGCGAACTGGCGGATGTATTTCCCCCTGTGTTTTGCCTTGCTGGGAGCTGTGCTGTTTCTGCTCTACCGTCGCCGGGCCCTGGGTCGGAGAACGTTCCAGGTGGTCCTGCTGGTGCTGCTGATTGCTGATCTGTTTGCCATGGGCATGGATTACCATGGCACGGTGCCGGCGGATTCCATCTTTCCAGAGACACCGGCCCTGCATCTCGTCAAAAGCGACCCGGAGTTGTTTCGCATTGTGGCTACAAACATTGACCTGATGCCCAATACGTGTATGGTACATAGTCTGCAGGACGTGCGGGGCCTGGACTTTCCCAGCCAGCGGTATCTGGAGCTTTGCCTGGCCATGGGGGGGCAGGATTGGCTGGGCTACGGCATCGTGTTCAACGAGGCGCTACAACCCAAGTTTCTCGGCTTGCTCAATGTCAAGTACATTCTGACGTCATCCCAGCTCGGTCCCAAGAGCCTGCAGTACCTGGAGTTGCTGGCTGTGGACCGTGATGTCAAGGTCTACCGTAATCTAGCCTGTCTACCGCGCGCGTTTATTGTCCATCAAGTACGGGTCGGTGAGAGCAGTGCCGATGCGCTGCAGATCTTGCAGGAGGCGGACTTTGAGCCGCTTGACGAGATTGTCCTGGAAAAGGCTCCCCCTCCCGACTTAATCGCTGCGGAGCGTCCCCGTAGCGCAGCGGAGGGGGCTGCGGAGCAGCCCTGTTCGGCATCTACCAGGATCACGCGCTATGAAGCCAACCATGTAACCATACTGGCAGAGACTTCTGCCAGGGGATTCCTGTTCCTTAGTGACAGCTACGATCCGAACTGGAAAGCCTACGTGGACGGCGCGAAAGTGGAGATCTATCAGGCCAACTACAACTTCCGGGCCGTGTACCTGACACCTGGCCAGCATACTGTTGAGTTTATCTACGAGTCCCAGCCATTCCAGTTGGCTGTCGTCGGCAGCATGGTGGCCTTGCTTCTCGTGACCATTCTGTTGGCGGATCCACGGTCCAGAAGCCCCCTCCGCTGCGCTACGGGGACGCTCCGCAGGGCATCAGAAACCGTGCGCGGACAGGGCGCTCTCACCCATCAGCGGGGACAGGCCAGTGAACGATAAGCACCGCGTGCTCTACGTGGATTCGGCGCCAACAGCAGGAGGATCGGTCGTCAGCCTTTACGAACTGCTCCGAGGACTGGACCGGGACCGATACGAACCCATCGTTGTGTTCTATGCCCCGCATGCCTACGTGGACCATTTCCGGGATCTGGGCCTGCAGGTCTATGTGTGGGATGCGTATGCAGCTCCAGACCACCGTCCCATATGGGTCAAGGACAGGCGTCAATCCAGCATTGCCCGTTGCTTACGGCAAACGGCCTGGGGCTCCAGGCTCTATCACGCTCTGGGGTTTGCTCTATTGTTGCGGCGCCGTGTCTGGCCACGTGCCAGGGCGTTGCAGGCCATCATCCGTGCAGAGTCGGTGGATTTGGTGCACACCAATATCCGCGTCGCGCACGACCGCGAGAGCATTATCGCCGCGAGACTATCGTCTGTCCCCTGCGTCTGCCATATCCGGGACTGGGACGAGCTTAACTGGTTTGACAGACGGCTTGTCAGGATGGTGAGTGCGTTTATCTATATCTCCGAGTCCGTACAAAAGCGCCACCTGCAAACAGGTATGCTACGCAGTAAAGGGCATGTGGTGTATAATGGATTGGATGTAGCGTCCTTCTTGGCAGCCTTAGATCCAGTACAAGGGCGCAAGAGTCTTGGCCTAGCCAATGGCGACTTGGCAGTAGGCATTGTGGGACGGCTGGAACGGTGGAAAGGCCAGGAAGTGTTTCTGCGAGCTATGAGATTGGTGGAGGATGCTGTGCCGAGCGCCCGAGGCATCGTTGTTGGTGATCCTGTGCCCTATGCCCTGGATTATCGAGACTCGCTGTTCGCTCTGCATGAAGAATTCGGTCTGTCTGAACGTGTCATTTTCCACCCGTTCCGCCGTGATTTGCCGCAGGTGATGTCGGCGCTGGATGTCGTGGTACTGGCTTCTACCTCTCCTGAGCCATTTGGTCGCGTGCTGATTGAAGCCATGGCCGCAGGAAAACCTGTGGTGGCGACCGATGCTGGTGGAGTGCGGGAGATTGTGCAGGACGGGGTCCAGGGACTGCTGGTGCCTCCTGGGGATGCGGCGGCGCTTGGTCGTGCGATTATCGAGGTGCTGACCCGTCCCGAACAGGCAGCCGCCATGGGGCGGGCCGGACAAGCCAGGGTCAAAGAGCGCTTTAACATACAGCAGTACGTAGACGGTGTACAGGCCGTCTATCGCCAACTGCTTTCTTCTTGACCCCCGTCGGGGGCTGTGAGGAAACGATGGATCGAACACAAGCTATAAGAGTTATGGAGATGGGCAAGGCTCTGTTGGGGAGCCTGCTGTTATTGAGCCTGGCCGTTGGACTGGGGCTTTTCCTGGGCAATCAGATGATCTCTGACTACCAGAATGCGGTGCGTCTGACGGCGATAAGCGCGCTGGTGACTCTGATCCTGACGAGCCCAATCAACGGCATGCTGCTCTGGCTGATCATGGCACCCTTTGGCCATGCAACCTACACTGAAATCTGGCGCATCCTTAACATCCGCCTGCCGCCGGGGATTCCCTCCCTGACTCTGGACCGGCTGGCAGTGGCTCTGCTTACCGTGGTCTTTGTGGCGCAGCTGGCTGTTGGCAAAAAGCGGCTCCGCCGCCTGGGTCCAGAAGTGTTCATGGTTCTCTTCTGCATCATGGCGGTGCCTGCGATAGCCGCCGGCATGGCTGGACTCAACAGCACAGGCCAGATGTTCCTGGACAAGTTCATCGTGCCATTTATGGTCTTTGTTCTGGCCAAGAATCTCTACGACGAAAAGGTGGGCATCGACAGGCTTTGTGGCACTGTGGCGGTCATCGGTTTGTACATCGCCTTCATGGTGTTATATGAACAGCTCACTGGGCAATCGCTCTTTGTCGCATGGGGCAGGACAACAGAATACTCGCGGAGCCTGCGCAAGATTATCAGCCTTCTGGGCAATCCAGCCTTCCTGGGCACCGTGTTGGGCATGATTGTGCCGATTGCCCTGTTCAGGTTCGTGCGCGAAAAGTCTCCCAACAGCAAGGCGTTCTATGGAGCTGTCTCTGTGGCTACAGTTCTGGGGAACTTTTTCTGCTACAACCGCGGCGCTTGGCTCGGGATGGCTGCAGGTCTCATCTGGATGCTGGTGCTGAAAGAATACCGACGGATCTTGTTGCCTGTCTTCCTCGCAGCTGCTTTGATCGCGCTGGTGTACTGGGAGCTGGTTGCCGGCAGCGCCGTGGTGACCGAACGGTTGACCAACGTGACTTCGGTCGAGTTTCGTTTTGGCATGCTGGATGTCAGCAAGGATATCATCCGCCGACACCTGCTTTTTGGCACAGGAGTAGGGAATTTTGCCTACTACTACCTGGAGTACGGTGGCCATTGGGAGACCCTCGCCTATGACCTGCCTACGCCCCACAATGGATACGTTCTGGTCCTGTCTACCATGGGTCTGGTAGCGTTCATTCCCTACCTGTTGATCTTTGTCTCCATGGCGATGCAGATGGGTACGGCCATCTGCCGCTCCAGGTGGGATCGCAGAGTTGATCCCGCCTTGCTGGTTTCTGGCCTAGCGACACTGGCTGTCTACTTAGTGTCGGCAGCCGCTGTGGATCTTTACATCAACGTGTTTTGCGGCCTGGTGCTCTTTTTCATTACAGGTACCATTCTGGGATACGTGGATTCTCTGAGAAAGGGCGCAGTCGCCAAGCCCAAATCCGGCTCCGTAGCAGTCCCGCTCGCAGCGGGACGCGAAGCAGCCCCGCCGCGAGCGGGACGCGAAGCAGCGGCGCGAGGGTAGTGGCTTTGCGCATTGCCATGCTTGGCCAATACCCCATAGACGAATCGCATATTGTCGGCGGTGTGGAAGCGGTGATGGTACCACTGCTGCGTGGTCTGGTCCGCTTTACCGACCTGGACTTGCACGTGCTCACCTGTCAGTCAGGGGTGAACGACCGCCTCGGCCAGACGGCATTTGGCCAGCCCCTGCATGTCCTCAAGCGCTACCGGCTGGGCCGGATTACCTTCCACCGCCGAGATGTCGTCCACATGCAGCATACGCTACAGCGCCTGGCGCCTGACTTGGTACATGCGCAAGGTATGGGCATCTACGCCGCTGCTGCTGTTGCATCTCCGTATCCGCACATTGTCACCGCTCATGGTATCTTCTTCCGCGAAGCCGAACTCGCTACGGAGATCGCCTTGCGCTTCCGAGGCTTCCTGGACAGCATCTTGGAGCAGTATTGCCTGACCAGGGTGAAGAATCTGATCTCTATCAGCCCCTACGTAGAGGATGAATTGGTGACCCGGCGGGGCTTCCTAGGCCAGGTATATCGGATAGAGAACCCGGTAGATGACCGTTTCTTCTCGGTGCAGGGTCAAGAAGAGCAGGGAACGGTACTGTATGCTGGTGCGGTGGTTCCTCGTAAGAATCTGCTGGATCTGCTGCGGGCGTTCGTGATTGTAAGAGAGAGAATGCCGCGGGTCTGCCTGCGCGTTGCTGGCGAGATCGAGAGTGCCCCAGGCTATGTTGCGACGTGTCGACGGTTCATTGAGGAACAGCACTTGACGCCTGCAGTGAGTTTCCTGGGTTCTCTCTCTGCAGAGGAAATGGCCAACGAATACGCGCATTGTAGTCTGCTAGCTTTGCCCTCCAGGCAGGAGACGGCACCAGTAGCGATTGCCGAGGCTATGGCTGCCGGCCGCCCCGTCGTGGCCACCGCCATGTGCGGAGTGCCCTATATGGTGGAGGAGGGCGTGAGCGGACTACTGGTCGAACTCGGGGATGTGAGCGCGCTAGCAGATGCCTTGTTGCGGGTCCTCTCCGACGCACCGTTGCGCCAGAGGATGGGCACACGCGGGCGTGAGATAGCAGAGGCCCGATTCCGCGCGGACATCGTGGCTGCTCAGACACGCCAGGTGTATTTGAGGTTGCAGAGCCTGAAGGCCCCCCCTCAAAGGGGACCTTCCCCGCCCCGCTGCGAGCGGGACGCGAAGCAGCTGGCGCGGGACGGACGCCGGAGGCAGCCAGACATGGAGAGTAGAACAAGGATGGAGCGTTCCCCTCCCGCTGGCGCGGGACGGACGCCGGAGGCAGCCAGTCAAAGGGGGCCTACAGGCTCCCCCTCAAAGGGGACCTTCAGGGCCTTACTCAAGAAGCTGTTCACAGCACGATGGGATACTATTATTCGCGGATGGTATGACTATAATGTTTTGCGCCATCTTCGTCCCCTGTCCCCGCGCCAATTGCAGGTCAATGTAACCTATCGCTGCAATGCACGTTGCACAATGTGCAATATCTGGCAGATGCCGGAGCGCGAGGAGATGAGCCTTGAGGATTTTTCGCGCATGTTGGACGATCCGCTCTTTGGCACAATCGAACGACTGACTCTGGCAGGTGGCGAGCCTAGCCTGCGCCGCGATTTGCTGCCATTGACCCGGCTTTTTGTGCAGAAGATGCCACGCCTGAATTCAGTGACGTTGATCACCAACGGCCTGGCTGTAGAGCGCATACTCACGGACAGCCGGGCCATGGTTGAGCTGTGCGCACAGCGCGGCATACACTTCAACGCCTCTGTGTCACTGGATGGTGTGGGACAGGTGCACGACGAGATGCGCAACGTTCCAGGCGCTTTTGCCAGGGTAGAGCGTTGCCTGATGGGCCTGAAGCAATTGCAGACCGACGCCTGGCGGCATGAGTACAGCCAGCCGTTTTGGCTGGGCGCGAGCTGCGTCATCACCCGCAAGAATCTCTATGGCCTGCGCGAACTGCAGGACTGGTGTGCCGAACGTGGTGTTGATTTGGGCTTCCAACTGGTCGGCTTTCACGAAACGTACGTTTCCAATGTGGAACGCCGCGGCGAACTGGATTTTGACCAGGCCGATCGGGAGTATCTGTTCAGTTTCTTGCGGGAACTGGCAGGACTCCGTGCTCCGCCCAACTTTATATCCTACTACTGGCATGACATGCTAAAGATGTATCGCGATGGCCGTAGCCGGCAGACACCCTGTCCCTTTGCAGTGGATTCCTTCGTTCTCGACTGCTATGGCGACTTGTACTACTGTCTGTCCGAGCGCAAAATCGGCAACTGCGCCTGCCGGCACGAGTACAGCCTTACGCCACAGCCCCCTCCGCTGCGCTACGGGGACGCTCCGCAGCAGGGCAAGAGTGTTACTCCTGCGCCTGGCGGCACGAGTACAGCTGGAGACAAGCGCGCTTCGGCTGGACCTTGCAGCGCTGTCTACTATGCGCCGGAAAACCTGGCTTTTCGGGAGCAGATGACGCGCTCTGTCTGTCTACAATGCAACAGTGGTTGCTTTGTCAACGTGGGTATCAAGAAAGATCTCAAGAAGTATCTGTGGTTTCTGGCGACAGGACGATGAAACTGCGCGTGGCCTTGGTAGCACTGTATCCCGCTCCGCTTCGCTTCGGGGACGGCTTCGCCAGTCCTGCTCCCGGCGCCAAGTCGCCCGGCGGCGTACGGGCCGTGGTGCAGAATCTCGTGCGTGGCTTGCAGGCTTACGAGGATCTGCAGATACACGTCATTCATTGCCATGCAGACATTCCCGTGAGCACCACGGTCGAGGACAGGAATGTCCAGGTTCACTATCTGGCCATGCCTCGGCGACGGGTGGTGCCGAACAGCCTGACCGGTATTGGCCGGGTCGCACAGGTGCTGCGTCAGGTGCAGCCCGATGTGGTCAACACCCATGCGGCGCACTATACTCTGGCCGCCCTGCGCGCAGGGTATCCCACCATCTTTACCATACATGGCGTCATGCACCGTGAGGCAGAGGTGTACAAGAGTACGCTCTTTGACCGTGCGAGGCTCCTGCTGGAAAAATGGCTCGATAGTTATGCCGTGCACAAGGTGCACCATATCGTCGCTATCAGCCCATACGTGCTCCAGGAATATCAGGATCGCAGTCCTGCTTCCTTCCATCGTATAGACAATCCTCTGCCGGAAGAGTTCTTTTCTCTGCCGAATCTGGAGCAAGAGGGTAGATTGCTTTACGCGGGAACCATCGACGAGCGCAAAAACGTGCTGGATCTGCTGCGCGCTTTGGCCGTCGTACGCCAGAAATTGCCCGATGTCCGTCTGCGTATCGCGGGCAGGACGACCAGCCTGGACTATAACCGGAAGACGCAAGATTTCGTGGCAGCGCAGGGGCTGGGACCCAATGTACAATTCCTCGGTTTGCTGGACAGCGCTGTCTTGAGGCAAGAGTACGCGCAATGCGCGGCGGTGGTCCTGGCCTCACGTCAGGAGACAGCGCCCATGGCCGTGATCGAAGCCATGGCCGCCGGAAAGCCGGTGGTGGCGACGCGGGTGGGTGGCGTCCCTGATCTGGTGCAGGAGGGGCTGAGCGGCTTTGTTGTCCCCGTAGGCGATGTCGAGGCTCTGGCCCAACGTATGGTAGAGTTGCTGACAGACCACGATTTGCGACACAGCATGGGCCAGCGTGCGCGCCAGTCAGCTGGCCGCTTCGCACTGCCGGCCATCGTAGCTCAGTACCGCCAGCTCTATTACCAAGTCGCAGGGAGAGCGTCACCTTGAGAATCTTGTTCTTCTCAGAGCGCCTGCGTTCTCCCTACGATGAGGGCATCAAGAACGTCACGGTAGAGTTAATGTGGGCATTAGCGGCAAAACACCAGGTTCTGGCACTGACCAGCTCCGGCGTGGACGATGCCGAACTGGGCATCCGAAACGTGTCCGTCAACCGTCTTCTGCTCGGCGTTGGCCTCGGCCGGATCGTGCGGAGCTTTCGACCACAAGGCATCATATACATACCCACTGCCTGCGCCACGCTGTTCAGCTTTGTCCGTGCTCAAGTCCTGCGGCGATACGGCCGAGGCGCGCCTTTGGTTCTGCTCACCCTGCAGCCTCGCAGGTACCAATCATGGCAAGAGTCGCTCATGGGCAAACTGGCCCCTGACCGAGTGGTAGCCCAGTCAAAACGCACGCAGAGCGCCTTGCAGAAAATGGGCTGTCGCACAGCACTTTTGCCACCTGCCGTGGACACACAGCGCTTTTGTCCGGTGTCCCTGACAGAAAAGGCCCTCTTGCGTACCAAGTATGGATTACCCATTGATGCCAAGGTCTTGACCCATGTAGGCCACCTCAAGGGGGAGCGCAATTTCTCGCAGTTTCTGGCGCTCCAGGGTGAGGGACGCTATCACACTCTGGTAGTGGGCAGCACCAGCACCGAACAGGAGGAGGCACTCAAGGATACTCTGCGCCGTGCAGGGGCTTCGGTCATTGATACCTATGTTGCCCACATCGAGGACATCTATCGCCTATCCGATGTCTATCTTTTTCTGGTGGAGGAAGAGACAGCAGCAATCGAGCTGCCACTCTCCGTCCTGGAAGCTAT
>Ga0194112_10007751_pt1 | contig 13925 bp, 19 predicted proteins | sample TA2MahC400mmetaG_FD_146191 | JGI IMG/M metagenome (GOLD analysis project Ga0194112, IMG submission 146191) | Freshwater microbial communities from Lake Tanganyika, Tanzania - TA2015016 Mahale Deep Cast 400m | ecosystem: Environmental > Aquatic > Freshwater > Lake | place: Tanzania: Lake...
ACTAGAAACCATAATGACCATGATAACCACATGGCAACAAAACAAACTAGACACGTTCACCCAACTCAGAAACCACATATAAAAAAGCTAACCTAATACCGCTTTCGCAAAGGTTTAAATACTGTGACTCGCCTAAAAAACAACTAAGATGCGAGGCACGGATAATAAGGCTAAGTTGAAGCATGTGATAGAGGCGAAGCAGTTCTCAGAACGTAAGATGTTGCAAGAGATATTCAGCAAAGCAGACGACATGGCTGCCAAAGACGCGAAAGGTAAACTGCCTCAAAGCCTCAAAGGCAAAAGGGTAGCTAGCTTCTTCTACGAGGAGAGCACAAGGACCAGGTTCAGCTTCGAAGCCGCGATACTGGCTCTAGGCGGTAAGGTGGTAAGCACGGAGAAGGCTTCCCAGTTCTCATCAGTGGCCAAAGGCGAAACGCTTACGGACACGATAAAAATCCTGAACTGCTACGTTCACGCTATAATAATGAGGCATAACATAAAAGGATCAGCGAAGATAGCGTCAGAAACTTCTAAAGTTCCTGTGATAAATGCCGGTGATGGACAAGGAGAGCACCCTACTCAAGCATTGCTTGACATCTACACGATCCAAAAAGAGATTGGAAGGATAGATAATCTCTCAATAGCTATGATTGGTGACTTGAGGTACGGCAGGACAGTCCACTCTTTGGTATACCTTTTAGAATCCTGCAAAGGGGTGAAGATATACTTCGTAAGCCCCAAGAGCCTGAGGATGCCTGAAGAATACCTGAAAGGTCTGAAAGACGCAGGGATACAGTTTGAAGAGACTGAAGACCTGAATAAAGTCTTAGACAAGGTAGACATCCTTTACGTTACGAGGATACAGAAAGAAAGGTTCGAAAACCCGGAAGAATACGAAAAAGTCAAAGGCTACTACACTGTTAACAAAGAAACCCTCAAAAAAATAAAAAAAGACGCCATCATAATGCACCCCCTGCCGAGAGTCACAGAGATAGACCCGGAAATAGACGATGACCCTCGGGCAGCGTATTTCAGGCAGGCGCGAAACGGTCTTTATATAAGGATGGCATTGTTAGATATTATACTAGGATGAAAAGGCCTTTTAATTGTATAGACATGCACGTTCACCTGAGAGACGATATTCTAAGACATACTACCATAGCTAAGCAGTCAGGCATCGACGTGGTAGTTTACATGGCTAATACTAAGCCTGCCATGGACACGAGAGAAAAAATATTCAAGTCCTGGGATGAAAAAAGAAGCTGTTACGCTTTTCCTGTGGGCGCGATAACCAAAGGCCTGAAAGGCAAGAAGCTGGTAGACGTCGAAAGCCTGAAGGATTACGTAGTAGGCTTCAGCGATGACGGCAAGTGCGTGAAAGATTTAGGAATAATGAAAGGCCTACTTCAAAATGATGTTTTAGTCTTAGCGCATTGCGAGCCGGAGACAGAATACGTAGAGAAATACGCCAAACTGCTTCCAAACTCTAAAGGAAGATTGCATATACAGCATGTCAGCAGGAAAGAGACAGTAAGCCTGATAAGGGACTTGAAGAGAGACGGCTTGAAAATAACATGCGAGACATGCCCACACTATTTTACCTATACGAAACACGACTTAGAAACGAAAGTCAATCCGCCATTAGGAGAACTTGGAGACTTAGAAGCGATTAAGGAAGGATTAGCTGACAGCACGATAGATGTCATAGCATCTGATTACGCGCCGAAACCAAGGAAGACAGGAATCGCAGGGTTCAGAAGCTTCCTACCGTTAAGCTACGGGCTAGTTTCTCAAGGGGTTTTGACAGAAGGCCAGCTGCTGAGCAAGGTATGCGACAACCCTGAGCGGATAATACAATTAGAAAGGTTTTTGAAGTACGAATTCTAACGCTAAAAGCTAAGATGAAAATCGTCTGCACGACATTGAAAGGGCTAGAGCCGGTAACTTCGGAAGAGCTGAAACAGCTAACCAAGTCAAAACCTGAAGTAATATCTGACGGTAGGCTCCTCTTACAGTCTAAGAACCTGAAGAGTTTGGAAAACGCTAGAACGATAAGTACTATCTATGAATACGTAGCCCATTTCAGCTTCAAGACAGAACAAGAGCTATATGATAAGGTTAAGAAGCTAAAAATCCCTGTCAAAGGAAGCTTTGTAGTAAGGTGCTGCAGAGAAGGAACTCATGATTTCAAGTCGAAAAACGTCGAAGTAAGCGTCGGGGAGATAATATTCGAGCAAGGCCACAAGGTAGACCTTGAGAAGCCAAACACCACGATATACGTCGAAGTAGTCAATGATGTTTGCATCTTGGGAATTCTTTACAAGAAAGACTTGCAAAAAAGAAGCTACAAAGTCAGGCTTAACCCTGCCTCCATCAACGCCTGCTTAGCAGCGGCTATGGTCAGACTGGCAAAGATTAAGCCCAAGCAGGTAATCGTTGATCCGTTCTGCAAGGATGGAGTGATATTAATAGAAGCTGCTTTGCTCGGCGCCAAGAAGGTCTACGGTTTTGACGAGAGCATGAACAATGTGAGGAACGCCAAGGTCAACGCCCAAGTCGCTAAAGTTAAAATCGAGGTCAGCAAGGCTGAGATTGACTGGCTAGAGACTAAGTTCAGCCAAACATCAGTAGATTGCATAGTCACAAACCCCCCTTTCCCGGCCAGGCACAGGAGCAAGGAAGACGTCGAGAAGATCACAAAAGAGTTCATGCACCAAGCAGTGTATGTATTAAAGAAGACTGGCTTGCTAGTCTTTGTCACCCAAGACTCTAGCCTGTTAGACAAGTATGCAGAGATTGAAAAATTCAAACTCATCAAAAAATTAGAAGTCGTGCTAGGGGACACTACTTTCTCTTTAAACGTGCTAAAACCTTCTTAAGAAATCCAGGCTTGTCCCCTTTCAAGTGCTTGCAGTCCTCTAGTATGTCTGTGATGTTCTTGCTCAGCCCTAAAGATGGCCCACCAAGTTCTTTGATCATGTTGCGGTATCTTTTTGCTCTCTTCTCTATGGCGCTCAAATATGTGTTGACAACTTCCCTGCCGAACGTTTCCTCAATCTGAGAAATCCTAGGGATAAGTATCTCATAAGCGTCTTTTAATCTCAGATATGCCCTGTCCATATGGCCCCGCTTAGCGTATTGCTCGCTCATGTGCAGGCTGCCAACAATCATCCGCTCGAAATCAGTACTGGGGTCGCCTTCTATGCGCCTGCCTTCACGCAAAGAATTATAAGAATCTCTTATGCCTTTCCTCATCTCAGAGCTGCGCTTATACTTCTTTAAGTCCTTCTCGTATTTGCTTAAAGCTTCTTTGGCCATGCTAGAATAAGGCGCTTAACTTGCTTAAATAGTTATCCTAAAACACGCCTATAAGGCTGGAGGAACTTATATTTTGCAGGTACAAAAAGCTTATATACGGGAGAATTCTAAGAAGTACTAAATTTTAGCGATTATAAGCCGTAAGAAGCCCAAATTCGCTAAGATGATAGTTAAAAAACATCGGGGAGGTTTTGGAAAATGTCAGAAATTTTAGTTGTCAGGAGCAAGATAAAAGACTGCACCAAGCTGAACGTAGCAGGCGACTTCGCAGATGCGTTGAGCAAAAGAGTAGAAAGTATGATAAAGGATGCAGAAAAAAGAGCTACAGAAAACGGAAGAAAAACATTAAAGCCTGTAGACATCTAAAAACGTTTCTAAACGTTTTTTCTTTTTTTGATTATTATTCTTTCAAGAAGACTTTTGAAGGATCTATACCCTCGCAGTATATCTGGGGCGTAGGGAAGAAGAAATACCATAACCGTCCCTTCTTAGACCATGGGTCATTCTTGGCCGCGTACTCGACAGCCTCATCCAAAGAGACCTTCTTGTCATTGTTCTTGTCCGCTTCATCTTTGCCGTTCAATGCTTTCATCATGTAGGGCACGAACCTCGAGAATATCCAGCTCTTCTGGTCATCACATGTGGAGGATATGCTTATAGTCCTCTTTTTTCCTAAGTACTCCGCTGCCTGTCCGCTGTAGCACGCATCGATGACTACGATCTTGTAAGACGATTTCAGCCTGTTAAGCTCGGCTTCTAAGACGAAGATGTAGAACTCGTTGGTAGGCTCTTCAGGCTCAGTGTCTTCATCGATGTTCTTCAAAATAGTATAACCTGCTCCCCCTATCGGAATATTGATACTTGATGCGCTGCCATGGCCTATGTAAATGAACAGCAAAGCGTCCTCTTCAGTCATCTTGTTGGATAAGTCGTTGCAGGCGTTGTGGAACTTGCGGTAAGTGAAAAGGTCATCGGTGTTCTCCATCTTCTTGCCTTCCCTTCTCGTGGCTAGGAAATATATATCATCGTCTGACAGGCCCATCTCCTTAAGCTCGTCATAGGCCTCTACAGCCTTGTCCTGCAGGATGTTGTCCCCAGGGGTGACGTCAGGGAAAGCCCCGGACACTAGTATTGCGTAAGTCTTCTTAGGCTTCTTAACCTGATTGTAAGAATCGCTTATATGATGCTTATTTAGGATAGTTGTAGTGCAAGAAGTCATGAACAACAGGCTAGATGCGACTGCCAAGCTTTTCAACTTCTTGCTGAAACCCATCTTCTAGAAGAGCTATTATTAGCAGTTTAATAAGCCTATCGCTTCCGCCTTAGAAATCCTTTTAAACCTGGCCATTATCCGCTAAGCTTATGAAGGTCCCAAGGACGTTCGTCCCAGAAAAAAACCTGGACAAAAAGATAGAGAGGGCATTCCAAAAATTCTATAAGATAGCATCATTGATAGAGCCGAGCATAGGGAACTATTGGAAAAAAAGAGAGCACAACCCTGACAGCCTGATAACCGAATATAGGCATATGAAGCCAGCCATAGAATGCGCTAACATAAGATCCGCGGATTATTATGGTAAAGAAGTCAGCATGACGATATTCAAGCTAAACAAGCCTGCTAATAAGTGCTTAGAGGAGATAAGTAAGGGGCTGGAATCAGGAATGTACGAGCATTACAAGCATAAGTGCTGCCTGATAAAGCAAGATTTCATGCTGGTAATCAAGACATTGGATGATGAAAATGGATTAGAGTTTTTCAAAAACCATCATAAACACACTTTCGGATTTTGCTAAGAAAGATGAAAATACCAGAATCTTTTATACCGGAAAAGAGCTTGGATGATAAGACAGGAAACTTTGTAAAAGGATTCTCAATTATTCCTTGTACCATTGACGAATTGATACGGGACCAAATCGGTGATTATAACAAAAATAAAGAGTACTACCCCGATAAAAGCCTAGCTGAGTATAAACATGTACCCTCTGCTGTGGAATGCGCAAGTATATACTACGGTTATCGTAACCCTGAAATAATAAGAGTGACAATATTCCGCTTTGATAAGCCCGCAAAAGACTTTTTAAATGAAATAACTGATGAGATATTTTATGGGCATTTTCAAATAAACGAAAACATATATTACATGATAAAAAATAAATTTGCTATGATAATCACAACAGTGGAAGACACACTAGAAGAACAGGAGGCGTTTAAAACCTTCATAGGATATTACCGTAAATTATTAAAAAAATGAGAATACCTCAGATTTTCATAAACAAAAAAGACCTGGAAGACAAGGTTAAGCAGCTGTTCCAGTCCAGCAAGCAGCCTAATCCTGAAGGCGACGTAAAGAGCTACGCTGATGGTGAGATAGAAGAATTCTTCAGAATGTACGAGGACAACCCTTACGACTATTTAGGCAATTACTGCTGCCTTGAAAAGATTCTATGCCGTGTAGGCTATTCTAAGCTCGAGGTGAAAAGCAAGAATCACGAGTACTGGACAAAAAAAGTCGAGAATGAAGAAAGCCTAATACTAGTGGTGAAAAGCGCTTATGACGAGAAGCACTACACCTTCGCAAGAATCAAAAGCTATAACGCTGAGAAGTTCTGCAGGAAATTCGAACTTGGGAGAAAACTATCTTATGTCGACCCTTTGACCATAACCGGAGCAGCAGTCTTTTCTGGAGCTTCTGCGACTTTCGGAACAGCTTATTATCTTGACACTACACTGTCAAAACTTGTCACAAACCCTCTGTTAGACTTACTTCCTGCAGGATTAGGAATCGCATCAATGCTGTTCGTATCTTTAGGGATGATATACTTTTCAGAATACTTAAAAGACCGTTACGTTACGAAATGGATCAAGGACAACTGTACCGGATTCATAAAAAGGAATGACTTGAAAGCATTAAAGGCGGCGCTGGCATGAAACTCCCGAAAATATTCTTACCTGATCAAAACCTTGAGCTTAAATTAGAGCAGCTGATACAAAACCCTAAAGTCCAAGAGAAAGAGCAGGAGAAGCCTTATGATGAAGAGCTCCAAAAGCTTTTTTCTCACTTCAACCCGGTCTGGACCGACTACGAAGAAGTACACTCAACAGTAGACGATCTGGCTGCCAAGCTAGGATACTCAAAACTTGACGAGCACAAATGGTTCAAGTACGACTATTGGTCCAAGCCAGCAGGGCTAGAAGAATCTTACTTGCTGACAAGGTTCGGAAAGAAGTATAACAAGCATTACGCGTTCGCAAGGATAAAAAATTGCAACGTTGACAAGTTCTGCAAAAAGCTCGAATATCAAAGAGCGATGGTATACCCGAAAACATTTGCCATGTCCGGAGCAGCCTTCGCAGGGGCTATAGCCTTAGGCAGCTTATGCTCGACTTACCCTCAAGGGAACTTCTTGAAAGACATGCTGTCATGGATGATACATGGATGGGTAGGCATAATGGCAATACTTTCAATACCTAGAATATTAGGATATGCAAACAAAAAAGTTGGAAAAGGATTAGACAAGTACTGTACTGGATTAATAATAGGTGATGACAAGAAGGCCTTAGAGGCGGCTTTCAGCTGAGGACTAAAATGAGGATTCCTAAAACATTCGTTCCTGATAAAACACTTGAGACTAAGGTAAAATCGTTATTATCAAAAAAGGGTCTTTACAAGGATGTGGTAAACAAGTACGGATTTTTCAAGCCACACCCCGTAGACTACACGAGCAATTGTTACCTTGCTATAAGGTCGATCCTGAAAGATGAAGGATACGAGGACACCTATAATTTTAAATCAGCTGATACTATCAGGATAGAGCTTTTGAAGAACCAGCTTTTAAACAACAGATTCTGCTTGGAAGGCTACACGCAGGACAGAAAATCTGTAATCATAGGGTCTGTAAACAGGATGGACGAGGCTGTGAGGCTAATGGACAGGTTTAATGAAGAATTAAAATTCAATCTTAAAATTAAACAATACATCGGTAAAGGAGTCTGGGAAGACATAGAGCCGGAATAAAAAATGAAGATTCCTGAAACATTCGTTCCTGAGAAAAGTTTGGAAGATAAGATAGAACGATTAGGAGAAGGATACGTATCACAAGGACGAAACGTTACGCCCAAGATTGAGAAGAAAGATATTAACGACCTTTTAAAAAACATCTGTAGCGTAAGAGACTATGAAGTATTCTCAGAGATAAGGCCTTTATTAGAGAAAACAGGTTATACTCTGATGAAGAGCAAAAAACGTTACGAATACTGGTCTAGGCCTGCAGGGCTTGATGAGAAGCACCTTTTCATAAGGATTAAAGATAAGACAGAGCATTACGCTTTCTCTACGGTAGAAGAAAATAACCTTGAAAAGTTTTGCAAAAAATTTGAGTATGGAAAAAAACAAGCGCCTTTAAACGTAATCTTAACGGTTGCTACAACTGCAGTAACCACTTTATCAGGCATGACTGCTTTTGCTTTCCTTTACGAAACTGGTAGAGTATCTGTTGGGCTATATGGGGTTGCGCTTTTCGCATTCAGCGGTATCGTTTTAGGGACGTACCTGGCGGAGCGTTTAAAAAAGAAAAACAAAAACCTTACAAAGAGATACTGCCTTAACCTTATAAGAGATGACCAAGAAGCTTTGAAAGCGGCTTTCAGCTGAGCCAAAAACTTTTTATTCTATACTATTTTCTCTGAAAGTTATGTCGAAGCGCAAAGGGAGCAATGCGGAAAGAGAACTTGTGCATATGTTCCAGGACAAGGGCTGGGGTGCTATGCGCGCAGCTGGCTCTGGCTCAACTACGCTTCCTTCTCCGGATATTATAGCGGGTAACAGGGATAATAAGCGGTATTTAGTCATAGAATGCAAGTCGATCAAGAATGACGCGCAGTACTTCCCAGAGGATGAGATACAGCAGCTAAGGACTTTTTCCAGCATGTTCGGCGCAGAGCCATGGATAGGAATAAGGTTTGACTTCCTGAAATGGTTTTTTGTACACCTGGATGAAGTAAAAAAAGGCAAGGGCAAACTCTACGTCATAACCTTAGAGTATGCTCAAAAAAAAGGAAAAAGTTTTGGTGAGCTGATAGGCCTGTTCAAGCAGGAAAAGCTCACCTGATAACGCCTTTCTTCTGCAGATGGATAGCCCGTTCTTTTTCCTGGTCTCTTCGCTCTACTAATCCTCTCGTTGTGTCGTATCTTGGCTTAAGGTTTCTTTCAAACTCTTCGTAAGGAGGCAGGTCCGGGTTGGCCATTGTCTGGCCCATATGCGCCAAGCCTTCTGTCAAGACGTTTTGCAGCTGTGATATCATGCTGCTTGAGCTTTCTACTGCTTTTACGACTGCTGCGAATCCACAATTGATATCCTTGGCTAGTAGGTAGGCGTCTTTGGTGTTGGTCACGTGATGCTCAAACCTCACTGCCTTGTTGACCATCCTCTCGCTGAGGTGTATGCTGTACCTGAAGAAGTCTTCCAAGACATTGAGCGTTTTTCTTTCCCTTTCTAGGTCATCGACTAGGTCTAGCATCTTGGCGTATTCTGTTCCGCCTTCGTAAAGCCTCCGCTTCATATCCCTGAGATTCGTTTCTAATCTGAAGTAGTGCTCGTCTCTTGCTTTCAGGTTGTTGAACTCTTGAGTCCTCTTGACGTATTCTTTCAACACGGGCGTTAAAGAGTCTTTCTTGTCGTCTATGCCTAAGAAGTTCTCCTTGTACTCGTCATTGATAAGCTCTACGTACTTTTCTAAACTGCTTAGCTTACATCTGGCTTCGTTGTTGATGACTTCTAAGCCGTAATTTATGCTTCTCATAGCCTCTAGCTGGAGGTCGAAAAGCTCGCTTATGCTTTTCACTTTCTTCCCTAAGAACTTTTCTTTGAAGATCTTTCTCATCTTGAGATAAGGTTTTGAATGGCTGAGCTGTGTCTCCACTTCTGACTTGTAGCCTTCCACCTGTTTCAACGACTTGTCTATCGAGTAGAAATCTTTAGGCACTAACGCGTAACTCATGCCTTGGTTGGTGGCCGTGCTCAAGCTGTTCAAGAAGCTCGTGTCTTGTGCTGTTCTTGTCATTTTTTCCCTCCTGTTTCACCTTCTTTGAAAGTTTCATTAAGCCATTGGCCGAAATCGCTAATCTTCTTTTTCATGTAAGGTATTATCTCTTTGGTCTCTTTCTTGATGCTCTGTCCTAAGCTTCTCTCATTGACCCTTAGCTCTTCGCTTACCTTGTACCATTCCTTGTCGCATCCTAAGTAGACTTCTAAGTTCCCTTTCTCGTTTATCTTGTACTTTTTCTCTAATTGGAAAGGTTTATGGTAGGTATGCTCATCTATCTTTACGTTCCTGTACATTATCGGCTCTATTATTCTGTCTTTTATGTTGCAATAGTCTCCGAGAACTGCTGAGCCTAGCATCAAGGCTCCGATTGCTGCGTATTTGAGTTTCATTGTAATGACTACTATACTTGTCTGTTTTAATATGGGTTTTTAGAAAAATTAGGAAAATCCTTTGGAAAGATGTGAAGAACTTGCGGATTGAGGAAAATTATCTGCTGAAACGTAAAAAAATCCGGAAACCTTACGGAAAAAACAGAAGCTACAATAAACGGTCTTATTTCAGAACAAAAGGCTTATAAACACTCGTTCTTGAAATGAAAAACAACCGAGGAATTTAAAATGAACGACCGTGTGAAAAGGATCAAAACCGCGAAAGAAACACTAGAATACTTAATCGACGATGCCAAGACAATGATAGGCGCATCAGGCGCAACTACAGGAGGACATTATGTGACTACCGTCAAAGACGCATGGAACGGACGAAAGAAAGGATTCTACGCTCGAGACGCTTCAGTCATAGATAAGGAAGGGACGATAGGATTCTCCAGAGGTTCAGTCTTAGAATATGTAGAATACTTCAACCATGGAGAAGTAGAAAACTTCGCACTTAAGATGGTCATGGGGCACATGAGCCTGCCGCACGGATTTGTTTCAAGGGATGAGATGGCCAAGCACACAAGCATAGAAGCATGGATGACAATGACAGACAAGACAGTCATGTACGGGAAATACGGCATGGACAACATCGAACAAGCGCTGAACTACAAGACCGATAATAAATTAGAGCAAAGGTTTGTCAAAGAATTAAACGAGTGCATAGTAAAAGCTGTGAAGAAAGGAAGGCAAGAAATATACGACAGGCTTTTCGGAAAATAATTCTTATTTGAGATTATAATCTCTGCTATTGTAATAATGATAATCCATTAAGCGGCTGTTAAGCGGTTGATACAGTTACATCTACGAAAACGGAATTTTATAAAAACAACAATTGCAGCGGCACAACTTTTTATTAGAATCGTATTTGTAGCCCCATTTACATGTTCCTAATTGGGTATCTTCTGCAAACTCTTGGAAGCACGTGTCCTTACAGTCCGCAGCAGTATTAAGCGGATAATCTATCCCTTTGCAGACCCCACCGATTAAAAAAATAACAACTAAGACACATCCAATCAGAATAAACGTGCCTATGATCATCCACATCCACCATTTAGACTTCTTTACTTCAGGCTCTTCACTCAGCGATACATAAGCCTTGCCTTGTTTAGCGCCGCATATGGTGCAGTATTCAGAATTGTCTGGTATTTGTTTTCCGCATTTTTGACAATATGCCATCAAACCTTCACCACATCTGAAGCAATCCGAAGTTTTAAACCTTTCTGCCCTAGTTCTTTCACGTTGACACGAATGAGCATTTCGGTAACGAGAAAACATTACGTTAAAAGAATACGATAACCTAAAAGAATCATCAGATGCTTGTTATCTTCTTGTCTTTAAGCATGCTGCTTATCCGGCTTTTCAAATTTTCGCCAGGGTATGCTGACTGCGCCTTTTTCTTCTGCTCAAGCAACAGCTCTGCATAGCCTTTCTCTGAAGCGCAGTATATCAATCCTTTTATCAGCTTGCTCTCTTTTTTCAGCTCTTCCTTGAGCACTGCATATTTTAGTTTAGGGCTAAGGTCAGATTTTAAGTCTTTGATGTCTACCGAGTTCTTGAGATATTCTTTTTCAGCTTCTGCGAGTTTTCTTTTCCTGCTTACAGGGTCTTGCGTTGGGCAATAACTCATTATCTCAATGACAGAAGTGCCGTTATGCTCGAACGACTGCAACAGTATGTCCTTCAGCATCTTTGACTCTTTCGGATAACCAGAAGCACGAGCTACGAACGTCGCACCTGACTCTATAGCTAACGAGACTGTATCCCATGGAGTCTCAAGGTTCCCGTAAGGAGCACTCACAGTCTCTATGCCTTGCTGGGTAGTAGGAGCTGTCTGTCCTGCAGTCATCGCATATATTCCATTGTTGAGTATCATGTAAGTCGCCTTGACGTTGTTATGGCAGAGCTGCTGGAAGTTCGACATCCCTATTGCGAGCGCGTCGCCGTCGCCACTCACAACGTAGACCAAGCCTTTTTTCTTAGCCAGCTGCATCGCAGTAGCTGCGCCTTGTGCCGTGTTGCCTGCGTTGCCGTGAGTAGTATGCACTGTCACTACATCCTGCCAGGTGGTGAACCTTCCTGAGCACCCGATGCCTGAAATGCCTAAGATATCCTCTTTTGAAAGGCTGTGCTTGTTCATGTATTCGGAAAGCGCTGATAAGAACTGCTTCCTGATATTATAATAACTGCATACTTTGCCCGAGCCTGCGCACCAGGTCTCTGCAGCTTCCCTCACCAGGTCATTTTCAGTGATCATTCTTTGTACTCCTCAAGCCTGTCAGGATACATCGGAAAACCATCCCACTTGCTTAGCGAAACTACCTCTCCCTTGAAGTACTGCCTTACCTTGTTAGCGAGCTGGCCTCTCTCAGAGTGAAGCCTTACGCCACGGTTGCATTCTGCCACTAATATCTTCTTCGTGCCTAAGCTGTTAAGCTGCTGGATTATGCTGATAGGATAAGGATAGACGCTTTTCAAAGCCACCAAGCCATTCTTTCCTAGGGCTTCTTTGACAACAGGGACTGTCTCGCCATAACAGATGTAGACCTCTTCCGGGGCTGACTTGAGCTTCGCAGGCTCGAACTTCATGTTCTTGAAGATGTTATAAGGCAGGCTCCTCCACGCATAAGGGTTCTGGCTGTTCTCAGCCTCTATGTTGACGAAGTCAGCTATGCTGAAAGCATCATAAGCTTCCTCAAACTTATTGAACCTGTCATTAAGCCATTGGACAGCCGCCCTGTTAGCAGGCGTGCCAGAATCATTGGCAGTGTTCCCAGTCCTGTGCCCTTTCTTCAAAGGAAGCATCCTCAAGTTCTTATCATCGAAATCATTAAGGCACAGCCTGACGATGTTCTTACGCTGGGAAACCTCTTTGCTAGAATTTATTATCACGCCTACCTTGTAGCTCCAGGCGATCTTGAAAGCGAGCTTCATAATCTCATAAATCTCCTGAGGAGTCGACGGAGTAAGTACGAATATCGGATGGTCACCATGTCCGCCATAAACCGCGGTGAACAAGTCACTAGTCTGGGTAAGCGTAGGCATACCTGTGCTTGGTCCGCCACGCTGAACATTATAGATTACGAACGGAGTCCTCGAAGTGACTGCCCAGTTTATCTGCTCGATCATCCTGTCCAGACCGGGGCCTGACGTAGCAGTCCATCCTTTAGCGCCTGCAGCATTCGCCCCAAGCATCACGCCAACTGCGTGCTCCTCACTGCTTCCCTGCAAGTAACCAGCGATGTCTGAAAGCTGAGAGACTTCACTCCACTTATGCATCGCTTCGCTCGAAGGCGTTATCGGATAGCCTGCGTAAAAGTTAGCACCTGCAGCCATAGCACCGAAGACCGCAGCCTCATTGCCCATGAGGTAGTAAGAATCGTTAAAGCTTACACTCTTTTTGTTATTAAAATCCAGGATGTCATCAAGGCTTTCAGCCACGGAGTCGAACCCAGCCATCACCGCTGCAGTATCAACATCGGCCTTTTCCTTAAGCAGCTGCTCAAGAGCCTGTTTCTGCTCAGGCTTGACACCCATTATCTTCAAGGTCGCGCCCATAGATGCCAAGTTGCCAAACTTACTATTAGAAACAGCCTTGAAATCTATACCTATCTGCTTCTTAGAACTTATGCCGAGGCCTTCCAAGCTGACTTCACTATTATCATACAACACTATAGTATCTTCTTTTACCCTGTCCTTAGTCGCCTCCAGTCCTTCCTGGCTTAAAGCCACCAAACAGTCAACATAATAGTTCTGGCAGTCTCCGCCGATGACGACATCGCCGCCCATAGCGCCTTTCCTGGGTGAAGAATCATAGAACTGGCTTGAGCTTGTGTGCATGCCTAAAGACAAAGGGACGAACGGGAACGCGTCTGTTGCCGTCTTTATTCCCTGGCTTGCGCTTCCAGCGAATAGTATGGTCTTTGGCATCTTCGCTTAAAGCGAATTAGAGAGGGTTTATAAAACTTTTCAAACCAAGTATGTATTAAGCTTAGAGGATGGCTTTTAGTTGGTGGTAGGAGTTGATTTTTCTGAGGTCCCATGTGCTGAACAGGCTTAGCATGGTTTCTGTTGTTCGTTGTCCTTGGTCGGTTCTTAGGCATCCTATGATTTTTTCGAGTATTCTCCAT
>Ga0194112_10007752_pt1 | contig 13923 bp, 10 predicted proteins | sample TA2MahC400mmetaG_FD_146191 | JGI IMG/M metagenome (GOLD analysis project Ga0194112, IMG submission 146191) | Freshwater microbial communities from Lake Tanganyika, Tanzania - TA2015016 Mahale Deep Cast 400m | ecosystem: Environmental > Aquatic > Freshwater > Lake | place: Tanzania: Lake...
AGCGGCGATGGCCGCGTCATTGTCGCAATGAGCGACGGCACGACTTACGGCCCGTTCACCGTCGCCAGCGGCCCGGCCGGTCCGCAGGGCGATCCGGGACCAGAAGGCGCTGTTGGCCCGCAAGGCGATGCCGGGCCGGCGGGTGAGCCGGGGTCGGAAGGTCGTCATGTCACCAACGTTTATGACAGCGGCGATGGCCGCGCCATCATCGAGATGAGCGATGGCAGCAGCTACGGGCCGTTCACGGTGGCGAGCGGGCCGCAGGGCGATCAAGGATCACAAGGCGATCAAGGCGAGCCGGGCGGCGATGGCGTCGGCATTGCCGATGTGCGCGATAATGGCGATGGCCGGGTGGTCATCGAGTTGACCAATGGCAGCACGTATGGGCCGTTCGACGCGGCGAGCGGTCCCGCCGGTGCCGATGGGACAAACGGCGAGCCGGGTGCGGACGGTGTCGGCGTCGCCAGCGTTCATGACAGCGGCGATGGGCGGGTGGTCATCGAGTTGACCGACGGCAACAGCTACGGGCCGTTCACTCTCGCGAGCGGTCCGCAGGGTGAGCAAGGGCCACAGGGCGACCAAGGCGCGCAAGGCGACCCCGGCGAAGTGAGCGCCCAGCAATTGAGCGATGCGATCAACGGCACGGCGAACAATCCGAGTGGCGTTGACACGCTGGACATCAGCGTGAGCGAGCCGCCTACGCAAGGTGAAGTACAGGCGGTCGTTGATAAGCTCAATGAACTCATCAATGCCTTGAAGCGGATGTAGGCCGCGTCCCCTGACGCGGCGTTGGTGATTCGCCACGTGAGGTCACGTGGCCTACAACCGTCCGGAACACACCCCTACTCGACTCGAGTCAGGCGGACGGCGCGGAGATTGATCGCTTTCCACTTCGTACCGTCAGCAGAACGAACTGTCAACGTCTGCACACCGGCTTGTTTGATCTCGATCTTGCCAGCAAAGCAACCTTGCGATTTGTCCCAATCACCGGTCTGCGGAATTCTCGCTGTGAACGTCTGCCCGGCAATCTCAACGACAGCTTCGATGCCTGCGTGAACCGTGGCGACATCGAGGTTGATTCTGTATGTACCGGGTTTGTCGAACTGAACTTTCCACGAAGCCCACTCGCTGGGCTTGTCCCAGAAACCGATGTTGGCGTGGATGCCGCGCATCTCGATTTTGATTTTGTCACCGTGAAGTTCGGCATCGTTGGCGTCGAGCTTGAATACGCCTTTCGCGTCGGCTTGGACAATCACCGGTTCCAGCGGCACCGGAGCGGGCTTGAGGTTCTTGCCGGTGATTTTGAGCGTGGCGGTGAACTCACTTATCTTCTGCGCCGGCAAGTTGACGAGCAGCCCGTCGGCAGTTTGTTTCCAACTGAGTTTTGCCTTCGAGCCGAGCAGCGTGACGCCGGTGACTTTGCCGGCAGGTTCGGCAAGCGACCGGACAAGAAGTTTCCCGTCACTCGGCCAGCCGAGCGCGGTGGCGTAAAGCAGACCGCTTTTTGTAGTAAAACGGATGTCCTTGGCGGTGTACTTGAAGTCTTCCTTGAAGTGGCCGCCCTTGGTGCGCACAGCGCCCTCGCCATGTACGAGCCACGGTCGCGTGCCGTAGATGGCTTCACCGTGAATCGCAATCCATTTGGCAAGCTCTTCGAGTTGTTGTTCAACTTCGGGATCAAGCGAGCCGTCGGGACGCTGGACAATGTTCAGGAGAAGGTTGCCGTTCTTGCTGACGATGTCCACGAGCATGTGGATCGTCCAAGTGACGGGGCGGAACTCCCAGTTCCGGTTGTAGTACCAATCGCCTATCGAAGTATCGGTCTGCCACGGGTACGGATGAATGCCGGGCATGACGCCGCGCTCGATGTCCTCGACCCACCGGCCTTCGGCTTGCTTTTGTTTACAGTTATAGACGACCTGCGGAATGCTGTTGTAAAGGTGGGCAATCATGGCGAGGCCAACCTCGTTCTCGAACGGCACTTTGCCGTCAGTGTAGAGGAGATCGGGTTTGTAGTTGTCCACAAGCTCGCGGATGCGGTCGTACCATTGCTGGTGCCACTTCGAATTCGTGCTGTACCACTTGTCGTCGCCTTCCTCGGCAGGGAAATGATAAAGATCGTGCCACTTCGGATTCGCGCCATCGTAAGGCACACCGGCTTTCGGGCCATCCTTGTCGGCTTTGTGGCTCCACTGGAACCAAGTGAAACTCGCACCGAGATGTTCGCTCACGCCAAAGTAGAGTCCGTGCTTCTTCGCCGCCTTCTGCCAATCGCCGACAACATCGCGATGCGGCCCCATATTGACCGAGTTCCATTTGTGGAGCTTCGAGTTCCAGAGGTAGAAGTTGTCGTGGTGCGACCCCATGCTGACGAAATACTTCGCGCCAGCTTTCTTGTAGAGTTGGATAAGACGGCCAGGGTCCCACTTCTCAGCTTTCCAGAGCGGAATGATGTCCTTGTAGCCATGTTCGCTCGGATGTCCCCAACGTTCGAGGTGGTCTTTGTACTTCACGTCACCCTGCTTGTACATCCGTTGCGCATACCAGTCCCCCATCTCCGGAACTGCTTGCGGTCCCCAGTGCGCCCACATCCCGAACTTCGCGTCGCGGAACCAATCGGGACACTGGTACTGCTTCAGCGAATCCATGTCGGCCTTGAATGGCCCTTTGGCGATGGGTGTGTTGACAGCGGAGGCAAGGAAGACAACGGCAATGATGGCGTTCATACGTGGAAATCTAACAAACCAGCGGCCATCCTGAAATGGCCAAACTTGACCGCTCCATGTCTATTCTTGACCCATCATTCCAGAGCCAAGGTCAGACAAGGTGCGTAATTCTTACATTACTCCATTTAGCCGCCAGATACTCGGCTACCAAGCGACGGTGGCAATGACTGGGGTCTTCCTCGCTACAGAGCAGGCAGCCACGGTCAATGATCGCTTTCGACACGGTATTTTCAACTTGCCTCTCCCGCATCAACTTGAGGAACTGAGTTTCGTATGTCTGCCAGTCGCCCTTTTGCTGTTTGTAAGCGTCGAGAATGTCCTGCGTGGGCGCTAATTGCGGAAGATGCACGTATTCGATACCGCCGATTTCTTGCAGGAAGTACGCAAGGTCTTCCTTCTTTGCAAAGCCGGCCAGTTGCGACGTGTTGTTCAGGCGGATGTCAACCAGATGGCGAACACCGGCCGCTTTCAACTTCGTGAAAAAATCCTTGGCCGACTTCTTCGTGAATCCAATCGTAAACAATTCCATCACGGCAACAGGACAGCCTCCTCCTTGTAAGCAATGCGTTTGCCTTGGCGCTCATACGCGGCGTCCAGCATTTCGGACTTACTGAGGAAAAGGTCTTCGCCCGCCAACTTGAACTGCTGCAACAAGCGCATTTCCGTTTGTTCGTGGCTTTCCAGCGAGCCGTCCGCCAAGATGTGCCAGATAGATGGGACGACAACCTTCAGGTGCCGGCAAATCAGGACGCAACGGTGGCACTCCAGCGGCTCGCGTTCTGCGCACATGATGACGATGCGCATTTTGCCTGCGCCCTCTGTTAACCGCTTCAACCCACATTGAAACGAGGGCGTCTCGGCAATCCGCTCGTACAGGGCTTGGCCGTTTACATAGCAGTCCTCCTCGGAACGTCGCGCCCCAAGTTCATCACCGAGGAACACATACTGAATGCCCGCGGCGCGCAAACCGGCCTGCAGCGCTTCACGGTTGAATTGGGAAAACCGACCGCTGTAGGGACTCGACCGCACGTCGGCCACCGCACCGATGCCGTGGGCACGAAGCAGCTCGATGAATCGTTGTTGCTCGTGGTCAGAGTGGCCAATGGTGAATATCGGATTCATCGCTTCAATGGCGGTTCGATAAACGCAGCCACAAGTTTGTACTGGTGGCCTTTGTACTCCGGCGTCACACTCACACAAACCAACGTCTCCGACGGGGCACGTAACGCAATCTTCCGGCGGCCGGTTCCCACTGCTGGAAAGTTGGGATAATAACGGTCGGCAAATGACGGATCCGTGATGTCAAACTCATGCACAAGGCCGCCGTAGCGAATCATTGCCTGCCGGTGCCGTTTTACCGACGGTGGAGGCTCGAACGGATTCGGTCCTGTCCACACTTCAATGTTCACGATTTCTTCGGGTTTGATAAGATAAAGTGACGCGGGCTGGGACATACGCGGGACGTATCCTTGTGTTACTCGACGCCAGCCTTGGCCTTCGTCCCAAACCTGACGCGGCCTATCAACGAGCGCGGCTGCCTGCAGCCAATCCAGCGTGCCAACACGACGCCATGGTAAACTCGGTTCTATCAGCCAATTCTCAGGCTGGTCGGGCAGCGGCACGGCAGAATCAATCGGCATCTCGACAAGTTCAAGCAATGACGGTTCACGCCCCAAGGCGCTGACCATTTGTGCAACCGAGACTTCACCGCCCTGTGTCGTACTTACGGGACGAATCCACTGGCCGGCCTTCCACGCCCTACCATCCCACACCATCTCCTTGCCGGCCAAACAGCGTCCGCTTCTCTTGACGGAATTTGCCAGTACCGCGATGGTCTTCTTCATAACGGCCACTCGCTTTCTTGCGCCGTGCTCATGTTTGTCACACTATCACGCGGTGCCCGACCGGGCAAGCCTACGGCGTGAGCGTGGCGCGGTAGCTAAAACGGTCATTCGGTGCCGCATCGCCGGTGAGCGTGAACTGTTCAGGCCCACAGGGCACGGGGATGTTGTCCGTCCATTTGAAATCAATCGTCGCGGGCAATTTGGCGATGTCAAGCGCGGCGCGCGGAACGGCAACTTCCAGTTCGTTTCCGCGCGTTGCGAACTTCGCTGCACCCGGTGCCTCGGCACAGAAGACGTAGTTACCGACGAGCAAGCGCATCCAGTTCGGGTCGGTGAACGGCGTGAGCGCGTCCTTGGTGCGGACGTAGAAATAGACGCTTGCCGCGTCGTAGCTGACTTTGGCGAGAACGATGTCGTTGCGGCCGGAGTTGTTGACGAATGGCGGCTGGCCTTTCCAGCCGGGATGATTGCGGCGGACAGGATCGCCGATGGTGTCACGATATTCGGGCATCACATCGCGCCAATCATCAAACTTGCCGTCAATCACTATCGGTCGCGCCACGACCGGTGACTGCTCGCGAGCGCCTTTGAACCGTCGAATGTTGGCGACGAGCTGCATGTAATAGGCGTCGCCGTAGCCGCGCATCGGCTCGGCGTCGCGGCTGTATTCGAGGTTGTATTGGTCAACGAAAAATGTGTCGCCAAGTTGCAGCGGTTTACCAAGCATCGCGCGTGGACGCGGGCCTTTGTCGGAGACAACGAACCGTTGAGCGATCCATTCGTTCCAGCCGGTGACGAACACCATCGGCGGATTGACTTCGAGGGCGCGCCGCCATTGCTCGGCGAAACACGCGCCAGGGACCGGCTGCGGTGGTTGTTTGCCGTTGTGGAAACTGCGCCCGATGTTGGACGTGGGATGCTGGGCGATGCACACGCTGATTTGTTCGGGCTTATCAGGACGCTCGTGCCAGCCGGGTGTTTGTGGATGAAAATCCAGCCACGGCCATTTGTCCTTGCCGTCGCCAAACCATTTGTGCCCCTTCGTCCATGCCCACGACTGGCGGAACGTGAAACACTGTTGCACTTCGGGTCGCACGCCGTTGGTGGACGCGAGCATTAACGGTTTGCCCTGCCAACGAAACCAGAGATTGGAGTATGAGCCTTTGGCGTAGAAATCATCGTAAAGACGATTGACCACGCGGTCACTGTGGCTGTTGGCAAGGAAGGCAATGAGCGGCGTCTGGTTGCCGAGTTGCCGCCACGCGGTCCAGACCCGGCAAAGCGCCTCGCGCGTCGAGTCGTAGGTGAAACCGTTCGTCACATCCACGAACACCACGTCCACGCCTGCGTCGCTGAGCATCTGGGCATGTTTGCGAAGGACGAACTCATCGTCGCTGCGGTAGTAGCCGAACAGCGGTTCGCCCCAGAAATGAAACGCGTGCACCGGCCCCCAGCGCGGCTCGGACGGATTGGCTGCCAAAATCTTCGTGATGTCGTAGACCGGCCCCTTCCCTTCCAGCCAGACAAAATAGAAGATGCCAACCAACTTGCCCGGCTTGCGCAATCCAACCTCAGCCGCTGCCGGCAGCCCATTCCCAACAACCCATGTGTCGCTAAACGTGTCCCAAGTTTGCGCCGGGGCGGCTGGCAATGCCAGTAACGCCAGCAACAGAGCGATTATCGTCTTCACTGTCATTTCACACTGACAAATCCAACGTCAATATACTGGCCGCCACCGGTCTGCTGGCAACGCACCGCGATTAGATTCTTTCCCGGTTTCAGTGACGCCAGCGCAGGGCCGTCAATCTCGAACGGCTCGTAATCTGTTAGGTACCCCTTCGCGCGGGCTGCACGGAAGCCGTTGATGTGAATCTCGATATCCTCGTCGTGGTGGACCAGCAACATCAGGTTGTCGGTACGTCCCGCGGGCAACTCAATCTCGCGACGCAACCAAATCTCCGGACTCTTCCACTCGGTGCGCACCGTCGCACCGGGGGTCTTTGGCGTGCCGAAACCGCTTTGGCCTTGTTTCCAGTCGGCATCGTTGAAGCCAGGCAGGAACCAGCCTTTGCCGGGCGGTTTCGTCGTGTAACGCCACGTCGCAGCCTGTTCGCGTGCGGTTGGAATCACGACGCTGAACTTCGGTACCGATGGAATCGGTGCCCAGTTGGCGGCATGCGTGCGTTCGCGATCCGCCCACTTCTTCCACAGCGCCTTGTCGTAGAGCGCCTGCATGAAGACGCCGCCGACAACAGGACGCGCGGTGAAGCCCCGTTTCTTCGCGGTATCGGTGAAATACCAGTCGGTCATCGGCGAACGGTCGGGCGTCTCGTTGAGGAAACGGAACACGGGCGCAACGAGCGCCTCGAAGTCGGCGCGCGCCTGCGTCAGCGTGGCGGTCCAGAGAATCCAATCGAGCTTGGTGTAGAGCGAGCGGTTGTCGAGCGGCACGCCATACTTGTTCTGGATCTTCCGGTAATAATCCATCTCCTTGCGCGACACCTCAGCGGGGAACAAACCGAGACCGAAGATGCGGTCCCAGACAATGTTGTACTTCTGGCTCCACGTGCCCGGCTTATCGAATGCGAGCCGATAATGATCGCCGTCGTCGGCCTCCTTGACCCAACGTGCCGCAAACTCCTTCGCCAGCTTGGCGTACTCGGCGGCCTTCGCCTTGTCGCCGCGCATCGCGCAGAGCTTGCCGAACGCGCCGAGACCGCAGATCGCCTTCGCCGACAGATTCACGTTGTGCGCGAGGTGACCGGCAAAGTCATCGGTGCAAAGCTGGTTTTCCGGATCAAACCCTTTCGCCTTCAAATACTCAGCCCACTGTTCGAGTTGCTTCCAATACAGCCCCGCGAAGTTCGCGTTGCCCTCCATCTGCGCGATGGCAGCCATTAAGATCAGAAGGTTCCCGCTCTCCTCGACCGGCATCTGGTTGTGCTCGGTCCGCTCACCGCCGCCGTAACGCTGGCCATTCGCGTGCGGGTACTGGCCGAGATCATGCGGCGCAAACGGAAACTTCCAGCGCTCGCTTGCCGCGTAGTTCATGAACGGCACCAAGAACGACTTCGCCAGCGTCGGTCCGAACAATAAGAACTGCGGCGCCATCGGGTAAAACACGTCGCTGGTGCCGATGCACCCATTCGAATGATTCTCCTTGCAGAACGAGATCGGCTGACCGTTCGCGTCGGCCACAAACTTGCCCGCCGCGAAACATTGGCGATACGCCAACGCACAAATCGTCGCATACTTCGCGCCACCGGCCTTCGTGAGATCAGCCATCAGTTCCTTGTCGAACGCCGCACAGCGTTTCGCGAGCGACTCGTAATCCCTCGCCGCAGCTTTCAACAAATCCGCCGCTTCCCAACCGTTACGCCGCCAATACGGACGCAGATTCTTCCGCATGTACCGGATCGAGTATAAATCATCGTACGCGAGAATCGCGCGACACGACCCCGGGGTCGTAAGTTTCCACGACACGCTCCCCTGCTCCGCCGCAAGCGAACCGTCCGTGGCAACGTACAGGTAGCCCCAATCAATCCGTATGTCGTCACCTTTTTTCTGCAACACCGGCTGCTCCTTCGACCCAACCTTCCACGCCGACAACTCGCCGAACTTCTCCTGCGACCACTCCACTTCCTGTTTCGCCGGATCGTTCACCGCCAGTTCGCCCGACGCTGCAAACCGGACTTCGACCGTGTGTGTCTTCCCATCAGTCCCATGAGACTCATAGGTCACATACGTCACCGGCCACGACAGCACCTCCAAATCATCCGGCAACGCCGGCGTCAGGAAGGTCAGCGTCAACGCCACGCCCGCACCCTCGAATTCGTAGATTGTGCGCGTCGGCAACACCGTCACCTTCGTCTGCTTCAGCGCGGGCATCTCCTTCGGCTCGGCGCCCATCAAACGAAACGACTGCCCGTCAATCTTGACCAGCGACGACAGCCGGTGCGGTTTGCCGGTCCAGTGAACGGTGTCGGCGTCGTTGAGGTTGTCGGCGGGCGACCAGACGCTAAAGTACGGATCGCACGCAACGAGCGGCACTGCCGGCGGCCGCAGCGTCTCCGACGCGACAAGGTTGGAGGCGAGAACGAAAACCGAAAGCCAAGCATGTTTCATGGCTGACCTTTGACCATAAACCGTTCTTCACATCAAGCCGACATTACAGCGAACCTCTCTTTCACATCACAATTCTTCACCCGCGCGAAAGTCATTCTATTTTGAAACATATGTTTCAGAATAGAATGACTTTCGCGCCAGCCTCAGGGGACAATCCCAACCTTCTCAGAAGCGAAAACGGATTGTGCATTGACCGTAGTGAACGGGTTGCTTATGCTGTGCGTGTGAAAGTTTCACGCCGACAGTTTCTCAGAACACTGGGCGCGGCAGTTGCCGCGCCGTACATCGTGCCGTCGTCCGTCTTCGGTCAGAACGCGCCGAGCAATCGCATCAACGTCGCCATCATCGGCACCGGCAACCAAGGCACACAGGACATGCAGGCGTTTCTCGCCGAGGAAGACACGCAAGTCGTTGCTGTCTGCGACGTCAACTATGCCAGCGGCGGCTACAAAACGGAGAGCCAATTCCTGGGACGCGAACCGGCCAAGCAGTTGGTCGAGAAGTTCTATGCCGAGCGGAAGAGAACCGGAACATTTCGCGGGTGCGGCGTCTATGTTGATTTCCGCGATGTGCTCGACCGTGCGGATGTTGACGCTGTCGCTATCGTTGTCCCCGACCAGTGGCACGCGTTGATGACCGTCATGGCCGCGCGGGCCGGCAAACACATTTACGGCGAGAAACCGTTGAGCCTGACCGTCGCTGACGGTCGTGCGATGGTCGAGGCGGTGCGACGGCACGGCGTCGTGTTCCAGACCGGCAGCCACGAGCGGTCGCGACGCCAGACTCGTTTTGCGTGCGAGCTTGTCCGCAACGGTCGGATTGGTCAGTTAAAGAAGATCACCGCTGTTGTCGGTCCGTGGAACAAGTCCTGTCCTGAAGGCGCTTGGGAACCGATGCCGGTGCCTCAAGGGTTCGACTATGAGATGTGGCTCGGTCCTGCGCCGTGGGCCCCGTATCACAAGGATCGTTGCCTCTATAATTTCCGATTCATTCTCGATTACTCCGGCGGCCAAGTCACCAACTTCGGCGCGCACTCGCTCGACATGGCGCAGTGGGCCAACGGCACCGACCACACCGGCCCCGTCGAGATCGAAGACGCCGGCAGCGAGTGGCCGAGCGACGGTCTTTTCAACGTCGCCAAGGTGGTCCATTTCCGCGCGCGCTACGCCAACGGCGTCGAACTGGAGTGCATCACGCGCGACGACAACGTGGCCTGCCGGTTCGAGGGAACCGAAGGCTGGGTCGAGTCCGGCTACAAAGGGTTCCACACCGAGCCAGCCTCGTTGAAGAACACGGTGTTCGGCTCCAATGAAATCTCGCTTGGCACGAGTACGAACCATTTCCGCAATTTCCTTGATTGCATCAAGACCCGTTCTGAACCGGCCGCGCCCATCGAGGTCGGCCACCGCTCGGCAACACTCTGCCACATCGCCAACATCGCGATGCAATTGAAACGCAGACTTCGCTGGGACCCAGATGCCGAGCGTTTCACCAGCGACGATGAAGCCAACCGGATGCTTAGCCGTCCATATCGAGAGCCATGGCACTTATGATCACAATGACCCGCCGTCAATTCATCCAAGCCGCAGCAACCGCGCCCGCGTTCCTCGCGTTCGGCGCCGTGAAACCGTTCGCACCACCAGTCGTGGTGTTCAGCAAGCTGTACCAGGAACTCAAGTTCTCGTTCGACGAATCCGCCGCGGTCACCGCCGAAGCCGGGCTGGATGGCATTGATTGCACCGTCCGCCCCAAGGGCGAGATCGAGCCGGAGAAAGCGGCGGACGAAATGCCGCGGTACGCCGAGGCGTTGCGGAAGCACAAGGTGAAGATGATGTTGCTGACCACCGGCATCAACGGCGTTGACTCGACGAATGCGGAGGTGATTCTGCGCATGGCCAAGAAACTCGGCATCCACTACTACCGGCTCGGTTTCTCGAAACAGGAACCTATGGCGAGCGTGAAGCCGCGGCTTCAAGAACTGGCCGCGTTGAACAAACAAATCGGCGTCTGCGCCATCTTCCAAAACCATTCCCAAGGCAAGAGCAAGACCCCCTATACCGGCGGCGATTTGAACGAGATGCTTGAGATCATGCAAGGCCTGCCCTCCGACCAAATCGGCGTGGCGTTCGACCTCGGTCACGCGCTGGCAACGCATGGCAAGGAGTGGAGCACGCACTTCGAGAAGCTCAAGCCGTGGATCAAGATCGCCTACATCAAGGACTACAAGATCGGCGGCGGTTTCGTCGCGTACGGTGAAGGCGATTTCGGCCAGACCGATTACTTCCGACGGCTTCGCGCAATGAATTACCGCCAACCGTTGTCCATGCACATCGAGTACGACTGGGCCAAGGGGCAGCCGAAGACACGGGAGTTGATGGTGAAGATGTTGAAAGACAGCCGCCAGACATTGTGCCGCTGGATTGCTGCTGGCAAATGAATGCCCTCCTCCTTGCGCTGACTGTTCTCGCCGGGAACTGGACCAATTCAACTCCGCGCGCCGAGATCGCGCCGCGCTTCCGCCAAGATGCGCGCAACGGCACGCTCATCATCGAAGCCGACGCACGCGAAGGCCAAGCCGGTTGGTGGACGAAATCCGTGCCGGTGCAAGGCGGACATTGGTATCGCTTCGAGGCGTTCCATCGCACAAGGAACATCCCGACGCCGCGTCGCAGTGTCCTCGTGCGCGTGCTCTGGCAGGACGACAAAGGCAACGCCGCCAAGCGGGACACGCCGTTGGTGGACTATTACTATCTGCCGGGCACGGGAGTTCGCGCCGAGCCGGAGTATCCGATGGACAAGGCAACCGACGCACGCGGCTGGACCGAGGTGTCCGAGGTTTACCGCGCTCCCGCCAACGCGACACGGGCCGTGATTGAACTGCATTTCCGCTGGGCGCCGCGCGGTCGCGTCGAATGGAGCCAAATCTCGCTCACCGAAATCCCGGCCCCGGCACCGCGCAAGGTTCGTCTGGCAACCGTGCACTACCAGCCCAAACAAGGCAAAACGCCGGCGGAGAAGCCGCCGCAATTCGCCCCGTTGATTGCTGAGGCCGCCAAACAGAAAGCCGACTTGGTGGTGTTACCAGAGACGCTGACGTATTACGGAACCGGCAAGAAGATGGCCGAGTGCGCCGAGCCGGTGCCCGGTCCCTCGACGGACTATTTCGGAGCGCTCGCCAAGCAACACAACCTCTACATTGTCGCCGGGTTGGTCGAGCGGGACCGTCATCTCGTTTACAACACCGCCGCCCTCATCGGTCCCGACGGCAGACTCGTCGGCAAATACCGAAAGGTCACCCTGCCCCGCGGCGAGATCGAAGCCGGCGTCGAACCCGGCCACGAGTATCCTGTTTTTCAAACGCGTTTCGGCAAAGTCGGCATGATGGTTTGCTATGACGGATTTTTCCCCGAAGTGGCACGCCAGCTTGCGAACAACGGCGCCGAGGTCATCGCGTGGCCGGTTTGGGGTTGCAATCCGTTGCTGGCCGCCGCGCGCGCCTGCGAGAACCACGTCTATCTCATCAGCAGCACCTACACGCACGCCGAGCGCAACTGGAAGATCTCCGGCATCTACGACCACACCGGCAAAGTCATCGCGCAAGCGAAGGAATGGGGCACCGTCGCCGTCGTCGAAGTGGACCTCGACCAACGCACCCACTGGGCCAGCCTCGGCGACTTCAAGGCCGAGATCCCACGCCATCGCCCGTAGCGAACACTTGCGCCTCTGTAACTGGTCGCGACTTTGCCCGGAATTTCCGCTATTCTTCCGCTTATGCAATCACGGAAAATCATCGTGGTCGGCGGAGGCGCCGCAGGGTTCTTCGCAGCTATCACATGCGCGGAGGCGATGCCCGACGCTGAGGTCACCGTTCTCGAACAAGCTGACCATTTCCTTGGCAAGGTCCGGATCTCGGGCGGCGGCCGCTGCAACGTCACCCACGCCTGCTTTGACGCACGGGAGTTCGCAGCGCACTATCCGCGCGGCGAACAGGAGTTGATCGGGCCGCTCGAACGGTTCGGCGCAAGGGACACAGTCGCCTGGTTCAAGAAGCGCGGCGTAACACTCAATACCCTGTGCGATGGTTGTATCTTCCCGCTCAGCGACACGTCGCAAACAATCATTGATTGCTTTCTCAATGCCGCGCAGGCCGCCGGCGTCACGCTGCGAACCAATTGCAGCGTCGAACGCATCGAGGACCGGTTCAAGCTGACGCTCTCCACCGGCGAGACACTCTCCTGCGACCGACTGTTGCTGGCCACCGGCGGTTGCCGCACGGCGGCGGCGGGACAACTCGCCGTGTCGCTCGGGCACACGCTGGAACCGCCGGTGCCGTCGCTGTTCACGTTTCAACTGGACACGCCGTGGCTGCGCGAACTGGCGGGGATCGTCGTCGAATCCGTCGAGGCGTCGGCGCAAGGATTGCGGGAGCGCGGCACGTTGCTGGTGACGCACGAGGGGTTGAGCGGCCCGGTGATCCTGCGTCTCTCGGCGTGGGGCGCTCGAACGTTGCACGACTGCGATTACAAGTTTCCGCTCGTCATCAACTGGCTGCCGCATCTCCCCGTCGAGGAAGTCGCCACCGAACTGCAATGGCGACGCAGCCAGCAACCGGGCCGGTTGGTGGTCAACACGCCGATTGCTCCCCTGCCCGCTCGCCTGTGGGAACAACTCGTCCTCGCCGCCGGCATCGGACGCGACACGCGCTGGGCTGTTCTTCCCCGCGCCGCGATGCACCGCCTGACGCAGCAACTGATCCACACCGAGCTTTCGGTGACCGGCAAGAGCGTCAACAAAGAGGAATTCGTCACCTGCGGCGGCGTCCGCCTGCGCGAGGTGAATTTCCGCACGATGGAAAGCCGCATCCGTCCCGGCCTCTATTTCGCCGGTGAGTTGCTCGACATTGACGGCCTGACCGGCGGGTTTAACTTCCAGGCAGCATGGACGACCGGCTGGATCGCCGGACAAGCCATGGGGCGCCTCCGTTAACTGTATTTCGGTTGTAGGCCGCGTCACCCGACGCGGCGGTTTTCCCCACGAATTCGCCACGTGAGGTCACGTGGCCTACAAGAAAAAGACAGTCACCGGGCTACCTCATGGCTAACCTGAATAATTCACTGATTGATTGAACGAAGGCCGGGGAGGCCGGTCAAATAGGTGATGATCAATCACCTATGAAAACCACCCACTCCACCAACACTCCAACAGTCTGTTTCCCAGAACCTCTCCTG
>Ga0194112_10007753_pt1 | contig 13922 bp, 8 predicted proteins | sample TA2MahC400mmetaG_FD_146191 | JGI IMG/M metagenome (GOLD analysis project Ga0194112, IMG submission 146191) | Freshwater microbial communities from Lake Tanganyika, Tanzania - TA2015016 Mahale Deep Cast 400m | ecosystem: Environmental > Aquatic > Freshwater > Lake | place: Tanzania: Lake...
GCGCGGCGCGGGCCGCGACGTCGCCGGCAGACGTCGGTTGCGCCCTGGTCTCGAGGTCCACCCATTTCCCGACCGTCGGAGCTTCATAGGTCGCCATCCGGTCCAACAGCTCAACGGGGTCCTCTGCAACGAGGAGCATCTGGCGATGCTGTGTCTTCATGAACCCCCTGGCCACGGCATTGTCCAGAAACAGAAGCAACGGATCGAAGTACCTTTCCACGTTGATCAGGCCGCATGGCTTCGCGTGAAGTCCAAGTTGTGCCCAGGTCAGAACCTCCGCAACCTCCTCCAGCGTTCCATATCCGCCCGGCAGGGCGATGAAGGCATCCGAAAGGTCGAACATCATCTTCTTGCGCTCGTGCATGGAGCGCACGACCCGCAATTCCGTGATACCTCGATGCGATACCTTGTCGGCAAACGATGCGGGGATGATGCCACGCACAACCCCGCCGGCTTTCATGACGGTGTCGGCAACTTCACCCATCAACCCCACGTCCGCACCGCCGTAGATCAGCTCGTACCGCCGCTCTGCCAGAGCCGCCCCAAGTCGCCGGGCCATACCCATGTAACAGGGGTCGTAACCCGGACTTGATCCGCAGTTCACGCATATCCGTTTCATTCCGTCATCATCCTTGGGCTCAACGCTCCGGTTCATCGGCGGGCCGCGCGGCGGACCGTCCGCTGCAACCGGTTGCCAGCCGCCCCACGACCCTCGCATCACCTCCGCTCCTGCAGCGGATGTCTTTCGAAGAACTCCCAGATGGCATCCGTGGCCTTGAGCTTGTCGGAGCGCTTACCGACCATGAACTCCGGCAGCAGGCTCGTGCCGCCGGGCCAGGTGTGGCCGAGTCCTTGCACAGTCACGTAGATCACTTCCGCGCCGTCGCGGCCGGGGCCGTAGGTTTCGATGCGGACGCCGTCCGCCTCCGACGCGTTCGATGGCGTCATCGGGCTCCCAATGGCCTTGACCCATTTCAGGATGGAGTCGCGCACGGGCGGCTTGGACTTCGCGCGAACCTTGTCGCTGCCGCCGGTCGCCAGTCGCGGCACGCCCCCTTCGACAAGGTTCAGCGGGTCCTCCGTGCCGGTGATGTAGCACATGGGCACGGGCCGCTGTAACGTGACCTTCTCCAGCCAGCACGCGCCGGCCACAGGCGCGATGGCGGCAACGCGTCCCGAAAGCTCGGCTCCGACGCGGAAAGCCATCGAAGCGCCGTTGGAGAAGCCCGCGGCGAAGATACGCCGGGTGTCCACAGCAAACCGCGCCACAAGATCGTCCACCATCGCGGCGATGAAGCCAACGTCATCCACCTTGTTCTGGCCCGCATAGAACCGCTCCGAGCCATCGTTCCATAGCTGCGGGTTGCGGCCGAAGCTGCTCGGCTTGGTCGGGTTGGGCGGCATGGCGTCGGGAAAGACGGCCAGGAAGCGCGCCTCGTCGGCCTTCGCGCCCCAGCCCGTCTCGGTTGCGGCGGCCTTGCCTGTTCCTCCCCCGCCGTGCAGCATGACGACCACCGGCATGGGCGTCTTGCCGTCGTAGGGTGGCGGCACGTGGACGAGGTAGCGGCGTTCGAGTTCGCCGACCTTCAGCGTCAACCAATGGTCGCCCGGTCCTATCCGCTTCGCTTCCGCTTCCCGTTCACCGGCATTGCCTGTGCAGGAAACGATGACTGAAGACACGAGTACGGCGAAGATAGGCAGGATTCGGATCCTCCAACGGCTCCCTGGTGGCTGGGTTCTCATCTATCCCTGGCGGCTGACGTCAGCCCCCAGCTGCAACGGACTCCCGGCGGGACGCGTGCGCATGCAGCGGGCGTGCCGCGGGTCCGTGGTAAGCCGGAGGGCGATGTTCGACGCTCTGCAATTCCGATCCCATGTTCGTGTCGCCATTCTCTGCGTCCAGGAGCCTTGTTTCACTCCTGCTTCTTGCGGTCCGCGATCAGCAGCACAACCATCCAGGCCGCAGCAAGCAGCAAGATCAGTACGGTACCGCAACTCTCGCCGAGCATCTTGACGCGCCGCGGGCTGAAGTGATGCTCATGCGCGTAGACAATCGCGACCGCGCTCACCACGAGCGTAAGCACAAACCAGCCCGCGGTCATCATTATCAGAGGCTTCCTCCAGCGACGGAGGTTGCGACGCACGTTCGCGCCACGATCCCTATCGGCGTACTGCATCATGAGATTCGCTCCTTTTCATGACAACGATAGCACCCGGTGTGAATAGCTTCATCTTCCCTCTGCCGCCGAACGTCAGCGGTGTGGAGCGGCGCGGAGCGTCGTACCCACCACCGCGTGGTTCGGGGTTCGGTCTCTTCTTGTGCCACACGTCATCACGCTCTTCTGTCTTCCTCAACGCCGCCCACCGCACTGGGGTGTAGTATTTCCCAGTGACCTGGTTACCAGAACTTCCACCAAGGTTTCGATGATGCCAGTTCCAAGTTCTTCTCCTCCGGGTGCGCACGAGGGCTATTGTCGGTCAGTTCAAGTTCCCTGGCCCATCGGATAACGTCGGCGCTTTCATGCCTCCGGCCCTCCTGCGGATCAACCAGCAGGCCTCCGGTGATTTCGGTCATCCGGTGATTTCGGTCAAGACGGCCGCGCGGTTGTACGCCCGGGAGCGATGGCCGGGCAAGCGGATTTGCGCCCGCGGATCCGTGTCAGCGGAACCGCCAATCCGTCGCCGAGGGCGGAAGCCCGACGGGAGGACGATCCTCGGACCAAGAACCAAGGCGTGGCGCGGCGCGCATCCGGTGGCCCCGGGTCCGCGAGGGGCCGGTGTCGTGGCCGCCAAGGGGCGGCGGATCCCGGCGGTTACAGGGCGCGATCCCGGCGCCGACGGAGCGGCGCCCTCCATGGACCCAGGATCGCCCGCGGGCATTTCGGATTGCCAGCGCGGGACGGACGGGTTTATTATGCAACACAACAAAGAGGCGCAGCATGAAGACGATCCGCATCGCACTCTGGAGCACGGCCGTCGCCGCCCTGCTGGCGGGCTCCGCGTCCGCGCAGGTGCCGAACCCGGGCTTCGAGGACGGCGGTCCGGGCAGGGTCGCCGGGTGGAAGACGGAAACCTGGAACGGCAAGGCCGCGACCGGGCCGGTTGACGGCGGTCGCAACGGGGCGCGGGCCGTCCAGGTGGAGTCGAAGGACGCCGGCGCCGACGCGGCGTGGACGACGAAGGTCGCGGTGCGTCCCTTCGCCCGCCACCGCATCAGCGCGTGGGTCAAGGTCGACGGTGTCGAACCGGCGAGCGGCGCCGGCGCGGGACTCAACCTCCACGGCCGCCCCGAGAAGTCTGCGATGCTCACGGGCACGAAGGACTGGACCGAGGTCTCGCTGGAATTCGACTCCGGCTCCGACGATGCCGTCCAGCTCAACTGCATCCTCGGCTTCATGGGCCTCGCCAAGGGGCGCGCCCGCTTCGATGACGTCCGCATCGAGATGCTCGAGGCCCGCCCGATCGAGGCCGGGGGCATCTCCATCGACGCCGCGCAGAAGGGCGAGCCGCTGAGCCCGCTCGTCTACGGCCAGTTCATCGAGCACCTTGGCCGCTGCATCTACGGCGGCATCTGGGCGGAGATGCTCGAGGACCGCAAGTTCCACTACGTCGTCACGCCCGAATTCGCGCCGTACGGCGCCGGCAGGGCGCCGTCGGCCGAGATCCCCTTCCCCGTCGTCAGCGCCTCGCCGTGGCAGATCGTCGCGGGCGCCGGCGACCCTGCCGCCGCCGTGACGATGGCGACGAACGACGTCTTCACCGGCCGCCACGTTCCGCGGCTCGCGGCCGGCGCGGCGATCCGGCAGGGCGATCTCGCGGTCGAGAAGGGCCGCGACTACGAGGGCTACCTGTGGGTCCGCGGCGAAGGCGCCTCCACGCGCGTGACGGTGGCGCTCGACGGCGCGAAGGGCGGGCTGACCGGGGCCGCCGCGTCGGGCCGCGACTACGGGCGGCTTCCGTTCGCCTTCCGCGGCACGGCCGATGTCGCGCGGGCCGCGCTGACCGTGCGTCTCGACGGCGCGCCGGGACGCGTCGGCACGGTCTCGCTGATGCCCGCGGACAATGTCGAGGGCCTGCGCGCCGACACCCTGGCGCTGCTCCGCGAACTGCGCTCGCCGATCTACCGCTGGCCCGGCGGCAACTTCGTGTCGGGCTACGACTGGCGCGACGGCATCGGCGACCGCGACCGCCGCCCGCCGCGCGTGAACCCCGCGTGGACCGGCGTCGAGCACAACGACTTCGGCATGCACGAGTTCATCCGCTTCTGCCGCCTCGTCGACGCCGAGCCGCTGATCACCGTCAACACGGGCTTCGGCGACGCTCACTCCGCCGCCGCGGAGCTCGAGTACGCGAACGGCGCCGCGGACTCGCCGTGGGGCCGCAAGCGCGCGACGAACGGAGCCCGGCAGCCGTTCGGCGTGAAGTACTGGTGCGTCGGCAACGAGATGTGGGGGCCGTGGCAGCTCGGGTTCATGAAGGCCGAGCACTACTACATCAAGCACAACTGGGTCGTCGACACGATGCGGCAGGTCGACCCGTCGTTCATCCCGATCGCCTCGGGCAACATCGGCCCGTGGAGCGAGGGGCTGCTGCGCGAGTGCGCCGGGCGCATGGATCTCATCGCCGAGCACTTCTACTGCCAGGAGCGGCCGGGCGTCCTCGGCCACGTCCGCCAGATCCCCGACGCGATCCGGCGGAAGGCCGACGCGCACCGCGACTACCGCGCGCGGATCGACGCGCTCAAGGGCCGCGACATCCGCGTCGCGATGACCGAGTGGAACTACTGGTACGGCCCCCACCCCTTCGGAGAGCTGGGCACGCGCTACTTCCTCAAGGACGGCCTCGGCATCGCCGCCGGCCTGCACGAGTACGCCCGGCAGTCGGACATCATCGGCGCCGCGTTCTACGCGCAGACGGTCAACGTCATCGGCTGCATCAAGACCTCGCGCACGCGCGCCGCGCTGGAGACGACCGGGCTCGCGCTCCGGCTCTATCGCGACCACTTTCTCGGCACGCCGCTGAAGACCGCCACCGGGCCGTTGATCGACGCGCAGGCGATGCTCGCGCCCGACGGGAAGCACCTCGTCCTCGGCGTCGTGAATCCGCAGGACTCCGCGCTCGATCTCCCGCTCTCGATCGCGGGCCTCGCCGCCGCCGGCCCGTCCGAATCGTGGCGGATCGCCGGGAAGGACCCGATGGCGTTCAACGACCCCGAGACGCCCGCGACCGTCGCCGTCGAGTCGCTCGGAAGGCAGGACCTCGGCGCCTCGATCCGCCTCGCGCCCTACTCCGCGACCCTGATCCGCGTGCCCGTGAAGCCCTGAGCCGGGCGGATCAGTCGGCCGGAACGGAGACGGCGCCGGACGCGGGATCGGACCGGAACCGCCACGTCCGGCCGCCGGACTTCACGGTCACCCGCGTGCCGCCGTCCGCCGCGGGCGTCGAGGCGAGGTCCACCGGCGCCCCGAAGACGGAGACCGCCCACACGAACGCCGTCTCTCGCGCCACGCGGCGGAAGACCGCCACCGGAACGCGGTCCGCCGTGCTCTTCCCGACACCGGTGCCGGTGATCGCCCCGGTCGGCGCGCCGGCGGCCAGCACCAGCCGCGCGGACGATGCGCCGGCGCCGGCGACCTCGAGCGCGAATCCCGCGCCGGATGTCCGCGTCGTCGCATCGCGAAGATGCTGGTAGCCGGGCGCGGGCGGACCATCGAACGCGGAGCCCTCCGGCAGGCTCCGCCACGCGCCCGCCACGTGGCAGACGAGGTCGAGCGTGCGGGGCGCGTCCGCGGCCACATGGTCGACGAACACGACGGCGTCCGCCCCCGCCATGGCCACCGTGCGGACGTGTCGCACGCCCGGATGGACCGCCCCCGCGTCGGTCATCACGTAGTCGACCGCGCCGGCCGATCCGAACGCGAGGCACTTGCCCGTCGCCTCCGCCTGGCTCTTCCCGTCGACCACGACCGTGTTGTGGGCGAAGGTGGTTTTGTCCCACGACTTGTGCAGCGGCGACCCGTAGGCGTGCGTGCCGGCATCGGGCATCAGCCAGCGGCCCCCGGCGAAGACGACGGCGTTGTTCTTGTCGTAGTGGCCGTGTCCGCCGCCGTGCGGCCCGTACTTCACGCAGACCCACGTCGCGTTCGTCCCCGCGCCCTTCTGGAGGATCGCGTAGCCCGACGCTTCCGCGTTGCGCGAGCCGGCCGCGGCCACGACGTTCCCGGCGACCGTGCCCGCGCCGAACCAGCGCGCGAGGCTGCCCGAACGGCGCGAAGCCGCCGGCAGCGCGGCGAAGGCGGGATCGCCGTAGCGGGCGAAGGCCAGTTCGTAGGAGTCCGCGCGGCCCGCCAGGTCAACCTCGCCGCTGTCGTTGAACGCGGGCAGGCGCAGCGTCGGCGTCGCGAGCCGCAGCGGCGCCTCGAACATGCGGCGCAGTTCGGGCCCGTAGAGGTCGATCCCGACGTTGCGCGCGGCCTCGGTCAGCGGCCAGAGACCGTCGAGGGTGTAGAAGTGATAGCCCCAGGCGCCCTCGAACCACGCGCCGTCGGCCTGCACGCCGCCGGCCATGTTCGCGCGGTAGCCGTGGCGGCCGTCGATCGCCTCGTCGATCAGCGCGCGGTCGCCGAGCAGGAAGCCGGCCAGCCCGACCGCCGAGTTGCGGTGGCACTGGATGTTGTGCACGCACGGGTTCGTGGAGGGGTTGCGGACCGTCTCGTCGAGCGCCGGACGGATCAGCTTCCGCTCGACGGTCGCCCGCTGTTCCGCGGAGAGCGTGTCCCAGACGAGGTCCGCCCCGTGCATCAGCGCCGTGAGCCAGCCGGCCTCGGTCAGGGACTGCGACGCCACGCGGCCCCCGCTGCCCGCCTTCTTCACCGGCTTGCCGTGGTTGTCGTGGCGCGCGTAGGTGAGGTAGCGCTCGGCGTAGGCCAGCACGATCGCGCGGGCCCGCTCCGCGTAGCGCGGCTCGCCGGTGACCGCCCACGCCAGCCCCATGTCGCGCGCCTCCCCGGCGAGGGAACCATGGACGCCCATGATCCCGTTGCCGTCGAAGTCCAGCACCGCCTGCGACGGATCCCCGCGCAGCACGTGCGGCCCGACCGGACACCGGTGCTCCCACTGCCACGGTCCGATCGCCTTCCCGAGCGACAGCCGGGCGCCGTGTTCCGGGCAGACGTAGTTGTGGCTCCAGTTGCCGCCCCGCGGCGGCAGCTCGAGAGGCCGCGCGAGGTCCTTGTCCAGCGACGCCAGCGACTTCGTCCACGCCCTGCGCCACGGCTCCGTCCCCATCTTCGCCTTGAACGCCTCCAGCCCGGCGCGGCTGAACAGCAGCCGCGGGTGCGGCGGCAGGTTCTCCGGCGCCTTCTGCGCGCGGACGGCGGACGGATCAGCCGCGAGAAGAGCGAAGACGCCCAGCGCGAGACGAGACAGTGCCTTCATGGCCGGCCACTATCCTGCCCCGCCGCCTCCGGCGTCAAGGCGGCCCCGGCAACCGGACTCATCGGCCGGGGCGGGATCTCCAGTGACCACCCAGGTGAAGTGTCCAGCGACACGGCCGCGACGGAGCGCGGCCCTCCAGGCCCGTTCCATGGAGATAGGAGCGGACGGGGATGGAGGCCAAGGCCGCCCGCTGAACGCCTTGCCGGTAGCGCCACGGCTACGACGTGGCGCGCCGGGGCGTCGTCGGTTGCCGCAGCGACACAAGCCATGGCCTGCGGCTACCTCGATCCGGCACCCCAACGGCCCGCGGGCATCCTCGAAATCGGTGGGATCCGTGGCTTCCCCGGGATCCAAAGTTCGGCGGGGCGAGCCGCCCCGGCCGCGACGGAGCGCGGCCCTCCAGGCCCGTTCCATGGAGATAGGAGCGGACGGGGATGGAGGGCCGAGGCCGTCCGCCAAACGCCTTGCCGGTAGCGCCACGGCTACGACGTGGCGCGCCGGGGCCTCGGCGGTTGTCACCCGCCGAACAGGCTACGCCGGACCGGCCGCGTGCAGCCGGCGCAGGTCGGCGGCGGTGCGGGCGAGCCAGTCGCGGTCGGGGCGGGCGTAGGGACGGAAGGTCTCGGTGAAACCGTCCTGCTCGTTGTGGAGGATCGCGCGGTGGAGGCCGAGCATCGAGGCGGCGGTCGAGTCGATCAGCGCGGCGGAGTCGTTGGCGCTCATCTGGAAGAGGACGCGCAGCGTGAACGCCGCGACGGCCTTCCGGCTGAGGAAGCGCTGGACGTTGGCATGGCCGTCGCACGTGACGATGACGTGGATGCCGAGCGCCGCGCCCTCGCGGAGGATCCGGTCCAGGACCGCGCCGGCCGGGGCGTCGGACCCGTCGCCGCCGCCGGAGAAGCTGAAGTCCTCCTCGAAGCGCAGCCGCTTGAACTTCTGCAGGCCGTCGATCAGCACGTAGACGGACGGCGCGCCGGCGGGATCGTCGGCGCCCTCCCGCCGGTCCAGTTCGGCGGCGAGGTCCTTCATCACCGCGTCGACGTCGGCGGGACGCACCCGTTCGACCCCGTGCGGCACCGCGGCCGCCGCGGCATCGAGGAACGCGCGCTGCGGGGACTCCGGCGGCGAACCGTCGAGGACCAGGAAGCGCGCCGTCCCGGCCACGTGCCGGGCGGAGAGCGTCATCAGCGCGACCGCGAGCAGCGTCAGGGCCGTCTCCTCGCGCTGGCCGACGACCAGCAGATGGCTCCCGCCCTGCCGCCGGAAGACGACCTCCGTCGGCCCCTTGATCGAGTTCGGCGAGCCGAGCCAGACCCGCGCCGGGCCGGCCGGTGCCGCGCCGTCGAGCAGCTCGCGCAGCGGCCGGTTCTCCGCGATCGACGCGGGGGCGTTGCCCTCGAAGACGATCGGCTCCTGCAGCGACTTCGCGTTCCGCTCCGCGTGCGCGCGGACCTCCCCCAGGCGGCGGTCGCGCTCCTCGTCGGGCAGCCAGACCACCTGGAACGGACTGTTGCCCTCGATCGCGCCCGCGGCATCGTTGTAAACGGCCTCGCCCGGGCGCGACAGCAGCCGCGGCGCGGGGTTGCCCTCGTCCATGATCAGGAAGGCGTCGGCCTCGTTGCACTGGAGCGCGATGCGCACGACCATCTGGCCGAGCGTCGTGCGCGCGAGCGTGTAGGCCCCGCCCAGCGTCTGCGAGCCGAGCAGGACGTGAATGCCGAACGCGCGGCCCTGCCGGACGATGCGGTCGAGCAGCAGCGCGGCGGTCTGCGCGATGCGGTCGTCCTCGACGAAGAACTCCTGGAACTCGTCGACGATCAGCAGCGTGCGGGGGATCGGCTCGCGCCCGCCGGCGCGCTTGTAGCCGCGGATGTCCTGCACGCCGAGGTCGCGGAACCACTCGCCGCGGCGGCGGAGCTCCTCGTCGACCCTCTGCAGCACGCTCAGCCCGAACTCGCGGTCGCTCTCGATCGCGACGACGCGGGCGTGCGGCAGCCGGTGCGTGGCGTAGCACTTGAACTCGACGCCCTTCTTGAAGTCGACGAGGTAGAACTCGACCTGGTCCGGCGCGCACCACAGCGACAGGTTGGTGATCGCGACGTGGAAGAGCGTGGACTTGCCGGAGCCGGTCTTGCCGACGATGAGCGCGTGCTGGCGCGTGTCCTGGCCGAGCGCGAGGTACTGGAGCTTCGTGGCGCCGGTCCGGCCGACGGCCACCTTCAGCTCGCCCGAGGTGTCGAGCGACCACCGCTCCGTCTCCGCCGGGGCCACCTGGCCGAACGGCACCTCGACGCGCGACGCGTCGATGCTGGCGCGGCCGACCTCGTGCAGCAGCCGGTTCGCGGTCTCCGCTTCGGGCGGATCCTCGATCCGCAGCCCGGCACCGGGCGAGGCGCCGGCGATCTCGAGGGCCCCGTCCGCCGACCGCACGACCACGGCGTGCTTGCGGAGTTCGTCCAGGGCGGCGACCGCGGGCGGGCGCTGCCGCCGGTCCCAGTGGACGATCGTATGGACGCCGCACCGCGCGCCGGTCGCCGCGATGCCGGCAAGGCGTTCGACGGCGAGATCGGTGAAGCCGGTCGGGAAGTCGGCCACGATGAGGACGTGGTACTTCTCGGCGATCGCGCCGGCCCGCTCGTTGTAGTCGGTAATCGTGCGGTACTCGTTGCGCAGGTAGGTCTGGATGACCTTCTCCATGTGCTCGCCGATCGCGGCGAGCTGCTTCTCGATCTGCGCGGGCTGGGTCCAGATGCGGCCGTTGACGAGCGAGTCCTCGTAGTCGGCCAGGTGCATGAGGCCCGCGAAGTTCTGCCCCAGCGCGACCGGGTCGACGATCGTGAATCGGAGCTTGCCCGGCGGGGACGAGGTGAGCAGGCGCAGCATGACGTTGGTCATCGCGGCGGCCGGCCCCTCGCGGGCGGGGCCCTGGGTCTCGAACAGCAGCGAGCCCTGGTCCGGGAAGGTCAGGAGCAGCGGCGACTCGACGCCCGACGCGCGGATCGTCCCGAAGGGCGCCGCGTGGGCGAAGTCCGCCGGCGGGCTCCACTGCCCCCACCCCGCGTCCGACCAGTCGGGGAAGCGCGCGCGGGCGGCCGCGGCCGCCGCGGCGAGGGCGTCGCGCACGGGCGCCAGCGCGCCCTCGCGCTCCGCCTCCATCGCCGCGCGGTCCGCCCTGCGGCCGCGATCGAGATCGGCGAGGGCCGTCTCGTGCGCCTTCGTCAGTCGTTCCCGCTCGCGGCGGACGTCCTCCTCCCGGCCGGCGACGGTGCGCGGCAGCGCCTCCTGGAGCCAGCGCGCTGCGCGCGCGTGGAGCGACTCGTTGCGGCGAAGCGCGCGCTCCATCTTGTCGCGAAGGGCGCGGGGACCGAACATCCGCCACGAATCGGCCTTCTCCGTCGCCGCCTGCCACTCGCGGTCGAGGTCCGCGCGGAGCGCCTCGTACGTCTTCTCGATGCGCTCGCGCCGGAGGTAGCGCTCCATCGCCGCCTTCTCGGTGCAGACGTCGTGCAGCTTGGCGGCCATCGCCATCTCGTCGGCGATGCGGCGCACCGCCGGCGCCAGGCGGCGCACCCCCAGCGCGCGCAGTCCAGCGCCGAGGCCGAGGAGGACCGCGGCCGACACCCCCGCGCCGAGCGGCCACGCCGGCGGGAGACGGGCGATCGCGAAGGCGGCGGCGGCGAGACCATGCACGAGGAGGACGACGATCGCGAGACCGCCCGGCGGCACCGGGCCGAAGAGGCGAAGCCAGACCGAGGCTCGCGCGCGATCGAGGGTGGCCGACGCCTCCGCCACATGCGCCTCGATCTGCTCGAGGAGGCGGGCGGCGGGCTGGGTGAGGTCGAGCGCGGAGGGGTCGACCGGCTGGAGCGTGCGGGCCATCAGGCTGCGGTAGCCCTGGAACGAGCGGCCGGTCCGCGTCGTCAGGGCGGTCAGCCCGGCGTAGTGCCGGCCCAGCGCGCCGGTGATCGCGGCGTAGTCGGCGTCGACCTCGGCGAGCTCGCGGGGACACGCCGCATCGAGTTCCTCCCGCCGCGTCTGGATCCGCTGCTTGCTCGTGCCCTCGGCGGACTCGACGCTCCCGGTCCGCTGCGTGCGGCTGGAGAGGAGCGCCTCGCGGATCGCCGACGCGCGGGCCTCCGCGCGGCGTCCGGCCGCGACCAGGCGCTCGCGGTGCGCGGCCTCGGCCTGCTCGCGCACGGCGGCGAGGCGCGCGTCGAGCGACTCGACGGCCTGACGGAACGCGAGCTGTTCGCGCTGGACGGCGGCGCGGTGCTTCTCGTCGCGCTTCCGCTCCCGCTCGGCGGAGTCGCGGGCGATGCGGTCGAGATCGCCCATCCACCCGAGCACCTGGCTGACCCCCGCGAGCTTATTCACAATCCCGTCCGATCTTGCGAAGGAGTTCGTCCAGCTCCTGCATGGCGCCGACGGCGGCGCCGGCACAGGCGCGGATCACATCCACGGTCTGCTTCTCGAACGCCGCGCCCCTGGCGTCGAGCCACGTGGCGCGCGTCTGCTCCCAGTGCCGCATCAGGTCGGCGGTGAGCGCCGCCAGCCGCCCGCTCGGTCCCTGGAGGCTCATGGCGGGGCTCCCTCCGCGGACGCGGCGTCGTCCGCATCCCCGGCGTCGGCGGACGCGGGAACCGCGCCGGTCGCGCGCACCGGCGCCAGGCCCGCGTAATCGCCGAGCGTGCGCGCGATCTGCGCGAGTTGGGCGATGGAGCGGGCGACGTCGCCGGCCAGGAGCTTGGCCATCGCGTCCAGTTCCCGCGCGAGCGGATCGATCCGGCCGTCGCAGGCCAGCCCCCACTTCTTCACGACGGCCAGCTTCTCCTCGGCCTCCCGAAGCGCGTGGCGCGCCCGCTTGTAGGCAACCTCGCGGGAGCCCGTGGTGCGCTGGTCGAGCAGGCGGGAGGCGAACCACGCCTGCCGAGCCTCCTCGAAGGCCTGGCCGCGGGCGCGCACCTCCATCTGCCAGTGCGGCTTCCGGTCGTGGCGGACCCAGTCCTTGAACCGCTGGATCGCGGTCCCGGCCTCGTCGAGCGCGGCGCAGGCCTTCTCGCGGTAGGCGACGAGCCCGTTGCGGAAGGACTCGATCGCCTCGATCGATGTGATGTTCGCCCGGTCCTGCATGGTCGTCGCGCGCGTCCCGTCTCACCGCTGGTTGAGGTACTCCTCGATCCGCTGCGCCTTCCGGAGCAGGTACGGCGCGTGCCGTCCCGAAGCCTCCAGGAAGCGGCGGAGGGCCTTCATGCCGACCTTGAACTCCTCGGCGAACTTGTCGTGCTCCTGGTCCTCCCAGGTCTCCCCCAGCGAGGCGAACCGGGCCTGGAGGGCATTCATGCGGCCCTGGAGGTCGTCGTGGAACCGCTTGAGTTCGTTGGCGAAGTTCCGGACGTGCTCCGGATCCATGATCGCTTTCGGCATATCCGTTTCCTGTGCCCGGGACGGGCGGTTGCCCGTGCCCCGCGATGCGGCGCGCCCGGTGGTCCCAGAGTGCCAGAAGGGCCGGGGGCGGACAAGCGGATGTCACCGGAGGCCGAGCGACGCGCCGATGCGCAGGACCGCGTCGCGGCGCAGGACCGGACCGGGGGCCGCGGCGTCTGCGCCGGGGAACAGCGTCGCGAAGGCCTCGGCCTCGAGGATCGCCCCGGTCGACTCCGCCGCCGCGACGGTGAGGGCCACGGCATTCGGATCCGACCGCCCGGCGCGGATCTCCGCGAGCGCGTCCGCCCACGCGCGGGCGGTGGCGGCCTTGAGCGGCTCGTCCATCCGCGCGTTGTAGTCGTGGAAGAACCCGCGCGTCGCGAGGACCTGCGCCGCCGGGATCCACGGTTCCGGACCGAGCGGATGGACGTCGTTGAAGAAACTCACGACGTGCCGGCGTCCGGCGAGCGTGCGGACCAGGAGGTCCGGGTCGAGCCGGCCGGGAACCGTCCCCTCGCGCTTCGCGAGCGCCGCCGCGAAGCCCGCGGCCTCGCCCGTCTGCATCCACACCGGCTCGAGGCGCACGCTGCCCCACGCGACGTGGGTCGCGCCCATGCAGACGGGCACGAGCAGGTTGTCCACGCCCTGCGGCAGGAGCGTGCGGTACGGCACCTGCGCCGGGCGCGACTCCTCCGTGAGGATCAGCTTCCCGTCGTAGCGGTAGCCGGGGCGCGAGTCCGTCGTGCACGAATGCGAGTCCATGTACCAGTCGGTGATGGCGACGCTGTCGGGATGGACCGGCGTCCGCCCGAGCCCCGGCGCGAGCGAACCGTCGTGCTCGGTGAACATGCGGCGGGCGGTGATGCGGCGCGCCTCGCGGACGTACATCTCGTACGGGAGGTGGCCGTTGTCCGGGAACTCGTCCGCCGGAAGACCCCACCTCCGGTGCTCGGCCCGTTGGGCGGCCGGGACGGACTCGTCGTTCTGGAGGAACCACATCAGCCCGAGCGCGAAGTCCAGGTGCCGCCGGATGATGGGCTCCCGGCCCGCCCAGTCGGCCT
>Ga0194112_10007758_pt1 | contig 13920 bp, 12 predicted proteins | sample TA2MahC400mmetaG_FD_146191 | JGI IMG/M metagenome (GOLD analysis project Ga0194112, IMG submission 146191) | Freshwater microbial communities from Lake Tanganyika, Tanzania - TA2015016 Mahale Deep Cast 400m | ecosystem: Environmental > Aquatic > Freshwater > Lake | place: Tanzania: Lake...
CCGCCACATCTAGCCGACCTGCCCTACCTGCGGGAGTGGTATGGACAGGTTGACTGGTCAGCCCGCGCCATTTACACCAACTCGCTAGGCTGGTTCGACGGCAGAGCGGACAAGCTCTACCCCATGAACCATAACGAGGCCGCCAAGAGGGAAATTACACTAATGGGCGGTCCCGATAAGGTGCTGGAATTAGCGAACCAGGCGCTGCAGGAAGGCGATGCTCGCTGGGCAATTCACCTGCTGGCCAAGCTCGAAGATAGTGGCCTGGCCAGTGATAAGCTGGCTAAAACAGTATCCGCAAAGCTGGCAGAGGCTTATACTATGCTGGCAGAAACAGTGTACAACACCAACGGCAGAGGCTACCTCCTGGAGTCAGCCATCGAGCGCACCCAGGGCATGTCCCCAATACCAGCCTCCAAACTGCCCGAGGAGCTGGTGGCCAACGTCCCCCTGGAGAGGATATTCGCCAATATGGCGGTGTACCTCGACCCAGAAAAGGCAAAAGACGTCACAGAATGTGTCCATTTCGTCTTCCCCGACGTCAATCAGCGCTTCATAGTCACCGTCAGAAACGGCATAGCCGAAATAGCAGAGGGCACTCCGCTGCCAGGCACCCCCCAACCTCTGGCTACACTCACTACCGACTCCATGACCTACACCATGATGGCATTAAAAATGATGGATACAGCCACTGCCCTGAAGGAAGGCAAGGTCAAGATTGAAGGGAACCGGATAGGATTCTTGAAATTCATGGGGAGATTCCAAACCCGATAAAGCCGCAACAATGTATTTTCAATCAGACAAAGCCCCCTGTCACCGCGAGGAAATCCTTCAGCAGAAGGATGACGAAGCAATCTCCTAGCCTCCCTGTCAATCTTATAGCCTCCCTGTCATTCTGAACGAAGTGAAGAATCTCTTCGTTCCTCCACTTGAAACCTGCCACTTGCATTTTGAATCTTGCAACTTGCCCCTTGCCCCCGTCATTGCGAGCGAAGCGCAGCAATCTCCTAGCCTCCCCGTCATTCTCGAATCCTTCCGCTGAAGGATGAAGAATCCCCTACTTTTGGCCTTTAGCCTTTAACTTTTTCCTTGTATCGTCTCCCGCCTGTTGACTATCGACTGCCGACCGCCGCTTCGCCTCCTGTCTCTTGCCACCTGAAACTTAAAACCTGCAACTATTGTCGAGTCCCGAGCGACGAGAGACGAGAGACGAATCCCGCCTGCTGCCTAATGTCTTGCAACTTGCACCCGTTGACACCTCAGAAAGAGGTGCTATAATCCCTTCGAATGCCCATGAGCAATTACGCGTTCATTGATAGCCAGAACCTTAATCTCTCCATTCGCGAGCAAGGATGGGTTCTAGATTTCAAGAGATTCAGGCAATACATTCGCGACAAATACGGGGTAACCAAAGCCTTCCTATTCATTGGCTATGTCTATGACAACCAGGACTTATACACCGTTTTGCAAAGACGGCTATATCCTGGTCTTTAAGCCCACCCTCAAGCTGCCAAGCGGAAAGGTTAAAGGAAACGTCGACGCTGAGCTAGTGCTCCATGCCATGATTGAATATAATAACTATGACAAGGCACTGATTGTCACTGAGGACGGTGATTTACACTGCCTGGTGGACTACCTTAGAAAGAAAGACAAGCTACTGAAATTGATGATTCCCAACAAGGAAAGCTTCTCATCACTATTTAGACGATTGATGCCACATATCATTTTCATGAACAATATGAGAAAGATGCTGGGGCATGACGGTACTCAGAAATAAAAAGGAGAAGCATTGCTATGGGACGGAACCCATAGATTGGCCCCTCATCGTGATTATGCTAATACTATAGCAACATGCCAGCATCCCGTCAAGTGCCTTGTAGTTTCCGGGATCTCATCCCCCAGGTAACCGTCCCTCCAGCTTCGAACCGCGAACTAGCGACTGCCGACTATCGACTGCCGACTAGCTGCCTGCAACTTGCGACTTGAAGCTCATAAAGACGTTACATTCACGGCTGTTTCTTAAGGTGTTGCTCAACGAATGCACGGGGAGTGATAACAGTTATTCCCCGATATCCTGACATTTTGAGTAGATGTTTATCTCCGCTGATAATAATCTTGCAGTCGCTGCCCAATGCACAAGCCAGGAATTTATCATCATCAGGATCTTCACAGACTTGTTGCGCCAGAGGCGGGGTCTGAACTATCTCAGAGTGAGTTATAATCAAGGTTAGAATCGGGCTTATTTCGACACTGGCGAATTTGCCAGAGAGGATATCAGCTACTCTGAAGTACTCATCAATAATTTCTGATGTTAGCACGAACTGGACGTGACCTGTGTGCCAGGCATTCAGTATCTGAGCGGGCGGGCCAGAAAAGAAAATACTCGATACGAGGACATTGGTATCGAGCACTACCTTCAATATTGTCCTCGGGACTCTGCAATAGCGTTGGCGATATCAGACCTCTTAAGCCCTGCTGACTTAGCCCGTCGGCGTGCCTCTTTAATTAAGTCATTAAATTCACTCATTGAAGGATTTGAGAGCGTCTTCAGAATCACAAAATCCTTATCACCTAAGACCAGGAATTTGTCCCCGGTTTTCAAACCGAGCCTATTGCGAATCGCCTCAGGTATTACTATTTGACCTTTTGAAGACATTCTGGTTGTTTCGACAGATGTCATAGTATTTCGCTCCCTCTAGCTCTTACCAGTAAGATTATATGCTTATTTAGGGTAATATGCAAGACCACTTTGTCGGTTCGTTTCCAATCGTCATTGCGAGCGAAGCGCGGCAATCTCCCCTTGCAACTGCCGACTATCCGCGAGCGACCAGCGACGTGTCCCGCCTGTTGGCCCCTTGAATTGTTTCCCCCAAAAGATAATTCGATTCCCTCTCCCCACCCCATCATAACACCTAGCATCATAAACTTGACAACATCCGCAGAAAGTGTATAAATGAGTGTAAAGTGGCAGGAATTGTGGAAAGGTAGTGAAAATGGTTGATTTAATAGCGGGCGAGCGAGGGAACGGTAAGTTCTCTCTTCGTCCACTTGAACTTGGACATGTGATTAAGGATTTATTGAAGGTAGGATCACCCGAGGCACAGGTTACAATTATGCATCTTAGCAAAGGGGGTGATAAAGCAAATGAAAACCCAGATTAGTTTTACATTTAATCACAGGAAGGCAACTCAGGCACTTAACCAATTCGCTTTGAAACAGGGTGGTAAAATCAATAAGATGAAAGCCCTTAAGTTGGTATACTTTGCAGATAGATATCACCTTAGAAAATATGGTCGCCTTATAACCAACGATACCTATGTGGCTATGGATAATGGTGCTGTGCCTTCTTCCACCAGGGATATTCTTGAAAAGACTGGATTTGTCGGACATCAGGAGAAGGATTATGCCAATCGTTACATTACAGCCAAGGGCAAATATGATTTAGAATCTAAAGCACCTCCTGACGACAATGTTTTTTCGCAATCGGATATTGAGGCCATCGAATTCGCATGGAAGCAATTTGGCCATCTTGGCAAATATGCTATTGCACAGCTAACCCACAAGTATCCAGAGTGGATCGCACATGAGAAAGCTCTAAAACAGAAACTGCAGTCTAGTATCCCGATGGATATCGATGATTTCTTTGATGACCCGTCAGGCAACGTGGACAAATGTTTTGAATTAAGTAGCACAGACAAAAGCTTGAGGCTTGAGCATCTTAAGGAAATGGCTTACATTGAATCTATTTGGAGTTAATGTTTGCCTGAAACCTATCCCGAGCGGCATCTCAAATCCACAATCAAGGCGGGCTCGGTTTATTATTTCTACGAAAAGTCCATAGGTTCGCCGAAGCAGCATCGCTTCATAGTAATAAATGTCGACCCATTAAAAGACACGGTCATCATTCTCGTATGTGCGTCAAGCCAGATTAAGCATTTCAAGAAACTTAGGAGCAATTGCCCTAGTGAAACTCTAGTTGAAATTACACCTCTGCAATATTCTGGATTTACCGAGAATTCCATAATCGACTGCAATGAGGTATTTCCTAAAAGCATAAGTGAGATTGCAGAGATGCTATCGAAGGGTAAACTTCAAGAGAAGCCCGTAATGGACATAAGGCTAGTTCGAAAACTAAGGCAGGGTGTCATACGCAGCACGCTAGTTGCTAAGGAAATCCAGCTATTGCTAGAGGAAGAGAAATCATCTGGGGATTAGCCTTTTACCTTTCGCCCCTTCAATAGCCAGCACTCTCGTTCTCCATTGTTGACCTAGCCCCTGAAACCTGCAACTTGCAACTTGCCCCTCGTCCCCCGCCTTTCGCCCTTGGACTGCTGACTATCGACTGCCAACTGCCGACTATCCGCGAGCGACCAACGACGAGCGACGTGTCCCGCCTGTTGCCCCCTTGAATTGTTTCCCCCAAAAAATAATTCAATTCCCTCTCCCCACCCCCGACTCAAATTTCATTGCATGCCTAGCACACAAAATGACGGAAGGTGCAATATAAGTTCCGGAAGGGTGCACATCGGTCACCACGCCCAATTCTCTTATCTAGACTGCCCACCTTTGTTCGCAAAGTATTTATTTTGACCTGTATCTGTGTTATAGTAATCGCAAGAGAACAAAAGCTCCAAAAATCCTGGAGGTGACTTTATGGCGAGGGGCAAGAAACCGATTGAACAGTATAACCACAAAGGAAAGGAGCGCCTCAATAATCCACCAGTCGGCCTAGTCACATCGGAAACAGATAAAGAAACGGGTAAAAAGACCTATGCATATGACCCACACCTTGACCCACAGCTTATGTGGGCAGGTAAAGCTGGGCGCACCTCGTTTGAAGTTCCTACCGTCTCCCTCCACGTCCATGAGCGCATCGACCCACGCTCCATCATCGAGGCTGTGCGCAAGCGGAATGGCAAAGACTATGAGCAGGCGTCTTTCTTCAATCTTATGGAGGAGAATCCACCGTTACGCGAGGCAATTGAGTTCTATAAGCATAAACACGGCTGGTCAAATCGTCTAATAGCCGGCGATTCTTTGTTAGTAATGAACTCGCTCATTGAGAAAGAGGGGTTGGCAGGCCAGGTGCAGATGGCGTACATCGACCCGCCCTATGGCATCAAGTACGGTTCCAACTTTCAGCCTTTCGTCAACAAGCGAGATGTAAAAGACGGTAAAGACGAGGATTTGACCGCCGAGCCGGAGATGGTAAAAGCTTTCCGTGATACCTGGGAGATGGGGATTCACTCCTATTTAACGTATTTGAGGGACAGGTTGCTTTTAGCGAGGGATTTGTTGAGTGAGAGCGGGAGTATATTTGTGCAGATTGGGGATGAGAACGTTCATCTGGTAAGGGTTTTGATGGATGAAGTGTTTGGAACTGAGCACTTTGTGAGCATAATACCCTTCAGAAAAAAGACAATGCCATTTGGTGCCAAACTGCTCGAAAGGATGAACGACTACCTGATTTTCTATTCAAAATGTAAGGACAAAATCAAGTTTAGAGCACTTTTCCAAAAGCAGAAGATCGAAGGACTTCCAAATTGGACTTGGGTTGAGATGACAGATGGAACAATACGAAAACTTACTGATGATGAACATCGAGATCATTCGATTTTGCCACATGGATCAAGAGTGTTTCGTGCTGTGTTGCCGAGGCCATCGGGTTATTCTGAATCAATGGACTACATTGTCGAATTTCAAGGCAAGGAATACAGACCACCCAAGAATGGGTGCTGGGTCACGCCCAAAGAAGGCATGGCTGCATTAATCATGGCAGACAGAATTTTCGCTGCTGGAGGAAATTTGTATTACAAGCTCTACTACGAAGATTTTCCTGTGACTCCTTTAACCTCATTATGGAGTGATATGTCAGGTCCAAAAGACATTATTTACACTGTCCAGACTCTTGATACTGTAATTGAACGTTGTCTTCTAATGAGTACCGACCCTGGTGATCTAGTCTTCGACCCTACCTGCGGCTCAGGCACGACAGCGTATGTCGCTGAGCAGTGGGGAAGACGCTGGATTACCTGTGATACCTCGCGTGTGGCTATTACTCTTGCCAAGCAACGGCTCATGACCGGGCTATATGATTACTACGAGCTGGCACATCCCGACGAAGGTGTAGACAGCGGCTTCAAATATAAGACAGTCCCACACATAACACTTGGTTCACTTGCCAACAATGAACCAACAGAGCAAGAGACGCTTTACGACCAACCTTTTATTGACAATTCTAGAGCCAGAGTCAGTGGGCCATTCACGGTGGAAGCGGTGCCAGCGCCGGTGGTGAAGCCGCTCTCCGAAGTAGAAGTGGAAATGCCTGCTGATGATTCTATAGTCCGCTCAGGAGAGACACTGCGCCAATCAGAATGGCGCTCCGAGCTTTTGAAAACAGGCATTAGAGGCAAGAAAGGCCAGTATATCATGTTCTCTCGTGTGGAGACTCTGCCAGGAACCCGATGGCTGCACGCTGATGCTGAAACCAAGCCGAATAGCAGAGGCGCTGACAAGGTTAAGGAGAATAAAGAGGTCTACAGCGAACCCCAGCGGGTGGTAATCTCCTTTGGCCCGGAGCATGCCCCGCTGGAACAACGGCAGGTGGAGCTTGCCATCGAGGAAACGCAAAAGCTGGTGCCCAAGCCCAAAATTATCGTCTTCGCCTCCTTCCAGTTCGACCCCGAGGCAGCCAAGGACATTGATGGGACAGACTGGCCTGGCGTTGCCCTGCTCAAGGCGCAGATGAATGCCGACCTACTCACCGATGACCTGAAGAAGAAACGCTCCAGCAACGATAGCTTCTGGCTTATCGGACAACCGGACGTGAAGCTGGAGAAGATAAAAGAAGGCAAAGACAAGGGCAAGTACCTAGTGGAGGTGCTTGGCTTCGACTACTACAATACCAAGACCGGCACAGTGGAATCAGGTGGCACTGCCAACATTGCCATTTGGTCGCTGGATACCGACTATGACGGCAGAAGCCTGTTCCCCAAGCAAGTCTTCTTCCCCATGGCTGGCGAAAAGGAAGGCTGGGCACGGCTGGCTAAAAACTTGAAAGCTGAAATAGACGAAGACCTTATCGAAGCCTACCGCGGTACCGTTTCCCTGCCCTTTGAGCCCGGAGAGCACAAACGCATCGCGGTGAAAATAGTTGATGACCGCGGCATCGAAAGTCTAAAAATTGTAGAGGTCGAGTGATGGGTGAGAACGATTTAATAATACTAGGCAGTATTATTAACCAAAGCAGACAACAAATGGAAGAGCCTATTTCCGATAGTGAATATTTCGAGATATTCACTTTTGACCAAGTTTTGAAACAATATGAGCTTTCCTATGACGAAATATCTTCAGGAAACATCGATAGTGGTGATGATGGTGGTATAGATGGATTCTTCACTTTTATAAACGGTGATTTGCTTGATGAGGACACCGCCATCGACCCCAACATTCCCAAAAACCCACTATTTGAAATGTTCCTAATACAGTCCAAGATAGCCGAAAGCTTTTCGGAAAAAGCTGTGCAGAGTGTTATCTCAACAGCAGAAAAGGTGTTCGACCTGAGCCGAGATATTCAGGAATTCGCAACTTTGTACAGTCACAAACTCATCGATAAAGCCAGTGCTTTTAGGAAAGCCTATGTTGAATTAGCTAAGCTTCATCCTATCCTAAAGATTGTCCTTGTATATGCGAGCAAGGGCAACACCAACACCATGCACCCAAAGGTTAAGGAGTATGGCGACGAATTCAAGAAGGTGATCGGTGGACTTTTTTCCGGGGCTCAGGTAGAAACACGCTTTATGGGAGCGAGGGAACTACTTGATGCTTCACGGCTTGAAAAGAGCTACACTCTCCAACTGCAGTTTCTGGAAAGTTTCCTTTCCCGAGGTGCGGATAACTATGTTGTTTTAAGCGGTTTGAGTGACTATTTCAAATTCGTCACCGATGAAGCAGGCAATCTGAGGCGTTATATTTTTGAGTCAAACGTACGAGACTACCAAGGCAACGTCGAAGTCAATCGTGACATTCAAAACACTCTTGTATCCGATGAAACCATAGATTTCTGGTGGCTCAACAACGGCATAACCATTTTGGCCTCAAAAGCTAGCATTGTTGGCAAAACTATGACACTCGATAATGTCCAGATAGTTAACGGCCTTCAGACAACAAACGTAATTCATGACTATTTCAAAGCACAACGTGAGGGGGGTAAGAAAGACAAGGAAAGGGCAATTCTGATTAGGATCATTGTTACTGAAGATGCTGAAGTCAGGGACCGTATCATAAAGGCAACCAACTTCCAAACAGCGATTCCTCCAGCATCTCTTAAGGCTACTGATAGAATTCAAAGGGATATCGAAGATTATTTCAATGGCCATGGTTGGTTTTATGATCGAAGGAAAAATTACTACAAAAACACGGGTAAGCCTATAAGTAAAATCATTAGTATCCCCGTCTTAGCACAGGCAATAATGGCTCTTGTGTTGAGAGAACCAGATAATGCACGTGCAAGGCCATCTTCTCTGATTAAACGTGAGACAGATTACTCGCGTGTTTTCGATAGCGCCATTAATCCCAGCGTCTACCTCTTCTGTGCGAGGGTAATGAAAAGGGTGGATTCAGTTATACGTGGCGAGTTTTCTACACATACTATGCAAGAGCGCAGCAACTTGAAGTTTCATGCTGCCATGGTACTAATGACGAAGCTGACACACTCAAAAGCATACGAAGCCACAGACATCGAACAGTTGTCCTTTGAGCATGTTGCAGATGAGCTAGTAAAAGGCTGTCTGGATGAGACCATATTGGTAGCCAAACAATTCGCACAGCAAAAAGGGTGGACTATAGAAAGACTCGCAAAGAATAGGGACTTTGTCAATTACCTGATAAATAGTATTACCATACCAAGTGCCGTGAGAAAACAATGAGTGCCATCTCTCAGCTAATTATCAACTCGCCCTACGAAGAACCTAAGCACTACTGGAAGTATGAGCGGGAAACGCGCTCTTTTAATTTGGAAGAGGGAAGGCGTCCCGCTGGTTATGTGGTTGCCTCCGAAGGCTCTAAATCGTTTGATGACCCTGGTGTCTTCATCGAGATACCGCTGGTTAATCAAATCCGTCCCCGCATTAAGGCGTGGCGAGAACATCCTACCAATCCCTATGCTGGCGTCACTGGCATCACCAGAAGACTGCTGGAGCACTGGTACAATCTAGAGGAAAGGACAGAGCGTCGTTTCTTCTTCTGCCAGCTTGAAGCCATAGAAACGCTTATCTGGCTGGTGGAAGCGCCGCAATCAGAGAAGGTGGGGATAGCCATTCCCTCGGATGGCGGGCTATTCCAGCGTCTTTGCTCCAAGATGGCTACTGGCTCTGGCAAGACCATAGTCATGGCTATGCTTATCGCCTGGCATGTATTAAACAAGGTGACATACCCGCAGTATACTCGGTTTTCTAAAAACATCTTCGTAGTAGCGCCCGGTCTTACGGTGAAAAGCCGTTTGCAGGTGCTACAGCCATCAGCTACTGGCAACTACTATGACGAATTCAACATCATCCCTCCGGGGCTGTGGGAGAAATTGCGCCAGGGGAAGGTAATAATCCGTAACTGGCACGCTCTGAACTGGGAGACAGAGGAACAGCTCGCCAAAAAGAGGAGCGTGGACAAGCGCGGAGCCAAAAGCAATGAGGCTTATGTCCGTGAGGTGCTTGGCGAGATGTCCGATGCTCATAATATCGTGATAATCAATGACGAAGCGCATCATGCCTGGCGCGTGCCGGCCGAATCCAAGGTCAAAGGGTTGAAGAAGGAAGACATAGAAGAGGCTACCAAGTGGATAGGCGGGCTGGATAGAATCCACAAGGCGCGTGGCATTCTCTCCTGCTACGACTTTTCAGCCACGCCGTTTGCTCCTTCTGGCAAGCAGGTCTATGAAGAAGCTCTTTTCGGCTGGATAGTAAGCGATTTCAGCCTCAACGACGCCATTGAATCGGGTTTGGTCAAGACTCCTCGTGTGGTGATACGTGATGATGGAAAACTAGCCCCAGATTACAAATCTCGCCTGTATCACATATACAATGACCCCGAAGTGAAAGACGACATCACCAGAAAAGCCGAGCCTCAGGAGACGCTGCCTGACCTGGTGGTTAATGGCTACTACCTTCTGGGTAAAGACTGGCTGGAATGCTCCAAAGAATGGGAGAAAGCCGGCATCGAAACCCCACCGGTCATGATCACCGTTGCCAATCGCGTGGAGACGGCAGCACGGGTCAAATACGCCTTTGACCACAACAAAATCCACATCGATGAGCTATGCGCTCCCGAGCGCACGCTCCACATTGACTCCAAGGTGCTGGAGTTAGCCGAGTCTCAGGAAGAACCTGTTTCTTCTGAGACCACTGATGAAGGTGAGAATGGTGAAGACCAGCCCACAAAGAAACTTTCCAAGAAGGACATTGCCGAACAACTGAGAAAGCAGGTCGATACCATAGGTCGCGTCGGTCAGCCAGGTGAACAAATTCAAAAAGTCATCTCCGTAGGCATGCTCTCAGAAGGCTGGGATGCCAAAACGGTTACCCACATCATGGGGCTGCGGGCTTTCTCCAGCCAGCTACTCTGTGAACAGGTAGTAGGCCGCGGGCTACGCAGGACTTCTTACGAGACAAGAGATGATGGTTTATTCGAAGCTGAGTATGTGAACATCTTTGGTGTTCCGTTCACCTTCCTACCGCATGAGTCGCACGATGGTCCGCCGCCGCCGCCACCACCACCCAAAACACGCATCGAGCCTGTGCCTGAAAAACAACAATTCGAGATACGCTGGCCTAATGTTATTCGCATCGAACATATCTACCGACCCAGGCTGATGCTAGACATGAACCAAGTGAAACCATTGAAGCTGGATGCCTATGAAACGGCGACTTTGGTAGAGATGGCGCCTGTTATCGATGGCAAGCCAGATGTGACCAATCTTTCTCAGATAGACCTAGAGAACCTGGGGAAGAAATACAGAATGCAAAAAATCGTTTTTGAGACTGCCAGAGATATCTTTGACCAGATGAAGCCGACATGGAAAGGGAATAAAGAGATTTTGCTGGCACAAATAATCCAATTGGCAGATAAGTTTCTGTTATCTGGCAAGATTCAGATAGTACCCCCACTGTTTCATCAAGATGAACTGAGACAGCGCATCCTGCTTATGCTCAACATGAACAAGGTGGTGCAGCATATCTGGGAAGCCATCCGCTTCGATAATACAGAAGCTATCACGCCCGTTTTCGACAGCGAAAAACCAGTACTATCCACTGGTGATATGAGGACGTGGTATACAAGCAGACCCTGCGAGCACACCAAGCGGTCGCACATCAACTTCTGCACGTTTGATAGTACCTGGGAAGCCAGCGAAGCTTTCGAGCTTGACCGCAACGCCAATGTTGACGCCTGGGTCAAAAATGAGCATCTGGGTTTTGAAATACTATATGTATTCAAAGGTGTGGTGCAAAAATATCGCCCGGATTTCATCATCAAGCTGAAGAACGGCGACTACCTTGTACTTGAGGTGAAGGGGCAGGATACTCAGCAGGATCAGACAAAACGAGAATTTTTGGCTGAGTGGGTAAGGGCAGTGAACACACACGGCGGTTTTGGTGAGTGGCAATGGGCAGTCTCAACACATCCTTCAGATGTGGCTGGTATTTTGCAGGACAACGTGGTCAAAAACGGGAAATAAGAGACAACACTATTGCACTTTACTGACTTTCGTGCAGTAAATTTGCTGAACGTGGACTCAAAATGCTCAATTCAAAATGGAGCCTGACAAGTAGTATAATCGTTGGGGCAAGGGCAACTAGCCAGTCGCTATTTTTACTAACATTTTGCTAACATGCTTCCTATTACTCCCGTATTCGTCGCTCGGGGCTCGTCGCTCGTTCAGAGACAACAGGCGATAGGGGAGATGCAAGTTGCAGGTTGCAAGTAGTGGGAGATTGCCACGGCACTCCGTGCCTCGCAATGACAGAATAAGGACTCGCAGTGACAAAAGGGGGTCGCAATGACGAAAGTAGACCGCAATGACAATTCTTACTGTCACCGCGAGGAGCGTAGCGACGTGGCGGTCTCAGCAACGGCAGGTGTCCTTACCATGCTGGGATTGCTTCGCTTCGCTCGCAATGACAGAATAAGAGCCAGCAATGACAAATTGGAACTCTCAATAGAAGGAGGAGGTATGGTTCTATGACATACTGGTTCAATGACCCTCTCGTCAAAAACCTGGCGCCGATATTCTATTCCTCAGCAATCAGGGGACTATTCACCACCTTCATGCCACCCAAAATCCTGATAGGAGACTACAATCTGTCCGAACTCCCAGGAATAGCCCCGGGAATTTGGGACAACCTGGCAGCCAGCCGCCCCACTAAGCGGGCCTTTATCGTCACCGATGAGGTCGCCAGCCGTTATGCCCAGAGGGTAGCTGGGGCTGCTCAGAGCAGGGGGTTCACCACGCAAATATGGGACAAGGCAAAGCCCGAAGTGCCCCTGGAAACAGTTTTTGCCGGAGCAGAAGAAGCAAAAAGGTTCGAGCCAGACCTGATAATATCCGTTGGCGGCGGCTCCGTCATTGACTCCTCCAAAGCCATATTCATACTGTACGAGCGGCCTGATATAACCGATTTGGGCACGGTATCCATGCTGGCACCGCTGAACCTGCGCAAGAAGGCAGTCCTTGTCGCCGTGCCTACCACCAGCGGTACCGGCGCCGAGATGACGGCAGTTTTCGTAGTGTCCGATGAGAAAACCAGGCGCAAAATTCCGGTCAGCCACCCTGAGGTAATACCGGACATTGCCCTGCTCATACCATCGTTCACGTTGGGTATGCCGCCAAAGCTCACTGCCGGCACCGGCCTCGACGCCCTGGCACACGCCATGGACTGCGTCACCTCTCCCGGCACTAACGACTTCTGCGACCCTCTGGCACTCAGGGCTATCCAGCTTACATTCAGATGGCTGCCCATAGCTTATCGCGACGGCTCTAACCACGAGGCCAGGATGCGCATGCAAATCGCCTCTGCCATCGCTGGCATAGCCTTCGGCCACGGCGGCGTCTCCCATACCCATAGCCTGGGACATTCCCTGGGCAAGATTTTCAACGTGCACCACGGCGTCGCCGTAGGCGTATTTATACCCTACGTGCAGCAGTTCCATGCGCCAGTCACTGAGAAATACCTGGATATATGCACAGCCCTCAACATCAGGGGCAGGACAAAGGCAGAGAAGCTAAACTCGCTGGTAAACAAGGTCAAAGACCTCATGAGCAAGCTCGATATAGCCACCGACCTGAAAGGGCTAGGCATAACACGAGAGGACATGAAGAACAACATGAACATGCTGGTGCAATACGCCTTTGAGGACCCTTCCAACTTCCAAAGCCCCAGGCCGATGACCACAGAGCAATACCAGAAGATGTTCTGGTATGCCTACGAAGGCAAAGACGTCGATTTCTAGGAGGCAGACATGTACGGATATAACGGAAGATATCTACAGGTTGACCTCAGCAGCGGCGAAGCAATAGACATGCCCCTCAGCGAGGATACGCTCAAGGATTTCCCGGGCGGCTCATCACTGGCTGCCAGGCTGATTTATGATAAAGTGAAACCAGGAGACCCCCTGTCGCCAGACAGCCCTCTGGTATTTGCCGTAGGCCCTTATACCGGCACTTCGTTTCCCATGGTCAGCCGCTCTGCCGTCTGTGGCATCTCCCCCTATACTGGCATCTGGGGTGAAGCCACCACCGGCGGCACCTTTCCCTTCGGTCTAAAAAGCGCAGGTTATGAAGGTATCTACATAACCGGCAAGGCAAAGAAGCCGGTTTATCTCCTGGTAAACAACGGTACTACAGAGATAAAAGATGCTGCACACCTCTGG
>Ga0194112_10007766_pt1 | contig 13912 bp, 10 predicted proteins | sample TA2MahC400mmetaG_FD_146191 | JGI IMG/M metagenome (GOLD analysis project Ga0194112, IMG submission 146191) | Freshwater microbial communities from Lake Tanganyika, Tanzania - TA2015016 Mahale Deep Cast 400m | ecosystem: Environmental > Aquatic > Freshwater > Lake | place: Tanzania: Lake...
CCCGCGACGGCCAGGAGACACAAGGACAGGCGCAAACACGCACGCATACCGACCCCCTTCCTCCTTCGCCGGACACCTGCTCGGGGCCAGGCCCCGTTCACTCAGCGCACGAAGGCCGCCGTCTGGTCGCTCGGCGCCGCTGCCGCCTGCGCGGATCGACAGCGCCGCCGCGTCTGGGGGGACAGGAAGAGCGTAGCAGGGGCGGGATGCGCGGATCAAGAACATCCCGCCGCCGGCGTGCCGTAGGGGCACTGAACGTAGGGGCACTGAACGTGGGGGCCCGAAGGGGAGCGGCCCTAAGGAACCGGCGGAACGCAGCCGATCTTCCCGGGGACGACCCGCCGGCGCCGCCGACTCGCCGCGAGCGGGCCGCGCAGGGGAGAAGCCGCCATGAGCCAGTCGCCGCGGCCGCCGGAAGAGGCGCCGATCCCGGCGTCGCTCGGGGAAGCGAGCGGAGCGGCGCTGCCGGCCGACGCCGATCTCGACCTCCTGCGCGAGTACATCGCCGAGTGCCGCGAGCACATCGAGGCGGCCGAGACGGGGCTGCTCGCCCTCGAGTCCCGCCCCGACGATCGCGAGGCTCTGGACACGGTCTTTCGCGCCTTTCACACGATCAAGGGCACCTCCGGCTTCCTGGGGCTCGACTGGATCCGCGATCTCGCCCATCTGGCCGAGAGCCTGCTGGCCCGCGCCCGCGAAGGCGAGATCCGCCTGTCGGGCGGCCACGCCGACCTCGCGCTCGAGGCCTGTGACGCCCTGCGCGTCATGGTGCGCGGCCTGGAGGGCCTGCGCGGCGGCGACGCCGCGCCCCGGCCGCCGCACTACGCGGCGCTCCTGGAGCGGCTGCGGCAGCCCGACGAGGGCGAGGCGCAGGAGGCGGGCGGCGAGGTCCCCCGCGTGGGCGACCTGCTCGTGGCCGCGGGCAAGATCACTCGCGCGCAGATCGAGGCGGCCGTCGCCGCCCAGGGCGGCACGCCGATCGGCACGGCGCTGGTCCGCGCCGGGGCGGCTTCGGCGGCCGACGTCGCTCGCGCGCTGCGCGAGCAGAAGCAGATCGAGCGCAGCCTGCGCGACGCGACCGTCCGGGTCAGCACCGAGCGGCTCGACCGGCTCGTCAACCTCGTCGGCGAGCTCGTCATCGCCCACTCGCTCGTCGCCGCCGACCCGATGCTGGCGGGCCGGCGCGGCGACCGGCTGGCGCGCCACGCCGCCCAGGCGGGCAAGCTGGTCCGCGAGCTGCAGGAGCTGACGATGGGCTTGCGCATGGTACCGCTGCGCGGCGCCTTCCAGCGGATGGTCCGCCTGACCCGCGACCTCGGCCGGCGCTGCCAGGCGCCCGTGCGCCTGCTCGTCGAGGGCGCCGACACCGAGATCGATCGCCAGATGGTCGAGGCGCTCCACGATCCGCTCGTGCACATGGTCCGCAACGCTGTCGACCATGGCATCGAAGGGCCTGCCGAGCGCCTCCGCGCCGGGAAGCCCTTGACGGGCACGCTGCGCCTGAGCGCCTACCACGCCGGCGACAACGTCGTCATCGAGCTCGAGGACGACGGCCGCGGGCTCGACGAAGCGAGGATCCGCGCCCGGGCGGTCGCCCGCGGGCTCGTCCCCGCCGCGGCCCCGCTCAGCCGCGAGGAAACGCTCGCTCTGATCTTCGAACCCGGCCTGACGACGGCCGATCGCGTGACCGACATCTCCGGCCGCGGCGTGGGCCTGGATGTCGTCCGCCGCGGCGTCGAAGCGCTGCGTGGTCGGATCGACATCGCCTCGACGCCCGGGCGCGGCACGCGCTTCACGCTCCGCCTGCCGCTGACGCTAGCTCTCGGTGACGCGATGGTCCTGCGCGTGGCGGGTGAGCGCTTCCTGCTGCCAATGGCGCACATCGAGCGCACCTTCCCGTATGGAGGCAACGAGCGGGTGTCCCTGTCGGGCCGCGGGGCGGCGGTCCGTCACCAGGACGCCTGGCTGCCGCTGCTGCGCCTGCACGAGCTGTTCAGGCTGCCTCCGCCCGACCCGGCGCGGGGGATCCTCGTCGCCGTGCGCGCCCATCAGCGGCGCGCGGCGCTGCTCGTCGACGACATCGACGGCCGGCAGCAGATCGTCATCCGCTCGCTCGGCCCAGGCCTGGGTTCGATCCCGGGCATCTGCGGCGCGGCGATCCTGGGCGACGGCCGCGTGGGGCTCGTCCTCGACGTGCACGGCCTGTTGACGTCGGCTTCGACCTCGGGGCAGCCGGCGGCGCCGGCGTGCGCGGGAGGGCGCTGATGCCGGCGACGGCCTGCGATCGGCTCACCCCGCGCGAGCTGCGCCGCCTCCGCGAGATCGTCCGGCGGCTGAGCGGCATCGATCTGCCGCCGCACAAGGAGCCGCTCGTCAGGGCGCGCCTGCGCAAACGGCTTCGGGAACTTGGGCTGAGCGACTTCGGCGGCTACCTGCGCCTGCTCTCCGGCAGCGGCGCCGGCGCGGAACGCCAGCTCCTGATCGAGGCCCTGGCGACGCGCCTGACCGGCTTCTACCGGGAGCCCGACCACTTCCGCTTCCTCAGCGAGGAGGCGGTCGCGGAGTGGTGCGCTCGCGGCGGGCCGACCCGCCTGCGGCTGTGGAGCGCGGGCTGCGCGACGGGCGAAGAGGCCTACTCGCTCGCCCTGGCGCTCCACACCGCCCTGCCGCGCCCGCAGCGCTGGGACCTGCGCATCCTCGCCACCGACCTGTCGACGCGCGCGCTCGTCGCCGGCCGCAGGGGCGTCTACGCCGCCGAGCAGCTCGCCGGCTTGCCCGACAGCCTGCGCGGCAGCTACTTCCGCCCTCTCGCCGGGGACCCTCCGGCCGCCTGGCGCGTGGCGCCGGAGCTGCGCCGGCTGGTCTCGTTCGCGCGCCTCAACCTGATCGAGCCCTGGCCGATGCGCGGGCCGTTCGAGGCCATCTTCTGCCGCAATGTGATGATCTACTTCGACCCGCCCACGCAACGCGGGCTGGTGCAGCGGTTCGGCGCGCTGCTGCGGCCGGGGGGGCTGCTCTTCCTGGGGCACTCGGAGAGCCTGACCGGGGGCCTCTCCGGCTTCCGCTTCGTCCGGCCGAGCGTCTACCGCCGCTCCTGAGCAGTCCGCTTCGCGAGCCGGTCCGGGACGCCGGCCGGCGCTAGGCGAGACCGCCGGATCCGCGAAACTGCTCCTCGCGATGCCTGAACAGCACGTTGAAGGTCGTCAGCGTGCCGTAGATCCGGGTGACGTATTGCTGCATCTCGACCTTGTCGGCGTCGTCGAGCCGCGGGTGGCAGTTGATCTTCTGCTCGAGCACGCGCAGTCGGTCGCGGATCATGACGATCTTGTGGAAGAAGTCCTCAACGGCGATCTCCTTCTCCTGCAGCCCCGGCTTGCTGGGGCGCAGGACCAGGGTCCCGCCCCGCCAGCGGTCCCCCAGCTCGGCGAGCGGCTCCTCGTCGCCGCGCGCGGCGCGGGCGACCAGGTCCCGGAATTCGCCCACGGTCAGCGAGAGGACGGGGGAATCCTGCGTGTATTCCGGCGTCGTCTGCATGCCAAGGCTCCTCCTGCCTACTTCTGCCGCGCGGCCCCGGGCGCCGCCGGCTGGTGCGGGATCAGACAAACGAAGCGCAGGACCCCCTCGCCGGGATTGCGGAACTGGTGGGGCGTGCCCGGCGGGATGAAGATCACCCCTCCCGGCGCGAGCGGGTGGATGCTGCGCCCCTCGGTCAGTTCCCCCTCGCCCTCGAGGATGAGGATCTCGTGCTCGTAGGGGTGCTGGTGGAGCGGGGTGTGGCCGCCCGGCTCGACGTCGAACACCCGCATGGCGAAGTGTGGCGCGCCGTCCTGGGCGGTGATCACGTTGCGGATGAGAACGCGCTCGGCCCCCTCCATGGCCACGGGCAGGGCATCGACTTCGGCGAAGTGCCTCAGGTACATGGCGCCCTCCTCCGGGGTCTCCCCCCGACAGGAATCCCCCCGCACGCGACGGCGCGGAGGGATTCATCGTTCCCGCGGTATCCTGCGCGCCGCCGCGCGCGCCTCAGCGGCCGATGGGAAATCTCAATCCCCCCTGGATGTAGAGGTAGTCGGCGCCGCCGTTGGTGTTGAAGCCGGCGCGGGCGACGGGCGTCATCCCCGAGCCGTCGCCGAACTCGGCCGCCACGCCGACGTCGAAGCCGATCTCCAGCCCCGTCTCGTCGAAGTCCCAGCCGTAGGCCGAGCAGCCGGTGCAGTCCCAGCTGACGCTCCAGTAGTGCAGGCCCAGGCCGCCGTAGGCGTAGGGCCGGAACCCCCCCCCATCGCGCGCGAAGTCGTAGCGCAGGTGGCCGAGGAAGGCGATGTTCGTCCAGGTCCAATCGTAGTTGTACGACGACCCCAGGTAACCGTAGTCCTGGCCCCAGCTCTTGGTCCAGAAATCGGCGTTCAGCTCGAGGCCCAGGTCGGGCGTCAGCCTGCCCAGATCGGCCGCGGCGCTGAAGATGAAGCTGCTGCCCCCGCCCCCCTCCAGGTCGGCCAGCCCGAGACGCACCTCCATGGCCTGCAGCCCGATTTCCGCGGCCTGTCCTGCGGAGCCGACGAAGAGGAGCGCGCATGCCGTCAGAATCGCAAACAGTGTCCTCATGGATCCCTCCTTGTGCTGGATGTCCACGGGCGATTCCACGGCCGGAGCCGGGGCGCCGCGAACGCCCGGTGCCTCCATTCCGGTTCCGGCACCAGACTAGACGATGGCGCCGCCCCTGTCACGCGAGGTTCGCCGGCCGCGTCTCAACGCCCAGGCCCTGCGGACGGGCCAGGCGCCGCCGCCTGGCGGCCGATGGGGATCAGCAGGAGCGGATGCAGGCCCTCCGCGTAGCCGAGCAGGCCAGCCACGGCCGCGTCGTCGAAGGCCCCCACGACCACTGCCCCGAGGCCCCGGGCGACAGCCGCCAGGAGCGCGTTCTGCGCGACGCAGCCCGCCTCGATCCAGACATAGCGATCGGCGCGCTCGCCGTACTTGATCCGCGTGCGCTGGGGCACGGCCCCGATGACGAGCGTGGCCGGGGCGGCGGACACCCAAGGCTGGCGGAGCGCCGCCGCGCCGAGCTGCGCCCTCTGGTCGCCCGCGCGGCGCCAGCGCAGGGCGTGCCCGCGGGGGTCGTACCGGGCGATGCCCCGTGCGGTGACGACGTCGATCTCGAGCGGGTAGAGCGCGCCGGCCGAGGGCGCGGCGCGGCGGGCGAAGCCCGCCTGCTCCGTGATCCCGCCCGCAGCCCAGAGGATCCAGCCGAGCGTCGCCGCATCGAGCGAGTCGGGCGCGAAGGCTCGCACCGAGCGGCGCGCGCGGAGCAGGGCATCGAGCGCGGCGCCCGCGGGCTCAACGGCCCCCTCGGGGCTTCGGTCGAGGGGCGGCAGCGGCTCCACGACCTCCACGAGCTCCGCGGATCCCCCCGCCGTCGCCGCGCCCGCCGCGAGCACGGCTACCAGCGCCCCGAGAGCGAGCGCGGCGATCATGCCGACTCCGTGCGCTTGAGCATGTCCTCGGACTCCTCGCGCCCGGTGCCCAGGGCCGGGACGACCGTCGCGCCCCCGATCGCAGTGCCGGCGGCGAAGGCTCCAGCTCCTCGCCGGCCCCATGGGCAGGGAGACGCGCGCCGCAACCGCCGCCGTGGGGCCGGCGCCGAGCGCCGCCGCCGATCGGCGGGCCGCCGGCAAGCATATCATAGACTGCAGCTCGACTCCGGGACCCGGGAGCAGCCCGCAACCTACCGGTTGCGGAGAGGGCTCGGGCTGGGGTAGCCTAGCCGATTCATGCGTCGGTGGCGGCCCCCGCGTCCTCGGGGGCGCCGGGGAGCGGAGTCGCGCGATGAACGATTGGAAGATCCGACTGGAGAAGACCCTCGAGCCGGGGGAAGCCTCGGCGTCCACCCTGGATGCCGAGGCTCGCACCCGGCTCCAGGCCCTCCTGCACGAGGCCTCCGGCTCCAACGAGACGGAGGCCTTGCTGCAAGAGCTGGAGACGCGATTCCCGGCCCGGGTCTCGCAGAGCCTCGTCCTCGACCGCGCCTATCTGCGCGGGCGGGCGCAGCTCGACCTGGGCCGCGCGGAGGCGGCGCTGGAGACGCTGCTGCCCTTGTGCGCCAAGCTCGAGCAGCAGGCGGCCTGGGCGGACATGGGCGCGGTCGCCGACGAGATCCTGCAGGAGATCCCCCACGTCGACGCGGCGCGCTATGTGGCCAAGGCCGTCGAGGAGGGGGGGGCGGACGCGGCTCCGGAGGGCGCCTTGGATCGCGCCCTGGAGCACTTCCCCGACGAGCACCGCCTCTGCTGGCTTGTGGCCGAACAGCACGAGCGGCTGGGCAGGGCCGATCAGGCCCTCGGCCTCTACACCGGATGCCTGCCGGCGTTGATCGACGCCCGGGAGACACGGAAGGCGGAGGAGGTCTTCCTGCGGCTCGACGAGGCGCACGACGCCGACACCGTGCTGCTGCTGCTCCGCTCCTGCGCCCGGCTCGCCGGTCTTAAGGAGTGGGCCCTGGCCGAGACCTATCTGGAGCCCCTGCTGCCGAAGCTGAAGGCCGCGGGGCTGGCGCGAGAGGCCTGGGACCAGCTTCTCAAGCTCCTGCCCAAGTCCCCGCCCGATTCGAATCTGCGCCGCTTCCTGCGCGAGCTCGCCCCGCAGGCCTTCGCCGACGTGGACGGCATCCTCGATCTGCTCGCCCGCAGCGGCATCCTCGACCCGCAGGTCAAGATCGAGGCGGCGATGCGCAAGCTGACCGAGCTGCTCGAGTTCGCGCCCGGCCGCCGGGTCCTCCACCACAGTTGGGGAGCGGGCCGGATCCGCGTTCACGAGGGGGAAGCGCTGATCATCGACTTCCCCGGCAGGCCCGGGCACCGCATGTCCGTCGCCCTCGCCCGTAACGCCCTCCAGGTCATCCCGGCCGACGACCTGCGCGTGCTCTGGTCCGAGGACGCCGATCGCGTGCGCGCCATGGCGGTCGAGAAGCCGGCCGAGCTCGCCTACCTCGCGGTGCGCGAGCTGGGCGGCAAGGCTTCCGCCTCGGCGCTGCGCCGCCGGCTGACCGTGGAGATCCTGCCGGTGTCGCGCTGGAGCGCCTGGTGGAAGGAGGCTCGCGCGGCGATGGAGGCGGACGAGCGCTTCGACCTCTCCGAGAGCTTCCGCCAGACCTACGCCATCCGCACCCCGGGCGCCGGCGACGACGACCAGATCCTGCCCCGGCTCGACCTGCGCCGGGGTATCCGCGCCAACCTGAACCTCCTGCGCCGCTTCCTCGAGCAGCATCCGCAGCAGAAGGACCTTGCCGTGCGCATGTACACGCCGCTGCTCACGCGCTGGCTGCGGGAGGAGCGGACGAACCCGGAAGCCGCGATGGCGATCTGCCTGCTGCTCAGCCGCTGGAATCGGCTCGCCCCGGAGGATCTGCACGCCGGCCTGCGCGCCCTGCTCGAGAGCGGCGTCGAGGCGGTCTCGTTCGCCGACGAGTCGGACCAGCACTACATCATCGAGCAGGCGTTCGAGCTGCCCGACCTGACCCGCGCGGCGATCGCCTTCGCGCTGGGCTCGCGCTACGACTCCATCCGCAAGCTCGCCCTGTCCAGAGTGGCCGAGGATCCGGCGAGCGAGGCGCTGCTCCTCGGGATCCTCGCCCACCCGGAGGAGCGCGCCCAGTCGGCCCTGACGGTGATCTCCATGATCATCGACGAGGGGCCGAAGCCCGCCTTCCTGCCCGCGCCCTGGACAGCCGCGCTCGCCCTCTGCCGCCTGGTCGAGCGCGCGAACCGCGATGCCCTGCGCGGTCAGGCCATGCGCTGGTTCCACCCCCACGGCCCGCTCGCCGCCGCGTTGCGCAGCGAGCCGCCGAGCGACGAGATCGTCTCCGCTCTCGAGGACATCCTCGGCCGCTGGCGCGCTTCGGAGCGATTCCTCTTCCCGATCCTGGCCTTCCTCGAGGCGCTCGGTCTCGGCGCCGTGGCCGCCGGCGTCCGCGCCCTGCGCTCCGAGGCGACGAACGCCTTCCTGCGCACGCCCGGATCCGACGCCGGCCGCTACGACGGCGCCTACTTCACTCGACAGACCTACGCCCGCCTCGAGGAGGAACGCGACCATCTGGCCCGCGAGCTGAAGACGACCGTCGCCCAGGCGATCGCCCGCGCCCGGGAGATGGGCGACCTCTCCGAGAACGCCGAGTACGACGCGGCCAAGGACAAGCAGGCCAAGTTCATCGGACGCATCGGGCAGATCAACGGCCAGCTCCGGCGGGCGAGACTGATCGGCAGCGTTGCGGTTCCCGCGGGAGAAGTCGGACCGGGCAGCTACGTCGTCGTGCGGCGGCTGGACGGCCCCGGCGCCGACACGCGCGCCTTCTGGCTGCTCGGCGAGGGAGACTCCCGCTTCGGCCCGGAGGTGGTCTCCTGCAGCGCGCCGATCGGGCGCGCGCTGCTCGGGCGCAGCGTCGGCGACGAGGTGCGACTCGATCTCGCCGACGGCCCGCTGCGGGTGCAGGTCCTCTCGAGCGAGGTGCGCATCCCGCGAGACGAGCCGGCGCCGAGCACTGCACCGGGCGCTGTGCCGGGCCCGGCGCCGAGCACTGCACCGGGCACCGCGCCGGGCCCGGCGACAAGTCCGGCGCCGCACGGCGGGCGGTGAGGCCCCGAGGCGCGACGGGATCGACGGAAGGCCGATGACGGGCGGGGCGCTCTTCGACTTCGACGGCACGCTGGTCGACACCTTCGACGACATCGTCGAGGCCGTGCAGCGCATGCGCGCCGCCTTCGGCGCCGCTCCCCTATCAGCTCCCGAGGTCCGCGGCCACATCGGCTGGGGCACACCGAACCTGATCGGACAGTGCCATCCCGAGCTGGATGCGCTGCGCGGGCAGGGCCTGCCGGCGGACGGATCCCCGCTGCCGATCGACGAGGGCCTCCTCCAGCGGAGCCTGGCGCTCTTCCGCCAGGCCTACGACCGCGTCCTGCTGCGCAGCGCGCGTCCCTATCCGGGGATGGCGCGGCTGTGCGCCCGTCTGGCCGGCGACGGGCTGGCGCTGGCCGTCGTCAGCAACAAACCGGAGATCTTCACACGCCGGATCCTCGCCGCCCTGGGGCTCGCCGACCCCTTCCGGGCGGTCGTCGGCGGCGACACGCTGGCGGTGCGCAAACCCGATCCGGCCCCGCTCGCCCACGCCGCCCGGACGATCGGGCTGCCACTCGCGCGTTGTGTCATGGTCGGAGACGGCCCGCTCGACATCCAGGCCGCGCGCGCGGCCGGCGTGCCCTGCTGCGCCGTGAGTTGGGGGATCCAGACGCCGGAGGAGTTGGCGCGCCAGCAGCCCGCGGCGATCGTCTGCTCGGACCTAGAGCTGGAGCGATGGATCCGCCGCACGCTGCGCGCGCCCGCCCGCTCCGCCGCGCGACCTCTCTAGCGAGGCAGCCGGCTGAGCACTTCCTCATCCTCGGGGAAACGGCCCGTCTGCTTCTTCGAGTAGATCAGCGTCCCGTCGCAGGTCACCTCGAACACGCCGCCATGGCTCTCGATCAGCTCGGCGTCGTGCCCCGTGGCTTCCTTGACTCGAGCCGCCAGACCGGCGGCTCGCGGCAGGTAGTTTCACTCTCCGCAGTACTCGATCCTGACTTTCATCGATCCTTTCCTTTCCCTTTCCCTTTCCTTTCCCTTTCCTCTCCTCTTGCATGCCAGGTCGCGGGCGGCGCCGCCGGCCGGGCCGGCGGTCGACGCCGCCTCCGCCGAGCCCCGGCGTCGGCGACGGTCACCGGGACTCTACCACGCGGAGGCCCGGGAGGGGCGCACGGCTCGATCGGGCGGTCGGCACGCGCGCGCGGCATGTCACGCCGTTGCGGCCCGACCCGTGACTGCCGTCCCAGTATGCTCCGGGCGGCCGCCGAGGACCCCGCCACCGGCGCGAGGATGCCGCCTGGGCTGGCCCGTGCGGACACGCCGCTTCCGCCGCAGCGCAGATGCGTCTAGCATGCCCCTCGGGCCGGCCCGGCGCCTCTCTTCCGGGTCGCGGGAACGGCAGGGTTCTGCGGACTCGAGGAGGGCAATGATGTTCTCGCGAGCGCTGATCCTGGGGGCGACGGGCATGATCGGCTGCCACGCCGTCCACGCCTGCCTGCGGCGGGGGCTCGGCGTACGCGCGCTCGCGCGTCCGGGCAGCAACACGAGCATCCTCGAGGGTCTCGACGTCGAGGTCGCGCGCGGCGACCTGGGCGACCTGCCCTCGCTCGGCGCCGCCTTCGCCGGCTGCGACCTCGTCGTCCACGCCGCCGCCCCCTATCCGCGCCGGCACTACGGCAAGGCGGCGCTCCTGCGCGCCGCCGACGCGGGCATGAGCCACTGGCTCGCCGCGGCGAAGGCCTCCGACCGCCTCCGGCGCCTGGTCTATGTCAGCAGCGCGACGACGATCGGCCGCCCCGAGCCGGTCGCCGCTCCACGCCCCGCCCGGGAGTCCGACACGACGCCGATCGACGACTCCACACCCTACTTCTCGCTGAAAGCGATGCTCGAGTCGCGGGCGCGCGCGGCGGCCGAGGCGGGCCTGCCGCTGGTCATCGTCAACCCGACCTTCTGCGTCGACGAGTACGACGACCACCGCACGACGGCGCAGCTTCTCCTGCCGCTGGCGCGGGGCATGCTCCCCGCCTACATCCCCGGGCTCCTCAACGCCGTTCCGACCCGCGACGTGGGCGAGGGAATCCTGCTCGCCGCCGAGCGAGGCCGAAGCGGCGAGCGCTACATCCTGGGCGGAGAGAACACGACGAGCGGGGAGTTCCTCGACCGCTGCGCGCGCGTCTCCGGAGCGAAGCCGCCGCGCGTCGCGCTGCCCGTCGGCCCGGCCGAGGCGATCAGCCGGGCGACGGAGCTGCTCGCTCTGCTCACCGGTACGCGACCGCTCTTCCCGCTGACCGGCGTGCGCATGATCAAGCACGGCCAGCACTACGACACGACGAAGGCCGCGAGCGAGCTTGGCTACTCGCCCACGGCCCTCGATGAGGCCATCCGCCGTGCCTACGCCTGGTACCGCCGGCGCGGCTTCCTTCCGCCTAGCGAACGATCGTGACCTTGTCGGACAGGCGCAGCCCGTCCGCCTCAAGCCGGTAGAAGTAGACCCCGTCGGGCAGTGGACGGCCCTCGGCATCCCGCCCGTCCCAGGTGCGCGTGTGCAGCCCGGCGCCCAGGGCGCCGTTGTGCAGGCTGCGGACGAGGCGGCCGTTCATGTCGTAGATGCCCAGGCTCGCCTCGCCCCCTTGCGGCAGGCGGAAGGCGAGCATCGTCCCGCCGGCGCTGGGATTGGGCTGCGCCGGCAGGAGCGCCAGAACCTCGGGCCTGTCGCGGCCGCCGACGGCGGACGCGTCGCCGACGACGAGTTCGACCTCGACGGTCACCGGTGGCAGATCGGGCGCGGAGACGACGATCCGGGCGCGGTGCGTGCCCAGCCCGACCATGCGCGAGTCGAAGGTGGCGACGATCTCCCTGGCCTCGCCCGCGGGCACGCTGCCCCGGTTGGGCGACACCGTCAGCCAGGGCTGCCCGGCGCCCATGCCCGTCACCGCGATCGTGTAGGCGAGGAGCGATCCCTCGTCGCCGACATTGGCGACCTGGATCGTCTCGGTGTGGATCTCGTCGATGCCCATCTCGACCAGGAGCGAGTCGGGCGAGACGGAAAGCGCCGGCCGCGGGCCGGTGAAGACCGGGATCCCGGCAACATAGGGGGACATGTTGAAGTCGGTCACGGTCAGCGTCACTTCGCCTTCCGGCAGCGCGCCCGAAATGGCGATGTCGGCGACGCCGGCGGCATTGGCGAAGGCCGAGCCGAGGTACTCGCCGCCGGCGCTCAGGCCGCACAGGGCCCCCGCCCGGCCGGGCACGGTCACCACGAAGCTGGTCGCCGCGCCGTCGATCGTGGCGTCGTGCTCGACGACGAGCGTCCCCGGCGTGTCCGTGCGCACGCGCAGCGACGGGTCGCCGAAGATGTGCCAGTTCTTGAATTCCGAGACCCCCGCGGATCCATACTCGTCCATCATCAGGCTCGAGCCGCAGTAGCAGAGCGCGCCGAAAGTGCGCTTGCGGCCGAGCACGAGCAGGTCGACCGACTCGTCCTGAGCCGCCATGGGCGGGGCCCAGCTCATGTTCACCGTCGACGCGTACATGGCCACCGCGCCCGTCGGCGCGCCGCTCTGACTGGCCCGCAGCCAGGCCTCGGCGAAGCAGGTGCCGCTCTGGAAGGCGCCGTTGACGCAGGCGACCGAGATGATGAAGGGCAGCTTGTTGTAGTTCGTCAGCGCATTGACGTGCGAGTTGCTGAAGCCGGTCGTCGACCAGGAGGTCGTCGAGCCGTGGCCGCAGTAGTTGATGATGCTGCGTCCCTGGTTGACCGCCGTCGCGACCATCGTCGAGTTGGCGCCCGGATCGTAGATCTGATCCACATACGTGTAGGTGAAGTTGAGCAGGTCCGCGCGGATGTTGTCGATGTGCTGGCGATCGGACTCGCCGTCGTCACCGATTCCGGCTCCCTCGGAGGAGCCGATGCCGGTGCCCATGTGGTACCAGCCGGCGCCAGTCTGAGGCGTCTGCTCGTACTCGACGAACTTCTGCACCTGCAGAGCGACCTGTCCCAGGTTCTCGGCCGAGAGCCGGCCGACGAATAGGTCCGGGTAGCTGTCGCTGCCGGCCACCAGCGAGTAGACCGGGTCGGCCGGCGCGCCGCTGCTCAACGGAGCGGGCATGTAGGCGTAGTCCCCGACCAGCAGCACGAAGGCCAGGTCGTGGGCGGCGTAGTAGGCGGAGATGTAGGCGGCGATCTGCGCCGCGGTCGACCCCACCTCGGACTTAGCCAGCAGCGTCGTCGGAATGCCCATCTGGTTCTTCCAGTCGACGAAGGGCTGCAGGCCGGACACGAAGTCGTCGTGAGCGATGACGAGCATCTCGCCGACCTCGCCCGGATCCGGGTAGCGCGTGCCCTCGAGGACGAAGTTGGCGAAGTGCCCCTCGTAGATCTGGCGGAACTCGCGGCTGAGCCCCCGCGGAGCGCGCGCGTCGGTCAGGACGTTGATGCGGCCCGGCCCGACCGGGACGACGTCGATGACCGCGCGCGTGCAGGCCTGCAGCGTGCGCGCGGCGGCATCGTAGCGGAAGGGCTGGAACTCGACCACCAGCCCGCGCAGGTCGCGCATGATGTAGGGGTCGCTCTGCCCGATCGCCTCGGCCGGGTACCAGCCGCCGGCGTAGGCGGCACCGAAGGTGTAGGGCACGGTGGCCGGATCGATGTCGCGGGTGAGGTTGCCCTTGGAGGGCACGACATCGACGCCCGGGAAGTCTCGGTACTCGATCGAGACCAGGCGGGCTTCCATCTCGGCGTCGTCGGGGATGATGACGCTGCGCGCGATCCTGGGCAGATCGGGCGCGCCCTGCTCGAGGGAGCGCGCCTCGCGGCCGAGCGTGACCAGTTGATGGGTCCGGCCGCCGATCGCGACCGGCGTCATCTCGAAGCCGTGCAGCGTGTACTCCAGCCGCACGCCGCCGCCGGCCAGTCGGGACACGGCCACCTCGATCTGATCCCGCGGGCCCAGCGGACCCGGAGCGCTTCCCAGGGCAACGAACTCCGCGGCCTGGACCAGGCCGGCCGTGACGATCAGGAGGGACAGAACCAGCCAAGAGACTCGACGCATGGTGTTCTCCCTGATTCCCAGTGGACAACCGCACCGGCCGCTCCGTGCGTCGGCCGGCCTCGTGCCTCCGTGCCCGGCGGGCCCCTGCCCGCCGTGTCTGCGACTACCGCCAAGTGTAGCAGAAGAGGGCTCCGAGACCACCCGTTTTCTGGCGACTCGGGAGCCCGCAACTCGTTAGCTGGCAGGGAGATTTCGTGCCAGCGCGTTGCATTGTGCGGGTGGCGCGGATCAGCCGGCGGGCTGTCCCGGCA
>Ga0194112_10007767_pt1 | contig 13912 bp, 11 predicted proteins | sample TA2MahC400mmetaG_FD_146191 | JGI IMG/M metagenome (GOLD analysis project Ga0194112, IMG submission 146191) | Freshwater microbial communities from Lake Tanganyika, Tanzania - TA2015016 Mahale Deep Cast 400m | ecosystem: Environmental > Aquatic > Freshwater > Lake | place: Tanzania: Lake...
CCTGCCGGATCAGCAACGGCATGATCAGAAGAACGACCGCCACGAAGGCCAGCACCACGACAAAGGTGATCGCCACCACCGACAGGGTCCGCGACAGCCCTGCCCGCTCCAGCCGGTCGGCGATGGGGTCCAGCAGATAGGCCACGCCCGCGCCCAGGATGAAGGGCAGAACCGCCTGCCCCAGCAGCCACAGCGTCAGCAGCAGCGCCGAGGCCGCGATGCCCCACCACATGATCTGCTTGCGAACGGGGATGCGCATGGTCCGACCTCGGCCTTTTGATGTGACGCGAATGTGCCGCCCTGCCGCGCCGGTTGCAAGCGCGATGCTTGGCAAGCGGGAAGCGATCCGGTAACGCTGCGCCGAACCGCTGTGAAGGACCCCGCCCATGCGTATGTCGCGCTATTTCCTGCCCGTGCTGAAGGAAGACCCCAAGGAGGCGCAGATCGTCAGCCACCGGCTGATGCTGCGCGCGGGCATGATCAAGCAGCAGGCGGCGGGCATCTACTCCTGGCTGCCGATGGGCCTGAAGGTCCTGCGCCGGATCGAGCAGATCGTCCACGAGGAACAGCAGCGTGCCGGACACATCCCCATGCTGATGCCCACGCTGCAACCCGCGGACCTGTGGCGCGAAAGCGGCCGTTATGACGACTATGGCGAGGAAATGCTGCGCATCAAGGACCGCCACAAGCGCGACCTGCTGTACGGTCCTACCAACGAGGAAATGATCACCGACATCTTCCGCAGCCATGTGAACAGCTACAAGGACCTGCCGCTGACGCTGTACCACATCCAGTGGAAGTTCCGCGACGAGATCCGCCCCCGCTTTGGCGTGATGCGCGGGCGCGAGTTCCTGATGAAGGACGGCTACACGTTCGACCTGACCAAGGAAGCGGCGCTGCATGCCTATAACCGGCATCTGGTCAGCTACCTTCGCAGCTACGAGCGCATGGGCCTGCAGGCCATCCCGATGCGCGCGGATGGCGGCCCGATCGGCGGCGACTACACGCACGAATTCCTGGTGCTGGCCGAAACGGGCGAGTCCGAGGTGTTCTATGACAGCCAGATCACCGACCTGACCTTTGGCGACCGCCAGATCGACTATGACAGCGTCGAGGAATGCCAGGGCGTGCTGGAGGAATTCACCAGCCGCTATGCCCGCACCGACGAGACGCATGACCAGGCGATCTTCGACCAGGTGCCGGAGGAACGTCGCCGCACCGCGCGCGGCATCGAGGTCGGCCAGATCTTCTATTTCGGCACCAAGTATTCCGAACCGATGGGCGCCACGGTCGTCGGTCCCGACGGGCAGCGCGTGCCGGTCCACATGGGCAGCCACGGGATCGGCGTCAGCCGCCTGCTGGGGGCCATCATCGAGGCCAACCACGACGACAAGGGCATCATCTGGCCCGAGGGCGTCACGCCCTTCCATGTCGGCATCGTGAACCTCAAGCAGGGTGACAACTCGACCGACAGCGCCTGCGAGGCGATCTATGCCGAATTGCAGGCGCGCGGAATGGATCCGCTTTATGACGACCGCGACGAACGGGCGGGGGCGAAGTTCGCCTCGATGGATCTGATCGGCCTGCCCTGGCGGATCACCGTCGGTCCCCGCGGCCTGGCCAGCAACAAGGTCGAACTGACCGATCGCCGCACCGGCACCAGCGAGGAAATCTCGCCCAAGGATGCCATCGCGCGGCTGCAGCAGACCTATCAGCCGATCCTGGGCCTGACGGTTCAGGACAAATGACCGGGCTGCTGCGGCTGGTCGTGGCGGGGCTGTTCGCTGCCGCCTTGTCGCAGTTCCCCGCCTTCAGCGACCAGTACGTGCAGCGGCTTGGGGGTCAGGTCGATGCGCTGGCGCAGGTGGCGGACGACTTCGATGCCAGCGCCGACCGCGCCGGGATGACCCGGTCCGAGGCGCTGGCCGACCTGTCCGGCAGCACGTTCCTTGACGCCCATCAGCAGGACATGCGCCACGTCTTTGTCCGGCTGGACCGCGCGCGGGCCGACCTGCAGATGCTGCGCCTGGCAGGCCCGGTCGAGCGGATGCTGCTGCCCCACCGCCTGCGCGACACCCAGACCCTGCGCGCGACCTGGGGTGATTTCCGGCCTGCCCTGCCGTTGACACGCGAAGGGCTGGTCGCGGGAGGCCTGGGGTTCCTTCTGGGCTGGCTGCTGGCTTCGCTGATCCGGCGACCCTTTCGCCGCGACGACCGGCTCGGGTGGCGTTAGGTCAACTTGGCGACCTGACGAAAGACCATGCAAATGCGTGTGACAACATGCTTTCTTTTTGGAATTGGCGCTTTTAACCTGCTGGTCAGGAACATGTTCCAACTGGGAGACAATCAATGAAAAAGCTTCTTCTTGCGACCGCCGCCGGGGCGTTGCTGGCCGGTGCCGCTGGCGCTGAAGAAATCAAGCTGGGCCTTTCGCTCGGCTTTACGGGGCCCTTGGAATCCATGGCGCCCGGCATGCAGCAGGGTGCCGAACTGGCGATGAAGGAAATCAGCGACTCCGGCCTGCTGCTGGACGGATCGACCGTCACGGCCGTCACCGGCGACAGTACCTGCATCGACGCAGCCGCCGCAACGGCAACGGTGGAGCGTCTGATCGCCTCGGAAGGGGTCAAGGGCATCATCGGGGGCATGTGCTCGGGCGAAACGATCGCCTCGCTGGAAAACGTGGCAAGGCCCAACGGCGTGGTGATGATCTCGCCTTCGGCGACCTCTCCGGCCCTGTCCACGATCGAGGATGATGGCCTCTTCTTCCGCACCTCGCCGTCGGACGCCCGCCAGGGCGAGGTGATGGCCGATGTCATCATGGAGCGCGGGATCAACACCGTCGCCGTCACCTATACCAACAACGATTACGGCAAGGGACTGGCCGACAGCTTCCAGGCCGCGTTCGAGGAAAAGGGCGGCACGGTCACCACCAACAGCGCCCATGACGACGGCAAGGCCGACTATTCGGCCGAAGTGGCCGCATTGGCGGCAGCGGGCGGCGACGCTCTGGTCGTGGTCGGTTATGTCGACCAGGGCGGCTCGGGCGTGGTGCGTGCGGCGCTGGACACCGGCGCCTTCGAGACCTTCGTCTTTCCCGACGGCATGGTGGGCCAGGCGCTGGAAACCAACTTCGGCAGCGAGATCGAGGGCAGCTTTGGCCAGAACCCCGCCGCCGAAGGCGAAGGCCGCGAAACCTATCTGTCGATGGCCGAGGAGGCCGGCTTTGACGGTTCGAGCGCGTTTTCGGCCGAGGCTTACGACGCGGCGGCCCTGATGCTGCTGGCCATGGCCAAGTCCGGCAGCAGCGATCCTGCAACCTACAAGAACAGCATCATGGATGTCGCCAACGCGCCGGGCGAAAAGATCCTGCCGGGCCAGTTGGCCCGCGCGCTGGAGATCATCAATGGCGGCGGTGATGTCGATTATGATGGCGCCACCTCGGTCGAACTGGTGGGTGAAGGCGAGTCCGCCGGCAGCTTCCGCGAGATCGAGTTCAAGAACGGCGTCATGGAAGTGATCGGCTATCGCTGAACCAACAGGAGAACCTGATGGCCCGGCACCTTTGGTGCCGGGCCATTCCACAACGATATAAGCCGGTTGTCGGCACATCTTCACCTTGAATGTGAAGACAGGGAAGTTTGAAGTCATGATCAGGGTCGAGGACCTTAACAGACATTTCGGCGGTTTCCGGGCCGTCGATGGCGCCAGCCTGACGATCGAGACCGGTTCGATCACCGGGCTGATCGGCCCGAACGGCGCGGGCAAGTCCACGTTGTTCAACGTCATCGCGGGCGTGCTGCCCCCCACGTCGGGCCGCGTCTTCATGGACGGAGAGGACATCACCGGCCTGCCGCCGCACGCGCTGTTCCACAAGGGCCTGCTGCGCACCTTTCAGCTGGCGCATGAATTTTCCAGCATGACCGTGCGCGAGAACCTGATGATGGTTCCCGGCGGACAGGCGGGCGAGACGATCTGGAAGACCTGGTTCCAGCGCGGCCGGATCGCGCGGGAAGAGGCCGAGCTGCGTCGCAAGGCCGACGAGGTTCTGGACTTTCTGACCATCCGTCACCTTGCCCATGAAAAGGCCGGCAACCTGTCGGGCGGACAGAAGAAGCTGCTGGAACTGGGCCGCACGATGATGGTCGATGCCAAGATCGTCTTTCTGGACGAGGTGGGGGCGGGCGTGAACCGCACCCTGCTGATGACCATCGCCGACGCGATCATCCGCCTGAACAAGGAACGCGGCTATACCTTCTGCGTGATCGAGCATGACATGGATTTCATCGGCAAGCTGTGCGACCCGGTGATCGTCATGGCCGAAGGTCACGTTCTGGCCCAGGGCAGCGCTGCCGACATCATGAAGAACGAGGCGGTGATCGAGGCCTATCTGGGCACCGGCCTCAAGAACAAGGACATGGTGGGCGCATGAGCGATCAGGACGCAGCCTTCGGCAATCGCGGCAACCGCGACCTGTCCGTCGTGAACTCCAAGGGGCGCGGCACCATCGACGGCACGCGCCGGTCCGGTCCCACGGGGCCGGGGCGCGCGGGCGACCCGTTCCTGATCGGCGAGGCGATGACCGGCGGATACGGCAAGGGCGCGGACATCCTCCACGACTGCACCATTGCCGTCGAGAAGGGCCAGATCGCCGTGATCGTCGGCCCCAACGGTGCCGGCAAATCCACCGCGATGAAGGCGATCTTCGGCATGCTGAACCTGCGCGGGGGCAGCGTCCGCCTGAACGGGCAGGACATCACCGCGCTGAACCCGCAGGACCGGGTCAAGGCCGGGATGGGCTTCGTGCCGCAGGTGAACAACATCTTTCCGTCCATGTCGGTCGAGGAAAACCTCGAGATGGGCGCCTATATCCGCAACGACGACATCAAGCCGACGTTGGAGCAGGTTTATGACCTGTTCCCGGCCGTCGCCGCCAAGCGGAGGCAGGCGGCGGGCGAATTGTCCGGCGGGCAACGCCAGCAGGTGGCCGTGGGCCGTGCGCTGATGACGCAACCTTCGGTGCTGATGCTGGATGAACCCACCGCGGGCGTCAGCCCCATCGTCATGGACGAGTTGTTCGACCGCATCATCGCCATCGCGCGCGGCGGCCTGCCGGTGCTGATGGTGGAACAGAACGCGCGTCAGGCAATGATGATCGCCGACAAGGCCTATGTGCTGGTGCAGGGCGCCAATGCCCATACCGGAACGGGCGCCGAACTGATGCAGAACGACGAGGTGCGCCGCACCTTCCTGGGGGGCTGAGCCTTGGATATCCTGAACGCCCTCGTGGTTTTCCTGAACTTTGTCTTCATTCCGGCAGCGGCCTATGGCGCGCAGCTGGCGCTTGGCGCGCTTGGTGTCACGCTGATCTATGGCATCCTGAGGTTTTCGAACTTCGCCCATGGCGACACGATGGCCTTTGGCACCGCCATCGTGATCCTGCTGACCTGGGGCCTGCAGGCCCTGGGCATCTCGGCCGGACCGCTGCCGACGGCGCTGATCGCGCTGCCACTGGGCATCGCCCTGACCGCGCTTCTGGTGCTGGGCACCGACAGGGCCGTTTACCGCTTTTACCGCAGGCAGAAGGCCGCGCCCATCATCCTGGTCATGGCCTCGGTCGGCGTGATGTTCGTGATGAACGGGCTGACACGCCTCCTGATCGGGGTGGACGAATACCGTTTCGACGACGGCGCCCGCTTCATCATCGACGTCCGCACCTTTCGCGAGATGACCGGCCTGCCCGAGGGGCTGGCCCTGCGCTCGACCCAGGCGCTGACGCTGGTTGTCGCGATCCTGGTGATGATCGCGCTGTTCTGGTTCCTGAACCGCACCAAGTCCGGCAAGGCCATGCGCGCCTATTCCGACAACGAGGATCTGGCCCTGCTGTCGGGCATCGATCCCGAACGGGTGGTGCGGCTGACCTGGATCATCGCGGCGGGTCTGGCGACCATCGCGGGCACGCTCTACGGGTTGGACAAGTCCTTCAAGGCCTTCAACTATTTCCAGATCCTGCTGCCGATTTTCGCGGCGGCCATCGTGGGCGGCCTCGGCAACCCGCTGGGGGCCATTGCGGGCGGTTTCCTTGTGGCCTTCTCCGAGGTTGCGGTGACCTATCCCTGGGTGCGTGTCGTGGGCTATCTGGCGCCGTGGTACGAACCGGGCGGGCTGATGCAGCTTCTGGGAACCGAATACAAGTTCGCCGTCAGCTTCGTCATCCTGATCATCGTCCTGCTGTTCCGGCCGACCGGCCTGTTCCGCGGCAAGTCTGTGTAAGGGGAGGAACGATCATGGCCACCAACCGTCAAGCCACCGCCTCTTCCAGCCGCTGGCGCGCGCCGATCCTGTTTGCCATCCTGGCGATCCTGTTCGTGCTGGAAGGCACGGTCCGGAACAGCATGTTCTCGGGCAGCTGGAACACATCGCTGGCCATCCTGAACATGGGGCTGCTGTCGGCCATCACGGCGCTCGGCGTGAACATGCAATGGGGCTATGCGGGCCTCTTCAACGTTGGTGTCGTGGGCTTTCTGGCCATGGGGGCGCTGGCGCCCGTGCTGGTGGCCCTGCCGCCGGTCGAAGGGGCCTGGGCCGCAGGCGGTCCCCGCCTTCTGCTGGCACTGGCTGTGGGATTGGGGACGCTGGCCCTGGCCAAGCTGGCCTGGACGCGCACCCGCAGCGGCATCATCGTGGTGATCGTCCTGATCGCGGGCTTTGTCACCTATCGCTGGCTGTTCGATCCTGCCGTCATCGCGATCGAGGGCAACAACCCGGCCCGCCACGGCAATATCGGCGGCCTTGGCATGCCGGTCCTGTTGTCCTGGGTCGTGGGCGGTGTCTTTGCTGCCGCTGCGGCCTGGGGAATCGGCAAGGTCGCTTTGGGGCTGCGCTCGGACTATCTGGCCATTGCCACCTTGGGCATCGGCGAGATCATCGTGGCGGTCCTGAGGAACGAGGACTGGCTGGCGCGCGGCGTCAAGAACATCACCTCGATCCCGCGCCCCGTCGCATCGGAGGTCGCCCTGCAGCGCAACCCCGACTTTGTCGATTTCGCCGCCCGCTGGGGCTTTCCGGCGGCCGAGGCATCGGGGATCTGGGTCAAGCTGAGCTATATGTCGCTGTTCCTGGTCGTGCTGCTGGTCATCATCCTGCTGGCGGAACTGGCGCTGAAATCGCCCTGGGGCCGCATGATGCGCGCGATCCGCGACAACGAAACCGCGGCCGAGGCCATGGGCAAGGACGTGACGCGCCGCCATCTGCAGGTGTTCATCCTGGGCTCGGCCGTGATCGGGGTTGCCGGCGCAATGATGGTGACGCTGGACGGCCTGCTGGCGCCGACCAGTTATAACCCGCTGCGCTATACGTTCCTGATCTGGGTGATGGTGATCGTGGGCGGTTCGGGCAACAACTGGGGCGCGGTGCTGGGCGCCGTCACGATCTGGTTCCTGTGGATCAAGGCCGAGGTCTGGGGTCCCGCCCTGATCGCCCTGCTGACCGGGCCCCTGCCCGACAGCGCGTTCAAGGCGCATCTGCTGGACAGCGCGCCGCACATGCGCTTCATCGCGATGGGACTGGTCCTGCTGCTGGTGCTGCGCTTTGCCCCACGAGGCTTGCTGCCCGAGAAGTAACTGCGGCGGCTGTATTGCGAAAGGGGCGCGGATCAAACCGCGCCCCTTTCCTGTTACTGGCAGTTGTTGCCCAGAACGGCGCTGTGCCACAGGCGGCCGTCCGAGCCACGCACCGTGCCCGCGCCCACCTGATAGCTGAGCTGGCCCATCACCTGCTCGCGCTGCGGCTCTGCCGACAGCCAGGTTGCCACAGCGCCCTCGGGGGTGCCGGCGGTGCCCACCAACTGCGCTACGCCGCAGGTCGGATAGCCAACCGACCTTGCACGATCCACGACGTTCGATCCGTTCGATCCCGCGACGTCAGCCCGTCCGGTCTGCGCCATGTCACAAGCATGGGCCAGCGCGATCTGGTCCAGCAGCGCGTTCTGTTCCAGTATGGCCTTGCCGTCTGCGGAGCGGGCGGCGTTGACGCTGGCGGCCAGGCGCGCCGACAGAGTCGCGTCTCGGCTGCACTGGGCCGCCAGCGATTCCTCGGCCGGCGGTTCGGTTTCCGGCAGAGAGATCAGCGGGACATTGTCGCATGCCACCAGCAGCAGCGCCGCACTGAAAGGCATTATCGATCTGAACATGGAAAGCACCTCGAAAAAGATGCGCAATGCGCGCGTGACTGTTGTCGGCCAACGCCGCGGCTCGGGGCAGGTTCCGCCCAAGGCCTGCCGCGAAACTCTTGCAAGGTGCTGAAACCGCGCTTAAAGCGCATCCATGACCCAGCACCAGCGCCTTCTGATCATCGACTTCGGCAGCCAGGTGACGCAGCTGATCGCGCGTCGCCTGCGAGAGCTGAACGTTTATTGCGAAATCCACCCGTTCAACACGGTAACGGACCAGTCCCTGCGGGAGATGGCCCCGCAGGCGATCATCCTGTCGGGCAGTCCGGCCAGCGTGACCCAGGAGGCAAGCCCCCGCGCACCGCAGGCGGTGTTCGACATGGGCGTGCCGGTCTTCGGCATCTGCTATGGCCAGCAGGTGATGATCGAACAACTGGGCGGCCGCGTCGAGGCGGGTCATCACGCCGAATATGGCCGCGCCTTTATTGCGCCTGCGCCGGGGCACAAGTCCGACGGCATCTTTGCCCATCTTTTCGCCACCGGGCGCGAGGAAGTATGGATGAGCCATGGCGACCGCGTCACCAGCCTTGCGCCGGGCTTCGAGGTCATCGGCACCTCGCCCAATGCGCCCATGGCGATGATCGCGGACGAATCCCGCCATTTCTACGGCGTCCAGTTCCACCCCGAGGTGCATCACACCCCGAACGGGCGCACCATGCTGGAGAACTTTGTCCGGCTGGCAGGCTTTACCGGCGACTGGACCATGGCCTCCTACAAGGACGAGGCGATCCGCAGGATCCGCGAACAGGTGGGCGACCGCAAGGTCATCTGCGGCCTTTCCGGCGGCGTGGACAGCAGCGTCGCGGCTGTCCTGATCCACGAGGCGATCGGCGACCAGTTGACCTGTGTTTTCGTCGATCACGGGCTGCTGCGGCTGAACGAGGCGGACGAGGTCGTCAAGATGTTCCGCGACAACTACAACATCCCGCTGATCCACGCTGACGAGGCCGACCTGTTCTTGGGCTCGCTGGAGGGCGTCAGCGACCCCGAGGTCAAGCGCAAGACCATCGGGCGCCTGTTCATCGACGTGTTCCAGAAATACGCCAGCGAAATCGAGGGCGCGGAGTTTCTGGCGCAGGGCACGCTTTATCCAGACGTCATCGAGAGCGTCAGCTTCAGCGGCGGCCCGTCGGTCACGATCAAGTCGCACCACAACGTCGGCGGCCTGCCCGAGAAGATGGGCCTCAAGCTGGTGGAACCGCTGCGCGAGCTGTTCAAGGACGAGGTGCGCGAACTGGGCCGCGAACTGGGCCTGCCTGCCAGCTTCATCGGCCGCCACCCCTTCCCCGGCCCCGGCCTTGCCATCCGCTGCCCCGGAGAGATCACCCGCGAAAAGCTGGAAATCCTGCGCAAGGCCGATGCGGTCTTCATCGACCAGATCCGCAGGCACGGGCTTTATGACGAGATCTGGCAGGCCTTCGTGGCCATCCTGCCCGTCCGCACGGTGGGCGTGATGGGCGACGGGCGCACCTATGACTTTGCCTGCGCGCTGCGCGCCGTGACCAGCGTGGATGGGATGACGGCCGACTATTACCCCTTCACCCATGAATTCCTGGGCGAAACAGCGACGCGGATCATCAACGAGGTTCGGGGCATCAACCGCTGCACCTATGACATCACCTCCAAGCCTCCGGGCACGATCGAATGGGAGTGATGCGGTCGCGGGCAACCTTGCGTTTCTGGCAGGTTGCGGTCCGCGGCAGGTGCATGAATGGTATCTGGAGGTTTGCATCGATGCCTATGAATGGGTCGAGGCGCCTCACACCATCGGCATGAGCCAGTTCGCGGATGGCGGGCTGGCAGGATCCAGGCCTTATGTCAGTTCGGGAAACTACATCAACAGGATGTCGGACTATTGCCGTGGCTGCTCCTGTGACGTGGCGTAAATGACGGGCAGGACGCCTGTCCGTTCAATCTTCTTCACTGAAATTTTTCGGACCGGCACCGCGACCGCCTCCAGGGAAAGTCACGCATCGGCCGCATCTCCCCGACCTGGGACCGGACGGAGGAAGAACGTCACGCCGCGATCACGCGCAGGCGGCCGATTTTCTGGCCGCCTTGAGGCGGGCGCCTTGGTGTGATGCCCCGCTTGACGCGAACGGCCCCTGCCCCGATGCTGCATCCTCCCGACGCGAAAGGATGCGCCATGGACTGTGCCTGCGGCCACCACCACCAAAGCCCCGTCGACCAGTCCGGTCAGCCCGTGCCGCTGTCGCGGCCGCTGGTTACCATGCATGGCCGGCTGATCTGCGCGGACATGGGGCAGATGCTGTCCGCGCTGGACCTGCTACCCGATCATGTGCAGCAGAGCCGCGCCGAACCCGGCTGCCTGCGCTTTGATGTGGGACAAGGTGACGACCCGCTGATCTGGTCCGTGGACGAGATCTTTGCCGATGAGGACGCCTTTGCCGCCCATCAAGTCCGCACCGCCGACAGCCAGTGGGCGCGCGACAGTTGCCAGATCGGCCGCGATTATCACCGCTATGACGTCATGCCGCTGATCCGGCTGGAACGCCCGCAGGACGAGGATGCGCTGGACCGCCTCCTGACCCGCAGCTTTGGCGGCCCGTCCGAGGCAAGGCTGGTCCGTGCGCTGCGAGCGGCGGGGGATCTGGCGGTGTCGGTCGTGGCCCATGTGCAGGGCCTGCCTGTCGGCCATGTGGCGCTTTCCCCCCTGCAGGCCGCCCGCCCCGCCTATGCGCTGGCTCCGCTGGCGGTGCATCCTGCCTTGCAGGGGCGTGGCCTGGGGCATGCGCTGGTGCAGGCCGCGCTGGCTGCGGCCGGGGAATGCCCGGTCGTGGTGCTGGGTGATCCCGCCTTTTATGGCAAGGCAGGCTTTCGCCCTGCCGAACTGTCCTCTTCCTATGTTGGCCTGATGATCCACGGCGCCCTGCCCCGGAACAGCGCCGTCACCCACGCCGCCGCCTTTGCCACGCTTTGACACCGCCCACGTGACCTTGCGCCGGGCCGTCGCAGGGTCCACATTTCGGTCAACAGACAGAAAGGACCGATCATGGCAGGCATCATGGTTTTCGACGCGACCGATCGCGCGCAGGCGTCAGGGGATTTCGGCAATCTTCCCGAATGGGACCTGACCGACCTTTATCCCGCGCCGGACAGCGCCGAACTGACCGCCGATGTCGAGCGCCTGGGCCGGATGGTTCAAGAGTTTGCCGCGGCCTATCAGGGCAAACTGGCTGACCTGACCCCGGCCCAGATGCTGGAATGCATCAAGGCATCCGAGCAAATCGACATTCTGGCCGGGCGCATCATGTCTTATGTCGGCCTGCGCTATTACCAGAACACGACCGACCCGCTGCGCGCCAAGCAGATGGGTGACCTGCAGGGCAAGCTGACCGACCTGACCACGCCGCTGGTCTTCTTCAGCCTCGAATTCAACCGGATTCCCGAAGACATCTACCAGAGGCTCTTTGCCGCCCCCGACGGTCCTGCACGCTACAAGCCGGTCTTTGACCGCATGCGTGCAATGCGGCCCCACCAGTTGTCGGACGAACTGGAGCAGTTCCTTCATGACAACTCGGTCGTGGGCGCGGCTGCCTGGAACCGCTTGTTCGACGAAACCACCGCCGCCCTGACCTTTGAGGTCGAGGGCGAGACGCTTGGCCTGGAAGCCACGCTGAACCTTCTGACCGATCACGACCGTGCGCGGCGCGAGATCGGGGCGCGTGCGCTGGCATCTGTCTTTACCGCAAATGTTGGGCTGTTCTCGCGCATCCACAACACGCTGGCCAAGGAAAAGGCTATCGAGGACAAGTGGCGCAAGATGCCCACGCCGCAATACGGCCGCCACCTGTCGAACCATGTCGAGCCCGAGGTGGTCGAGGCGTTGCGCAACGCGGTCACCGCCGCCTATCCGCGCCTATCGCACCGCTATTACGCGCTGAAGGCCAAGTGGCTGGGGTTGGACAAGCTGCAGGTCTGGGACCGCAATGCCCCCCTGCCGACCGAAACGCCCCGCATCATCGGCTGGGACGAGGCGCGCCGGACGGTGCTGGACGCTTATGCCGGCTTCTCGCCCAGGCTGGCGGAGCTGGCAGAGCCCTTCTTCGACAAGGGCTGGATCGATGCGGCGGTAAAGCCGGGCAAGGCGCCCGGTGCCTTTGCGCATCCCACCGTCACCACGGCGCATCCCTACATCCTGCTGAACTACCTCGGCAAACCGCGCGACGTGATGACGCTGGCGCACGAACTGGGTCATGGTGTCCATCAGCGTCTGGCCGCCGGTCAGGGCGAACTGCTGGCGTCGACACCCCTGACGCTGGCCGAAACGGCTTCGGTCTTTGGCGAGATGCTGACCTTCCGCGCGCTCCTGGCCAAGACCACTGATCCGGCGCAGAAAAAGGCGCTGCTGGCCGGAAAGGTTGAGGACATGATCAACACGGTCGTCCGCCAGATCGCCTTTTACGACTTTGAATGCCGCTTGCATGCCGCGCGCGCCGAGGGCGAGCTGACGCCCGACGACATCAACAAGATCTGGATGTCGGTGCAGCATGAAAGCCTGGGGCCGGTCTTCGAATACATGCCGGGATACGAGACCTTCTGGACCTATGTGCCGCATTTCGTGCATTCGCCCTTCTATGTCTATGCCTATGCCTTTGGCGACGGACTGGTGAACGCGCTTTACGCCGCCTATGAGGATAGTCTGCCCGATTTCCAGGACAAGTACTTTGCCCTGCTGTCGGCGGGCGGGTCGCAGCACCATAAGGAACTGTTGGCCCCCTTCGGCCTTGACGCATCGGACCCCGCCTTCTGGGACAAGGGCCTGTCGATGATCGAGGGCTTCATCGATGAGCTGGAGGCGCTGGAGGCGTGATCGGCTTGAAGCCCGGCTGCAACCTTCATGACGCCACCCGCGAAGGGCGCGTTTCCGGCTTCTTCAAGATTGACCGCAGCTATTGCGCGTTGTTGGACTCTGCCGCGCCTGACCGATTGGTCCTGCGCGGCATGATGATTGATCACGGGGGCAAGGGCCTGGCACCGGAAAGGCCGCAAGGTGGCGGCTGCGCCCTTTTCTTGGCAAAGCACCATTCGCAACGCCGACGAGTGCCTGTTGACGGTCGACGGCATCAACTTTGTCGCGCGGGCCATCCATCTTGCCGCCCGGGTCGCCGATAAAGGTCTGCTCTAGCACAGCGGCAAGCCGCATCCCCGGCATGTGCTGCGGCTTGCGCTGACCCGCGATCCGGGCATGATCAAGCTGGCGTGCCATCCGATGCAGGCGCGTTGACCCGAGCCTGTCGGAGTGCTGGATGCTGAAACGGATCCTGATCACTGTCCTGCTGCTGATCCTGGTAGGCGGCACGGTCTTTCTGGCCTTGGCTCCGGCCGCGGTCGAGCGCGCGCTGAACCCGCTGACCATGCCGGCCCGCGGTTGGCCCGTCAGCCCCGAGGCGCAGGCGTTGCACGACCGGCTGGTGATCGGCGACTGGCATTCGGATGCCCTGCTGTGGGATCGCGACCTGCTGAAGCGGGTCGATCGCGGCCATTCCGACGTGCCTCGGCTGCTGGAGGGCAACATGGCCCTTCAGGTTTTCACCACCGTGACGAAAAGCCCTCGAGGGCAGAACTATGACCACAACCGCACCGAGGGCGGCGACAACATCACGCCGCTGTTCATTGGACAGATGCGCCCGCCCCGGTCCTGGTTCTCGCTGCACGAAC
>Ga0194112_10007769_pt1 | contig 13910 bp, 10 predicted proteins | sample TA2MahC400mmetaG_FD_146191 | JGI IMG/M metagenome (GOLD analysis project Ga0194112, IMG submission 146191) | Freshwater microbial communities from Lake Tanganyika, Tanzania - TA2015016 Mahale Deep Cast 400m | ecosystem: Environmental > Aquatic > Freshwater > Lake | place: Tanzania: Lake...
GGAGGAGGAGCCGCTGGAGACTCGGCTGATCACGCGCACCATCGCGCGCGCCCAGCACAAGGTCGAGATGCGCAACTTCGGCATCCGCAAGCACACGCTGAACTACGACAACGTGATGAATGAGCAGCGCACCGTCGTCTACGCGAACCGGCGGCGCGTGCTGATGGGCGAGGATGTGCGTGACAGCATCGTGAGCATGATCGAGCGCGTCATCAGCTCGATCATCACGGGCCACTCGCGCCAAGAGCAGGACCGGGATGAGTGGGACATGGAGGCCCTCTGCAGCGATCTGCGCGATGCCGTGCCGGGGTTGGCCGAGAGGCTGGCGGTGGAGGCTGTGGTGACCGCGATCGCGGAGACCTTCCCGAGTCAGCTGGCCGCCGCCGTCGGCGACCGCCATGCCGAGGAGCGGCAGTGGGCCGTGCGCCTGGTAGAGCGCTCCGTGCGGGAGGCGACAGCGGCGTGTGACGGTAGCCGGGAGGGCCTTCAGCAACTGATCGCTGCGGCGCAGGCGCTGGCGCCGGCGCGGGTCGATCTGTCGGTGGACGAACTGGCCGCTCATAGCGGCCGCCTCGAGGACGTGGTGCTGCCGCGCGTGCGAGCAGCGCTGCAGGCTCAGGACGAGGGCAACGGCCGGGTGGCGCGGGACCTGGCGACGCGGGTCGGCCGGCTGCACGTCACGCCACCGGACGACCCCGCCGCCGGTGAGTTGCCGGATGTTGCGCCTGCGTGCGAGGAGGCCGCCGCCGCGCTGCGGCAGGCACGGTTGGCCGAGCTGCGCGGGTTCGCCGAGCACCTGCAGCGGGCGCAGCTTCCGCCGGAGCGGAAGGACCCACTGATCAGCGCGTGCTCGGAGCGGCTGCGGGCCGCCGAGCAGCAGAACGGCCAGGCGGAGGAACTGGCGGCCGACGGCCTGAGTCGGACGGTCGCGCGCATTCTCACGGACCGGGCGGCGCTCCTGTACCAGGAGGAGCAGCAGTGGCACGAGCGGGCGGTCGAGCGGCGGATCCAGGGGGCGACTAAGGCGCACACGAACCCGGAGGCGGAACTGGCGGACTGGGACCTGGAGGCGCTGACGCGCGACGTCGAGCAGATCGTGCCCGGAACGGGCGGTCGTCTGACGCCGGATGTGGTGGGCTCCGTCGAGCCGCACGAGTACCCTGAGTTCATCAAACGGGTCGCGCAAGAGGTGTCGGCGGAACGGGACCCGGCTCAGACGGCTCAGCGCCTCGAGACCCTCGAGGAGCGCGTCGCGACGGCCGTGCGCACCGCCGTGCCGGGCCGCTCCGACGTCCGCAACTGGGACCTGGAGCCGTTCTTCCGGAAGGCCGGTGAGGCGGAGGGCGAGGTGCGCGGGCTGCTCGCCGAGGAGGCCTTGCGGCGCGTGCGCGGTTCGCGCCTTGGCTCGGAGCTGAAGGACCCCGCGGCCGAGGAGTACGCCCAGCGCGCGATGGCTGTGCGCGGGTCGTGGGGTCTGCGGCGAGCGTTCGCGGTGGAAGCACTGCGGAGGCTGCCACACGGTCAGCTGGCCGCGGAGATCAAGCGCCGCGCGCTGGCACTCCACGAGTCGCGGGAAGCGAGGCTCGGCGAGCACGCGCTGCGGCAGCTTGAGCGCATGTCGCTCCTGCGCGCCATCGAGGCCAGCTGGCCGCAGCACTTGCAGGACATGGACCACCTGCGCGAGGCCGTGCACCTGCGCGCCTACGGCCAGTGGGACCCCCTCGTGCAGTACCAGAAAGAGAGCTACGAGTACTTCCAGCGCCTGCTGGACCGCATCGCGCAGGACGTGACCAAGCTCGTCTACGGCACCGACTTCGTCCCGCGACCCGCCCAGCGCCGCCTGCGCCGAGCCGAACCCGCAGCCCGCGCCGTCCAGGAACGCACCGGGCAGCCTCCGCCCACCGAGGGCCAGCCCCAACGTCCGGCGGAGCTGCCCAAGCCGCACAAGCGCTGCTGGTGCGGCAGCGGGAAGAAGTACCGCAACTGCCACATGGCGGAGGACCAGGCGGTCGCGGCTCGCGGCTAGAGCCGCTCCCACAATGGCAAGGAGACGGCGATGAGCCCGGCGGAGAAGATCGATCCACAGCAGACGCACTTCCGCGTGCTGGGGCTGGATGAGAACGCGACGATCGTGCGGCGGCAGATCGAGGAGGAGTACGAGAAGCGCGCGCGTCAGCACGTCCAGCGGCTGGCGAAGATCGATGAGGCCTCCGAGGAGGCCGAGGCGGTGCGCGCGCGGCTGGCGCAGCTGAACGCGGCGAAGGGCGTGCTGCTGCCGCGCAAGTCGCGCCAGGAGTACTCGGACTTGCTCCGCCGGCTCCGGACGGCCGAACGCGACCTATCCGAGGCGACCGCGAAGGGCACGGGGGATCGGTCGGCGGTGCTCATCCTGCACCTGCGTCAGCAGGTCGAGCGCGTGCGGGAGGAAGTCCGGCGGGTCCACGAGGAGCAGTACAAGCGGCACGCCCAGGATCACCTCGGCGAAGCTCGCACGGAGAGCGACGATGAGCACGAAGCGCCGGAGGAGGCCGAGGGGCGACGGCGCGTGGCCCGAACGGGCGAGAGAGCGGCGGCGCTGGCGGCGTTGGCCTCGCGCCGCCCGATCAAGCGTTCCGCGTGAGGGGCCGTCCGCGGAGGGGGTGGAGACGTTGGGACTGTCCCAGTTTTCGGCAGCCGTACCGCCGAAAACGGGACTGTCCCTTGTTGGCGGTGGCCTTCTCGCACGCGCTCTGAGAGGACTGCACGATGCAGATCGGAACTGAGGAGCTGCGCACCGCGGTGGCGCGGCTGATCGTCGCGGGCGACTTCCAGGAGTTGATGAACCTGTACGCGGGCGGCGATGTGGCGCTGCCCCCGGATACCATCGCCCGCCTGTACCCTTCGGAGGACCGCCAGACGCTGGACGAGGTGCGCGAGGCGATTCCCGTGGAGCTGCTGCCGCCGCTCGACAGGCGGGCGACGGCGCCGGCCGAGATGGTGGAGCTGGCGGCGCGGTTTGCGCTGGAGCGGGGCGAGTTCGCGCCGGCCTTGCGGGCGCTGCGCGAGGCGGAGGCGCTGGACAAGGTCTACCGGACATACGCGGACTTCGCCATCGAGAGCCTCCAGGCGGGACAGGAGACGAGCGCCGCGTTCGAGCTGACGCTGGCCGGCCGGCTGGGCTGGGCCCGCACGGCACCGGAGGCGCGCCGGGAGTTCGTCACGGGGCTGGGAGTGAACGCCGCGGAGCTGGCCTTCTCTCTCGGCGCCGAGAGCGTGCGCGGACGCATCAGCGGCGGTCGCGCGCTGCCCGACTTCCCCGCCTGGCAGACCTACGGCCCGCTGCTCCATGCGCGCTGCTTCGCGGAGCCGTGCGTCTCGGACCTACCCCTCGAGACCCTCGCGCCGCTGGCCGTCCGCTACTTGCTGCACGACGCGGCGCTCGCCGAGCGCGCAGTTGCCGCCGCGGGTGACGCACTCCGGTTGCTCAGGATTCTGGCGGCGGAGACGGACCCCGACCTGGGCGACTTCGCCCGCAGGCACGCGGAGGCGATGGCGCGCTACCGCGAGCTCCACGATCAGCACCTGATCCGCGACACCCGCCTCGCGGCAGCCGAGCAACGAGGTCCGCAAACCCAGCCGGAGCAGATCGAGGAGCCGGACGAGGAGGACGCCGAGGAGGCCCCTCAAGCCGCGGAGGACGAGCCGCAGGAAGAGCCCCCGACGCCGCCGGCCGACGAGTCGGAACTCGACAAGGCCGAGGCCGCCCGGGAGGGTCTCGCGGACGTTCAGGCGCTCCTGTTGGGGCGAAGGGAGAAGGAATGGCGCAACGCGCTGGCCGAGCTGTCGGCGACGCACCCGCTGAGCGTCTTCGCGGTCTGCACCGTGCGCGGGACCGAACTCGGCACCTTCGTCATCCCGGCCGGAGAGCCCGCGGCGGAGTTCCTCGAGGCAGTGGCAAGAGGGGGACACCAGAAAAGAGGGACACCAGAAAAGAGGGACACCATACTAATTCCGCGAGACGTCCTGCGGAATTAGTATGGTGTCCCTCTTTTCTGGTGTCCCTCTTTTTCGCTCCTCTTCAGTCGATCGGCACCAACACGATGTTGCGGAACTCCTTGGGCGAGCCCTCGGCCTGGAGGCCGATCTTCCCCGGCACGACCTCGCACTCGCTCGCGAGGTTCTGGAGCAGGTTGTTGACCTTGATCTCCAGGTTGCCGCCGTCGAGGGTGATCTCGTAGTCGTTCCACTCGCCGATCGGCCGCTCGTTCGAGTCGTGGAGTTTGGGCGTATGGCGGCCGCTCGTGCGCGCCGGATCGACCTTCATCTTGACCTCGTCGATGTTCCAGATGTCACCCATGGCGCCGGACTGCCCCTGCGCCTCGATGGACTTCGGCCACACCTTGTCCGGCCCGGTCATGCGCGTCAGGACGCCGCTGTTGCCCTCGGCGACGTGACGCATCTGCAGGTGGAGCAGATAGCTCGTGAAGTCCGCCGTCGTCCGCAGGTAGCCGGCCGGCTGGCCAGTGTCGGTGATGACGCCGTCCTTCACCCCGAACGTGTCCTTGTTGCTGTCGTTCATCGGCGTCCACCCGTCGAGGTTCTCACCGTTGAACAGGCGGACGGCGTTGCCGAAGTTCGAGGTGAGCTGGCGGAGGCGGATGTTCCGGAACTCGACCACCATCGGCGGGCCGGCGTGGATCTGCAGCGCCAGCAAACCCTCGCGTTGGGCGCCCTTGCGGTCGTTGGGGTCCTTGGGATCGGTCACCCGGTCGTTGTCGATCAAGGCCATCGTGGGATAGCCGTTGAGGTACTGGCGGATGTAGTTGCCCTGCGCGATGATGATGTACTCGTTCCAGTCGCGCAGCTTGTAGTAGCCGGCCTGCTTGAGCGCCTCGACGTCCGAGACCTTACCGACGACGTTCATGTTGCCCTCGGCGTCGATGACCATCGAGTCGCCCACGTTCACCAGCCATCCGCGACCGGCTTCGTGATACAGGAAGCCGACCTTCCCCGGCGTGTCCTCGACCTCGGCCTGGTACCCGCCGATGCGCCACTTGTCGAACTCGACGCTGCGGTACTGGATGCCTGAGTTCCCGCTCTGTATGCGGAACTCGATCTTCAGGATGAAGTCCCGCAGCACGCCGCCGCGCCAGACGCAGAACGTATTGCCCTGGGCCGGATTCTCCGCCGTCGTCTCGCCGCGAATCACGCCGTCCTTCACCGACCAGAGGCGCGGGTCGCCATCCCAGCCGGTCAGGTCCGTCCCGTTGAAGATCGAGACGAACTGCTCGTCGGTAGCTTGCGCGTGGATCACTGCCGGGCGACACAGGACCAGCGCCGCTGCCGAGGCCAACATGAACTGAACGTAGCGCATCACACATACCCTTTCCGGGCCGTAGCCGCGGGGCCCGCTGTCGTTGCCGCGAACGTGAGACCTGAGACCCGAGACCTGAGACCCGATCAGTAGTACTGACCGCTGCGGGGGCTGAGCCACTGGCCCTGGTTGCCGAGGCCGTACTCCCAGTCGCCGCCGCCGAGAGCTTTCAAGCCGAAGTTGAGGCGGACCTCCTTCTGGCTGAGGCTGTAGGCCAGGGAACCGATCCAGCAGTGCAGGTCGCGGGTGACGCGCGCTTCCATGAAGTCGAGTTCCTGCAGCGCGCCATTGTAGCCCACGAGCGACTCGACGCGCCACTTCGGCGAGACCAGCCAGTCGGAGTCCACGACCACGCGGCTGAGTTCCGACCGCTCGATGTCATAGGAGGCCGAGAGCTCGAGGTCGAGGTGGTGCTGCTTGACGAACTGCCAGCGCACCTCCAGCGGGCGGAACGTGGAGTACTCGATGTCGTACGCGGTCTGAATCTCGAAGCGGTTGTGCAGGTTGGGGGTGAACTCGGCGCGCAGGAGCAGATCGCGCCAGGTGCTCTGACGGACGTCGTAGCCGGTGTCGAACTCGATCCGCGAGCGGTTGGCCACGTAGCGGGAGAAGCTGAACTGCACGTCGTGGCTCTTGGCCGCATAGTCGAGGCGGAGCGGCGAGAAGCCGGCGGGCTGGCTCCAATCCCACTGCAGCTGGGAGTACCACGGCCCGCCCCAGCTGGACTGCAGCGCGGCCGACATGCGCAGGTCGTACTGCGCGGAACCGTCGGAGTAGAAGCTCTGGCGGAACGAAGCGCCGGTCCGCAGGTCCTGGCCCTTGGCGAGCTGGACGTTCTGCCCGTAGATGTCCGCGTCCAGGCTGAGGCGCTGGATGAGCTGGTCCTCGGGTTGCTGGCGGAACTGCCCCATCTCGACGCGGGTCTCGATCGGGAAGCCCCACTTCAGGCCCAGGCGCTCGGTGTCGCTGCGCAGGATGATCGAGGGGATCTCGTCCATCGTATAATACTGCGTGTCGCGCGTGTAGCGACTGCCGTCCAGGTCGTAGCGCTGCTTGTAGCCGATCTCCCAGTCGAAGGCCGGTTGGCGGCGGCGGGCCGCGAAGTCGAGTTCCAGCTCCTGGTCGGCGGCGGGATCGGTGCCGTACTTGCTCTGCTGCATGGTGCTGCGGAGGGTCCAGTCGATCCCGGCCGGGCCCTGCTGCTGATGCGTGAAGTTGCCGGTGAAGCGGGTCGAGGAGTAACCGCTGCCCGAAGTCAGGTAGTGCTGGAACCCCAGCGTCGTATGGGCCGCGCCCGTGTCGTTGCGGACGGCGAAGTCCGAGGACAGCGACTGCGTGGAGCCGGAGCTGTAGCCGCTGTTGCTCTGCAGACTGCTGTTGAGCGTCGTGCTGAGAGCGCGGTTGATCTGGAAGCGATGCCTGACCCGCGTGGACCACGCGCCCTGCTGCGGCTCCGCGAAGACGTCGATCTCTCCCGCGGACTGGCCGTTGTCGAACCAGTGGTCCACGCCGAAGCCGACGCCGCGCATCGTGGTGAGATTCAGCCGCGCCAGGCCCGACGCCGACCGACCCGCGTCGTACGGGTAGCCGAACTTCGCGTAGAAGCCCTCGACCTGATTCTGGCCGACCTCCATGATCAGCCGCGAGCGGTTCTCATCCAGGCGCAGTCGCAGCTTGCCGGGGTACCGGAAGATGCGGCGCCCGAGTCCGTAGACGGTCGGGTGGTCGAGCACGATGTCCTCGTGCAGGTGAACCCGGCACTCGTCGGTGGTCATCTCATAGTGGACCTCGTCGCCCTCCCGCTCGGCGTAGTTGCAGGAGGTCACGGCGGCGTCCTCGGCGATCAGCAGATTGGCGTCGGGGTAGGAGCTGAGCCTCTTGGCGCGGACGAAGATCGGCTCGGCGACGCGGTTCTCCAGCGACTCGGGCTCGAGCTTGGTCTCGCCGTCGGTGATCTCCCATTGCTCCGTATCGAGGTTGACCCGCAGACGGCTGCCCGTGGTGCGCAGGCCCTTGGAGATGATCACAACGTTGCCGGACACCTGCGCCCAGACCCTCTCCTCGTCCACCTCTGCCTCATCGCCGGTCACCTCAAGGTCCTTCAGCCGGATGCGCACATGCCCCCGAGCGTACACGGCGCCGGACACGCCCTGCGACTCATCCGCCTCGATCGTGTACTCGTCCTCCGCCAGGGCTGGCTCGGTGGCAGAGGGAGGCGGCTTGCCTTCGGGAGCAGCCTCCCCAGGCGGCGTGGCTGTGGGGGCCTCCTCGGGCCGGGCGATGACGGCGGGAGGGCCGGGCAATGTGGGGCCCTCAGCAGGCGTCCCGGCGGGCTCCTGCGCCGGGCACACCGACGTGCCCGCCACGAGAAGCGCGACCAGGATGCCGCAGACCAACCGTCCGAGCAAGGGATCCCCCCGAGGCCTTAGTGAGTCCCTGGCGGATGCGGAGGCAGTGGGGCGGGCATTCTTGCCCGCCAAGGGGCGGTGGCGGGCAGGAATGCCCGCCCCACTGCTTCCGCCCTGTTGGTGCCCCACCCGGCAGACTCGGCCAACCGCACCCGTCCTACTGCCGCCGCCATAGCAGCACGACGCCCAACGCCGCCGTCAGGCCGTTAGGCAGCCACGCCGCCAGGACCGGAGCGAGAGCGCCCGATTCGCCGGCCATGCGCGCCCAGAGCATGCCGACGTAGTAGATGAACGCGTAGAAGATCGCCACCAGCGCTCCGCCCAGGCTCCGCCCGCCGCGGAAGAGCAGGGCGAGCGGAGCGCCGACCAGTGAGAAGGCCAGACACGCCACGGCCAGGCTGAGCCGGCTGTGCAGTTCCAGGATCAGCGGGCGGCTCAGCGACGGCTCGGGCTGGCGCCGGATCTGCCGGACGAGATCCTCGATGCTCATGTTGCGCAGCGTGCGGCGCTCGCCGGTCCACTCCTTGATGGCCTCCGGGAGGTGGATGACGGCCCGCGACCCCGGGCTCGGCGGCGACTGGGTGAGGCCGCCCCGCCCATCCAGGCGACATACGAGCGGCCGGTCGAGTACGAACTCCTCACCCTCGAGGCGCGCCGTCTTCGCCTGCATGAAGGTCACGGCGCCTTTGGGCTCGATGTAGAAGACCTTCAGGTCCGAGACGCGACCCGTTCGGTCATCGACGGCACCCGGGAGTACGTGAACCTCGGGCGTCACCTCGGCGAACTTGCCTGGCGCCAGCGCCAGCGTCCGCTCGGACATCAGCACGTCCGTGATGATGCCCTCGGCGCGGCGGTCGGCATATGGCTGCACGTACTCGGCGACGAGGAAGCTCGTGACCGAAACGAGGCCTCCAACGACCCACACGGGCCGCAGGAGGCGCCGGAGGCTCGTGCCCGCCGCCCTGACGGCCACCAACTCGTTGTCCCGCGCCATGCGGTGCATGCCAATCGCCGCGGCCAGCAGCATCGACACCGGCAAGGCGAGGGCCAGTGCGTTCGGGACCTGCAGCAGCACGAACTGCAGCACCACCGACAGCGGCACGCCGCGCTCCACAACGGGCTGGATCACCTGAAACAGCAGGTGCCCGACGATCAGCACCACGAAGGTGAGCGCGCCGATCATCAGCGGCCCGATGACCTCGGAGGCGGCCAGACGGTCGAGGATTCTCATCGTGTGGTCAGTTGGACCGGGCGCAGCCGGGCGGAGTTCCCCGGCCCGGAGGTGTAGGGGCGGACCCGCGTGTCCGCCCCGCGGCGGCACGCCCACCGGCAACGACTCCCGCCGCGAGCAGCAGCTTCAGGACATCCCCCGGCACGAAGGGCACCATTCCCTGCAGGACCGCCTTCGGGATGTTCCCCGTCGCCCCCGCGAGCCACGCCGCGCCGAGCAGGTAGATGACCAGCGAGCCGAGGGCCATCGCCCCCACGACGCGCAGGTACGAGCGCGACTCACCGACCACAGCTCCCACGACGTACGCGGCCGCCACGAAGCCGATGATGTAGCCCGTCGTAAGGTGCAGTGGGCCGGCCGTCGCGCCGGGCACGACGCAGGCCAGACCCCCGTACAGCAGTTGGCTCGTCGGCCCCAGTTTGCGTCCCAACAGCGCGCCGGACAGCAGCACGAAGAACGTCTGACCGGTCACTGGCACCGGCGAAAACGGCAGCGGAATCCGCACCTGGGCGCCCGCCGCCGTGCAGACCGCGAAGAAGGCCACGGCTCCGGCGAGCGCCAGAGCGTGCAGGAGCCGGATCGTCTGGGCGCGCTCGGCGATGACACGCAGCATGATCGGACCGTCCTCGATCAGCGTTGACAGGGAAGCGTGTCTTCCGCGCCGCTGGCGGGTGTCCTCCTTGGTGCAGGCCTGCGGGGGTCGCGAGTCGAAACACGCGGGAGCCGTGACTGAGACACAAGGGGCCGATGGCATGCATCCGCTCGACCTTGCCGTGGTCGTCGTGTACCTCGTCGGGATGGCGGTGTTGGGCATCTGGCAGTCGGCGAAGATCCGCAGCGCCGGCGACTACTTCGCGGGCGGCCGCAAGTTCAGCAAGTTCATGATGGCGATGCACGCGCTCGGGACCGGCACCCACGCCGACGACCCGGTCGGCGTCACCGGCTCGGCCCTGCAGCGCGGGATGTCGGGCATCTGGTGGACCTTCTGCTATCTGTTCGCCACCCCGATCTACTGGATCGTCGCCCCCCTGTTCCGGCGCTCGCGGTACCTCACCACCGCCGACTTCTTCGAGGAGCGATTCAGCAGCGGACTGGGCGTTCTTTACACGATTCTCGGGATGATTACCTTCAGCGTCAGCACGGGGATGATGCTGCGGGCGACGGCGGTCATAGCCGACGGCGTGACCGGCGGCGCGGTTCCGGACTGGATGGCGATCGCGGGGATGACCGCCGTGTTCGTGGCGTACTCGTTCTTCGGCGGTCTGATGGCGACCATCGTCACGGAGTCGATCCAGGGCGTGCTGATCGTGGTGATGTCCCTGCTGCTCGTGCCCTATGGTCTGATGCGAATCGGCGGCTTCGGCGCGCTACACGACCTCGTCCCGGCGGCGCAGTTCAGCCTTCATGCGCCGGTGGAGACGACGTGGCAGTTCGTGATCATCATGTCGCTGGTGGCGATCATCGGGATCGTCGCCCAGCCGCACATCATGGAGGTCTGCTCGGCGGGGAAGACCGAGTTCGAGGGGCGGGTCGGCTTCACGTACGGGAACTTCGTGAAGCGCTTCTGCGCGATGGGCTGGACGCTGACGGGGCTGATCGTCCTGGCCCTGGCGATGAGCGGGAAGCTCTCCGTGCAGGACACGGCGCGCATGAGTGCCGCCTTCCCCAAGGGCGTCACGCTCTCGGCCGACGTGCAGCAGGCCGTCGCGACCATGCCGGACGTGGCCGCCAAGACCGACCTCGCCCAGCGGCAGGGGCGCGAGTTGGCCTTCCCGACTGCGATCCGGGTGCTGCTGCCGCCGGGCGCGACGGGGTTGATGTTCGCCGCGATCCTCGCGGCGCAGATGTCCACCCTCAGCGCGCTGATGGTGGCGGGCTCGGCGCTGTTCACGCGGAACATCTACAAGCGCTACCTGTGCAAGAGCGCCTCCGACAAACAGGTGCTGAAGATCGGGCGCTTCGCGGGACTCATCATCGTGGTCCTCGGCATCCTGTTCGCCATCGTCTCGAAGTCCGTCATCGAGGGCCTATCCGTCTTCCTCCTCCTGCCGACACTGACGGGCATCCTCATGTGGATCGGCGTCACCTGGAAGCGCACCACGACGGCCGGCGCGTGGCTCTCGTTCATCGTCATGGCGCCGATCTTCTTGCTGCTCGGTAAGGGGGGCTCGCTCCTCCAACCCTACTTCCCCGAGTTCGCGTGGCTGGGCAAGTACAGCGCCGCGAAGTACTCGCACCTGCTGGCAGTCTCCTACCTCGCTCCGGGCTTCATCGTGCTCGTGCTCGGAAGTCTGCTCACGAAGCCGAAGGCGAAGGAGGTCCTCGACCGGTTCTACCTCCTCATCAGCACACCCGTCGGCCAGGAGGAGAAGCTGACCGAGGCCGGCATCGAGCCGGTCTACGTCGGGAACACGGAGCCGCACCCGTGGGAGGCGAAGCGCTCGCGCCTCGTGCACTGGGGCGGGTTCATCGTGGCGCTGCTGTTTGCGCTGGCGATCCTGGGGATGACGTGGGTGCTTGGGATGATCGGGCGGTAGTGCTCTGTTGGGCGTGGGCCCCACCGTTCGTGCCTGCGGCTCACCAGAGCTGCAGGCACGGACGGCAACAGCACGACACGTCGCAGCTCTGGTGAGCTGCAGGCACGAACGACAACAGCAAGACGTACACCGCTTGCCGGAAGGCATGGGCTGCCGATGAGACTGCCGGTGATGTCAGCGTTCGCGGCGGCTGTTGGCTGGATGGGGGTGCTCGCAGTGTGCTGTCCTCGCCGAGCGGAGGCCTGGGGAGGCCACGAACTCATCACGCGGGCGGCCGTGGCGACGCTGCCCGCCGAACAGCAGGCGTTCCTCGCTCCCGAGGCCCACGCGCTTGCCTCCTTGTACTGCACCTTCCCGGACCTCAACTGGCCGAACCAGGGGCAATGGGGAGGAGGCGACGGCGACCCGGCGGGCGCGCGCTTCCCGGACACGCGCCGCGAGTGGGGGATCTCCGCCTACTGCGCGTGGGACCCGGTGCTGGGCGTTGGCAAGGGGTACCCTCACGCTCCGCCGGGTTCCTACGAGGCCTCCAGCGTCCACTTCCGCCGTGCTCTGGCAGCCCTGCGGGAGGGGAAGTACGAAGACGGAGTTCGCGTGTGCGGAGTGCTGCTGCACTACGTCCAGGACAGCGGTTCGTTTCCCCATCTTCAGCCCTTCCATCGCTCCGCTCGGCTGCGGGGCCCCGAGGACGCGTTTCTGGGGGACTACCAGCCGCAGCGACTGACCGACAACCCGGAGCAGGCGCCTGAGAAGGTTGCGCAACGGGTGCGCGAGCTGGTGGAGTTCACGGAACAGAAGCTGGTCGCGGCTTTGGAGGGCACCGGGCTGACGCTCGACAAGGCTAAGGCCCTCTGCGCAAAGGAGCTGACGCCTGCGGAGCTGATGCGTTTCGTTGCCGATTTGCGGGAGGAGCACCCTGACCGCTGGCAAGCCCTCGTACAGGATGCCGGACGCGAGTCAGGGCGAGCGTGCGCCGACGTGCTTTGTACGCTACTCAGCCTCGCGCCGCTCCAGGCGCCGCGGGCGCCGGAACACGCGTCGGGCGCGAACCTCGCGTTCAACCCCTCCTTCGAACAGGATGATGGCGACGGCGTGCCCGACGGGTGGGTCGTTGGGTGGCTTGACCTGAAGGACCGCGTCGGCCGCGCGGAGTGGTACGCCAGCGGCACTCACTGGGGCAGCAACGCCCGCACCGGACGGCACTGTGTCCTGCTGCTCTGGGCGCCGGGCGAGAACGGTTTGGAGTGGCGACAGACGTGGCCACAGGCGATCAAGGTGCGCCCGGGAGACAGGTACGACTGCTCGGCGTGGATTCGCACGCGCAGTGCGGGCGGCGTGGCCTACCTGGCCGTCCAGGTGGCGGATACCGACTACTCCGAGATCGCCGTGGTGAAGAGCCAGCCCGTATCGGACGCGCCCGCCTGGCAGGAGTCCCACGTTGAGGTCCGGGTCCCCGAGGGCGGCAAGTGGCTGCGGGTCACGTTGTACTCTAACATGAGCGAGGGGGCCGCGTGGTTTGATGACGTGAAGGTCATGAAGCAGGGGTAGGCATCGACGCGCCGCCGCATTCTCCGTGGGGGCAAAGAGCAGATTGCGTTCAAAAAGCAGTGTCGGGATTGGCATCCCGACCTACGAGACACGTAGACGGTGGAGGAGAGGTACTCCTCCTCGACGGGGTGACTTGTCAACACAATCAACGCCGCAACCGCCCGGCGCTGGGGCCGGGCGGTCGCGTTACGCATGGGGTCGCCGTCCGTCGGTGTTCCTACCCCTCGCCCTCTTCCTCGACGCCGAACACGTCATCGTACTGGTCGGGCTTGTTGGTCTCCTGACCCACGGAGTCATCCTCGATCAGGTACACGACGGCCGTTGCCTCGCCCGGCAGGTCCCAGGCCTTCAGTTCCTCGTCATCCGGGTTCTTCAGGGAGATGGGAACCGTCAGGTTGTTATGCTCGGCCCAGGCGGAGATTTGGTCTTCCGTGTACTCACCCACCACGACCATGTAGCCCAGGCGGGCCCCCTCCTCTTCCGCTTCCTCGTGCAGGTTGTTGAACAGCCGGATGAGGGTCTGCAGGTCCTCCGGCACGTCATCCTTGATCGCCGCGCCATTGACGAAGGCCAGGATGACGCCGCCCTCGGCGTCGGCCAGAGGCTGCACGTCCTCGTCGGAGTCGTCATTCACGGGGTTGATGGTCAGCGGCGGAGCGGGGTCGCCCTTCTCCAGCGCCAGCGCCGGTCGCACGAACAGCAAAGCGAGTCCCAACAGGGCCAGCAGGCCCACGAAGCTCAGTCGGTTCATGTCAGTCTTACCTCCCTGGTTAATCGGTACCTCAAAGCTGAAACACCCAGAGGTGTAGATGGCCTCCCTGAGGCGCAGCAAG
>Ga0194112_10007771_pt1 | contig 13910 bp, 13 predicted proteins | sample TA2MahC400mmetaG_FD_146191 | JGI IMG/M metagenome (GOLD analysis project Ga0194112, IMG submission 146191) | Freshwater microbial communities from Lake Tanganyika, Tanzania - TA2015016 Mahale Deep Cast 400m | ecosystem: Environmental > Aquatic > Freshwater > Lake | place: Tanzania: Lake...
ATTCTCTTTGTTCCGCCCCCCTACGTGCTCGAGGACAAGGAGCGCCTGGCAGGCGAACGGCGGCGCTTTCTCCACAGGCTGCAGCCTGTGGCGGGCAAGCCCACGGGACTTGGCCTGCTGGTGGCCGAACTCAAGGGACAGGAGCCCGCACAATACGGCCGCAAGCTCCGCTTCAAGCATCTGCCGGACTTTTCCGTTTTCGTCGACAGCGACACAGCCAAGCGGTTCGACAGGGCTGCCGCTCGGAAGGTGCGGCTCGTCGAGGCCACGCCAAACAGTCACCTGATGGCCATCGCGACCTTTGCCGTGAAAGGCCGTTATGCCGAGATCCGGGAAATTGCCCTGATGGCGGTCGATGGCCGGTGGATCCCCTTTGCGGGCGAGCGGGATCATGCGTTGCTTGAAGCCCTCGCCGAGCGGGATTTCGTCCGCTGCCTGCCCTACAACCTGCCGGCGGATGCGCCCATTGCCACCGCCGTGCTGCTCGATGGCGACGGCCCGATCGCGCTCTATGCGCCGGCACCGGACATGGCGGCGAACCATGAGGAGGAACTGCGCCGGATTGCTGCAGAAGGTATCTATCCGGCCTGGCACTGGCCGGCGGGGGTTTTCGACATGCCGGAGCTCCCGCGGCGCGTGGACCATGGCACACGGATCTGATCCACGCCCTTGGGCAAACATTGATCACGCTCCGCCTGCTTGGTGGCCGGGTAGTTCTGTCGCGTGTCGAACGGCCTGCAGGCCAAGCAGCCTGCGTTACTCATCAGCGAGACGAATCCCTGCTGGCGGATTGATTCCGATTTGTCATTGGACCTGCCGGGAGCCCAGGCGCAGACTCTTGGCCATGATGCTAGAAACAGGCCGCAGCGCTTCCTCGGACGGTAATCCGGGCGACGACCGGGACCGGCTCCAGGCGTGGCCTTGCGCCGAGACCTTCCGTTGTTGCGGCAAAGCCCTCGGCAGCAGGCCTTATACCCTTGCTGCATGCCATCCCCATGACACAGGGAGGACACCTCCATGCCCAACTTCACCGCGCATCAACATCCGGCCCTGGCGGTCGGCTGTCCCACCTGCGGCAAGGCGCCCGATGAATGGTGCTGCGGCGCCAACGGCCAGCTGTCGCCCGATCTGCACAGGGCGCGCCAGGCGGAGGCCGACCGTGAGTTCGTCGAGCAGTATGGCGATCTTGCCGCCATCGTTCCTGCCGCGAGCGGTTGGCTGATCGACCCCCATGGACGCGAGCGGGACTGAGGGTGGCAAAGGACCTGACGGCCTTGTGATGAGGATGCGCTGCCCGCCTGGCTCGCGGCGAACCTCGTACGCTCCTCGTGCAGGGGATCGGTTCGTTGAGAAGCCGAAGGCCCAGGATACCGTCAGCGCGCCTGGCCCGCAGCCAGCCACTCGTCGAGCTTTGACCAGCGGCGGCGTCCCGAAGCATTCTTGACCGCGATTGCCACGGCGCGCTTTTGACCGACCAGCACCACCAGCTTCCGGCCACGGGTCACGCCGGTATAGAGAAGGTTGCGCTGCAGCATGGTGTAATGCTGGGTCATCACCGGGATGACCACGGCGGGGTACTCTGATCCCTGGCTCTTGTGGATGGTGGCGGCATAGGCCGGCACCAGGGTGTCGAGTTCGCCAAAGGCGAACACAACCGTGCGGCCGTCGAAGTCGACCGCGACCTCGCCTTCATCCGCATCGACATCGGCGATGGTGCCGATATCGCCGTTATAGACGTCCTTGTCATAGTCGTTCTCGACCTGCATGACCTTGTCGCCCGGCGCAAAGGTCCAGCCGAAGCGCTCGATCTTCTTGTCGCCGGCAGGGTTCAGCGCCTTCTGCAGCTCGATGTTGAGCGAGCGGGCGCCGACACCGCCCCGGTTCATCGGGCAGAGGACCTGGATGTCCTTGATCGGATCGAAGCCGAACCGCCGTGGGATGCGCCGGCTGACCAGTTCCACAATGCGGGCCACGGCTTCTTCGGGATCGCCAGCCGGCACGAAGTAGAAGTCCGAAGCCGTGTCAGGGCGCGCGAGCTCCGGCATTCGGCCGGCATTGATGGCATGCGCGGTGGTGATGATCCTGCTTTGTGCGGCCTGACGGAAGACCTCGGTCAGGCGCACGACCGGCACGGCTCCCGAGCCGATGATGTCGGCCAGCACCTGGCCCGGTCCGACGGAGGGCAGCTGGTCGATGTCGCCCACCATCAGGAGTGCTGCGGTTGTGGGCACGGCCTTCATGAGCGACTGCATGAGCGGCACGTCGACCATGGAGCTTTCATCGACGACCAGCAGATCGCAGTCGAGTGGGCTGTCCTCGTTGCGCTTGAAGGCGAAGGCCTTGGGATCGAACTCCAGCAGGCGGTGGATGGTCCGGGCCTCCACGCCGGTGGTCTCGGTCATCCGCTTGGCGGCGCGGCCGGTGGGCGCTGCGAGCAGGAGCTTCACACCCTTGGCCGCGAGGATGCGCAGGATGGCGTTGACGATGGTGGTCTTGCCCACACCGGGTCCGCCGGTGATCACCGTGACCTTGGAGCGGAGCGCCAGGCGGATCGCCTCGGCCTGGCTCGGGGCCAGGTTGAGGCCGGTCTTCTCCTCGATCCAGGGCAGGGCACGATCGGCATCGATGGCGGGCCAGGGCAGGGGGCCGGTGCCCAAGCGCCCGAGGTGGCCGGCAATGGCGCGCTCGGCCCCATAAAGCCCAGTCAGGAAGATGCAGTCTGCCTCGCCCACCCGGTCCGCGGTCACAGACCCTTCCGCAAGCTCATCGCCGGTGGCGCTATCGATGAGGGCAGGGGGCACGTCCAGCAGCGTCTCGGCAAGGCCGGTCAGCTCGGCCCGTGGCAGCCCGCAATGGCCGTCACCCATGGCCTCGCTCAGGGCAAAGGACACGCCTGCCCGGATGCGGATGGCGGCCGTCCTCTCGATCCCGAGCTTTTCGGCGATGATGTCTGCGGTGCGAAAGCCGATGCCGCGGATGTCGCGGGCCAGGCGATAGGGGTTCTCGCTCATCACCTGCACGGCGTCCGTGCCGTAGGTCTTGAAGATCCGTACCGCGCGTGCCGTTCCAACCCCGTGCCCATGGAGAAAGACCATGATCTCGCGGATGACCTTCTGGTCCGCCCAGCCGGCGGTGATCCTCGCGGCCCGGACCGGACCGATGCCGCCCACGTCGCGCAGGCGCTCGGGCTCGGCCTCGATGACATCGAAGACATCGGTGCCGAAGGCCTTCACCAGCCGCCGGGCATAAACCGGCCCAATCCCCCGGATCATGCCGGAGCCGAGGTATTTCTCGATGCCCTCGACGGACGAGGGCGCCGAGGCCTTGAGAAACTGCGCCTTGAACTGCAGGCCATGGGTGCGGTCGTTGAGCCAGACACCCGAGGCGGTGATCCATTCGCCCGCCGAGATCATCGCGGCATGGCCCACCACGGTGATCAGGTCGCGGTGCCCGCGCGCCTTGACCCGGAGCACGCAAAAGCCGCTCTCGGGACTGTGGAAGGTCACCCGCTCGACCGGCCCGGCCAGAACCTCCGTAGGATTGTGGGTATCCGGGGTCATCACCTGCGCCATCCACAATCCTCACCAAACAAGAGCGCGGCGCCGTGGCCTGACCCGACGTTGCACTGCGTCTGGTCTTCATCGCGGGCCTTGCCGGAGCAGCGCATTCGACATCTTTCCGCATCTTCGACCATGTTGTGCCAGCAGATATATGCCAGCCAGGTCCTGAACCAAGTTCCGAACTGTTGCGGGCGAACGGATCAGACATCCGCGATCCGCACCCCACCCTTCACATCCTCCCGTCGTCAAAGGGGAGGGCACAACCAGGGTCAGCCTTCCGGAAATCCTTTCCCGATGAAGACCTCAGGTGTTTCCCTTAAGGCAGCTGCCCACCTGACAGTTTCGTCAGCCGTGTTCCTCTTGAAACACGTCAAGTCCTCCCTTCAAAGCTGATCGCCGCGGGCGTGTTGTGATCATCGGCATCCAGCAAAGAGAATGGGCAAGCAGCGCCTGCTCTTGAAGCACAAAATGACTCTCAACGGATGTATCCGACAAGCCTCACGCCTTCTGCCGCGAGAGAGAGGCCCGCAGCTTCAGTTTTTCCCTTGCAGATGCTGCATGGCAGCATCCCCAAAGGATCGGTTGTGCGATTGCGGCGTTAGCGCCATCTTTCGACCATCGAAAGCGCGCAAGGCCAATCCGGGCAGGGCGCAGATGCAAGAACAAAGACGCTGAAAAGGAAACCCGCCATGGCTACGATTGCCCACACCCATAACGCCGCTGCCACCTCTGGCATCGCTGGCCGTCTGATGGCTGCGATCCAGCACATGCAGGAAAACCGCGCCCGCCGCGTGATCTATCGCCAGACCGTGCGTGAACTGAATGCCCTGACCAACCGCGACCTGGCGGACCTGGGCATCAGCCGCGCGATGATCAGCCGCCTGGCTCACGAAGCCGCTTGGGGTTCGAAGTAAGATATAGACCTTCCCGCCCTCTTCTCCCTGGGCCGGGGCTGGCGGCATTCTTCTGCCAGAGAGTGCCGCCCCTACATAGCCGCTCCATTTGCGGCACCCGATGCGACGGACCTCTCCTCCTCCCCATGGTCCGATCGTTGGCGGCAACGGCCTCTCCTCCTCCCTGGCCTTGCCGCACCCATACGCGGCCCTTCCTCCTCCCTGGGCCAGCGTTCCGCGGCAGCACCCACTCCTCCCTGGGTGCTGCCGCTTTTTCATGTCAGACATCGCGACTGAGGCGGGGATCCGAAATCCCGCCTTACTGATAATGACGAGAAGGTCTCCGATTTCTCGGTCAATGGTGAGGATCCCATGTGCGGGGCATAGGCGTCGTATCTCGCGACGCGGAGCGCTCCAGCCGACTTGGCCAAGACGCGAGACCTGCTGAAAGACATGGTCGTCTGGGTGTCCGAACAGAAACCGAAAACCAGAACTCTTTACCTTCAGAAGCTGTAGCCGACCCTTATGCCGACGCCCCATGCGTGGCTGCCGTCGATCTCGGCGCGGGCTGTGTCAGGCGTGCCGGTCTCGGGACTGGCATCCCCCAGCCTGGTATAACTGATCCCGGTCGTGATCCTGATCCTGTCCTGCGTGTAGATGGCCGCCACACTGATGCCCTTCCGGCCGTTGACCGGCGCCAGCGGCGAGACAAGGTCACTGCCGGACTTCTCGTAGGTGACGCTGGCCACGCCAGACCAGGTTTTGGTGAATGTACGGCCTACGCCGATGGTGAAGGTGGTGGTGTCGTCAAGATCGACAAGGCCGCTGCCGGTCACCTGAAGGAGCTTCTCAGGGTCCACGCGGAAGTTTGACCAATCCACCCAGCGGATGGAGCCGAAGACAAGGGTGTTGGGATCGATGCCGGTCTGGAACTCGAGGTTCCAGGATTTCGGCGTCTTGACCGTCAGCCTGGACCGCCCGTCCAGAAGCGCCAAGGCCGGCGCGGGGCCGGGTCCATCGGGATCCACAAGAGGACCGGTCTCAGAGATGTCGAAGTCATGCTCGATTACCGCATTATAGGTCAGGGACACACGGGCGGCGATGTCCGGTCTTTCCCACGACACCCCGGCGAGCCACCCATAAGCGATATCCCTGTCCACATCGACACGGTAGCCGCTGATGGGGCCAAACGCTGCGCCGGCCAAGGTCACGCGTCCATCCGTGCGCGCTCCGCGGAGACCCGCGTGAACCCCGAAGCCGCTTTCCGGAACAGCAAAGCGGATGATGCCGGTCAGGTCGGTGTTGTTGATGACCACGCCGGTTCCGCCAAGATTGAACGAGCCGCTGGCTGGATAAGCGATGTCGGCCCCGAATGGCTGGTCCAGGATGATTGCGGCTGACCAGAGATCATCGAACTGGTGCTTATAGGCAAAGCCGAAGGTGTCGTAGGAGGGCGCAATATCGCCGGTGCGCTCACCACCGGAATAGAGGCCAAGCGGCAGGTCTGTTCCTGTGATCCCAGGCGAGACATGGCCATAGCTCAATTCGAGATAGTTGCCTGGTTCGAACAGAGGACCGAGAAACTGGCTGCTCCGCTCGACACCGCCGGCATGGAGCGTGGTGCCGCACAGGAGCCAGGCGGCTGTACCGATACATGCGGTCTTCATGAAGGCCTCGCTTCAAGGATCGGTATCATCACGGCAGCGGTGGATAGGTGTCGTTAGGGAACATTAGCATAGGAAGAGCCGTCCCTGGATGTGAAATGCCGGACCGCGGATGTCATACTCATGGCATGGATCAGGCATGAAGATACCGCGTTCACACCGCACAGAGAGGCGATGACGTTGCGCCGTTCTCCTCCGTGCGGCGCCTCGTCGGCCGAGGAACCGACCGCCAACGCTGTTCTCATGGTCAGTGAGGCGCTTGCCTTCACCGGCCGCACGTCGTGGGCAGATGTGGTCCGGGCCTACAGGCAGTCAACGCCACCGGCGTGCGGCGGGTGGTGGGGAGAGCGCAGTATCGCGCCTGCGGAAGGGCAATTGCTCAGTCTCGCGAACGCACGGTCAGCCAGACGCCGCCGTGAGGGCGGAGGGTCAGGATCATGCGCGGTTGCGGCTCGCGTCCGGGGACAGGGTCAAAGCGGAACCGGGCCAGCAGGGTCGAGAGAATGATCACCGCCTCCTGCAGGGCAAAGCTGGCGCCGAAGCAGATGCGCGGGCCCGCGCCGAAGGGCAGAAAGGCATAGCGCTCGGGCGTGGTGACAAATCGGTTGGGGTCAAAGGCGTCCGGACGCTCCCAGAGCAGGTGGTGGCGGTGCAGGGCATAGATGGGCAGCATCACGGTGTCGCCGGGACGTATCTCGCGACCGCAGAGCGTATCAAACGTCCGCGCCGTCCGCGACAGAAAGGCTGCCGGCGGGTAGAGACGCAGGGCCTCGTTGAGAATGCGCATGGTCTGAGGCAGGGCCCCCAGGTCGGCGGCAGTGGCGGCGCGACCGCCCAAGGCAACCCGCGCCTCGTCCGCCGCCCGGTCCTGCACGAAAGGATCGAAGGCGCACAGGTAAAGTGCCCAAGCCAGCGCCAAGGCGGTTGTCTCGTGTCCGGCGAGGATGAAGGTCAACAGGTTGTCGCGCAGCTCGTTGCCCGTCATGGCGCGGCCCGTTTCCGGGTCTTGCGCATCCAGCAGCAGGTCCAGAAAGTCAGGCGGTTGCTGCCTGGCAGCCTGCGGGCGGCTGGTGATGACCTGATCCGCCATTGTCTTCATGCGCCGCAATCCCGGACCGGAGAACAGCCGCCCAGGACGCGGCAACCACGCCGGCAGGCCCATCACGTCCATCAACGACAGCTTGGCGGTTTTTGCGATATAAGCATCGAGCGCCTGATGCACTGCGCCGGGGTCAAACATCCCGCCGCCCGAGAAGGTGACGTGCGAGATCACCTCGAATGTCGCGGCGACCGTTTCCTCGACCAGGTTCACTGGTCCCTGGGCGGCTTCAAGGCGGCGGCAGGAGGCCTCGGCGGCGGCGGTCATCAGCGGCCCGAGCGCCTCGACATGACGCTGCGCAAAGGCAGGCGCGGCGGCACGGCGCTGCCAGCGCCAATGCGCACCCTCGGCCATGAGCAGGCTATCGCCGATGGCCGGGGACAGGATCAGTCTGGTGTTGATGGACTTCGGGTAATCCTCGACCCGGTCCTTGAGGATGTGACGCAAGGCGGCCGGGTCCATGACCATGTGCCAGCGTAGTCCAGACGTGCCGGAGATGATCGGTTCCCGGATGGCGGCGGCCGGGATCACTTCCAGCACATTGCGCCGCACGGTCATGGCGGTGGCCCACAGGCCCAGGGGCTTTGGTGGCATCGCCACCTTGACGGGATCGGACTGCGGACGGGCGATCATCGGGCGCTCCTTGGGGGGAGGCTGTCAGAGAAAGGTGGAGGTGGCGGGCCCAGGGATCAAGCGCAACGTGCGAATGGCGGCGGGGCAATGGACTGACGCTCAAGCCACAGAAGGCGAAACCAAGGTACCGCCATTCTGAAAATCCCGAGCTGGCCCGGGAGGGGTCGCGGCCGCAAGCCCGGCTGGATTACCGAGGCTCTGGAGGGCGGAAAGTCGCAGGACGAGTTCGCGATCTGATTGGATCGTTGTTCTCGGGGTTTGCACCCGATCACGCGTGCAAGCTCCAGTTCAACAAGTCCGTTCGGACAGGGTGTTCATCCAGGTCGGGTAACTAAACCTGGCTTGCGCTCAGCACATCACGACACATGGCTTCGATCGTTTCTTCGGACATCGCATCAGGATCAAAGGCACCGCTGATCTCGTGACGGGCAGCAAGGTCACCGTCCAGCTTCGAGGTCTCGGCTAATTGCATGCTGGACTGCCCGCATAAACGCGACTCTATGGGACCTGCCAGCAACACATGAATATGGCGGTGACGCACATCCTGCATGATCCGCATGAAGCACTGCGCCACGGCCGTTTTGCCGCCTTCAAGCCATTGCAGGAAGTCTTCCTCGCCGACAATCAACAAGCCAGACAATCCATCGCGGGCATTGTTGTGCCGAGATCTGGCCAGGATATGCTCCAGCGTGTTTTCAGTAATGCCACCGTGGTTGGACACATAGACAAGCCGAGTGAGCTGCATGGTTTTCCGCGCTCCGGACTGTTCACTTCATATCGTCTAATCCATCAAGGTCATTTTGTTCGATTTCACATGTGACGCAACCTGTCATTGTGCTGACATCCGTCAGGGGGCGAGCCTTTACTGCAAAGACGCCTGAGACAGACCCCAACGCAAATCTATGGATCAGACCAACTGCCCGCCTGCCGAGCAGCTATGAGTGTTCGCCGTTCGGCTAAAGGTTACAAACCGCGTTCAGAACACCCGCTGACATACAGGTCAGCCTGGTCGGTCGGAGATTGCCATCCCCTTTCGGGGCTTTTGGCTGACGAAACACAGGCCGACAGTGCTCGGATGAGCGATCAACGAGGCGTTCGTCGTTTTAGGCGTCGGGCGAAAGGCGCCGCAGCGTCAGGTCCATGCTGTATGCCCCGTCTTTGGACGTTTGGGTGGTTTCCAGGGCAACGCGCTGGATCAATCCGCCAATCTCGATTTGTCCCTCATGGAGTTTCGAGAATTCGACCTCGGTCATGTCCGTTCGTGTTCGAAACAGGACGCGATCACCCATATCCTCCACCGGTCCTGCCAGGGGGACACCGCCCTCGAGCTTCAGATAACCACTGCTCATATTCTTCTCCATTATTGGCCTCTCTTCGGGAGGCTGCAAGGAAACGAGCTGCCAGCGGGATTGGTTCGATGCCCTAGACCAAAATCACTCGGACAGGGTGTGGCGACAGGAGCCAGTCATCTAGGGGGTCCTGGCCTGCTCCCTTGGCGGTTCCCCCAAGGCAGCAGAAAGCCGCAACTCCTCCGCAGGGGAGCGCGCAACACTCAGCGCCCATGTCCGGCAGCATATGGTTGGCTCATCTTCCGAAGACGTCCATCCTCAGGCCGATCATGGCCTCTTGGTGCTGACCCACCAAAGACTGCGACAGAGTTTCTGCATGTACCTGAGACCCCGAAAGAGCACCCGTTCAGTGAGGCCGGCGAACCGAGGCTTTGCCTGCCGCATCCTTTTGTCAGACAACCCTGCGTTATTTCGCCAACAGGCAACACGCGGCACCAAACAAAAGGCCCTCGCGGCCACTCCAAGGTAAGCGCGACGCCGACCCCCTCCTGCCATTGCTAAGCTGAACCGGCCATTGTCTGTGTGTGTGTCGGTTTAGGGGCTTGGGATTTGGCAAGAGGCAAAGAAGTGGGCGTCCATTTGGACGGCTCCTGCAATGGTTCGGTTTCCCGGCTGGAGATGATCGAGGGACCGAGTGGTCGGCGGCAGCGAACAGAAGCGGAGCGAGCGCGGATCGCGGCAGAAAGCCTGATCCCGGGGATGCGGGTGGCCGACATCGCTCGCAAGCACGGCACGACACGTTGGCAGATTTACAATTGGCGCAACAAGCTGCGGATGGGACAGCTGATGGTGCCTGAAAGCCTTGCGGCCCTGCCGATGTTCGCGGAGCTGATGGTTGAGAGTGATATTGCGACTGTGCCGCCGCCCCGCGCTCCCTCGGAGGTGGAGATCGTGGTCGGCGATGTCGTGATCCGCGCCAGTGCTGGTGCAGATGAGGGCCAGCTGACGCGGGCGATCCGCGCGGCTCGAGCGGCAATGTCATGATGCTGGGTCAAGGCGGGCCAGTGAAGGTCTTCGTGGCAACCCGACCGGTCGACTTCCGCAAGGGCATCGACGGCTTGGCCCTGGCAGTCCAGGAGATGTTCGGGCTGGATCCGTTCTGTGGGGCGGTCTTTGTCTTCCGTTCCAAACGCGCTGACCGCATCAAGCTGCTGGCTTGGGATCAGACTGGGATGGTGCTGGTTCACAAGCGGCTGGAAGGCGGCAAGTTCGTCTGGCCCCAGGTGCGGGACGGGGTGATGCGGATGTCGTCCGCACAGATGGCCGCGTTGTTCGAAGGCTTGGACTGGCGCCTTGTCCGACCCGAGCGGGCGCGGCGCCCTTTGACAGCAGGCTGATCGGTCGATCACTTGGGAATGCCTGTTTTTACTGGCTGAAAGGGATAATCCATGATTCACTTTGAGCCATGGATGCTGATGCTCTTGCCTCGGAAAACACCCTCCTGAAGGCTCGCCTGGCCGAGCTTGAGGCGGCACTATCCGAAGTGCAGGAGGCCAATCGTCGGCTGGAGGACATTTTGCGCACGGCGCAACGCGCGCAGTCTGGCAAAAGCTCCGAGAAGCTGTCACCCGACCAGTTCAACCTGCCCTTGGAGGATGCCGAGCTTGCTCAGGGCGTGCTCGAGGCGGCACAGGAAAAGGCCGACGCAGCGCTACAAGGCTTGGGGGCAAAGACACCCCGCAAACCTGCGCGCAACCGCGGGCATCTGCCGCTGCATCTGCCCCGGATCGAGCGCGTGATCGAACCCGCCAGCACCCTGTGTCCCTGCGGTTGCGAGATGGCGCGGATCGGGGAGGATGTGTCCAAACGCCTCGATGTGATCCCCGCCCAGTTCCGGGTTCTGGTGACGCGCCGACCCAAATATGCCTGCCGCCGCTGCTCTCAGACTGTGGCGCAAGCTCATGCTCCCGAGCATGTGGTGCCTGGCGGAATGCCCACGGAGCGGTTTATCGCCTGGATTATTGTCTCAAAGTTTGGCGACCACCTCCCGTTCTATCGCCAGGCCGAGATCTTCAAGCGGCAGGGGATTGATCTGGATCGCGGCACGCTTGGCAACTGGGTCGGCCGTGCCTGCTTCCATCTGACGCCGGTCATCGACCACATGCGCGCTCATCTGCGCGGTGCGGACCGGATCTTCGTCGACGAGACCCGCGCCCCGGTGCTGGATCCCGGCCGAAAGGCCACAAAGAGCGGATACTTCTGGGCCGTCGTGTCCGATGATCGCGGACATGGCGGTGCCGGACCGCCGATCGTGCTGTTCCACTATGCCCCCGGCCGGGGCAAAGAGCATCCGCTGAAGTTCCTTGCCGGATACCGGGGCCGGTTCCTGCAATGCGACGCCTATCAGTCCTACAATGCGATGACCGGGATTGAGCGCAACAACGGCCCCTGGCAACTGGTCTATTGCTGGACCCATGTTCGCCGTCGCTTCGTGAAGCGTTTCGAGAACGAGGGCTCACCCATTGCCGAAGAGATGCTGCGCCAGATTGCGCTGCTTTATCAGGTCGAGAAGACGGTCCGAGGAAAGGATCCGGCGCTGCGCCTTGCTGCTCGGCGCGACCATTCGGCACCAGTCATCGCCGCACTCAAGCCGTGGCTGGAGGCCAAGCTTTCCCGCATTCCGCAGAAATCCCAACTGGCCGAGGACATCCGCTACACCCTTGCCCATTGGCCCGGCCTGATCCGCTTCCTCGAGGACGGCACGCTTGAGCTGGACACCAACCCGGTCGAGAACCAGATCCGCCCAATAGCTCTTACCAGAAAAAATGCACTTTTTGCCGGCAATGAAACCGGCGCAGAGAACTGGGCAATGCTGGCTTCGCTGGTCGCTACCTGCAAAATGTCCAGCGTGAACCCTGTCGACTATATCGCCAACACTCTTCAGGCCATTCTCGACGGACATCCGAAATCCCGCATCGAGGACCTCATGCCCTGGCGCTTCAGCCAGACGTCAAGCCTCGCAGCATAGGGTAGAGCCGTAGCGCTTACACTCCAAGCAGCGAAGGCCTTCCCTGAAGGATGTGCGTTCTGGCTTTATCCAGCCTCATGATGCGGAAGCAATCTCCATCGCCAGCTAGGCGACAGACCTCATTCAGCCGTACGGGAGACTTCGTCCGCTACTGTGGGCTCTTGAGCCAGATCCGCATCTTGAGGCGCTGCCATGTTGGACTCCGTGCTCCCTTCCGCAACGGCGGCCTTGGGTTCAGCATCACCGGCCGGCATTGAACTGACTGACCCGTCTTCAGACGCTGGCTTTGCTTTGCGCCCCCGTGCTGCCTTCGGCGCCCCAGCGCCGTCTTCCCCTACGGCTTTCGGTTTGCGGCCTCTGGCTTTCACCGGCCTATCCACTGATGCTTCGGCTGCCACGTTGGAGGAGCGTCCGCGCCGCGCTTTAGGCGCCTCTGCGCCTTCTTCCGTCACAGCCTTTGGCTTGCGACCTCGGGTCTTTACTGGCGCCTCTACTGAGGTTTCAGCTGCCGCAGCGGTTGCTTCGCCGCCGCGCGCGCCCGAGGTGTCCGCAGCCGTTTTCGCCCCAGTCCTCCGCTTCGGCTGGCGGCGCGCGGTTGTCTCGGCCGGGGAGGATGCGCGTGCAGCGTCCTCCGCGTCGATCTCGCGTTCTGCCTGAGACCAGTGTTGCGCATCTCGGCCATGGGGTTGGCCTTCCTGTTCCCAGAGGGAATGGGCCCGTTCCTGGATCCGTCGTGTGCGTTCGGCAGTCATGATGTGTCCTCGTGTTTCCGATGAGACTCTGATCTCCTCGGCCGTAGACAGGAGAGTGGCGAGAATTCAGGTCTTTATGCCGACACCGTGACACGGCGATGCATCCTTGCCAATGGGGTCTCGTCGGCAGATCGAGCGAGGCTATAGGAGAGGCGCTGTCGTCGTCTGGGCGCTCCGATCCGACGTTACAGGCTTCCAGCGCGGCTCATCTTTTTCGGCCAGGGAAGGACGTTGCTCTTCTCCCGTGTCGCCTCCTCGTGAGCAGCCAGTTCCTGTGGCATCATCGTCGCGAGGTGCTTCTCGCGGGTTTTCTGACGGTCCCTGAGGCGGCGGTCGAGTTCTGCCTCGACAAGCAGGTGCAGGGCGAAGCGGTGCAGCCGGTGCGCGTCGGTGAAGCCTGGATCGTTTGCCTCGGCCATGGCGCCGCGGCTCCCCGCCATCAGTTCGACGTCCTGTTTCGAGGCCAGTCTTGTTCCCAGTGCTTCTGCAGCAACTCTCATGGCTTCGTTCATCAGCGTCGTGGGCAGGGTTGCTCCGGTCATGATCTCTCCGTGTCTTCTCCCTGTCGTCCAGGCCGACATCTGCATCTTGGCAAGATGCTGTCCGAGACGGCGGGTATGTCGGCCCTGTCTCCTTGCAACGCTTGAAGAGATCTATAGTTGGAGAGCCTATCCGCAAGTGACCTGCCCCTGAACGTTCATCCGGACGCGACGTCAGTCCGACGGCCGTTGCGCGATCACACACTTGGGCAGCTTGAAGTGACCAGTTGGTGATCGTCCGTAGGAAGAGAGTGGAACGATTAGCGCGCAAACACTTGGTGCGCCGTCCTATAGTTCCATAACCCCGATTATCAGTCACAGAGGTTGTAGCCGGGCACATTCCATTCTGGAATGCATCACTCGATAGTTTCCTGAAGCTATTCAGGAGGATGTGATGAGGCGCCCTTTCACCAACCTGACGCTGGACGAACGCCGCGTGATTGCGCGTTTGTT
>Ga0194112_10007773_pt1 | contig 13909 bp, 10 predicted proteins | sample TA2MahC400mmetaG_FD_146191 | JGI IMG/M metagenome (GOLD analysis project Ga0194112, IMG submission 146191) | Freshwater microbial communities from Lake Tanganyika, Tanzania - TA2015016 Mahale Deep Cast 400m | ecosystem: Environmental > Aquatic > Freshwater > Lake | place: Tanzania: Lake...
GGAGGCCACCTCGACCCCCTCCTCGGCGGCCAGGCGTGCCAGGGACGCGAGGGCGTCTGGGGGCGTGTCGAGCGTCAACTCGCCCCCGTCGCGGGGCACCACCTCGATAGCCTCGTAGCCTGTCGCCTTCGCCTGCCGCACCAGCTCGGCGAAGCTCCACTCACGCGGCGTCACCAGCGCGCTAAGTCCCACCTTCACGGCTCGCTCCTTCAACTGTGGCCCCTGCGTCATTCTCACATTCTACAGAATGTGAGAATGACGGCGCCGTCACGTTTCCCCCCAAGTCTCGCCCCCTCCCCGCCCCGTGCGCCAGAGTATCGCGCCAGAGGCCAGTGGTGTCAAGGGCCTCTTCCCCTGCTCGTTCTCGTCGTCGTCGTCGTCGTCGTCGTCCTCCCCCTCGTCGTCGTCGTCGTCGTCCTCCCCCTCGTCGTCGCTCGTCCTCCACGCCCAAAGTCCAATATCCAGCATCCAGTCTCCAATGACCAAGTGAAAGCGGGGTGCGCCTGGTGTAGATTTCCGAACAAACAAGACAAAATCGCGGGCGTCGGGCGGCGAAGCCGCCGCCCTTGTCCGCCCGCGATTTGTTTTGTTTGCACGGACAATCCGCTGTCGCGTATCAGTTTGCCCCTTTTGACTTGCGGCTTGGCACACTGTTTGCCTTCTACCCATTGTGTTGCCGTTTGGCAACATACAACCGGCTGAGTTTGCCCTAAGTGTCCAGTGTGTGCCGCTCGCTTGTGGCCCCCACCCCACAACAATACAGACGGCAGCGGGTCATACCTGGGCCAGTGACGCCGCTCGCGCGCCCCCCTTGCCCCGCGCGCCCGAAGCGGGCGTCGCGTGTCCGCGTCGCGGCATAGGGGCTTGTGGCTGCATTGGCCCCCCGGCATTGGGGGCCGCAGCGGCCCCCAAACCCCTTGCGACTCGAGAGCCGTTGGCTTCGGTCTGCGCCATAAGGGGCCGCATCCGCGGAGAGGCGCTTGCCCTGGCCTTAGCCCCGTTGGGGCGGCACGGGCCGACCGAAGCCCCAGACTGCGAAACCACAGGGGGGCATGGGGGCCGCTTCGGCCCCCACGTGGCTACAGAGCGAACAGGGACCAGCCCCATCCGCACCGCCGTCGCTGGATGGCGACGCCCGCTTCGGGCGGCGCCCCCAGCAGGGGAGGGGGGGCGGCGGCGCGGGTCAACCAGCTAACCCGCATTTCTCACGAAATGCGGGAAATCCCAAGAGCCAAACGCCAAGCACCAAACAATCTCCAAGCCCGGAATGCTCAATGACGAAAGCAAGCCCCCAGGGTCGCGGGCAACACCACGTAGTCTCCGCTTGGACCATTGAGGATTGGAGTTTGGGGCTTGTTTGGCGCTTGGTGCTTGTGGTTTGGTGGTTCCCGCATTTCTCACCAGCCGCTGGTGAGAAATGCGAGCTAAGCGAGGGGGGTCTTAGCCCCCCGAGAGGGGGGCTTGCGCTTTCGCGGCCAAAGGCGCCACAGGATGGCCACGGAGAGGTAGAGGGTGGCCCAGGCGATGGAGATGAGCAAGGTCCATGACACGCGGGGTTCCTTAGTCGAAGGGAATGGCTCGCATCGAGATGCGATTTGTAAAAGATTGACAGCGTCCCAAGTCCTTGAGATCGTGGGTGTGCCTGCGGCCGGTGCGTCGGGGGCTTTGCCCCCGAACCCCCAGGATTTTCCGCTTTCGGGCCGCCGGCACCCCAACAGGAAAATGGCCGCGCTGGCCTCCAGGAGACGTGCCGGTGGCCGAATGCGATAAATCCCAGGGGGTCTCGGGGACTGGTCCCCCAGAGGCGAGTTCGCCTTTGCGTTCCCGCGGCGCGGAGAGCGTCGCCCGGGGAGGCTCAAGAACTTGGGACGTTCCCAAAAGATTGTAACGAGTTCTGGGGCCTTTGTCCGCTCGGCAGTTGGCTTCAACCCTCTTGACTTCTTGTTGTGTTCTGTTTGTCCGTAAAGACAAAACGAGTAACGTACACCTGGCCTTCGCGGGCCTGACGCCCACGCGAGCCCGGTCCGACGCGGAGCGTGACAGCCGCACATGCGCCAGACGTGGCTGGCCCGCCTCCGCGCGCCCTCCCCGCTGCCCCGCCGTCGTTCGCCGAACGTCTGGGGCCTCAGAGAGGTGGTTGGCTCTCGACATCGGCTTCTGGCTTGAGAGAGGGCGGCGGGCAGGGGGGCGGGCGGGCGGAGGCGGGCCAAGGGGCTCCAAGAGGGGCGTCAGCGGGCTCATAGTGGGTCAATGTGCGTGCGCAGTTGACCCAGTATGGGAAAAAACGCCCCGGAAGCGTCCGGATCGCCAAAATACCCATAGTGTGTCACGTTTGGGCTTGACCCAGTATGGCGGGACCGCCCCGGAAGCGTCCGGATCGCCAAAACGCCGATAGGAGTGTTCGGTGTGGTGTCCGGTGTTCCGCCGCCCCACGTTGGTTGCGGCCACAGGCCGCATCGAGTGGGGGAGGCGCACCGCCGGGATTGGGGCTGTGCTTCGCGGCGGTTGATGCTTGTCATTCGTGGCGTGGGCGGGTATACTGTTGATGTCATAGGAATGGAGGCCGTGATGGACGCTGGGACGGCGCTGCGCGGGATTCTCGGCGAGCTGCAAGGGGTTCTGGAACGCATGGACCCCATGCCGGTGAGCCGCCTGGTGGACGCGCTCCTGGGGGCGCGGCGGGTCTACGTGGCGGGGGAGGGGCGGTCGGGCCTCATCGCCCGCACGTTCGCCATGCGGCTCGTTCACCTGGGGATGACGGCTTACGCCTGCGGGGAGACGATCACGCCTGCCATCGAGGCGGGCGACCTGTGCGTGGCGTGCTCGGGGTCTGGCGAGACGCCGATCACGTGCCACCGGGCCGAGCAGTCGCGGCGTGCGGGGGCCGTCGTGGCGGCGGTCGTGGCGGCGCCGGGCACCCCGCTCGGCGCGCAGGCGGCCATCGAGGTGGTCCTCCCCGCGCCCACGAAGGCATCGCGCGGCGGCACGTCGCGCCAGTTCGGCGCATCGCTCTTCGAGCAGGCCCTCCTGCTGTTCCTGGACGCCCTCGTGCTGTTGCTCCAGGACCGGCGGGGGGCCTCCGCCGAGGCGATGTCGGCCAAGCACGCGAACCTCGAGTGAGGTTTCGAGGATGACCCCCAGCTTTGTGGATCGCTGCTCTTCAATCGTCCTCGTCCTTCGTCCCTCGTCCTCGGCCCTTCTCCCCCGCACGCCGAGAGGATCGAGGACGAAGGACGAGGACGAGGACGAGGGACGAGGACGATAGGGACGCGTACGGAGTATGTGCATGAGACGACGAGAGTGGGTGGCCGTGTTCGCCCTTGCCGCGGCGATGTCCGGGTGCGCCGCTCGAGTGAGAGGCGGCGAGCCCCGCCTCGTGCGGGTGTCGGACGGTGGCACCCCGATGGGCACGTACATGATGGCGACGGTGTACGCGCCCGACGAGGAGAGCGGGCGGCGGGCCATCGCCGCCGCCTTCGCTCGCGTGGAGGAGATCGAGGCCGCCACAAGCCACTATCGGGAGACGAGCGACATCTCGAAGCTCATCGCCGCTGCCGGCGGGCCGCCCATGCCGGTCAGCAGGGACCTCTGGGCCGTCCTCCGCCGCTCCGCCGAGGTGTCGGCGGAGACCGATGGGGCCTTCGACCCTACCATCGGCCCCCTCATGGCCCTCTGGAAGAAGACCTGGCGGAAGGGCAAGGCGCCCTCCGAGGCGGAGACCGCCGCGGCCAAGGCACTCGTGGACTGGCGAGCCGTCCGCCTGGCCCCCGACGCGCCCCAGGCTCAGTTGCTCAAGAAGGGGATGTCGCTCGACCTGGGCGGCATCGGCAAGGGCTACGCGGTGGACCAGGCCCTCGCTGTCCTGCGCGAGCGCCGCATCCCCGCCGCACTGGTGGACATGGGGGGGAACGTTGCCGCCTACGGCGCCCCGCCCGAACGCCCGGCCTGGCTCGTCGGCATCCGCGACCCCAGCCGCCCAGGCAAAATCCTCCCCAAGCCGCTCAAGCTCCTCAACCAGGGCGTGGCCACCTCGGGCGACTACGAGCAGTTCGGCACCGTGGCCGGCCGCCGCTACTCCCACATCCTCGACCCTCGCACCGGCAAGCCCCTCGAGGGGATGACGAGCGTGACCGTGGTGGCTAAGGATGGCACAACCGCCGACGGCTACTCGACGGCGCTCAGCGTGCTCGGCCCCGAGAAGGCCCTCGCCTTCGCCGAGAAGCGCCCAGGCGTCGAGGTCATGATCGTCTACGAGCGCGACGGCGCGACCCACACCGCGCGCTCCAAGGGCTTCGAGCGCCTGGAGGTCACCCCCACGGCCAGCCAGTAGCACCCCGGAGGAGCCGCGTGCCCGAACTGAGGCCGTTTCGCGGGATTCGCTACAGCCCAAAGGCCGGGAGCCTCGCCGACCTCGTCGCCCCGCCATACGACGTGGTGGACCAGGGACAGTTCGAGGCGCTCTCCCGCCGCAGCCCCTGCAACATCGTCCGCCTGATCCTCGACAAGGGCTACTCGCCCGACGTGCTGCCGCCCAACGACTGGTATCAGGAGGCCGCGCGGCTCCTGGCCGCGTGGGAGGCCGATGGCATCCTGGTGCCCGACGCGGAGCCGGCCTTCTACCTCTACACGCAGGCGTTCTCCTACGGCGGCAGGCGGCTGCGGCGGAAGCTGCTCCTGGGCGCCCTCCGGCTCGAAGCCTACGGCCAGGGCAGAGTCTTCCCCCACGAGAACACCACCCCCGGCCCGAAGATCAGCCGCCTCCGGCTCATGCAAGCCACGGGAACCAACCTCAGCCCCATCCTGGCCTTCTTCCCCGACCCCGACGGCCAGATCAACCAGACCATGGAGAGCCTGCTCCTGGCCCCTCCCACGGCGGCATTCACGGACCAGGCGGGGATCGGGCACACCCTCCACCGGACACTGGACGCCTCGACGCAAGCCCTTGTGGCGGCAAGGCTTGCGCCTCTGCCGCTCTACATCGCCGATGGGCACCATCGCTACGAGACGGCATTAGTGTATCGTGACACTGAGCGCGCCAGGCGACCGCATGACGCCGCCAGGGAGCTCCCCCTCGACTTCATGCTCGCCGCCTGCATGTCGGGGGCCGACCCCGGCCTCGTCATCCGCCCGACCCATCGCGTCGTTACCTGGCAGGGCGACTTCTGGGCAAGCGACTTCCTCGACGAGGCCGAGGAGTGGTTCACCCCGCGCAAGCTCCCCGCCGCGAGCCCCGAAGACGCCCTGCGGCTTCTCGAGACAGAGCGGGAGAGGGCGACATTCGTCATCCACGGCGGGCAAGCGACGGGCTACACTGCACTCGAGCTGCGCGACGAGGAGGCCCTTCGCGACGCTCCCTACCCCCTCGGCTCCCCTCTGCGTCGCCTCGCCGCAGCCGTCTTCTCCCATGCCTTCCTCGCCAAGCTCCCCGGCCTCCGCGGAGCCACGGTCACCTACACCCCGGACGCCGGGCTGGCGGTCCGCCAGGCCGAGGCGGGAGAGCGAACGCTGGCCTGCCTGCTGCCCGGCGTGAGGCCCGAGCAGCTCATGGCGGTCGTGAACGCCGGCGAGCGCATGCCGCCGAAGTCCACCTACTTCTGGCCTAAGCCCATGACTGGCATGGTCTTGCGCTCCCTGGGGCTCTTCTGAAATAAAATCTTGACAAGCGACTTGACAAGTGCAGAAGTCGGGTTATAATTATTGCGGTGTACGGAATGACCTTTGGCCTTTTCGCCCCAGAAAGGAGGTGAGAAATTGAAGAAGAGGCAAGGGTTTACGCTGATTGAGCTCCTGGTCGTCATCGCCATCATCGCAATCTTGGCGGGCATGCTTCTGCCCGCTCTGGCCAGGGCTCGTGAGGAAGCGAGGCGCATTCGCTGCCGCAACAACCTCAACCAGCTCGCCAAGGGTATGGCCACGTACCTCAACGAGGCCGGCGACAACCGCTTCTACCCCTGGCCGTCCAACCGTCCCGGTTGCGGCACGAAGGCGGCTCCGCAGTTCGGCGGGGCCGAATGGATGGCGGCGCTCTATTGGACCAAGATCATCCCCGATCCCGGCGTGTACAACTGCCCTAGCTCGCCGGACAGCAACGAATCGGGGATCGAGCTTGGCACCGATGGAGTCCCGGGCGCTTCCCCAGGCGGGTTCGCTTCTCTGTCCAGGGATGCCGTGAGCTACTCCGGCATGGGTAGCAACTCCGTTGCTATCTACCTCGTCTCCAAGGCCGGCAAGCAGAACTACTCGATCAACTCGAGGCTTGCCATCCGCGACGACTTCCCACCGAACGAGCCGATGGCGAGCGACGACACCGACGACCCGATCAACCACGGTGAAAGGGACAACGGCGGCATGTCCGTCCTGTTCTTCGACAGCCACGTCGAGTACTGGACGCACACCCGCGTTGACCTCGAGACCGGCGTTGGGTCCCCCGGTGACCTCGTAGCTCTGAAGAACTAAGGCAGACCGAAGTGTCGCCGAAAGAGAGTAGCCCGCCCACCTGGGCGGGCTATTCTTTTGGCCCCCTAGGCGATCAGACGATCACGCTTCCCTCTCTGGAAGTGATCGCCTAAGGCGGCCTGTGGCCGCAACCAAAGAGGATGATTGGATGTATGGATGAATGGATGATTGTCTGACATTCATCCACCCATCCATTCATCCATTCATCCTCCACTCATGCGCGCAAGGCGCGAGCGAGGCGCAGCGGATGGACCGACGCGGGTTCCTGGCGGGTGGCGCCGCGGCGCTGGCGGCCGGGCTGGGCGGCTGCGGGGGGAAGGCGCTGCGCGCCGAGACGCGGCCCAGAGGCCCGAACTTCGTCCTGTGCATGACGGATGACCAGGGCTGGGGAGACGTTAGCTACAACGGTCTGAGGCAGATACAGACTGGGAACCTGGACGCGATGGCGGCCTCTGGGGTGCGGTTCGAGCGCTTCTACGCCGCACACCCGAGTTGCTCGCCCACTCGTGCCAGCGTGCTGACTGGGCGCCACCCGAACCGCATGGGGGTCTTCTGGCCAGGCATGCGGCTGCGGCGCGAGGAGCTGACCATCGCCCAGGCCCTGAGGGCGGCCGGCTATGTGACCGGGCACTTCGGGAAGTGGCACCTCAACGGCGTGGCGGGGCCGGGCAAGCCAATCGCGGCCACAGACCCGCTCGGGCCTGGCCCCTTCGGGTTCGACGAGTGGTTCTCGGTGTCGAACTACTTCGAGGTCGACTGGACCTTCAGCCGCAATGGGGAGAACGTGAAGGTGAGCGGCGACGGCTCGGACGCCATCGTCGCGGAGGCGTTGAAGTTCATCGGCCGGGCGGTGGGACAGGGGCGGCCGTTCCTGGCGGTCGTGTGGTTCGGCGGGCCGCACGCTCCGCACAGGCCGCTGCCCGAGGACCTCAAGGCGGCCGGCGGCTCGCCTTACTATGGCGAGCTCGTCGGGATTGACAGGAGCATGGGCACGCTGCGCGGCGGCCTGCGAAAGCTCGGCGTGGCCGACGACACGATGGTCTGGTTCTGTAGCGACAATGGCGCGTGGCACGACCCCGCGAAGCCCGACGCCCACGGCTCGAACGGCCCGCTCCGCGGCCGCAAGGGCGACCTCTGGGAGGGCGGCATCCGCGTCCCCGGCCTCATCGAGTGGCCCGCGAGGGTCAGGCAGCCCTTCGTGACGGGTGTGCCCGCCTCCACGAGCGACATCTATCCAACTATCGTGGACATCCTGAGGCTGGAAGTGCCCAGCCAGGTTCAGCCGCTCGACGGCATCAGCCTGGTGCCGCTCCTTGACGGCCAGATGAAGGAGCGTGGGAAGCCGATGGGCTTCTGGCAGTTCAACGGTACGGCCAAGATCACCCCGAGTTCCGGCCCCTCGGCCTGGAGCGGCGAGCGCTACAAGCTCGTCCGTCCCAGCCCGAACAGGTGGGAGCTCTACGACCTGGCGGCCGACGTGGGCGAGAAGGACGACATCGCGGCCAGGCACCCGGAGCTCGTCGGCAAGATGAAGGCCGAGCTTGAGGCCTGGCAGCAGTCCGTGCTGCGGAGCTTCCGGGGTGAGGACTACGGAGCTCCGCGTGCGGAAGGCCCGGGTTCGTAGTGCGGGCTTCAGCCCGTATCTTGGACTGGCGATTCCGTCGCGAAGATACGGGCTAAAGCCCGCACTACGAACCCGAATGAAGGAGAAGACCAGTGAGGTTGGGGGGAATCGGTCGGGGCGTCGCGCTTGCCGCGGCGATCGCTCTGCCTGCGCTCGTGCACTTCGGGTGCGCGCACCCGAGGTCCGCATCCGTGGCCAGGAAGAACGGCCTGCTCAAGGTCTTCATACTGGCCGGCCAGTCGAACATGGAGGGGCACGGGGTCATCGCCGGACCGCAGAGGGGCACGCTGGAAACCCTGTCGAAGGACCCCGCCTCCGCGGCACGCTACAGGCACCTTCTGGACAAGGATGGGAAGTGGGCCGTGCGCGACGACGTTTGGGTGTCGTACTACGACGCGAAAGGCCCTCTTGCCGTGGGCGGGTTTGCGGCGCGCGGCTGCATCGGCCCAGAGCTTGGCTTCGGTTGGGCCGTCGGCGGCTACCTGGACGCCCAGGTGCTCCTGATCAAGTTCGGGCCGGGCGGCACGAGCCTCGCGGGTCCCTGGCGGCCGCCGAGCTCTGGCGGCTCCGTCGGCGAGCAGTACCAGTACATGATCTCCAGCGTGAAGAAGAAGCTCGCGGACCTCAAGACGGATTTCCCCAGCTACGACGGGAAGGGCTATGAGATCGCCGGCTTCGGCTGGCACCAGGGTTGGCAAGACGGCTTGAGCATGCGAGACGCCCTGGAATACGAGAAGAACCTCGCCAACTTCATCCGCGACATCCGCAAGGACCTCGGGGTGCCGAAGCTGCCGTTCGTGATCGGCGGCAGCGGCTTCGGGGGTTGGGGCCAGACGATAGACCGCCGGCTCATGATCATGAAGGCCCAGGCCGCCGTGGCTCAATACGACGAGTTCAGGGACAGCGTGCGGTACGTGGAGACGCGGGGCTTCTACCGTTCCGAGGACCTCTCGCCGCACAGGTTCCGATTCCACTGGTGCGGCAACGCGGAGACATACTACTTGATCGGCGGGGGCATGGGCAGGGCGATGGTGGAACTGCTCGGCGGCCCGAAGGCGCCCGCCAATCCGACGGGGCCTTCCGAGAGGAAATGAGGAGAAGACGTTGAGGGGTCTGTGTGTCTCGCTGCTGGTCTTGGCCGCCGGGGCTGCGAAGGGCGCTGCGCCCCTGAGGAGCGCACCGGCCACCTTCTTCGTCAGCCAGTCGTCGGGCAACGACGCCTGGAGCGGGCAATCGCCCAAGCCCGATGGCACCAGCGGCCCGTGGAAGACCCTTGCGCGGGCCTCGGCCGAGGGCTACGTTCCCGGCGACCGCATCCTCCTGAAGTGCGGCGACACCTGGGATGAGGAGCTTCATCCGAAGGGGAGCGGGACACCAACGAACCCCATCACCATCGGCTCGTACGGCGAGGGGAAGAAGCCGGTGATTGACCGCCAGGACGACAAGCGCGACCTCATGGGCATCCACCTGAGCGACCAGGAGGGCTTCAAGATCGCCGGCCTCGAGTTCAACCGCTGCATGACCGGCATCTACGCCGAATACTCGGAGGGCTGCCCGACCAAGCGGTTCATCTGGATCGAGGACTGCTATTTCCACGATTCGCTCCTCTACCAGCACTACGAGGACTATCCGAGGCGCAAGATCGGCCTCGGCGTCTGCTTCTTCTCCCACGAGCGCAAGAACCGCATCGTGCTCGCCGACATCACGCTCCGCAACTGCGTCTTCCGAAGGCTCGCCTCCGGGGTCTGGACGAACAGCCCCGACAACTTCAACAAGAACGCCTCCTTCGTCTACAACTTCGGGAACATGGCCATCGAAGGCTGCCTCTTCGAGGAAGGCTACCAGTGGCAAATGGGCATACGCGGCGTCGCGGGCGGAGCGGTGCGCAACTGCGTGACCCACGACATCGGCCGCGGCTTCCGAGCCTTCAACGGCGTGGCGGGGGCCATGTTCTTCCGCTGCAAGGACTGGGTGTTCGAGGACAGCGAGTGGGGCTTCATTGACATCGGCCTGGGCAGCGGCGACGGCGAGGCGTTCGACTTCGAGGGCAACTGCGACCGCATGACCATGCGCAACTGCCTGTTCCACGACACCGACGGCCCCGGCTTCTTGCTCTGCTGCTATGCCTCCGACGGGAACCCGAACCGGGGCATCCGCATGGAGAACTGCGTCCTGAACGGCAAGGCCAAGCGCCCCATCCGCCTGCCACGATGCGAGATACTCAACACTACGGACTGGAACGAGGTGCGGTGGGAGAAGTGCCGCTTCTACCTCTCGGAGGGGGAGGTGCTCATGAGGGTGATGGACCCCGAGAAGGAGAAGCGGACGACGTTCGTCGGTTGCCTGGTCAAGAACCTCAGCGAGGCGTGCAGCACGCCGAACCTTGCCCCCAAGGCGGCCGTCACCGCGTCGTCGCAGGAGGCCGGCCACGGGGCAGCGAATGCCACCGACGGCAAGGCGGCGACCGCCTGGAAGGCCGCGGCGCCCACGGGGCAATGGCTCGAGCTCGACTTCGGCAAGCCCACCACCGTCAATGAGTTCAGAATCAAGGAAGCCCCATCCTCATCGGTCATCCGCTACGCCGTCGAGCTGTGGAGCGAGAGGACCTCGCGCTGGGTGGGCGTCTTCAACGGCCGGGCCATCGGCCCCGACTTCATCGCCCCCATCGTGAGCCGGACCACGCGCAAAGCCCGGCTCCTGGTCTTGAGGACGGAGAGCGGGAGCCCGAGCATCAGCGAGTTCGCGGCCTACAACGACACTACTGGAAGGCGGCCTTGATGTCGGCCAGGCCGACGCCGAGGGCGGCCTTGGCGAGCCTGTCGAGCTCCGCCTCGTCGCCCTGGAGGTGGAGGGTGCGGTGGCAGTGCTTGAGGCTCTCGCCCGGCTTGAGGAAGGCCGCGGGCGATGAGCTCTCGAGCTCGTAGAAGGGGCCGAGCGGCGGGCCGCCATTCACCGGGCCGTCGTTGTAGCTGTTCACAACGTCGCCCCTGAACGGCTCCTTCTGTATCTCCCACATCGAGTTCACGTAGTCGGTCGCTCCCTCGGGCTTCGTGTAGGTGGCGAGGGTGAGGACGCGGTTTGCGGCGTCGTAGCTGCCCATGATGGGCTTGGCGCGTTTGGGGCTGAGGCCGATCTTGCCGCGCTTCTGGCCGTCGCACTTGAAGTAGATGACGCCCCCCTTGGCCTTGAGCCTGTCGGGCGGCACCTTCCCGAAATAGGCGTCGTTGACGATCGGCCCGAGCTGGTCCTCAGGCCCCTCGACGTAGGGAATGACCACCGTGGTCGCGGGCGAGGGGTTGTACATGCAGAGAATCCAGATCGAGACGGTGCCCGTCTCGCGCGCCCAGGGCTTGTCGCCCGCGTTCCTCACGTTGTTGTCGGATTCGTAGGCCACGGACTTGACCGTGGCTGGCACCTCGATGCCGAAGTGCTTCTTGATGTCGGGCGGGTCGAGGAGGCGCACGGTGCGGTCGGCCACGATGTCGAGCTTCGTCCCCGAGAAGTTCACCAGCGAGAAGTTGTTCCTGAAGTGCGCGCTCGTGCGGTCCTTGCTCACCACCGTCCACCCGCCCCAGTCAATCGGCTCGGCCACCTGCCAGTCCTTGAAGTCGAACTTGTCGCTCGTCCCCTTGGCGAAGTAGATTGAGAACTGGCCGCCCTCTGGGCCGAGCCACATGCGGTCTTCGCCGCCGAAGACGTTGATGTGCGGCTTGCGTTCGCCCGAGGCCACGAGCTTGCGGTTGATCCAGCCGAAGCTCGTCCCCCCGAGGCCTCCCGCCGTGCTCGTCATCACGCGGCCCTGGTAGAGCGGCACCACGGCCACCTGTGCCTGGCCGCTCTTGTCCGACAGCACAAGCACGTCCGTGTGCGCCTTGAGGAACGACACGTCGCCAGCGAACGTCGCCGTCGCCTCTCTGCCGCCCGGCACCGCGCACCCGGCGAGGCCCACTGCCGCGAGCAGCAGCGCCGCCGCCATTCGCTTTCCCATCTCAGGTTCCTCCGATAGGGGCTTCCGACATCCTCCCGCACCGGCCACAAAGAGAACCATATTTCGGCGAATCATGCAAACCACGATCGTCGTCGTTGTCGTCGTTCGTCCTCGTCGTCGAAGCTCCTGCACGAGAAGTGGATAGAGCGTGTTTCTGTGGTACGGCCCCCCAGCTATGGTGAACGGTCACCGTGGGTCGACGGTCCACATCTGTGCATGGAGGGGCCCCGCGCAACATGCGGCAGCCTGTGGAGTGCGGTCGCTTGAGACCGCTGTGGACTGCCGAAGCACCTGGCACATTGTCACCCGGTGCCTCCCGGATCTCACCTGTACGCCAGGGTGACGGCTCTCTCTGGCAGGCGCCGGCAAAGCCCACAGCGGCGTCGAGCCGCCGCACTCCCACAGGCTCACGCATTCTCCCGCGCGGTGCGAGATTCTTCTGCCGCGCTTGCGGCACGGTCGGGTTCGGGTACAATACGAATTGCTGCCTCGATTCAGGGTGACACTGGAGGATCACTGGATGATTCTGGGCGTGGACTATTATCCTGAGCACTGGGAGGAGGAGCGCTGGCCAGAGGATGCGCGGCTGATGCAGGAGGCCGGGATCAGCGTGGTGCGCCTGGCCGAGTTCGCCTGGTCGAGGTTGGAGCCGAGCGAGGGGGACTTCCGCTTCGATTGGCTCGACAGGGCGCTCGGCGTGCTCTCGGCTCGCGGAATCCGAGCCGTCCTGGGCACCCCCACGGCGGCGCCGCCGGCCTGGCTCGTGGCGAAGCACCCGGATATTCTGCCGCGCGACGAGCTACGCCAGCCCCTCGGCTTCGGGGCACGCCTCCACCGCTGCCTGGCCAATCCCACCTTCCGCCGCTACTCCAAGGCCATCACCACCGCTATGGCGCAACACTACGCCAACCACCCCGCAGTGCTCGGGTGGCAGACGGACAACGAGTTCTCGGGCAACCGCTGCTACTGCGACGAGTGCGCGCGGGCCTTCCGCGAATGGCTCCAGCGCAAGTACGGGACCCTCGACGCCCTGAACCTTGCCTGGGGCACGGCCTTCTGGAGCCAGGAGTACACGGCCTGGGGCCAGGTGCCGCTCCCCTGGCGGACGACCTGCGGCTCGATGGCCCACAACCCCTCGCTCCTCCTCGACCACCGCCGCTTCGCCTCCGACACCACGGTCGAGTTCCAGCGCGAGCAAGTGGCCATCCTCCGCAAGCTCTGCCCCGAGCACTTCGTCACCCACAACTTCATGGGCCTGCACGACACGGTGGACTACTACGCGCTGGCGAAGGACCTGGACTTCGTGTCGTGGGACAACTATCCGAGCGGCTCGGCGGCCCTGCCCCACGACGTGATGCGCGGCATCCGGCAGGCGAACTTCTGGATCATGGAGGAAAAGTGCGGCCACACGGGCTGGAACACGATGAGCCCCATCCCGCGCCCCGGCCAGGTGCGGGCCTGGGCCTGGCAGGCCGTCGGGCACGGCGCCGAGGCGATCGTCTTCTTCAGGTGGCGGAGCTGCCGCTCCGGCACCGAGCAGTTCTGGCAGGGCATCCTGAACCACGACGCGGTGCCCGGCCGCCGCTACCGCGAGGTGGCGCAGCTCGGCCGCGAGTTCCGCGAACTCGGCCCTGAGTTCGAAGGCACCAGCCCCCGCAACGAGGCCGCCATCCTCTACTCCTACGATCAGATCTGGGCGCTCCAGGTGCAGCCCCAGGTGCCGGGCTTCAGCTTCCTCCGTTGGGTCGAGCGCTACCACGAGGGCCTCCACCGCCTGGGGATCGGAGCCGACATCGTGAGCACGCAGGCTCAGCTTGACGGCTACAGACTTGTGCTCTGCC
>Ga0194112_10007775_pt1 | contig 13908 bp, 17 predicted proteins | sample TA2MahC400mmetaG_FD_146191 | JGI IMG/M metagenome (GOLD analysis project Ga0194112, IMG submission 146191) | Freshwater microbial communities from Lake Tanganyika, Tanzania - TA2015016 Mahale Deep Cast 400m | ecosystem: Environmental > Aquatic > Freshwater > Lake | place: Tanzania: Lake...
GCGTCCCCGAAGCCATGTGGCACCTCCGGGTGCGGAACTTCTACGCCATCGTCACCATGGACGCCCACGGTAACTCGCTGCACGCCGAGGTCGAGAAGTCCACCGCCGACGTGCTGGAGACCCTGGCGGCGGGCTGAGCCGGAGGCTTGCGGATGGGCGCCAACAACGCGGGAGGCCGGCTGGCGTCGCTGGACGCCTTCCGCGGTTTCACCATGTTCTGGCTCATGGGCGGCAGGGGCTTCCTGGTGGCCCTGGCCGCTCTCGGAGCTCCCATCACGAACTTCATCAGCTATCAACTCACCCACAGCGCGTGGGAAGGGGTCCGCTACTACGACGTCATCTGGCCCTCCTTCATGCTGATGGTTGGCGCTTCGATCCCCTTCTCCTTTGCGCGGCGGTCCCAGACCCAGTCGCGCGCGCAGATCATGCGCCGGGTGGTCTGCCGCGGGCTGGTCCTCTTCCTGCTCGGCTCGCTGCGGGAATCCATCCACGCCGGCGTCCCGAGGTGGATCGAGCTGAGCAGCGCCTTGCAGCCGATTGCGGTCGCCTACGTGGTGGCGTCGCTGCTGGCCGGACGATCAGTGCGGCTTCAGGTATCCCTGGGCGTGGCTATCCTGGCCGGGTACGCGCTCCTGCTGGCGCTGGTTCCCGCGGCCGGGATCCCCGCAGGGAACTACGAGCCAAACCGGAACGTCGTGACCGCCGTGGACCAGATGGTCATCGGGCGGGCGCACCCGGAAGGATGGGGCACTGCGCTGAGCACCTTGCCGACGATCTCGACCACTATTCTCGGGCTGCTGTTTGGACAGTGGCTCATGAGCGGACATCCACCGCGGGTGATCGCCAGGCGTATGGGGATCGCCGCGCTGGGCTGTCTGGCCGCCGGATGGGCGCTGAGCCCGGTGGTACCGGTGATCATGAAGCTCTGGACGACGTCCTACGGCCTGATCTCGGCCGGCTGGGCGGCCCTGCTGTTCCTGGTGTTCTACTGGCTCGTGGATGTCAGGGGAATGCGGCGCTGGGCGACCCCGCTGGTGGTGATCGGAACCAACGCGATCGCCGCCTACCTGGGTCCCACCATCGTGCCGGTCAGCCGCATCGCGGGCATCTTCACCAAGCCCGTGGTCCCGGCCCTGGGAGCATGGGGGCCCCTCTTTGCAGCGGGTGTCGTGCTCCTGGTCAACTGGTCCGTGCTGTATTGGATGTACAGACGCAAGATCTTCCTCAAGGTCTGAGATGCGCGGCGCCTTTATCCGCCTCATCGCTGCCATAGGGCTGGCGGCTGGTCGTTTGGGGGCGGTGGCTGACGATGTGCCCTACCGCTTCCTCCTGGTGATTTCCGATCAGTGGGAAGACCGCGCCAGCCACCTCATTGAGCGCCCCAGCGACTTCCAGATGACCGCTGCCCTGCTGAAGACCTGGGGGCTGCCATTCGACATTCTGCGGCTCGATCATCAGCGGCTCGACCGCTATCACATGCTCGATCGTGACGGACGGCCCCTGCACGGGACCATCCTCTGGAACACGGGGACGACCCCGCTGGGAGACCAGGACCTCGGTCTGCTGCGTGAACTAGTGGCACGGGGTGTCGGCCTGATAGTGCTGGGTGATTCCGTCGCCGCGCCGGAAATCGGTGCGCTGGCCGGCGTGCGCTACGTCAGCCCTTACCGGTCTCACGAGGGACTGGTTTTCAGCGGAGAGCACTTCATCACGCGCGGGTTTCGCGGACGCGAGAAGGAGATCACCGCGGGGGCGGGCTATTCCCTCGCCGGCGTGAAAGTGGCCGCGGAGCAGGCCTCGGTGCTGGCTACCCGGGCGACGTTACCGTTTCTGGCGGTACGGACCACCTCGGAGGGCGGAAAGGTGGTCTGGCTGGGCCTGGAGCGGTCGGTCGGGCAGTTGGCCAATCAGCTCGTGCGCGATCTGCTCAAACGCTGCCTGGTCTGGGCCCAGGGCTACGCCCTATACGCGGAGTATCCCCGTTCGGTGGTGTTGTTCCTCGACGACATGGGAGCCTCCGACAAGACCATGCTGCCCTACTGGCACTACCGCACACTCAGCGAAGAGGGCATACGAACCGGGCTGATTGAGCCGCTCAAGCGCCGCAACGGGCAGATGGACATCAACGTGGTCACCGGCTATGTGGACCGCGGGACGCGCAGCGTCCTCTCGCCTTGGCGCCAGAGAACGCCAGACGCGATCGATGCCAATGTCGTGCATGACTTCGCGTCCACCAAGCGAGGTCTCGATGCCGGCGTGAGGGAGGGCGTGTTCCAGATCGAAAGCCACGGCTGGACGCACATGCTGCCCGACCTGGACTCGCCGCCCGGCCCGTGGTGGGATGCGCCCATGGACGGGGTCGGCAGCCTGGACTGGTACAACGAGTTCGGCGACAGACTGCGCCAGCGCGAGATCCCGGCAGCGACTCAGAAGCTACACCTGCGGCGCTCGATCGAGTGCATCCGGGAGGATTTCGGCGTCACCCCCCTGGTGATCCGTCCCGGCGGCGGGCTGTACTCGCGCTCTTACGCCAACAGCACGGCCCGCATCGCGGCCCAGGCGGGGTTCGGTCTGGCGACCTGGGGATTCGCCGTCTATCTCTCGGCGGACCTGGTGCTTTCCCTCGAAGGTGTGTCGAACCGGGGCGGTTGGGAATACACGCGTTCGCTCACCGCCGCCGACATTCCCTGGAGCGTGGATGCTCCCTACTGGCTGGGCTTTCACGACCGCGACGTCGCCATGGACAGGGCCTGCGTCGAGCGGCTGTTGACCAGTCTGGGTCAGGGGGTCCGCTACATGAGCGGCAGTGAGTACGCCGCTTATCTGCACGCCCAGGTGGCGCGACTGCCGGAGCGCGGTCTCGCCCTGGCGGTTGACTACGACGAGCACTATTGCCGCTATTTCGCCACCCGGCCCTCGGCCTGGACGTTGCACCTCTCCGACGAGTTGCGCCGCGCCCTCGGGGTGGAGGCGCCCGAGAAGCGCGTCATCACAGTGCCCAAGGGGTTGGGCCGGCATGTGGTTCGCGTGGGAGGGAAGTGATGCTGAAGAAGATCGCCTGGCTGCTGTTGGCGGCTGTCTCCGCCCGCTCATGCGCAGGCATCCAAGGCGCCCACCCCCCGCTGCCCTACCGCCTCCTGCTGGTGATTTCCGACCAGTGGAAGGACCCGGCCAGTTACGTGATCGAAGACGGTGGCGAGTTCCAGGTTCTCGCGGCGCTGATGAAGTCCTGGGGTTTGCCGTTTGAGATTCTGCGCCTGGACCAGCAGCGGATCGACAAGTACCACCTCGTCGAGCGTGACGGCCAACCCCGCTATGGGACCATCATCTGGGATGCCGGCCCGGGCGGCCTTCAGGATAGGGGGTTGGAGTTGGTTCCGGAGCTGGTGAGACAGCAGGGCGTCGGCCTGATCGTGCTGGCGGACGCTGTGGCCGCGCCGGAGATCTCCGGTCTGGCGGGCGTGCGCTACGTCAGCGACTTCATCTCTCCGGACAACCTCGCCGCCACAGGCGAGCACTTCATCACCCGAGGGCTGAACGGCCGCGAGAAGTCCTTTTTGCCCGCGGGGAGATACTGGCCAGGCAACAAGGTGGCCGCGGAGGATGCCGCCGTGCTCATCCGGCGCGGCCCGCATCCGTTCCTGACCGTTCGCGAGCTCGGCAACCGCGGCCGGGTCGCCTGGCTTGGAGCGCATCGAGGCGCCACACAAATACAAGTGCAGGTGGTGCGCGATCTGTTCAAGCGTGCACTGGTCTGGGCGCAGGGCTACGCGCTTTATGCGGAGTACCCCAAGAGCGTCCTCCTGTTCATGGACGACATGGGCACCTCGGACAAGACGTTTCTGCCGTACTGGAGCTACCGCACTCCCACCGAAGAGGAAATCCGCAAGGGCTTGATCGAGCCTCTCAAGCGTCACCGGGCCGTGCTGATGCAGAACGTCAACACCGGTTTTGTAGATCGCCAGTCACAGCGCGTGCTCAACCCGTGGAGGCAGCAGCGCGTCATCGATGCGATTCACCCTGACCGTGTGCACGACTTTTCGTCCACCAAGCGAGGTCTCGACGCCGGCCTCCGCGAAGGCGTCTTCGAGATCCAGAGTCAGGGCTGGACGCACATGCTCCCCGATCTGGATTCGCCGCCCGGTCCCTGGTGGGCGGCACCCATGGATGGCGTCGGGAGCCTGGGCTGGTGGACCGAGTTCGGCGACCCCGTCCGAAAGAAGGAAATCCCCGCCATCACACAGGCGTTCCATATGCGCCGGTCGCTGGAGCAGATCCAGGAGGACTTCGGCGTGACGCCGCTGTTTCTCATGCGCGGCGGCGGAGGATTCAGCCGCTCGTATGCGAACCACACCGCCCGCATCGCCGCGCAACTCGGCTTTGGCCTCAGCGAGCTCGGTGGCGACGAGTACCTGGGGCCGGACTACGTCATCAACCTCCAGCCCGTCCTGCGGAGCGGCGGCTGGGCCTGCGACCGGCAGGTGTCCCCGGGCGAGATCCCCTGGACCGTGGATGCTCCCTACTACCTGGTCTTTCACGATCGGGACCTCTCCTTGGACGTCGGCTCCGTGGAGCGCCTGCTGTCCAGCCTCGGCGGTGAGGTCCGCTACATGAGCGCAAACGAGTATTGCGCCTACCTGCACGCCCGGGTGGAGCGGGTGCCGGAGCAGGGTCTCGCCGTGGCCATCGATTATGACGGCCACTACTGCCGCTACTTCGCGACCGCCGGATCGACCTGGACGCTGCACCTGTCCGACGAGCTGCGCCGCACCCTGGGGGCGGAGGCGCCGGAGAAGCAAACCATCCGGCTACCCAAGGGTCTGGGCCGCCACGTAGTGCGTGCCGGCCGGAGAGCCCCTGGCTAGCCGGCAGCCAGGGCTTCAACACGGGCGCTTCTCTGCTACAATAGGTTTGCTACGGCCAGGTAGCTCAGCTGGTAGAGCGCGGCCCTGAAAAGGCCGGCGTCGGCGGTTCGATTCCGTCCCTGGCCACCACCTAACTAGCTTGCCTTTCAATAACTTGCACGTCCTTTTTCGGCGTGTGCCAAATTTGCGCCAAGAGATTCGTGATCCGGGCCTGTCGGCCCGCGCTCCACTTGATGTAGTGCTTGGTGATTATCGCCGCCGAATCGCCCAGGATGTCGGCTGCCTCTTCCACGCTACCGCCCATCTCCAGAACCTCCGTCGCCAGGGTGTGCCTGAACCGATGCGAACAGGCCCGCGCCACCCCGGAAGCCCGGTACACCACCCCCAGGGTCCGCTGGGCGGCTCGGGTCATGGCGTCCTTGGTGCCGTGGCCGCTCCAGAAGAAGTAGCGGCACTCTGGCCCATCGGCGCCGCGTGGCACGGGCAGCCTGTCCAGCGCAGCTTGTAAGTCGGGGTGGAGGGGCAGTTTCACGGGCTTGCCATTTTTCGCGGTGCGCAAGAAGATCTCGCCGTCCCGCACGCGGTCCCTTGACAGTAGCGCCACGTCCGAGATGCGCAGGCCGGTGTAACGCAGCAACAGCAACAGCGCCCGCGCCCGCAGCCGCTCGTAGGGGCCGCGCCCCATCGTGTCGCACGCCGCCACGATCTTGGTGATCTCGTTCGGCTCGTAAGGTTCGCGATCCGCGGGCTTGATGCCGCGCGGCATGGATACCAGCTTGGCCGGGTTGCGGACGATCCACGGCTGATCGCGGTTGATGCAAAAGCCGAAGAACTGCCGGAAGATCTGAAGCTCCCTGCCCCACGTCACAGGACTGATTGATCGGGAAGCCCGGTAAGCGTTCAGGTCGTCGGTGGTGATCTCATCCAGCGTCCGCAGCCCCCGGTTCCGCATGTGCTCCTCGAAGAAAGCCAGGGTGCGGGTGTACTTCGCGGTTGTAGCCCGGCCTAGGTCCTGGGTGGCGTCGTGGAAAGCCTGGATGGCCTCCCCAATGGGCTTTGACGGCGCGCGGTTGGGATCCTCGAGTCCGGCCAGCCGCCGCAGCGCCCGCTGCCAGTCGCGTGTATCCAGGGTCTTACGGTACCGCTTGCCGCTCAACTCCCCGTCGGCCCAAATCGGGCAGGAGCATTTGACGTGATCCCGGCCACCTTTACCGTGGTGAGGACAACTCTTGACGTGACGCCGCCACAGACCCAGCACCTCACGCCCCCTTTCGGCGGGCCTTCTCGCTGCGGGCCTTCCCGCTGGCGATGCCCGCCTTCCGCGCCCGCGCGATGCGCTCCGCCTTGCTCATCCGGCGGGCCGTTACTTTCCCGCCGATCTTTCCGCCCTTACTTCCGATCCGTTTCAGGTAGTCCAGCACTTCCATTGAAGGATTCTCCCTCATGCCAGCAGGCTACCCCAGCCCCAGGCTTGGCCGCTTGCCAGCAACTTAAGCCGCTTTTCTTCTTGACCAACTAAAGCAGCTTCAGTTAAGATTATCACATGCGCGCTCCCCGCGCAAGAGGAACCACGAAAGGAATAAGCCATGCCGAAGAAACCCGCCCCGCGCAAGCGGGCGAAACCGCAACCCGCAACCGCCGCCCTTCTCCGGGTGGCCGTGGCGCTCGAAGATCAAACCGACACCATCCTCAACATTGATGGCGCCCTCGAGGCTCATTCCGAAGCCCTCGCGCACATCCAGCACGCTCTCGAAGCAATCGACGCCCAGCTTGCCGCCATACAGGGAAGGCGGCCATGAGGCGCGATCGTTTGGGCTTCGCTGCGATCTTCTTCGTCGCCTATTCCATCTGGTTGCTGCGCCGCGCGATTGGCGCCGGATTCCGGCGGTTTATGGGCTGGTGATCTATGGCGCCCCGCTGCCCCTCGTGCCGCTCGCGCCAGGTGCGCCTCTGCCGCACGTGGGCGAATTGGTGGCGCGCGACCGTCGTGCTCCTTGGGTGGCCGGGCACCAGCTTCACATGGGCATGTAGGTGCCGGCGATGCGGTAGGGCGCTCCGCTGGCCGCCGATGGATAAGCGCCGCAGGGACGCGCTGTAGCCCCCGCCCGTGGGGGCCTTAAGGGTTGTCCTGAATTCAGGACAAGCCTTTGTAGGCCCGCTGCGGTCGGTCACGGTGGCAAAACCCTCGCACCGTTCGGTGCGAGGGTTTTCTTTCTGCCCCGTCTGCGGCGCCCGGTCACGGGCATCAGGAAACCCTGGGGTGAATTCGCCACAGGGTTTTCGTCGCCTCCCCGCGGGCGTGGGCGGGGAAAACAACGCAGATCGGCGTTGTTTTTCAGGGCGCCGCTGGCGTGGGCGGACTCGCTAATACCCTTGGCGCCATGTGGCACTAAGGGTTTCATAGCCTCGGGCCGTCTCGACCGCGGCGCCGTTTTACGCCGCAAAGATCGGCCTTCACGTGCCCGTGGACGAATCGCGGAGGGGTAGCTGACCCTGTAGGACCCCCCGTTTCAGGAGTACGCTCTCAACGTGCGCGGCCCGCTGCGGATCGTCCTCGGAGGTCCGCCGGATCGTGTGAGCCGGTCCGTATGGCCACAGGACGCGGAACGCCTCGGGCAGCTCGCCGTCCGGCGGTCGGGGTCGGTTTCGTTGCATCATGCCTCCGCAAAAGCAGGGCGCGGTCGCGAGGCCGCGCCCCGTGGGCGCCCCGGCAAGAGGAGAGATTCATGCCGGCGCGCCGGCCTTGGGAATCGAAAAACCCGGGGCGGCCAAAGCCCATCGGAAGGCCGCCCCGGTCCTCAGCAGGAGCAAGCGAAGAGAACTAATCTCGAGTTTGCAATGCAATGAACGGCGAAACTGTATTAACGCCCTGATAGGGCGTCAGCGCCGCAGACCACGCGGGACAACCGTCGAACCTGTAGATAAAACGGTAGCAGCACTCGTCGTGCACGAACCGACAATGAATGCTGGCCGCCGCCTCCAGCCCGCCGGCCCGCTGCGCCGCCAAAAATTGACTGAAGTCGGCGAAGATGATATCGCCAACCGTTCCCAACGTCGAGCACTGCTCGGCATGCAAAATTGGCCTCCCGAACAGCGTCGCGTACGGTGTGCCGGCGATCTTGCCTTCCGGCATGTAGACCGGCACCCCGTTCGTGCCGATCGTCTGGCCCAGCAGGTAAAGCTGAGGGAAGACGTCCTGGTTGACCAGCCAGACGGAGTTAGCGACGCCGCCCGCGTACATGCGCGAGTACATTTTGACGAGATTTTCGATCTTGACGCTGCCCGCCGATTGGCCGACTTCTTTGGCGACGGTGATTAAGCACGGTGAGTTCAAGACGCCCAGCGGTTGCGCGCCGCCAGGCCCGCGGATCACGGCATCGTCCAACTTAAAGGCCGCCTCCGCCGCGAACGCTGCGCGGATGTAGGCTTCCAGCGCACTCGCGTCCTGAAGCAGCTCATCCGTGACATAGCACAGGCCGATAAGCTTCTTGAGGCTCAGCTCTACAAGCCTGAAGCCCGGCTTGCTTGCGGTCTTCTCCTCCGCCTCTGCCTTCCAGTACATTTGCACGCCGCCCCAGCGCGACCCATCGGCGCGGGAGGTCTCATTCACCGCCGGGACCTTGATCGAGTTCGAGCTGTTGCTGATCGGGATGCGCGTGCAACGCGGCACGACGATAGAGGCCGCCATCGCCGCCTCCAGCAGTTGGGTGCTGAAGTCGGTCTGCACTAGGAAGCCGCCCTCGCTCCCGACGGCCTCGTTGAGTCCGCTGGCCAGTTCCACCCGGTTAAGTGCGGCGGGCGGAAAGCCGTCGATCTCGGCCCTCGCGACATCCTGCAATTGCGCGCCGAGGCTCGCGTACGGGCGCCCCCGGCCTGTAAATCGGTCATAATTCATTGGATATTTCTCCTTCTCCTGTGCAGCCCGCCCCGTTACCAGCAGGGCGCCGCCCACGTCCACGCATTCCGCCGGTGTTAGAGGCCAGTTTGAAATCTTCCCGGTCGCGTCGGTGACTCGCAGCCCCAGCGGCTCCGCGATCAGCTCCAACCGTGCGCCACGCTGTTTCATTTCGCACCTCCAAGCTCCTCCGGCTTGCTCAACTCCGCCAGCGCCCGCTCGATCTCCTCCAGCACGATCTCGTGGCACGTCGCCGGCTTGCTCTCGTGCGCCAGCCGATCAGCCACGCGCGGCGGAATCGCCAAGCAGCGCGCGCGGAAGCGCGTGAACATCACGTCCAGCGCCGCCTCCACCTCGTCGGCGCTCACCAGCCGCGAAGCCTCGCGCTCCAGCGCCAGCGCCTCCCGGCGCAGCCGCACTACCTCCCGCGCGGCCCGCGCATCAGCCAGTGAGAGACCGCGTTTCCCCTTGGACTCCCGCCCGGCCACCTCGGCCTCCGCCCGGACGCGCTCCGCTTCCACCCGCTGTTGGGAGGGGTCCGTCCTGCTGGCCCAATCACGGTCGGCGGCCTCAGCATCGACACCACCCGGAACGCGCTTCAGGCGGCCCGTGCTGATGGCCTTCTGGACGGCGCCCAGCGTCCCGCCGGGCAGCCCGCGCCGCTTCCGGCTTGCGGCATACGCTCGAAGACTCAAAACGGCCATGAAACCTCCCGACTACCTGACTACCCCACCGACTACCCCGTTTGGCAACCCTTCCCCTAGCGGCATTGCACAAATAATCCACCGCCGACGGAAAGCCCGCCAGAAGGACCCGCAAGCCCTTCAAAGAACAGGACTTGCGGCTCGACTTGGCATTTTGCCGAGTCGGAAGCAGCGCCACGCGGGCGGTGCCGTGGCCGCCCGCCGCTTCGGTGTGGCGCCGCACGGCTCGCCGGCTTGCCTTCGGCCCGCCGCACCAGAAGGCCGCACCCCGCGCCCGAAGTGCCGCCTTCACCTCCCTGTCCCAAATGGAAACACGAAATATGCATCTTGTTTGAAACAAAGGACATTGAGTCCGGTTTAGAGTTTGGTGAACTCCCACCACTGGCCGCCGGTGTCGCTCCGCACCAGCACGCTCCCAGTGCGTTGACTGCCCCGCAAGACGACCACCGCCCCGGCCAGGTCCGGCGCCGGACGCCGCCGGAAGGCCCGGAGTTTGCGGCCCACGGCGCGCGCCAGTCTCTCCAGCTTGGCCCGCCCCCACCTGGGGCGCTTCTCGCCCAGGTGCTCGGATAGCAGATAGGTGGCCTCGTCGCCGGTGATGCCCAGCGTCCCCAGCAACCGCGCCCAGTCAACCGCGATCCCCGCCCCCTCGCCGGACGGCTCCCAGCCTGCCTCGCGGAAGGCGTCCAAGCTCAGCACATGGGCGCCGGCCAGCCTCACGCCGCCTCCGGCCCCGCCGCCCGCCGCCGCAGCATTGCAGCGCGCCGCCGGTGGGTCTCCAGCGCCGCACATGCCGCGCGGTTGCGCGCGCGGGCCTCGAGCAACTGCGCCAGCAGCTCCGCAGTCTCGCCCCCTCGGGGCGGGTGATCGTCCGTCCGCCAGCGCAAGTAGTCCATGGCCTCCAGGGCCAGCTCCAGCTCCGTCAGCTCCGCTGCCGCTTTCTCGGCCTCCGCCTCCAATCCTGGGACCTCGGCCAGCAGCGCCCGCAGACGCGCGCGAATCTCGGGACTGGTCATGCCCTCCTCGCCTTCAACGCCCGCCGGGCCTCTTCCGTGACCCCGATCAGGCGTAGCTCGATTGCCGCCAGCAGGGCCAGCGCCTCCCGCTGGCCGGACAAGTGGGCCTCCAGACGGTCCACTTGCCGTAGGGCGTCCCGGCCCGCCGTGCGGACGCGCAGGAGCGCTCCAGCAAGTAGTAACCAATCAGCGGGCGGGCGCTTCACCGCGGCCCTCCAGCACGGCCAGCAGGTAATCGTAGGCAACGTCGTAGGCTTCGCAGGTGCGCAGCCCCGGGTGCGCCGCTCCAAAGCCCACCAGGTAGACAAGTTTGGGCTTCACCAGGTTGTACCACTGGTAAAGGCGATCCTGCCTCCGCCGCCGCAGCCGGTGGACTTCAGCTTCCAGGGCCTTCAGGGCCGGCTCCTGGAGGGTCAGTTTATCGAAACGTACCGCAAGCTCCATGTGCTCATACCCCCTCTCCGACAAGATTCCCCCATGGGGGGGAAACGTGAGACTGGTGAGACTGCCACCCCCTATACCCCCCCAGATATAACAGCAATGAGACTCTTATCTTATTGATAAATAATATACTTAGGTTTAGAGTCTCACGAGTCTCATCAGTCCCCCCCATGGCAACAGTCTCAACGGGCCGTCTCAGCAGTCTCACGGGCGCCCCCCGGGCCGCATCGCATACTCCCCGCCGGGCGCTCGGTAGACCACGCCGCCGGCCACAAGCCTGCGCAGCAGCCGGAAGCAGGTTGCCCGGCTGGAGCCGATCTCGTGCTGTAACCGCTTAGGCGTAAAAGCCTCATTGCCGAAAACGGATCTCATTTGTTGAATCTCAGGGAACATGCTGGACGCCGGGCCTTCCAACAGGCACTCGTAATCCCATGTTTCCCGGCGAAAACGAGCGACGAGCGCCAGCCCGTCGAGCCGCCGGCCCCGGACCCGGATTAGCCGCTCCGGGGCGTCTACGTCGGAATCTGGAAACCGGCATATATGGATGAGACCCTCCGCGGCCATACCCAAGGCATACGATCCCGCCGCTTGATCCGACCAGTCTAGAGCGGCGTTTCCGTGGCTCGGGTGATGGATCAGGAGGATTACGCAATCCAGCTTCTTGGCCAAGGCGTCCAAGAGCGCGATTTCGTTCAGGTCAACCTTGACAATATCGGCGCCCCCGCTCCGGATGGGCCTCATCTTCGTGTAGCTGTCCAGCACGACAAGCCCCAGGTCCCGGGCGGGGATCTCGGCCTGGAGATAGCGGACCAGCTCCGGTCCGAGCGTGAAATTAGCGCCGACAGTGGCGAAAAACCTGCCGGGGATTGCGGCGACCGGCGATTTAGCCACGATGTCCTTGACGGCCAATTCCCGGAAGGGGTCGTCTTGCTCTACGATCAGCACGGGCCGCGACTCAAGCGTTTTGTACCGGGCCAGCAAGGGGACCCCGGCCTGGTAGCTTAGTGCCATCTGGACCGCTAGGAGAGTCTTCCCGGCCTTCTGACTCCCCACGACCAGCCACGCCCCGGGGCCGGTCAGGAAATCAGCGATTAGAAACTTGGTCGGCGTGCCCGCCAGGGCCATCAGTTCCTCTACGCCGACGGTTCTGGGCTGCTCTTTCGCCGCCGGTTCTGTATGCGGTGCGTACCGCTGGACCCCTTGGGCGATGCGGCGGACTTCCTCCTCCGGCAAAGGCGGATCGCAACGAGAGCGATTCTCGGCCGCCAGCGCCGCTTGAATCGCATCGACGCTCATCCCTTTGCGCCGCATCGCGCCGGCCATCCGGGTTAGCGCGGTGTTGCGCTGCCCCTGGGGGATGCGCTCCTCGGCCTTGGGTGCGCTAGGGCCTCCGTTTCGCACGAGCCGCAGAAGCCAGCCCGGAGCCTCCGCGACTGCCAGTAGCGAGTTGACGCCGGCCAGCCCGTCCCACGAGTACAAACGCCCAGATGGATGGACGCTCGGCGCGACGATGACATAGCCGCCGTCCGCCTTCACGTCCAGGCCCTGCGCCACCGTGCAACAGCGCAGCGGACCAGCGTGCGCGAATACCAGGTGCCGGCCACCGCCGCCGGTGATCGCCTCGGCGGTCTCCGGCCAACCTCCGTATTTGGCCACCAACGTATCGAGGGATTCTTCCCCGCCGTTGCGCGGGTCGACATCCAGCACGATGCGGCCCGATGGCCCGCCGGTGGGCAGCCCGATGTTGCAGGTCGGCTCGCGGCCCCACCACTCGCGGAGGCGGGCTTCGTCCGCGGTCGCGTCCTTGAAACCATGCTCGCACGCCGGCTCCTTGCCGCGTGGCCGGCAGGGGAATACCGGGAGACCATGCGCCGCATACCACAGGGCCGCCTCCAGCAGGCTTATGGTCGGTTTCGGTTCAACCATCGTAATGCCCTCAGATACGCCGCTCGCAGCCAACGGTAGGAGCGCTCGGCTGCCCAGCGCAGCCCCCGCGCCCCTTTCATGTCGCACACGTACAGCAGCTCCAGGAAAATGTCGTCGAGGGATGCGCTACGCAACTTCATTTCGTCCGCTCCTGGAAAACGCGCTGCACGACAGTCTCCGGGATCCGCAACGTCACGTAGCTGCGCTTCCCGTCGCGCGCCGTCGCGCGGCCCAAGCGCAACACGCCCGGCTCGTCTTGGAATAGCCGGCGCACAGTGCTCACATCCAAGCGCCAAGCCGCAGCGATTTGACTCGGCGTCAGCAACGGCTGAAGCGCAGTGGGGGCGCTCGGGCTGTGAGGCTCGGGTTTCACGGCGACGCCGCGTTTCAGGTTTGCAGGGTTACGCTTGTGGGCGTGCCGGCGCCGGGCCTTCCAGATACCGCCGCAACTCGTCCGCGGGAATGCGCCAGGACCCGCGGCCTCGGGGCCGCGCCCCCTTGACGTGCCCCGCGCGGAGCAACTTCCGCAGGTGTACGGGCGTGAGTTTCACAATCATCGAAGCCTCCGCTACCGTCAAAAAGTCATTGCTCGTCATCACAGACCTCCACTTACAAAGGAAGGGGGAGGGGGGACCAAGAAAGTTAGGGTGTACTTGCGGAGTTTGAGTCGGCCCAGCCGGTGGAGTTCTCCGTTTCCTCGGCTGGGCGCTCTCCAGGTGCGGCCTGGGAGCCACTGCCCAAGTTAGGCGTCGGCTTACTGCGCGGACGGCATCAGGCCCATTTCTGGAAGCCCGATTACCTTAAAGATACACAAGAAACCAGCGGGTGTCAACAAAAATCGTATTGCGCCGCGCCCCGGTCCTGTCCCTTCGTTTCATCGCGTGTGCCAGTTACGTGCCAGAGAATCGCTTTTCTGGCATTTCTAGCATTTCTACCACCTTGTAGAATCTATAACTTACTGAATCCACGGCGTGGCCGAAAGTCCGATTCCGTCCCTGGCCACCAAGAAAATCAATAACTTACGACTGGTTTGGAACTGCCGAATGTAGTCTGCGGCCAGC
>Ga0194112_10007784_pt1 | contig 13899 bp, 17 predicted proteins | sample TA2MahC400mmetaG_FD_146191 | JGI IMG/M metagenome (GOLD analysis project Ga0194112, IMG submission 146191) | Freshwater microbial communities from Lake Tanganyika, Tanzania - TA2015016 Mahale Deep Cast 400m | ecosystem: Environmental > Aquatic > Freshwater > Lake | place: Tanzania: Lake...
TTCCAGATAACCTTCATAAGTCAAAGGGCACGTGATCAGGTTCTTAAAATCCTTTTCAGAGAGCTTCAACTGACCACGAATTTTATGCATGATCTTTTCCGGTAGATCGCCTCTTCCATGCGAGTAAGGAATTCTGAGAATCTTTTTGCCGTTGACCGTCAGCCAGCCATAGTTATGGCTGGTAGAACGAACCTGTAGAGACAACTTGTTGAATATTTTCTCAATATCAATAATCTTCATGGGTGGTTATTACCTCGTTCAGGTATCCCAGCCATTTCTGGGGTAAGGTTCCCAGGTTTCCCTGATTTTCCCTCAGATCTTCGTAGAGTTCAACAATTTCATCGCACAGACCATTAATAGCTTCAAATTCATTATCGGCATAAGCAAATGCTTCAATGTCGTCCAGAGTGGCTACGATGGTATCTTCATCTGTTTCAATCGTGATGTATATCGGCCTGTTTAATGTATATTTCGATTTTTTCAAGGAATTTAATGGCAGTATTCTGCAGCGGTTTTCAACGGCTTTGATGAGATTTCTAGATAAATCCTTGTATTGTTCATCCGTTAAAATCTCTGTTTGCATAAGGAAACCTCCTTTCGGAAAATATGGGGCCAAACTCCTTAGCTAATCTTCTCATCACCACCTCTTTTAAGGATTACTGCAATTCTCTCCTGTTCTTCCTTAGCCAGATAGGCATGCATAGGTGGGCTGATAATTGAAGGATATACGTACCCAGACTCCCTGAATATTCTCATTTAATATTATTTATCCCAGCAATTTTTTGGCCCCTTCTCTAACCGCTTCGATCACCTGCGCGGTAACTTCTTCCTTCTGCAATGGCTCAATGGGTAAACTCAAAACATTCTTACAGGCCAATTCTGCATTTTTGAGGCCATCCGCAATCTTACTCCTTCCGTTTTGAAAAACCGCCATTTTATGAAGGGGGAATGGGTAATATACCATATTATTTATATTTTTCTCATTAAGGTATTTTTGAAGATGGTCGCGGCTTGACGTACTAACCGTATATTGATGAAAAACATGATGATTTAAGGCTATGGGCGATTGGCTATAGGCAATTGGCAAGACCACACCATCTAAACCTTTCAGTCCTTCGTTATAAAGGCCAGCGATTTTCCTCCGGCGGTCATTGAATTCGTCAACATATTTGAATTTTGCGAGAAGGACGGCGGCCTGAAGCGTATCAAGCCTGGCATTGTAACCAATATGATCAACATTGTATTTGTCCTTGCCCCCATGTTTCAGAAGCATGATCACAAGTTTTGCCAATTCGTGATCATTCGTGGAAACCATCCCACCATCCCCAAAAGCACCCAGATTTTTTGATGGGAAAAAACTGAAAGCTGATAAGTCGCCCATCGAACCAAGTTTCTTCCCTTGCCACATGCCGCCAAATGCCTGGGCCACATCCTCAAGAACAAATAGATTATACTTCTTGGCTATCGCCATTATTTCATCCATATTACAGGCCTGGCCATAGAGATGGACGGGAAGAATGCCTCTGATTGCGGATTGCGGATTGCGGATTGCAGATTGTAAGTACTCTTTAATCTTAACGGGATCAATATTGTAAGTTCCTGGGTCTATATCTACAAAGACGGGGGTGGCACCGGCCCTTAGAACGGCGTCCCCCGTAGCGGTAAAAGTAAAAGGGGTAGTTATAATTTTATCATTCCTATCAAAATACTCCTGGCCCTTAAGTTTTATCGCCAAGGCCCGGAGAGAAAGCACAAGGGCATCCGTGCCCGAAGAAACTCCGATGCAATGTTTTACTCCAAGATATTCCGCAATTTTATCTTCGAGTTCTTTCACCTCCGGACCCAGTATCCACCTCTGATGTTCAAGACATTTCTTGATAGCCGAATCAATATCTTCCTTCATGTATTCGTATTCTAATCGCAAATCGAGCATGGGTATTTGTTTCATTTTATCCGTTTCCTCCCTTAATAATGACCAGGGTATCTCCTTCAAGACCATACTCATTTCCACAATAACTACAAATAGAATGGTCGTGATTAAATTTCAAGGTCGTCCCGCACTTGCACACCCAACCGATTTGTTCCGCGGGAACTCCTGCCACAAGCGCATAATCCGGAACATCTTTTCTAACCACGGCACCTGACCCAATCATAGCATATTTCCCAATGGTTGTTCCGCAGATGATCGTGGCGTTTGCTCCAATGGTCGAACCTCTTTTTACAATCGTTTCTTTAAACTCACTCTTTCTTTCTATAAATGCCCGGGGATTGTAAACATTCGTAAAAACACAGGAAGGGCCGCAAAACACTTCATCCTCTAAGGTAACCCCCTTATATACCGAAACATTATTTTGAATCTTACACCGATCTCCTATTTTTACCTCGGGTCCAATGCAAACATTTTGTCCAATAATACAATTTCTTCCTATCTTTGAACCCTTGAGCACGTGCGAGAAATGCCATACCTTCGACCCTTCCCCAATCCATACCCCTTCGTCGACATGAGAACTTTCATGAATAAAATACCCTTTTGATTTATCTTCTTTTTGGGGGTCATCTTTTACTCCCAGAAGAGTTTCCCCAGCCAAAGTAAGAATATTCAGAACCTTCAATCCTTCCAGGCCGTCTGTCTTGGGTCTTTTCCTTTCCCGGAGGCATTGAATAAAATGCTCCAATTCTCTCTTTAAGGGTTCGGCGCGTTCCACAGGTATTACTACATAATCAGCCTTTTGGGCGATCGGAGTCTTACCGTTTTTCCATTCTATTTTATGGGGATAAACAAATAATTTTTCATCACTAACATCATCAAATACGGCCATGGCCTTCGATCCAACCACGATCAATTTCTGTTCTTTATACGGGTGCAGCCAATTGACGAAGATATGTCCTTTTACTCCATTCTTAAACTCTAGAGTGGTTAAGGTTGTGTCGTAAATATTTAGGTTGAGGTACTCACCCCCAAAGGAAGAAATCTTAACCGGCTCTTCTTCGAGGAGCATAAGGATAACCGATATATCATGGGGCGCAAAGCTCCAGAGGATGTTTTCTTCAGTTCTGACCTTCCCTATGTTCAGACGGTTGGAATAAATATACTGAACCTTGCCCAGCTCGCCCTGAGATATAAGCTCTTTAAGTTTTATTACCGCAGGATGGTATTGCAGGATATGCCCTACCATCAATATCCGCTCTCCTTTGGCAGCTAAAGCTACAAGTTCCTTCCCTTCTTCCATGGCAAGCGCGAGAGGTTTTTCGACAAAGACATCCTTGCCGGCTAATAAAGATTGCTTTACGATTTCATAGTGCGTAGCTGCTGGAGTTGAAATCGCCACGGCCTTTATATCCGGATTCTTTAAGATCTCATTGAGCGAAGTCGTGAAATGCAATCCCGGAAATCCTTTCTTCCTTTCAGCAACAATCCCTGGATCGGAATCACAGGCCGTATGGAGAACTCCAAGGCCATGAAGATTACGGAGAATATTTTTCCCCCAATATCCGAGGCCAATCAAACCAATAAATTTATTCTGATTTACCATCAAATCTCCTATATCATTTGGTCATTGGGGAATTTGGGCGAAAGATCATTAACAATAAGAGACGGCATAGCGCAAAGGGCAGAGAGAATACAGTTATTGGGTTATTGGGTCAAAAACAAGTGCCAAGGTTAAAGGTCCAAGGTATAGGGTATAGGGTATAGGGCAAAGAGCAAAGACAGTAAATCGGTCATTCGTCATTAAGTTATTTGGTCATTAAGTTATTTGGTTATTAAGTCATTTGGTCAATCGGCTTTCGCTTATCCGGTAGCCTGTCCTATGACTCTCCGTATCAGCCCGATGCGCAGAAAGGTCCGCTGCCACGGCATCGATCTTCTCGCTGAGGCGGACTTCGACGCTGTCGATCTTCTGATTGGTTGCCCTGATCTCATTGCTGAGCCGTGATTCCACGCCATCGATCTTCTGGTTCAGATCGTCCCGTATGCCATCGATCTTCTGGTTCAGATCGTCCCGTACGCCATCGATCTTCTGGTTCAGGGTTTCAACCTTAAAATCCACTAAGTTAATTTTCTCACACAAGTCCTCACGGGTGTCTCGGATCTCTTGGCGAAGAGTGTCGTGGCCCTCCAGAACCAAATCAAACTTCCCTCGAATATCTTCCAGCAAAATCTCTAAATGGTCCTTTTCCATGCTTCCCTCCATATGATGAATTGTGCGTGAAATAGTGAAATAGGTGAAATAGGGGACGTTGGTTCTAAAGCAACTTGCGTATGTTTGGGCCGTCTGGTCAAATAATTAAAGGGTAATAGGCAATGGGAAAAACGAGTAAAGTTAGTCTTTGTTTTCGCTTGTTTAGAAGCGGGACGCCCTTAAATAATTCAATATCTTCGCCGAAATCAGTAAAAGACAGAGACATAGAAATCAGAGCCTCAGAAGTCAGAGCCACGTGTTTTGGGGGACGTAGTTTTTTTTATTCACTTCTGTCTGTCTTTATCGTGGGGGCTAATTCTTTTCCTTGGACATTTTTCGACAGAGACATCCCTAAAATCCTTTCTTCCTTTCAGCGACAATCCCCGGATCAGAATCACAGCCCGTATGGAGAACTCCAAGGTAAGGTAAATCGGTCATTGCGTTCATTGGGTCATTGGGTTTGTTGAGTTTATAGAGTTTGTTGGGTTTGTTGCGGTGGTGTCGGCCATGATGATCCTCCTTTAAAAGGGGGGGCTTGCATTTTAGCGTTTTGCGGGGGTCGCTTACGATTCACATCCAGTTGTCGAGTTTCAACCCTTTGAGCCGCCTGAAGTGCTTCGTATTGTTTGTCACCAGCGTCAGTCCATAAACGCGGGCGCAAGCAGCAATGTATATATCCGCATCATCAATGATCATCCCTGCGTTTTCAAGCGATGCCTTCAGGCTGCCGAATGCCTCGCTGATCGCCTCATCTGATTCGACGACATACAGGCGCTCGGTGAGTCGTCGGATGATGGCAAGATTCTGGTCAACCCGTTGCGACTTGTAGGCACCATAGTACAATTCGCTGACATTGATGAAGGAAATTGAAATGGTATCAATCCCGACAGACAGGACCTTCTGCTCGATATGCTCGTTCCCCTTGAGCCAGTAGACACAAATATTGGTGTCCAGAAGGTACTTCACAGAATAACCTTTCTTACGCCGAAACCGCTACGGTGGGCGGAGATGTCGGCAACGATCTCATCAGCCGGACGATCGTCTTCCCAGGCGCCGCAAAAACCTGTTTTTGCCTGATCAGCAGCAGTCTTCCGCCTGGAAACACTCTCGACGCCTTCTTTCAACGACTTCAAAATCTTAACCACCTGCGGCAGGACGGGAGGAGGCAGGTTTCTAATCTCGTTGAGAATGATTTCTTCGTATTTCGTTTGAGTCTTCATGGAATTACCTCCTGATTCTGTGTTTTGGGGGACGTAGTTTATTTTATTAACTTTTGCAGCGCTGGGGGTCAAGTCTTTATCCTTGCCAATTATGGCTTCTCTAGTTGGTTTGAGGATCGTTAATTTCGTTTATTGTTTTGGGGGACGTAGTTTAATTCTTTCACTTTTCATTTCTTACCGTGAGGCGTAAGGCGTTAGGCGCAAGGGGCAAAGAGCAAAAGCAGTCATTGAGTTATTAAGTTATTGGGTTTGTTGGGTTACTTGGGTTATTGGGTAATTGAGTCATTTCTAATTTCAGATTGCGGAATTAATATAAGTCAAGGGATCATTAGGGTATTAGGTTAATAGGTAATCAAATAATTGAGTTATTGAGTAAAGCAAAGATAAGAGAAAACTCAAATGGCGTCATTTTCATAGAGACATGGATTCTAAACAAACATCTTGCAGCCGGGAACGTGGAGGAGAAAGCTTTCCGATCCTAACTAATTTTTGGGGGACGTGGTTCAATTTTTTCACTTTTCAATTCTTAGGACTGAGGGGACGTTGGTTCAAATGCAACTTACGGGAACCAAGTTTTTACCATAAGACGTTGACAAGACCAGAGTCCCTTATCTTCTTGTCTTTAGGTCGCCGGGGTCAGGCAACGGTAATAAGGTATTTCTTCCTTCTGGTCTTTCCCGTCTTCCTGGGCAATTTGTTTTACAGCCAAAGTCATTAAGGCAATGGGTTATTGGGTCAATTTTCAATTGCGGATTTCGGAATGCGGATTGCAGAATTAGAGGCACTTTCGTTGTTGACCTCTTTCATTTATGCTACTTTCTGCCAGGCAACATTCTCATGCGAAGCAGCCTTTAGGGACGTACTTAACTAATTAACCCTGTCAGGGTGAACCCTATTGTTGGACAAAAGCTTACAATCTTGCGAAGGACAGGGTAAACTTACTTCTGGGTTCGGAATCATCGTTCAGGATCTTTTTACCCCGGTCCACACATTTCGTGATCCCCGGTTCACTTGGATAAAGCTCCGCCCCCTCGATTACATCTCGTTCTGTAATGTAATCGATGTAAGTCTTTATTTTTTGGGTCAACCCCACCTTCAAACTCGGCAGTCTCCAAAAGAAGCCTGATGTCAAGTGGTGATAATTTACGTAAAAATCCATGGTTTGTCAAGAAGGGTTTCTCCCTTTGTCATTTAAAATTCAAACCGGGAACTCCCCCGGAATGAAATCGAGTATTTTTGGGGGACGTTGTTGAATTCATACACTTCTCATTTCTTACCGTGAGGCGTAAGGCGTTAGGCGCAAGGGGCAAAGAGCAAAAGCAGTCATTGAGTTATTAAGTTATTGGGTTATTGGGTTTTAATCCCGGCTCTCACTTATCCGGTAACCTGCCCTGTGACCTTCAGTATCGGCTCGATGGGCAGAAAGATCACCAGCCACAGCATCAATTTTGTGACCGAGTTTGTTTCCCTCGAATATCTTCTAATGTTCTTTTTCCATGCTTCACTTCCCAACCCCTCACCCTCTTTCCTTTTCTCCGCATTCCGCACGCCAAATTCCGTCACCCAATCACCCTATCCTTTCCATTTGTTTACTGTAATCCGGGCTAATCTGTTAATAGAATTCCGTTTTTAACTAGGCTAATTTTGATTGACATTCTAAATAAGTCATGATAATTATGATTTAAAGGGTGAAACGATGTATTCTGCTGAAATTCAGAACAGAATTAAGCAATTCAACCCATGGCTGATAGAGCCGGATAAAGCCAAGGAATTTATTGGCCATTTCCTGCCGGACCTTTATATTAACAGGGAAGATGAAAATAGGCCACTGCCGCAAAACCTGGCCCTTCTTATCGTGGGGCCTCGCCAGGCAGGGAAGTCGACGCTGGTTTGGCATCTTCTTCAGCGGTATCTCCCTGAAATCCTCTTCCTGAATATGGAAGATCCGCTCTTAAGGTTGGGATGCCAGCCTACCGCCGAGTTTATTAACCTCCTAAAAAACCATTATTCCTTTATAAAGGCCATCTTCATAGATGAAACCCAGCATCTTCCCGAAGCAGGTTTAGTTATCAAAGGGTTAATCGATGCCCGATTGAATCTCGCCATTTTCGTTACTGGCTCATTGGCTTTTCATCTCAGGAGCAAAACGAGAGAATCTTTGGCTGGAAGGGTCACCCGGAAGCGGCTCTTGCCTTTTAGTATGAGAGAGTTGATGACTAATTCCCATCCCCCCAATCCTTTAGCCGCCCGGCACTTAAGCGAGCAGATCATGGCTCATCAACTGATTTACGGAAGCTATCCGGCAGTTTATCTCGCCAAAAATTCTGGCGAAAAAATCATTCTTCTAAATAATTTGGTGGAGGCGCTTATCCTGAAAGATGTGTCAGATATCTTCCGCATCAAGCGGGTAGACGCTTTTCGAAAATTGCTGACCCTCCTGGCCGGCCAGATCGGCCAAATAATAAATTTCTCGGAATTGGCCGCCATCTGCCAGGTTGATGTGGGTACGATTCGTTCCTACGTGGAGATCCTGGAAGAAAGCCATGTCGTTAAAATTGTCACCCCCTTTGCCGGAGGGAAACGGCGCGAAATTACCGGGGCCCCGAAAGTCTTTTTCCTGGATAACGGGATTCGGAATCAATTGCTCAATAACTTTTCCCCTGCTTTGGATCTACGAACCGATAGAGGACAACTTCTGGAAAATTGGGTATTTAGCGAAATATATAAATCAGCTCCTTTGCCAGCGGCAATAAAATATTGGCGCAGCAAAACCGGCGCGGAAGTGGATTTCATCATTGAGTATGCCGGAAAAATCTATGGCCTGGAGGTTAAATATACACTATTAAAACAACCAAAGCTGCCCCGAGCTGCTCGAAGCTTCCTGGATGTCTATGCGCCGGAAAATTTCTCTTTGCTGAATTCGTCCCTGGAACAAGAAGTAACGATTGGCAACCGGAAGGTTAGCTTTATCACACCTTATGGGTTGTCCCGGTTGTTATACGAAATTTTCGGATAATAAAATAATTCCGAGTGAATCCAAAAATTTAACAGATCACGCAGATCAGCCGGCTTCACCCATGCAAAAACCTTGAATAGCCCAAGGCTTCCCCGGCCCTGAAGGCGCACACGATTAATTTTTGGCGATTTTTATTCACCTCCATGGCGGCTCTTATCACAGCATGGTTCTTTAGCTCTTTAATCTGCGTTCTTTTGCGTAATCTGCGGAAAAAATTCTTCCATGGTGGCGTGGCCGGGTTGGGTGATTCCTTCCCGTTTAAAATCTTTTGCACAGTTATCTTTGTACATTTCAAGAATTAATGGAATATAGAAGATTCTTTTAAGGAATTGTCCTTACCCGGAAGCCATCTCGGTCCAAAACGATTAATGTCTGATTGATCTTGTTAAGATCGAAATTTCTGATTAAATGTTCAAGGGCTTTTAAGATGTCTGAAATGATAGGAGGGTGAATACGTATTCGAATGATACCATGATGACTTTCCAGAGGATAAAGAATGATATTTGCAAAGTGCTTATCAAAGGTCAGCAATATCCTCCCATGGCCTCGCGCTAAGGTAATGATCTCAGAATCTTCTTTCCCAGACAATTGACAATCCCGAGCATATAAAACATCAAACCCCTTGTTGTGAAGGAACTCAACAATTGCAGGGGGAATATTTTCATCAACCAGGAATTAAATCATTCGGTGGCTGTCGCAAATGGCACATACTCTGTATCACGAATCAGGCTTGCAGCATAGTGGAGGCAGGCTTCAATATCTTGCTTCGCAAGCTGGGGGTAGTAATCCTGTATGATCTGATCAGGGGTAAGACCAGCTTCCAGAAGTTCCAAAATAAGATAGACCATGATACGGGTACCTTTGATGCAAGGCTGGCCATGGCATACCTTTGGGTCTACTTGTATACGTTCAATCAGCCTCTCCATATTCGTGATCCCTATCTGAATAATATCATTAAGGAAATTACTTGTCAAATTTCATATTTCCCCACTTTTCCTCCCAAAAACTCCTCCATGGTGGCGTGGCCGGGTTGGGTGATTCCTTCGCGTTTCAAAATCTTCCAGACGGTCAGGGCAATTATTTTAAGATCTAACCACAATGACCGGTTGTCCACATACCAGACATCCAACTTGAATTTTTCTTCCCAGGTCAAGGCATTCCGCCCGTTCACCTGCGCCCACCCGGTAATACCCGGTTTCACTTCATGCCGGCGCATCTGTTCAGGGGTGTAGCGGGCGAGGTATCTCATTAGCAGAGGACGTGGTCCAACCAGGCTCATATCTCCTTTCAAGACGTTAAACAATTCCGGCAATTCATCTAAGCTGGTACTGCGCAGGAAGCGACCAAAAGTACTCAGACGCTCAGAATCAGGCAATAAATTGCCATCCACATCCCGTGAATCGATCATGGTCCGAAATTTATAGAGTGTGAAAGGCCTCCCATACCTGCCAGGGCGTAATTGGCGAAAGAGAATTGGCCGCCCCAGGGTGAGTAAAATACCTGAGGCTATTACAATCATTAGCGGTGATAAGAGAAACAACGAAGTAAAGGAAATAAGAATATCGAGGATGCGTTTCATGCCGCCACCCCGCCCATGCCATATGTCATATTCGTAGGCCTTCAACCAAGAGAAACTATTCTGAGGGCTGGCGCTTTTTTGAGTAAGGCGCGACTTTCTCCTTGACTTGCATCGCTCCCCGCCGGATGCGCTTCTGGCCGGGTTCATCAAAGCAGCTCGGCAGGGCATAAATCGTGCGATAAGGTTCTCCCTTAATTTTCTCAGGAGGTATCTCCGTGAAACCTTCTTTTTTGAGCATCCTGATGACTTCCTCTTCCTCTGTCATTTTTCTTTTCTTAGCCATCGATTGAACCTCTCTATGTATAATGAATAATTGTCCTTTAGATCTTTAATCCCGAGATCAAGCGCCTGCTTGTTGCTCAGGAAATCAAGCCATACCTTCCTGACAACTTCCCCGTCTGGGTTTAACGTATCTTTATGCGGACAACCGTGAGCGCTGTCAAACCTAACGATCTCAAAGAAAGAATCACCTGCTTTCAAAACCAATTTTACCACAAATCCGATGAGAGAACCATTCAAGGTCTCAAACGAGACATGAATCTCGACGTTATCCGTCAGGATAATCTTAAAATACTTTTTGGGCATCAGCCTAAATCCGCAGGCTTGACTGAAAAATTCAGTCAGGCGGTCTGAAATTTTCCCACTTCAGCACAGAAGTCAGACTTCTAACTTCAGATCTCTTGAATCTGTTTACACCCCATAAACTCTTGGGCGGTGGCGTGGCCGGGTTGGGTGATTCCTTCTCGTTTGAGGATTTTCCAGATGGTCAGGGCAATAATTTTAAGATCTAACCAAAATGACCGGTTATCCAAATACCAGACATCCAGTTTGAACTTTTCTTCCCGGGTCAAGGCATTCCGCCCGTTCACCTGCGCCCACCCGGTAATACCCGGTTTCACTTCATGCCGGCGCATCTGTTCAGGGGTGTAGCGGGCGAGGTATCTCATTAGCAAAGGTCGCGGTCCAACTACGCTCATATCACCTTTCATCACGTTGAATAACTCCGGTAATTCATCGAGGCTGGTGCTGCGGAGGAAGCGGCCAATGGATGTCAAACGCTCTGCATCAGGCAGTAGCTTTCCATCCGAATTCCGCACATCAGTCATGGTTCGGAATTTGTAGCAAATGAAAGGTTTTCCATTCAACCCTGGGCGTTGTTGGCGGAAGAAAAGGGGGGTGCCGAGTTTGGATTGAACAAGAATTGCAATCAGAAATAGTAACGGTGAAAAAACAATAACTGCCAGGGTAGTCAGAATTATATCGAACATACGCTTGCAGTATGAACGGTATAGATACATTCTACCTTTATCCAGGCAGAGGTTCCGGGACTGGCAACCCTTTTCTCTTCAACAATCTGGAATACTCAGATTTGACTTTTTCAAATACTACTCGCTCGTCAAATCGCTCAAGAGCTATTCGGCGACCTTCTTCACCCATGCGTTGTGCCTTCTCGTGATCTTTCAAAAGCTCAATAATTGCATCAGCCAAAACCTGCACATCACCCAAAGGCACGAGTAAGCCATTGCGACCGTGTTCGACTGCTTCACGACATCCCCGTATATTTGTAACAATACACGGGACCTTCATCGCTGAGGCTTCCATTGGTGAACGGGGAAACCCTTCCCGGTGTGAAGGAAGCACAAACACATCCATTAAAGCATAAAGTTCTGGCATGTCCTGTCGCATCCCCAGGAAGTGAAATATATCACCCGCCTTGAACTTATTAGCCATTTCTGGATTAATGGCATCAGGTTTTTCTTTATCCATTGGGCCAATGATAAGGAAGTGAACCTCAGTATTTGTTGCTTCACTATGGAAACAGCTTCGAAAACTTCCAATAATCCCTTTTCGCGCACCAATCGCCCTACAAAACCTACCAGAAACCGGGGGTCAGACTTGATTATTGACATATCAAAATCGTAAAACCCTTTAGGGTCAGGCTTGCGATATTGCAATTTCGATCTCGGCAATGAGCAACACACAAGGTTGGTTCTAAAACAATTTGTTATTTGTCTTCAAGCGACAGGGGAAAACTCCCTCTCAGAATATATAATGTTGTTGACTAAGTTGAATAACGACTGCCGGTCTATCTGGTTTCTCTCGTTTCTCTGGTCTGTCTGGTCTTTTTAGTCTGTTTAGTCTATCTGGTTTTTCTGGAAATCTTATTCACTTCGTGAATGGAAATGATCCTTCGACAGGCTCAGGATGGAAATTAGGCTTCGCCTGGAATAAAATGCTAATCCTACGGATTGGAATTGACTCATCTCCCATCCAGAATCCCTTCTGGGCTGTCCGGGTCTTAATTCCACTCAAGGAATTCTTCTTTCTCGGCACGAATATGCCATAATTGCAGACCGGTATGCTTCACCTCTGTAACTTTGCCCATCCTTTGCGCCTTTGCATTCAATTTCGGATGTCTGAGGATTCGCCTGACAAAGCTTGCGACTTCATATTGTCCAACATTCAGAACAACCAGGCAGTAGTTCGGGTGGCAAAGCTGTCGTTCATAAAACCCTAAGTCACGGGTAAAGAATGTCGCCTGACGAAGTCTATGCAAAAAGGGGATAATTTCCTCATCTTGCATCCCTTGACGACCAATTTCGTGACCAATTTGCTGTATTCTTATTTTCCAGGAGCGCAGAAGCTGTCTTTGGCTTTCCGGAATATTTTCATCCAGAATGTTCATGATCAGGCCACTGCAAGCTCAGGGGCATGAGAAATAAATGCTTTACTGGCCAATTTTACCGCCTCAGCAATCGCCTCCTTGGAAATGGCGCTCCGCCACTCATCAACGATTGACTCCCATGCCATACCGCTTGCTACCTGCTCAAGCACATCTGCCACTAAAATCCGCGTCCCTCTAAAGACTGGTTGCCCGTGACAGATCTTGGGGTCTGTTACAATGTACCTCCCGATTATTTTTTTACTCATAGCATCACCTCTGAAGCCGCGGTGTCAGGCCTTGAAATTTGACAATTTGGTCTTTTTAGTCTGTTTAGTTTATCTGGTTTTTTTAGCCAGGCTGTTCCGGTTTTGCTCCATTCATCTGGTGCCAAAGGAAATGAATAGTTACTTAGGCACTATACCACCGATCAATAACAGAAGCGGTGTTAATCTGCCCTTCCTTTCCATCCGCCCGCTTTAACGAGGCGGCTTGGGCTTCCACTGGGCGACGTTTGCCAAAGATAACGCTTCGGGTTACCTTGACCACTCGCCCTCTCTCACGCTCTTTATGAACCTGAGCATATTTTAAGTCAGGAGAGGGAACGCGGCGGGGTTTCGGCAGCCGTCCCCTAATTCCTTGCGGGAGGGGCTTTTCCCATTGGCCGAAGAGTTCTAAAAGAACCTCGGCATAATGTCGTAGGGAATCGGAAGTAAAGAGGGGAAGCGAGTCGTCCAGACGCCCTCGGATCTTGCGCAGGAGTCTGCGCGCGCTATAAAGGTTGCGATTCCCCACTAAAGAAACCAAACGGAGGCGAAACTCCGGAGCAAAGGCCCGCCAGACTCAGGTTGTTCCCAAACTACGGCCGCGACCTTTTTGGGGCAGAAACGGCGCCCGGGGGTTGTCGGTCCAAGGAGATTTTGGTGTTTTTTTTAACTAAGGTCCAAAGCTCATCGACCTGGACCTGGGAAAGCTTGAGGTCCCGAAGGAGCATATCGGTAACCTGCTCACAATGCAGGGCTGCAACAGCCAGCCACCTTCGGATGGTGTCGAGCTTGATCTCCAAGACGCGGGAGGTGCCGCGAAGCCCCAGCCCCTCGGCCACCAGTCGGAGGCCCATAAGTACTCTCTTCTTCCGGCTTCGAAGATCGAAGAAGGTGGTGCCGCTACGGCTGGAAAAAGCTTTGCCACAAGTGCGACAGAGAAAGAGTCGCGCTTTACCGGTGCTTCGTGTTTTATAG
>Ga0194112_10007785_pt1 | contig 13898 bp, 10 predicted proteins | sample TA2MahC400mmetaG_FD_146191 | JGI IMG/M metagenome (GOLD analysis project Ga0194112, IMG submission 146191) | Freshwater microbial communities from Lake Tanganyika, Tanzania - TA2015016 Mahale Deep Cast 400m | ecosystem: Environmental > Aquatic > Freshwater > Lake | place: Tanzania: Lake...
GCGGCCGGTGTCCGTCCCGCCGCCGTCGCCGATCTCCGGGTGCAAATCCACCGGAAAGCTGCCCAGCGCGACCACGTCCTCGAAATGCCGGGGTGTGGCCAGATCCTCGATGGACAGCACATGCTCGCCCACGATGCGGCGCGTCTCGCGGACGCCAACCTGCGCGCCCGTGTCGAGCAGTGTGGCATGCTCAAAGCCTGGCGCCGAATCGCGCAGAAAGCGCATCAGCTCGGCCACCTGCCGCCGCCCGACGATCTCGGCCTCCGTCAGATGGGCTGCATTCGTGCCGTCGAGGCGCTGCATGCGACTGGTGTTGACGCGCCAGACGCCGGGCTGGGTGGTGCGGTACACGCCGATCTTGTCGCGCGCGATGGTGAACGCGCCGCGGGCCTTGCCTTCCTCGACCAGGCTATGGAACAGGCGCCCCTCTTCCTCCGGGTGCGCCGCCGCATAGGCCTCGACCACCTTATCATCCACGCCGCCCACGCGAAAGAACATGGTCATCGGCTGGGTCAGACCATCCTCGGGACGGCCTTTGAGCGTGGGCGCGCCCGCCAGATACGCCACGTCGGCGTCGGCCGTGCAGTCCACCACCACACGCGCAGCGATGGCCTGCAACCCCGACTTGTTGTGGACGATGGCGCCCCTCACCCAGCGACCTTCCATCAGCGGCTCGATGAAGCGCGTGTGCAACCAGAGCCTTACGCCGCTCTCCAGGGCCATCTCCGCCGCCACGAGCTTGAGCGTCTCCGACTCAAAGGGGGTCACGTGGTCATGGCCAAAGCGGTAAAAGCCGGCCTCGGCGCTGCCAGCCCGGACGCGCCCGGGATGCGTGGCCCCGCCGAGGGCCTCCATGCGCCGCACCAGCTCGTCAAAGACGCCGCCGATGATCTGCGTCTCCCCATCGGCGCTGTAGGAGGTCATAAAGGGGCCGACCAGGGCGGCGGTCGCTGCGCCGCCGAGAAAGCCGTATTGCTCCACAAGGATCGTCTTGACGCCGTTGCGCGCCGCAGCCACCGCGGCCCCGATGCCGGCTGGTCCGCCGCCAATGACCAGGACATCCGCATCCTCGACGACCGGCACCTGACGCTGCATGCTCACCGTGCGGGGCGCGCCGCTCTGAGAACCGTCCACACTCTCCTCCCCAAGGTAACCGTGCATCTGATTATACCGATCGCAGCAGGTCGTGTCCAACGGCATGGGCCCCTGGCAGGGCCATGTCGGTCGCGAGCCGAGCAGCCGGCCGTCTTGGGGCCGGTGCGGACGTGATCCGACTCGCGCAGCTCGTCAAAGGAGGCCAGCTTGACCGCGCCAAAGCCCTCGGGATTGCGGTCGGTCATGTTCATCCCTCCGCGCTTGCTTGCGCGCCTTGACATCAGGTTTGCCCCTTACTATGCTCGCACAGCCAAGACCCTATCTCAGGAGGTCGCCCCATGAAGATCCGGGAAATCCGCACCATACCGCTCCTTGGCGAGACGCCGATCTCGGGCTGGGACCACGAGACCCAGCCAGAAGATAACTTGCACACGCTGGTGGAGGTCGAGACCGACACCGGCATGGTGGGCCTGGGGAGCTGCTACACCAGCCGGGCTCTGGTGGATGCGGCGCTCCGGCTGCTCAAACCTCACCTCATTGGCGAGTGCGCCATCGAGCCAGAGCGCGTCTCGGAGAAGCTTCACCAGTTCACCTTCTGGCAAGGCCGCGGCGGCGCCGTGACCCACGCGATCAGCGGCATAGACATCGCCCTGTGGGACCTGCTCGGCCAGGCCTCCGGACAGCCCGTGGCCAGGTTATTGGGTGGCTACTACCGGCAGCGCATCCAACCCTACGCCTCGATCATCTTTGGCTGGCCGCCCGAGGCCTATGCCGAAACCCTGCAGGGCCTCAAGGAGACGGGCTTCCGAGCGATCAAGATGGGCTGGGGCAAGTTCGGGCTCGTCAGTCGCGAGCGCGACGAGTTGCTGGTCAAGACCGCGCGCCAGGCCGTGGGCGACGAGGTCGCCCTGATGGTGGACGCCGGCGGCAGCGGCGAGTTCTGGCCCCACGAATACAAGTGGGCGATCGAGACGGCCTACATGCTCCACGACTATGGCATCGCCTGGTTCGAGGAGGCGCTCCGCCCGGACGACATCGAAGGGTTCATTGCCCTGCGCGAGCACGCCCCCTTGCCCATCACGAGCTGCGAGGTGCTTACGCGCCGGCAGTCCTTCATGCCCTGGATCGAGCGCCATGCGGTGGACATTGTGCAGCCCGACGCCACCAAGGTGGGAGGCCTGTCGGAGGCGCGGCGCATCGCCTGGATGGCCTACGACCACAATGTGACCATGGTGAGCCACGGCTGGAACACGGTCGTGGGCCTCCACGCGGACCTGCACCTGGCCGCCGCGATGCCCGATGCCAGGTATGTGGAGTACATCACGCCGTCGCCCTACATGGACGACCTGTCGGTCACGCCGCCCCAGCTCGACGCCGAGGGTTATCTCGCGATTCCGACGACGCCGGGCCTGGGCGTGCAGCTCGATCCGGATAAGGTGAAGCGGTATTCGGGCGGCCAGGTCAGCGTCTTCGCTTAGGCTCGGGAAAGGCCGGAATAGACACTGTCCTGCCTCCGCAAGCGCTTCCGTACGTCCGGCGGAATGGCCGTCTTGCCCGCTGGAGAGCGAAACTGGCCCGGCGGAGCCCATTGCCGCTCAGGAGGCGCTATGAGCGGCTGGTTTGATGCGCTCAAAGCGCGTGCAGAAGACCTGAGGCGGGAGACCCTCGCCCTATGGATCGCCTATCGCGACCCGCGCACCCCCTGGTATGCGCGGGCGTGGGCCGCGCTGGTCGTCGCCTATGCTCTGAGCCCCATAGATCTGGTGCCGGACTTTATACCGGTCCTCGGGTACCTGGATGATCTCCTACTGGTCCCGCTCGGCATTGCGCTGGGGATTCGCCTCATACCGCCCGCCGTCATGGCCGACGCGTGGGAATCGGCTGCCGGAAGGAGCAGCCCGGAGCCGAGACCGTGGCTCGGTGTGCTCCTGGTCATCGCGCTCTGGCTGGCCGCCCTGGCGTTCATCGGCTACGTAGCGTGGGGCATCCTTCAGGGCGCACGCCCCGCGCCGGCGCGCTGACCGCGCTCGCGGGCCTTGGGACCGCCGCTTACTCGCCTCGCGAGACCCCACGCGCGCGGGCAAAGAACTCGTCCTCCAGCCCCGGCGTTACCCGATCTGCCTTGACCGCCGCGATGAACTCGGCCAGCGAGTCAACCTGCAGTCGTTGTAGCGTGCGGCCCTTTTCTGCGGAGGCCGATCGGGCGTCCCCGGCATAGTGCTCCGGGTAGTTGGCGTACCAACTGATCCCGCTATAGCCACCCACGGCGTCCAGGCGGCCCAAGGGCTCCGCTGGCTGGGCCGGCACCCTGTCCATGTGCACCAGCTCTGGCTGGTTGGCCAGGGTGATGCTCGTCTCGCACTCGCAGGCGTGTCCGTGGCGGGGCGTGTCCAGCAGCGCCTCCCAGCGCTCGCGGCGGTCGGGCGTCAGACCAGATGCGAGGTACACGGAATAGGGCTTTTGCTCCCATAGACTGCACTGCGCAAAGAACCGCAGCCAGTAGGTGTTCCCGCCATGCCCGTTGTGCAGGATCAGCTTGTGGAACCCGTTGCGACCGATGTCGTCGCAGACGGCGGTCAGGAGCTCCATCAGCAGCCTCGGCGGGATCGTGAGCGCCCCCGGAAAGCAGCGCGCCTCGTAGATCTGGCCAAAGTAAAACGGCGGAAAGACGACGGCGGGCTCCTTCTCGGCCGCCAGACAGGCCACCCGATGCGCATTGAGATAGTCCGTCCCCAGCGGCAAATGGTCGCTGTGCCGCTCCAGCACGCCCAGAGCCAGCACACAAGCCCCCGTCTCTCGGACGGCGCGCGCGAAATCGGGCGCCGTCAGGTGTTCCCACTGCATGGTCTTCTCCTGAGATCAGAGTGGCGTTCTGTTATGTCACGCATGTCACGCGGAATGGTCAGAGGCCATCGAGCGCGTTCACTGACCAACGGTGTCATACTTCTCCGGCGCCATGGGCCAGGCGCCCGCTTCACGAAGCGCCACGCATCTTGCCCAGCAATCGCAGGCAGAGCCAGAGGGCCCTGGGCAGATGGAAAGCGCCCTTCCACATCGAGCCCTTGACCGGCAGCGAGATCGTGCCGTCGCGGTGCAGGTAGCCGTACCACTCGCCGTACTCGGGATCGGCAAAGCGCTCGAACGCCCAGGCGTGGATGCGTTCGTACCAGTCGAGGTACACCTGCTCGCCCGTGAGGTGGTGCGCCAGAAGCGTGGCATAGAGCGCCTCGGTGTGCGGCCACCAGAGCTTCATGTCCCACTCGAGCTGTTCCGGCGGGCAGCCCTCGATGTCCACATAGTAGAGCAGCCCGCCGTACACCGGATCCCATCCCCAGTCCAGGGACCAGCGCAGAATCTCGAGCGCCTGCTCCTGCAGCTCGGGGTCCTGTCGGTGCTGCGCCTCGTGCAGCATGAACCACGCCACCTCGATCGAATGTCCGGGGTTGATGCAGCGGCCCTCGGGCGAGTCCAGCCGCTCTCCGTTCGGACCAACCACCTCGTGAAGCGCGCGCTCCTCTCGATGCAGGAAATGCTCGCGGATCTGGAACAGCGCGTCATCCACAACCTCGTCGTAGAGCGGGTCCGAGTCCACAAGGCGCAGCTCTTGCGTCGTGGCCATGAGGATCATCGGCATGGAGAGCCCCTTGGTCTGCCGCGTGCGCGGCTCCACCTTGGGCGGCAGCGAGCCGGGCGTCCGATAGTACCGGATCATCATCCCGTAGGTATCCCGTGCGCGCTGCAGGGCCCGCTCATCGCCGGTGGCCCGCGCATACTCGGCGCAGGCGATGATGGCGAAGGTCTCGGCAAAGAGGTAGCGCCGCTTGCGCAACGGCCGCCCGTCGCGCGTCACCGAAAAGAACACGCGGCCGTCCCAGTCAAAGCCGTGCCGGATGACGAACTCGTAGCCTAGCCTGGCCGCCGACAGCCAGTCGTCGCGCTTATCCAGTTCGTTGTACAGCTTGGAAAAGAGCCAGACCTCGCGCCCCTGGAGCCACATGGCCTTGTCCGTGTTGTAGACCTCGCCCTTGCGGTCCAGGCAGGTCAGATAGCCGCCATAGACCGGGTCCAAGGAATGGCGCAGCCAAAAAGGCACGGCGCCGATCCACTCGTCCAGCAGGGCCGCGTGGTAGTGGCCCTTGAGCTCCTCGATCCGCTGCTGCTTCATCTCTCACCCTCCCATGCCATCTTGGGGCGATTCTACCCGCATGGGCGCCCGAAGGCCAACCGACCGCAGCACCGGTGTCCGCGACCGTGTTTGAGCCGCACAGCCGCCATGCCTATAATCGGGCGCATTCCAGACTCCGTGAGGTGGCTCGCATGCTTCGAGTTGGCATCATTGGCTACGGCTCGCGTGTGTCGCACATGGCCAAGGGGCTCGCCGTGTATGGCATCCCGTATCGCGTCGTGGCGATTGCGGATCCTCGCGCCGCCGAGATCCGCGAGGCGAACGATCCCTTCCTGAGCGAGGCGGCCTATTATGAGGACGCAGACGACATGCTCGCCGAGCAGGGCGCCCTCGACGGCGTGATGGTGGGTACTCGCTGCTACCTCCATGCCGAGATGGCCTGCAAAGCGGCGGCGCGCAACCTGCCGCTCTTTCTCGAAAAGCCGATCGCCATCACCTTTGAGCAGCTCGCGGCGGTGGAGCGGGCCTTTCGGCATGTGACCGCCCCCACCGTGGTCTCCTTTCCCCTGCGCCTGACCCCCATCGTGCAGCGCGTGCGCGAGATGCTGGAGGCCAATACCATCGGCACGGTTGAACATGTGGTGGCCTTTAACGACGTCCCCTATGGCGATGTCTACTACAACCATTGGTACCGCAACTATGACCAGGTCGGCGGCCTCTTCCTGCAAAAGGCGACACACGACTTTGATTACGTCAACTATCTGCTCGGGCAGCGGCCGAAGGTCCTATGCGCCATGAATGCGCAGCGCATCTACGGAGGCGACAAGCCTTTTGACCTGCGCTGTATAGACTGCGACGAGCAGGAGACCTGCCCCGAGAGCCCCTACAACCTGTTCTATCAGCGCTACCAGGGCGAGTCGGTGCGCCAGGACCCGCGCCGTATGTGCATGTTCTCGGAGGGGATCCGCAACGAGGACCTGGGGAACTGCATCGTGGAGTATGAGGGCGGCGCGCAGTTGAGCTACACGCAGAACTTTTTCGCGCGCTTTCGCGCGGCGCGCCGTGGCGCCAGGCTGTACGGATACCGGGGCACCATCCACTTTGACTGGTACGAGAACGCGATCCACCTCTACCGGCACCAGTCGCCGATGGTGGAGACCGTCGGCTTTACGGGCGAGATGCCCCACTTTGGAGGCGATCGCGAGCTGTGCCTCGATTTCCTACGGGCGATGCGTGATGGCGCGCCCTCGCGCAGCCCGATCGAGGCGGGCATCACCAGCGTCCTGATGTGCCTGTGGGCGCGCGAATCGGCGGAGAAGCGTCAGTTCTGCGATGTGGTGCTGCCGCAGGGGATCTAGCGCGGGCTGAAGGGTGCAGGAGCGTCCCCCTGCTACCAGCGCTCGCGGTGCACCCGCGACGCATCGTACTGGGTGCGCGGCTCCTTGTGCTCTGCCGGATGGCCGACGGCGACGTATGCGAAGGGCACAATATCCTCGGGAATGCCGAGGATATCCCGGACCGCCTTCACCCGCGCCTCGCGCGGATACACGCCGCACCAGACCGATCCGAGGCCCAGGCCCGTGGCTGCCAGCAGGATATTCTCCGTCGCCGCCGAAAGGTCCTGGACCCAGTAGCCAGGCACGCTCGGGTCGGGCACATCGGGCACGCCGCAGGGGACGATGCACACCGGCGCCTGGCGGACCATCCTGGCATAGGGGTGGGCATCTGCCAGGGCCGCGCGCACTTGAGGGTCGGTCACGACGACAAAATGCCAGGGGCGCTGGTTGTTCGCCGAAGGAGCGGCCATCGCGGCCTTGAGCAACGTGTCTATCTGCTCCTCCGTGACCGGCTGGTCCGTGTAAGATCGGATGCTACGTCGCGCGTACAAGTTGTCTATGCGCAGAACGGGCACGGTTCTCCTCCTTGACGGCTCAGCGCCGCCTGCTGGGGTTGGCAGAGAGAGACTAGCAGAGTCGCGGGTCCTGTCAAGCCGCGCTCCAGCCCGTTGACACGGATCGCCTTTGCAGTATGATGCGCGCGGGGCAGCGTCGCGCTTTTGGTGAAGGCCCAGTGAGGCCGCCGGCCCCGAAATCGCAACGACGGGCGGCTTGATGCGCAGGCAAAACACCGCGAGACAGTCCGATGACCTGCCCGCCAGGAGCGCAGCCAACGAGGTATCAATGGGCGGAAGGGGCCCTGAGAGTGAGCTCGAGGACCTCGGCCAGCGGACGGAGCGTCTGGCAGCGACACCCGCGCACGAGACAAAGCGGCCAGCGTCGATCTCGGCAGACGAAGGCGCACCGGACCGCTGGCAGCCCGCGGAGGGCCAATGGCAGCCCATGGCAGCGATCCCGGAGCCAAAGCCCCGACGGCGTCGCGGGTGGCTCCTCTGGCTGCTGGTGCTGGTCGCCGCGCTACTGGTCGCCGTCAACATGGACCTCTCCTATCGTCGCCAGCTCGTGGTGCGCACCGGCGTGGTGACGGAGGTCGTGGCCGGCGTGCTCGAGATGCAGAACACCCTCGACGGCCCATGGAGCGCCGTCTCTCCGGGCAGGACCGTACCGCAGGGCGCCTCGTTGAGGGCGGACAAAGAAGCTATCGTCCAGGTGGAGTTCTTTAACGCGAGCGTCATGCGCATCGAGTCGGCCGGCGAGTGGGAGATCCTCGAGCTGATGGGCAGCCGAGACCGGCGCGAGTCACACATCGGCATCCGCCAATACTGGGGTAAGGCCAGCTACGTGTCGGCGGCGCCAGCTCCAGGGCAGAGTGAGACGCTGCGGATCCAGGTCCCCTTTGCGACGCTGGAACTCATGGGCGTGGCCACCATAGAGACACGGGGCGACGGGCGCACGCGCTTTGACTACCTGCAGGGGCGGGGGCTGCTCACGACCGGGGATCGGACCTACGAGCTCTTTCCTGGGGACTCGGCCCTCGCGCAGGAGGGCAAGCTCCTGTCCATTGCCGAGGGCCTTTAGGCATAGTATGAGCTATTCGGGCAGGACAATGCGCCAGATGACGTGCTGGCCATAGTCGGCCACGTACAGGGCGCGCTCTCCATCCCAGACCATCCCGGCGGGGAGCCCAAGCCGCGCCTCCTCGCCCGACCCCTCCACAAGGCCATAGGTGCCGTCTCCCGCCAGAGTCATGACCTCTCCCGCGGGCGTCACCATGCGGACCACATGGTTGCTCGGGTCGCTCACATAGAGATTCCCCGCACCGTCGAGCGCCAGGCCCAGGAGCGGCGAGCCGAACCGGGCTTCGCTGGCCGGACCATCCACATAGCCCTGCACGTCAGCCCCGGCGACGGTCTCGACCTGCCCTTCGGGCGACACAAGGCGCAGGCCGGCCCCATCCAGCGCGCGGCTCCCTAGAGCCCCGGCGTCGGCCACATAGAGCTGCCCGCCTGACGAGATACAGAGAGCGCTGGGACCCGCAAAGCGCGCCTCGGCGGCTGCGCCATCGGCAAAGCCTGGCAACCCCGAACCAGCCAGCGTGCGCAGTTGTCCATCCGTTCCCAGCACGCGCAGGCGATGGTTCCCGCTATCGGCGATGTACACGGTTCCGTCAGGGCCAAGGGCCAGGCCAGCGGGGAACTGGAGCGCGGCCTCGAGCGCGGGCCCGTCGCGGTATCCGGCGTCCGTTCCCGCGAGGATGGTCGGCGTGCCCCCCGCGCGCAGCGAGATCAGGCGATGGCTGGCATCCACCACGAGGAGCGCCCCATCCTCCCCAAGGACCAGCCCCGCCGGGCGATCGAGAGGGCTCGTGGGATCCGGGGCGCCATCCCCCGAACCCGAGGCGCTGCCGACCCAGGTTCGCACAAACGCGTCTAGCCCGACGACGCGGATACGGCCGCTTGCCCGCTCGGCGACATAGAGCCGGCCCTGCACGTCCAGAACCAGGGCGATAGGATCGGCAAGCTCGGCCTCCCGACCAGGCCCATCCACAGAGCCGCGTCGCCCTGAGCCCGCCCACACGCGGATCTCAACCCCAGGAACGTGGTGCTGGACGCTTCCTTGCGCGTGGGTCGGGGTCGGCTCTGGGGACAAGCCCCCTGGCACGAGCGTCACCGGCGCCAGAGTCGGCAGCGCCACCAAGGTGAGAGGCCGAGGCAGGAGCTCCACCTCTGGCTGCGTCTGGGCCAGACAGCCTGCGAGTATGCTCAGGCAAAGGAAGGCCAGGGTCGCGGCGCGAGCCCCTCGCCGGGTCTGTGTCAGCAGCATCCGAGTGCGCCTCCGATCGCCTCAGCGCGCAGCTATCGCCCAGGGCCACGGCGGGATTCTAGCATCGAAGCAGGTCAGCTACAAGCCAAGGCGGGATTGACGAGGCGCCCGTGCGGGCTATCATAGGCCCAGTCCCGCAGGCAGAAAGCGAGGCCATGAAGACGCGGTCAAGGGTTCTGGTGTGCGCCTGCGCCGTGTTGCTTGGCGCCCTGTTGCGTCCATGGGCGGGCGCTGCGGGGCCAGCATCCGCCATGCTCGTGGATCAGCCCCTGCTGCCCACGACGCAGCTCGGATTCCTGCGGCTTGAGGCCTGCATCGTCGAGGCCGAGCTGCTGTGTGAGCGCGTTTGCACGCTGCGTATCAAGCAGACGTACCATCTGGAGAACATCGATTCCGTCAAGCCGACCACTTTGGGGTTCCGACTGCTTCCCTGGACTGAGGGAGGCACGCCCCCAGAGATAACGCTGCGCGACGACAAGACGGGAGCGCTGCGGCCCTCCGGCAGGGACACTGGCGCTGGCACATCGTGGCAACTCACCTTGGCGCCGAAGGAGCGCCGGGTGTTGACGCTGTCCTACGTCCGGGCCATCGAGTCGCAGCACTTTTTCCAGTGGCAGTGGGACCTGGCCGCACTCAAGGCATGGGGGGCTGTGGGGAGCGCGCGGGTGACGCTACGCCTCCCCGCGGACATGAGCCTGGAAGCGCTGTTGCATGTGGCGCCTGCCGCGCACGAGGTCGCTGGTCGCGAGCTCTCGTGGAACTGGGAGCGCGTTCCGGAGACAGGTGTTCACGTTGTGCAAGCTCTCTTGCCCGCCGTGTACAATCGGGTCGAGCAGTTGCGCCAGGCCGAAGACCATCTGGCCCTTGCGCGACTGCTCGTGGAGCTGCAGAAGGCAGCCACGGAAGAAGGGGCGCCCGTCAGCAATTTGTATGAGCAGATCATCTACCACTACTCCGAAGCCATCGCCAGAGCGCCGGGGGAGGTCGCGCCGCGCCTCGAACTGGCCGAGGCCTATCGGCGCCAGGGCGCCCGTGTGCCCGGTTTGAGACTGAACTATCTGATTCTCGCCGCCCAGGAGTTAGAAGGGGCGCTCGCGCTTGCTCCAGGGAACCTGGAGCTCGCCGCCCAGCTCAGAGCGACGTATCGGCAGATCGCGGAGGTGGCCCGCGCAGCGGGCGATCTCGCAGGGGCCCTGGTATACCACAGGAAGGCCCAGCCTCCTGGGGCCGCGTCCGCGCCGAGTAAGCTGCCGGAAGATGATCTGCTTCTCGAGTGGGCGGTCGACTTGGCCCAGCGGGGGCGAGTGGACCAGGTCCTCCAGGAACTTGGCGAACAGCTATCCCCCCGGATGGAGGACGCTCTACTGCGCTACGCACCCGCCTTTGTATCGGCACGCACGCGCGTTCGCCTGACCCCTCACGAACGCATCGTGTCCTACCACCTCAGGCTCTACAGAGCCACCGCGCAACGCGTTCGTTCCGAGTTAGAGAGCCTTCTCGCGACCATAGGGGATTCGACAGGCTGCCACACAAGCCTCCGTTCAGGTGCTGCGAGCGACACGACGATCGAGGTGGAGGTGCGCCAACCCTATGGCGGCCTACCGGACCTCGCAACATCGAGCGCCCGGGTGGTCAAGGAACTCGGCACGAGGGACGAGGAGCTGGCCGCTCTCTTGGCGATCCCCTTCCAGACCGAGATGAGTGCCTTCAGCGTCGAGCAGACGCACTGGTTCGACGCCCTCCTGTACCGCGAACGGCTTACGTTTGCCGATCTGCAGAGTGTCTGGGAGAGGCGCTCTCAGTACGTCGCGTGGCGCCTGGTGGAGCTGGCCACCACGCCTTCCGAGGACGCACGAGCCGAGTGGGAGGCCAGGCTCGTCTCGCTCGCCCTGAGGGACCAGCGTCATCTGTGGGAACAGCTCCCCTCGGCATGCTACTGGGTGTACGAGGTGGACATCCCAGGCGGCGAGGCGCTGAACGAGCGGTGGCTCGTCAACTGGGGTCAGGAGATGACGCTGAGCGCCAATCGAACGGTCTACGACTGGGCAGCCATCGCCGAAGGCGCCTTGGTGGCCATGGCGGTCGGACTGGCGGCTGTGGGAGCGAGTCTCTTGAAACGGAAAGGCTGACGGCTGGCTGATGAACAGGAGATGGTCGTCGCGACGCAGACGGTGCTGCACGATGGCGCACATCCCTCGCGTGTTTTGCTCCCGGTCGTTCCGCCGGGAAGTGAACGCGAATGACACCTACTGGAGGACACATGCCCTTCTTCTACCGACCCGACGACGGCGTAGCCGCGGATTTCATCCCCTTCTTCTGGCAGGGGACATACCACCTGTTCTACCTGAAGGACTACCGCGACGAGCCGGGCCACGGCCAGGGCACGCCCTGGTTCCACCTGGTGACGCGCGATTTCGTGCACTTTGACGACTGGGGCGAGGCCCTGCCGCGCGGGCCGGCGGGCTCGCAGGACGTGTGGGTCTTTACCGGCTCGGTCATCGAGCGCCAGGGGACGTTCACCATCTTTTACACGGGCCACAACGGCAACTTTCAGGGGACGGGCAGGCCGATCCAGGCGGTGATGCGCGCCACCAGCCCCGACCTCCGCGCCTGGCGCAAGGACTCGAGCTTCCACTTCTTCGCGCCGACGGGGCTTGGCTACGAGCCAGACGACTGGCGCGACCCGTATATCTTCTGGAACGAGGAGGCGAGCGAGTACTGGATGCTCCTGGCGGCGCGCAGGGCCGCAGGCCCCGGCCGGCATCGCGGCTGCACGGCACTCGCCGCCAGCCCCGACCTGCAGACGTGGGAAGTGCGCGAGCCCTTCTGGGCGCCCGACCTCTACTACACGCACGAATGCCCCGACCTCTTTCGCATCGGCGACTGGTGGTACCTGGTCTACTCCACCTTTAGCGAGCGCTGCGTGACCCACTACCGCATGAGCCGCACCCTCGCTGGCCCGTGGCTGGCACCGGCGAACGACACCTTTGACGGGCGCGCCTTTTACGCCGCCAAGACGGCAGGAGACGGCCAGAGGCGGTTCCTCTTCGGCTGGCTGCCGACCCGCGAGGGCGAGACCGACGAGGGCCGCTGGCAGTGGGGCGGCAATCTCGTGGTGCACGAGATCGAGCAACAGCCCGACGGGACATTGACCGTCCGGCCGCCGGAGAGCGTTGTTCAGGCCTTTGGGCGCAGGAGCGCGCTGTCGCCGCGACCCATCCTGGGCCCATGGCAGATGGAGCGTGATGGCGCCCGCAGCGCCTCATGGGGCCGGTTCTCGGCGCTGGCGCTCGGCGCGATGCCCGAGACCTGTTCCCTACAGGCTGAGATCGCCTGGCGCGAGGGCACGGCCCATGCCGGGATCCTGTTGCGCGCGGATGCCGGGCTGGAGAGCTACTACCAGGTGCGGCTCGAACCGGCGGCTCAGCGCCTGGTCGTTGACCGCTGGCCGCGACCGGGCGATCAGCCCTTTATGCTGGAGCGCCCGCTCCGCATGGTCGCCGGCGAGCCCGTCCGGCTGCGCCTGTTCGTGGACGGCGCCTGCCTGGTGGTCTATGCCAACGAGGAAGTCGCCCTGTCCTGCCGCCTGTACGATCACCCGGCCGGCGAATGGGGGCTGTTCGTGGCCGAGGGCGAGGCGGCGTTCGGCCAACTTGAGCTGGCGACGCAGGGCTAGAACGCTGGTAAGTAATCGCGCTGTATCTGCCGCGCGGGCCAAGGCCACGCGCTATGGGCACGAAGCCGACCTGCGTCGGCTCAAGGCATGCGCTGCGAGCCCACGGCGGTGGGCTTGGTACCCGTTGCCCGAGCCTTCAGGCTGGGAACCGGAGCTGCACCATCGGCACTCGCCTACTACCTGACCGATGCCCTGGCTGTCTGGGAGCGCTGCTGCGCCCGCGACGGGCGCTCCTTGCGTGACCGATGCCTCCGACTATACTGCGCGCGGCTACCATTCCCCCTGGAGAGTCGGAACCATGATCACCATTGAAGCCACCGTTCCCTGCGCCTCCCCGCCCTGCTGGGCGCTGTGGGAGCGCCGCCTGATTGACCTGATGAACGCCTCCGCAGAGCCCTTTCTGACCAAGTACACGCGCGACGATGGCTCGCTGATCTGGCATGACTCGCCGCGCGGAACGGACGTGGACGATTTCTACGAGAGCTTTTACAACTGGCCGCTCCTCTACGTGCTGGGCGGCGGAGACCATCTCCTTTCGCTGGGCCTCCGCGAGTGGGATGCTCTGACGCAGCAGCTCACGCGCATCGGCAAGGTGTACAAGGGCTACGAGCGGCACGGCGACCAGTTCCATCAGGCAGAGGGCTACCTCTTCTTCTACCTGCTGTGCCTGGCCGATCCGGCGAACGCCCACCTGCGTGAGCAAGCGCAGCGCTTTGCGGGTCTGTACATGAACGAGGACCCTGAGGCGCCGAACTATGACCCTGCGCACCGCATCATCACC
>Ga0194112_10007786_pt1 | contig 13897 bp, 8 predicted proteins | sample TA2MahC400mmetaG_FD_146191 | JGI IMG/M metagenome (GOLD analysis project Ga0194112, IMG submission 146191) | Freshwater microbial communities from Lake Tanganyika, Tanzania - TA2015016 Mahale Deep Cast 400m | ecosystem: Environmental > Aquatic > Freshwater > Lake | place: Tanzania: Lake...
CCTGGACATCACGGTCGCCCTGAAGGGAACCCAGGCGGAAATCGTAGTGGACTTGGACGGCGTCATCTTCCTCCGCTGGCAGGGCCGGCAGTCACTGCTGTCTCCAGGAACCGTGTGGAAGATGCCCGACCCGAAGGCCCTGGGGCTGGGCGTGTTCAACTCGACCGCAACCTTCGAGGGCGTCCGCCTGAGAATGCTTTCGGGCAAGGCGAGGCCGCTGCGCCCGGCCGCCGGGCAGCCGCCCTCGTGACCCGCGGCCGACCGGGCGCCCCCGGGGCCGGGCCGGTCTTTACGACCCCACGGTCCCCAAGATTGGCGCCGAGAACCCGCAGGGGGGAAGAAAGGAGTACCCGTGAAACGACGAGATTTTCTTGAGGTGGCCGGAGCGGGCCTTGTGGCCGCGCAGGCGCTCGGCCAGACCCCGAACGCACAGGCAGCCGCCCCCACGGGCGCTGCGGCGGAGAAACTGCTGGCGCCGCCCTGCGGCATCTACTGCGCGGTCTGCCCCGGATACCGCAACGGCAACTGCCACGGGTGTCCCTGCCCGTGCGGGCAATGCGAGGGCGCCAGGTACGCGGCGGCCTGCGATATCGTCAACTGTACCCGCGAGAGGAAGATCGAGTCTTGCGCAGACTGCCCCGACCTGCCTTGCACGAAGTTGATAATGCGGGCCAACGACCCCGTTTGGCGGACGGGGGCCGTGTCGCTCGAGAACCTGCGCCGCCGCAAACGCATCGGAACCGCCGCCTGGCTGGCTGAGCAGAAGCAGTTCTGGAGCGACCAGAAGAAACGCGACCGCTGGCTCGTCTTCTACCGCGACTGTGCCGAGCGGGACAAGACGTTCGGCAAGTAGCGGCTGCGATGGGTGCAGAAGCCGGGCGGGCGGCGTTTCGTGCTGGACAATCGCCCCCCCGGCGTGTATATTTCCTTCGCTCCCGCCCCGGGGCGGGGGCGGCCTTTCCTCTTTTGCCGAAAGGGTTCCCTTGAGGGACGGCCGAAGTGCACGGTCGGCGCCCCCGTCGGGCGGCGGCCGGGGCGCGAAACCACGCCGGTCTCGCGACCAGGAGGGCCGGGGCAAGGTCCCGGCCCGCAGTTCCGGGCGTCCGCCCCACCGGCGGCGTCCGCGGAAGGAAGAGTGCCCATGTCTCAGCCGCAGCGATCGACGGCGCAGGGGCAGCGCGAGAGCTCTCAGCAGCAGCCCGCTGCCCGGCCGGAGCGCAACGGTGCGCACATCCTGCTGGAAGTTCTGAAGGCCGAGGGCGTCCAGGTCGTGTTCGGAATCCCGGGCGGCGTGGTCCTGCCCATCCTGGATGCGTTCGGCGATGTCGCCCAGCCGCGATTCATCCTCGCGCGCCACGAGCAGGGGGCCGGCCATGCCGCCGACGGCTACGCACGCGCCACCGGCAGGGTCGGCGTGTGCCTGGTCACCTCCGGGCCGGGCGCCACGAACCTGGTGACCGCGCTGGCGACGGCCAACTTCGATTCCGTGCCCCTGGTAGCCATCACGGGCCAGGTCAAGACGTTCCTCATCGGCAACGACGCCTTCCAGGAGGCCGACATCACCGGCATCTCGCGCCCCATCACCAAGCATAACTACCTGGTAAGGGACGTGGAGAAACTGGGCGAGTGCCTTCGTGCGGCGTTCCACATCGCCCGCACCGGGCGGCCGGGGCCGGTCCTGGTGGATATTCCGGTGGACGTTGCGGTGGCGAAGACCGATGCGCCCGTCCCCGACCGCGTGGACCTGGCCGGCTACAAGCCCGTCATAAAGGGCAACCGGCGCCAGGTGAAGCGTGCGGCCGAGGCGATCAACGCGGCCGAGCGGCCCCTGCTGTACGTGGGCGGCGGAGTCATCATCTCGGACGCCGCGGACCAGGTGCGCGAACTGGCCGCGAGGGCCGCCATCCCGGTCACCACCACGCTGCTGGGGCTGGGAGCGTTCCCGGAAGACCATCCGCTGGCCCTGAAGATGCTCGGCATGCACGGCACGGCGTACGCGAACTACGCGGTCCAGGAGTCGGACCTGCTGATTGCCGTCGGGGCGCGATTCGACGACCGCATCACGGGCGACGTCAAGAAGTTCGCCCCGCACGCCAGGATAATCCACATCGACATCGACCCGTCGAGCATCTCCAAGAACATCCGCGTCGACATCCCCGTGGTGGGCGATGCCCGCGCCATCCTGGAAGGTCTCCTCCAGGACGTCCGGCCGCGAGACCGCGGCGAGTGGCTCGCCAAAATCGGCGAGTGGAAGACCAGGCACCCCCTCGCCTACAAGCCCAACGGCCTGAAGCCGCAGTACGTCATTCAGCAAATCTGCGAGGTCTCGGGCGGCAAGGCCATCATCTGCACAGAGGTCGGCCAGAACCAGATGTGGGCCGCGCAGTGGTATACCCACCGATACCCGCGGCACTTCATCTCCTCCGGCGGCCTGGGAACGATGGGCTACGGGTTCCCGGCGGCCATCGGGGCGCAGGTCGGATGCCCCGATGCCCTCGTCGTCGACATCGCCGGCGACGGCTCCATCCAGATGAACATCCAGGAACTGGCCACCGCCGTGCACAACAAACTGCCCGTCAAGGTCTGCATCATCGACAACGGGTACCTGGGCATGGTGCGGCAGTGGCAGGAACTCTTCTACAAGCGGCGCTACAGCGGCTCGGCGCTGGACGGCAACCCCGACTTCGTCCGCCTGGCCGAGGCGTACGGCGCCAGGGGGGCGCGCATCACGGAGACGGACCAGGTGCGGCCGGCGCTGGAGAAAGCCTTTGCCGACCCGCACGTGTGGTTCCTGGACTTCATGGTGGACCGCGAGGAGAACGTCTTCCCGATGGTCCCGGCCGGCGAGGCCATCGACCGCATGATCGGCGGAATGGCGTAGCGGTCCGAGCAAAAGACAAGGAGAATGTTGAATGTGAAATATTGAATGTTCAATATTGAGTATTCAATATTTAACATTCTCCTTGTCTTTCTCGCGCCGGCGCCCCGGGGCTTACACCCGCGGCTCGATTGCACGCTGCTGAGCCCCCAAGCGGCTGAATACGCTCGCATTGGCCGCGCGCAGGTGTATACTCTCCGCCCAATGCAATCCCGTTGCCCCAAGCCAAGGAGACACTGCATGAGAACGGTTGCCCGATTGTTGTTGGCGGCAATTCTGCCGGCGGTCCTCGCCGCCGGGTCGCAGGCCGACGTGCGCCTGCCGGCCGTCATCGGCCAGAACATGGTCCTCCAGGCCGACATCCAGGCGCCCATCTGGGGCTGGGCCGACCCGGGCGAGAAGGTCGCCGTAACGCTCGGCGGCCGGAAGGCCGAGGCCGTAGCCGACTCCGCCGGCAAGTGGCAGGTGCGGCTGGCGGCCATGAAGGCGTCGGCCGAGCCGCAGGAACTCTCTGTAGCCGGTAAGAACACGCTGAAACTGGCGAACATCCTCGTCGGCGAAGTCTGGATCTGCTCCGGCCAGTCGAACATGGCGTTTGCCGTGCGCGGCGCCATAAACGGCCAGCAGGAAATCGCCGACGCGAAGTACCCGAAGATACGCCTGTTCAAGGTGGCCAACGTCACGGCCGGAGAGCCGGCGGCGGACGTCAAGGGCCAGTGGGTCGAGTGCTCGCCGGAGACGGCGGGCGACTTCTCGGCCGTCGGCTACTTCTTCGGACGCGAACTCGCCAAGGCCCTCGGCGTGCCCGTCGGCCTGGTGCACACGAACTGGGGCGGAACCCCCGCAGAAGCCTGGACCAGCCGGCAGGGCTTTGAGGCCAACCCCGACCTCAAGCCCATCCTCGACCGCTTCCAGGAATCGCTGGCCAACTACCCGAAGGCCCTGGCCGACTGGGAGAAGAACAAGGAGAAGCGCATTGCCGACTGGAAGGCCGCCGCGGCGAAGGCCAAGGCCGAGGGCAAACAGCCGCCCAGGCAGCCCCAGCCCCCCGCCGACCCGCGCACCTCGCCTCACGCGCCGTCGTCGCTCTATAACGGCATGATTGCGCCGCTCATCCCGCTGGGCATCCGCGGCGCCATCTGGTACCAGGGCGAATCGAACGCCGGACGCCCGTACGAGTACCGCAAACTCTTCCCCGCCATGATCCAGGACTGGCGCAACCACTGGGGTCAGGGCGATTTCGCGTTCCTCTTTGTCCAACTGGCGAATTTCATGGCCCGCAAGGACGAGCCGGCCGAGAGCAACTGGGCCGCACTCCGCGAGGCGCAGACGATGACCCTCGCCCTGCCCAGGACCGGCATGGCCTGCATCATCGACGTAGGCGAGGCAAACGATATCCACCCGAAGAACAAGCAGGACGTGGGCAGGCGCCTGGCCCTCGCCGCCCTGGCCGGCACGTACGGCAAGGACGTGGTCTATTCCGGCCCGATGTACGAGTCGATGAAGGTCGAGGGCGACAAGGTGCGCCTGGCCTTCAGGCACATCGGCGGCGGCCTCGCGGCCAAGGGCGACAAACTCACCGGCTTCGCCGTCGCGGGCAAGGACCGCAAGTTCGCCTGGGCCGACGCCAGGATCGAGGGCAACACGGTCGTCGTCTCGGCCAAGGACGTGCCTGAGCCCGTGGCCGTCCGCTACGCCTGGGCCGACAACCCCGACTCCAGCCTCTACAACAAGGCGGACCTGCCGGCCGTGCCGTTCCGCACAGACGACTGGCCGGCCGACAAGCCGTAGCGCGGGGGTGTTATCCCCCCGCGCTGCCGGTACGGAGCGCGCCGATGCTCAGCCTTCTGGTGTCGTTGCCGTTGCTGGCCGTTGCGGCGGCGCGGACGGACGTTGTCCCGCCGCCCAGCATCGCCCTGCCCGACACAGGCGCCCAGGCCGACCTCGTGCTGCACAACGGCAAGATCGTGACGGTCGATGAGCGGTTCCAGGTGGCCGAGGGCCTGGCCGTTAAGGGCGACCGCATCCTGGCCGTCGGCTCCAGCGCCGAGGTCCTGTTCCTGGCCGGGCCCGCCACGCGGCGCGTGAACCTGGAGGGGCGGACCGTCCTGCCGGGCCTGATTGATTCGCATTCCCATCCGCCGGATGCCGCCATGTACGAGTTCGACCACCCTGTGCCGGACATGCAGACGGTGGCCGACGTGCTGGCCTACGTCAAGTCGCGCGCCGACGCCCTGGAAGACGGCCAGTGGATAGTCATCCAGCAGGTGTTCATCACGCGGCTGCGCGAGCCGCGGTTCCCCACGCGCCAGGAACTGGACGAGGCGGCCCCCAGGAACCCCGTGTTCTTCCGAACGGGGCCGGATGCGGCCGTGAACTCGCTGGCGCTGGAACTGAGCGGCATCGGCAAGGACTTCAAGATAACCGACGGGCAGGCGGGCTACATAGAACGCGACCCGAAGACGGGCGAACCGACGGGCATCCTGCGCAACTGCTCGCGATTCGTCAAACACAAGTCCCCCGCCCGCACCCCCACCGACGCCGACCGTTACCAGGGCCTGAAGGCCCTCATGGCCGCATACAATGAAGTCGGCATAACGGGCGTAACCGACCGCGGCGCAGGCGACGAGCGCATCGCCACCTACAAGCAACTCATGGACAAGGGCGAACTTACCTGCCGCGTCTTCCTCACCTACTACATCGACGCCCAGTGGCCGATGGAAAAGATTCAGGCCGAAGTGCTGAAGGCCGCAGGCCATCCCCTCCGCCGCCGCAACGGCATGCTCTGGCTGCGGGGCATCAAGTTCTACCTTGACGGCGGCATGCTGACCGGCAGCGCCTACATGCGCGAGCCGTGGGGCGTAAGCGACATCTACTCCATCACCGACCCTGAGTACAAGGGCCTGCTTTTTGTGGAGCCGAAGCGCCTGGCCGAGATCGCCCGCATCATCCTGGCGGCCGGCCTCCAGCCCACGGCCCACACGGTGGGCGACGGGGCGGTGCACGCACTCATCGACGCGTACGAGACGGTCAACCGCGACCTCCCCGTGCGGGACCTCAGGCCCTGCATCTCGCACGCCAACTTCACCAGCGTTGAGGCCATCCACAAGATGCACGCGATGGGCATCGTGGCCGACATGCAGCCCGCCTGGCTCTACCTGGACGGGGGGACGCTCCTTAAGCAGTTCGGCGAGCGGCGGACCGCCTACTTCCAGCCCTACAGGACGCTGTTTGACCGCGGCGTGGTGGTGGGCGGCGGGTCGGACCACATGCAGAAACTCGGCAGCCTGCGGTCCATCAATCCGTACAACCCCTTCCTGGGGATGTGGACCACGCTTGCCCGCCAACCCAGGTGGACCGGCCAGCCCCTGCACACTGAGCAGCGGATAACGCGCCAGGAGGCCATCCGCCTGTACACCATCAACAACGCCTGCCTCTCGTTCGAGGAAAAGGAGAAGGGGTCGCTTGAGCCGGGCAAACTGGCGGACTTCGTCATCCTCGACAAGGACATCCTCACCTGCGGCGAGGACGAGGTCAAGGACATCGGCGTCCTGGAAACGTGGCTTGGCGGCAAGCGCGTTTACGAGCGCCGCTGAGGACGCCGCCCGCCCCGCTTACTCGGCGACGATTTCCAGCCACGGGCTGCACGCCGCCGCCGTGTCTATCCGCAGGACCCCCGCCTCCATTTGCGCCGGCAACCGCGCGCGGCGTTTGCCCGTCTCGTCGAGCGGAAAGACGGCGGCGGCCGCAGGCATCGGCAGTGCAATGCGGCACTCGACCGGCTCAACGAGGACCGGCTCGCGGCCGCGCTCGGCGATGGCGCTCTTGTTGCGGGCGAACGCCTGGCCCGTGTTCTCGGCGCGCGACACGGCCGTGACCAGCAGCCGCTTCGACTGGCCGATGGGCCTCGCGTCCAGCGATGTCATCATCACGGCGGCGAAGGCGGTCTTGCACTCGATGGCCGCGCCGCCCAGGTCCAGCCTGCCCGCCTTGCCGAGGACCCCGATGGCGGCCTTGCTTCGCGGCGTGTTGACGGTAAACAGGCCCTTCTCCGTGTCCAGAACGAGTTCCCCTGTGTCGCTCTCGTAGCGTTTCTGCGGCGGCGCCGAGAAACCGGCCCCGGGCACGACCGTCTCCGGGCCTCCGTAGGCGTCTTTGTAGAAGGCGTTGCGGACCTTCGAGATGTAGGTCAGGTGACGGAAAGGCGACGCGGCCGCACGACCGTGGCTGGGGCGGGCCGTCAGCGCCTCGGCCTCCGGGTAGCCGACGATAACCGTCTTCTTCGCGGCCGCAACGTCGCCCCGGTGGAACATGAGCGCCGCCGCCGGGAACTGCCCCCACCGCACCGGGTCCGACTGGTTCCCGAAGAACTCCAGCGCCCGCGCCTCCGGGCTGTAGGCGAAAAAGAGGAGGCCGTCCCACTCCTGGAGGCAGGCGTAGGCGGCCATCATGGGCAGGCACTCGGCCCGGTACTCGCTCGGCCACGGCCAGTTGAACTCCGGCGATATCATCGGTTTGCCGGCCACGGTGCTCGATGCCACCTCGGTGACCGGGTTCATCGTTTTGCCCAGGTCCGAGTTGACCACGCCGATGTTGCGGAACGTAATGAACGGCTTGGCGTTCATGTTCGGGTGGCACCAGTAGTTGTTGCGGGCCATGAAGTCGTTCGCGGCGTCGGCGTACACGCTGGCGGGACAGAACGTCTGGTTCGTCCCCGTGACGGGCGCCTTGACGCCGAGCGCCTTCACGTGGCCGCGTATCTCGCCGTAGTAGCGGCGCTCCAGGTCGAAGAAGAAGCGGACCATGGCACTGACGCGGGCGGGGCACTGTTCGCCCACCCAGGGCGCCTTCTGCGGGTCCTGGTAGAGGTGCCGCAGGGGGAGCACCACCGTGCCCTTGGCGGGGTCTTCCTCGGGCGCAAGGGCGCACTGCCCGGCGGAGTTGGTCCACGCGCGGGCCAGGCGCGGGCGGTCGCCCACGGTTTCCAGGAGCCACTTGTTCCACCGCTCGCGCAACTCGTCCACGTACGAGGGCAAAGTAAGCGCGGTGTTCGAGAAGTAGAAGACCGAGTTCTCGTTGGTAATCTCCACGACGGCCACGCCGGGGTCGTCGCAGTAGCGCAGGCCCGACAGGGCGCTGCGGTGCGTCAGGAAGTTCGTGGCGAACTCCTTCTGTAGTTCGATAAGGCGGTCGTTGAAGATCGTGGCGCCCTTTATCGAGTTCTGCCAGCCGTGCTCGAACTTGCCGGCGTCGCGCGCCCCGTCGGCGTCCTTGAACCGCCGGTAATCCAGCAGGTCGAAGTAAACGTATATGCCGCGCTTCTTCAGTTCCTCCATGAAGAAGTCCAGCCGGTCGAGCGCCTCCTGGCTCAGGTGGCGGGTGTCGCCCTTGGAGTAGTCTATGAGGCCGATGCCCCACCCGGCATCAACCGCGTGGATGCGCAAGAGGTTAACGCCGTACTTGGCCAGCCTCGCAGCCAGCAGGGGCGCCTTCTCCTTGTCGGGGAAAGCCCGTGCGCCGCAGATGTTCGTGCCGAAGAACCGCGCCCGCGCCCCGTCCTGGAAGTAGAAGTGCCCGTCAGGGCGGACCGTGACGAACCCGTGCTTGCCGGCGGGCGGGTCCAGCAGGCCCGCCAGGTTGATGCCGTCCAGGTTCGTGTCGTCCAGCGGAAAGTTGAATTCGTACCACCCCGCCTTCTCGGTGACCTCGCGGGGCACTGACGGGTCGGCGGGTTCCTTCGGCTGCGCGGCGGGGGCCGCGGCGGCCGCCAGGGCGGCCAGGATGAGGACGGTCCACAGCGCGGTCGGAAGTGGCGATTTCATGGTCTTGGCCTCGCGGAGGTTCCTTGGCGGGGGCCGCGGCGGCGGCACGCCTGCCGCCCGGACGTTTCCGCCCGCCTTGTCCTGCTTGCCGGCCGGCAGGCGGAGGCGGGCGCCGCCCCCTGGCACGGTCCGCCTCGGGCGGGGCGGCTGCCTGGCCCAGCCGGGCGGAGTATACAGCCGCCGCACTGCCGCCGCCAGATTCTTGCGGCGGCACTCCGGCCGCGCCGGGATGCCTGGATTTGCCCCCCAGCCGCGGCCGGACAAGCCGGCCGTGCCGCAGCAAACTCGGCCCCGGAAAAAGTTTTCCACAAAGAAGTATCTATAACTGCCAATATGGCAGGCCGTCAAAAACGCTCAAAAAACGCAAAATCGGACCCTGTTCCGGTCAAAATCGATCAAAAACGTTCAAAAAGCGCGCGATTTTGCCTTGCCTATCTTAACATTTTGCCCCTCTACCCCCTCTGGCGCTAGCGCCAGGGCCGTTTTGCCCCTCCGGAAGGGGCCAAAATGGGCATTTTCGGGGCGCGCGGGCGCGGTCAAAAAGTTATCCACAGGTATGCGGAGAACTGGATAGCGCCAGGGATTGTAAACAGGCTTAATCCGGCAGGGGCGGCCGGAAGCCGAATGAAGAAACCCGAATGATGATTGAAATTCAGGCATGGTTCAAACAAGCCCCACGCACCGCGTGGGGATGGATGGTGCGGGCCGATCATCCCCCGGCGGTGCCGGGGGCTTTGAACCATGCCGAAATTCAAATGACGAATGACGAATGGCCGCCGGCGTGTGCCGGAGGCGCCGGCGCCGTGCCCGGCTTGTTTCCTCATTCGAGTTTCGTCATTCAATCGTCACTGGAGTTTCGGCCTTCGTCATTGCTGCGGCCCCACCCGGCGTCGCCCCGGCTCGGGGCGGCACGGCGCCCTACCTGCGATTGCGGCCCAGCAGGACCCCCAGCCCGCCCACCGCCGCCAGCGCCAGCGTGGCCGGCTCGGGAATGTACGGCTGCGTCACGAGCAGCGGGTCCCCGATGGTCGCCATGCCGTAGTACCACGCCCGCTCGATGTCGGTGTGGCCGCCGGGGTCCACGGCCGTGCCCCACCAGTTCAGCATGGCGTCGCCGAAGGTGCCTCCGGCGCCCAGGGGCCCGAAGTAGTGGTCCATCGTGTCGGACATCATGCCGCCGGTCTTGGCCGGCCCCACCGCCACGAGCCCCGCACCGGCCCCGAAGACGTATTCACCCGCGATGTAGCCGAACTCGGTGTACCTGGCGGCGGAGCAGGCGAAGAGGTGGTAGAAGAGTGCTTGGGGGTCGAGCGCCGCCAGGTCGCTGTTTGTCACCGACCCGCTCATCGAGTGGCTCTGCGAGGAGGAGTGGGCCGACAGCAGGACGTGCTCGTACGTCTCGTTGGCGAGCCGCCACTTGTAGTTTGCGGCGGTCGTCTCATCCTGCGGCGTGGCCGGATCGTTCCACACGTCGTTGACCGCCCCCTCGACCGCCAGGGCCAGCGCGGCCGCGCGGGCCGTGTGGTCCCAGTCGTCGTCGGTGTAGGCCAGACCGGTGCGCGGAGTGGCCAGGGCGCCCGTCCGGTAGTCGTGGTTCTTTGCGAAGTAGTCGGCGAGCAGGCTCGCCTCGGTGCGGCCGGGATGAAGGAGCGTGAGGTTCCACGTTGTGAGGCGGCCCAGCCAGATCTCTGGCCCGACGTCGCCGCTGCCGGCGGTATGGGTGTCGGGAAGGACTCCGTGAGCGCCCGAACTTGTCCACGAGCCGTCAAGGTCCGTAAAGTAGAGGTCGCACGGGTGGAACTCGCCGCTTATGCCGCCGCCGGCCGCAGTGTAAACCGTCTGAACCGGCAGGTGGCCGATGAACACCGCCCCCGCCAGTCCGTCCGGGGCATTGTAGCGGGCGGCCAGGTGTGCTCGCAGGTCTTCCGGCGCCGAGGCCGACGTGAAACCGGTCGTCAGGATGGGGCTGTAGCCCTGGGCGGAGATGTCCGCCAGGTACCGGCCCAGGCCGGCCGCGATCTCGCCGCTCGCGGCGAGATCGTGCTCGACCACGACCTCGACGTTCAGCGATTGGCCGCGGGCAATCGCGGGCGCCAGCCAGCCGACCCCGCCCAACAGAGCAACCGCCAGAACAACCGGACCGATGGAGCGAACCATGGCCTCACCGTCTGCTCCCCCGGTCCGGCCCCAGCCGACCCCCCGCAGGCACAGCCGCCAGGAGTCGCCGCGATTGTCCCCGACGGCGCCGCTCCCTTACGGTCGCGGCTCTGCCTCCCGCCTGCCTGCAAACCCTCGACTAACCTTAACCGAAATCGAGCGCTTGTCAAGCGCTGCGCAAGGGCAGCGCTGCGGCCCGGGCAGTGACCTGGAGTCTCCGCCTGGAAGAGAGCGGACAGGAAGACACCGCCTGGGTTGACGTTCTCGCCGAAGGGATATCTTTGAAGGCTGGTCGGCTTGTCTGGCAGAAGTTTGAACAATTGGCCCGTGACTTCCTCGCCGCGGTGCTGGAAGCCGCCGAAACCGATGCGGCCTTCTTCGCACGGTTTGCCATGAAATCGGCCTGATTTCAGCGTTTCGCGAGCCTGTAGTGACCGGGGCGCGGCTTCGCAGCGAATTCGACGAGGCCAAGCCCCAAGAGGTTCTTGAGGTCGCGTTTGACCGTCCTGGCTGCCACGTCGAACTGTTTCTCGACATCCAGGCGGGTGATTTTCGCGTCGCTGGCCAGCCTGGTCAAGACCCATTTCTGCCGCTCGTTCAGCGAAACCCCAGGGGTGACATTTTTCATGTCACCGGTGACATTTGCGGCGGCATTCGGCTTTGTCACCCCTGTGTCACCGGTGACATGACCGGTGACATTTTCGGCCGGCGGCGCTTGCTCCCCGTCATGGATCTCGACGATGATCTTCGGCGTCAGATGATAGCCGCCGCCGCGGTTGTCGATGACGTCGTGCTTGCCGCACGCCAGATTGAGGCGGTCGCGCACGGTCGTTGTGATCCGCTCGCGCAGTGCAGCCACGCACTGAGCGATGGCGTTCTGGCCAAGGCCACGGTTCACGGCTTTCGCCAGGGCCTCGCCGCTCAGCCGCACGTAGTTGCTTCGGGAGTTGCGTTCCCGTAGGAGGTGCAGGACCGCCCAGGCGTGGCCGCGGTGGGTCCGCTCCACGATGGTCTCACCGCAGAGTTCAATGTGGTCCGGGTAGAACGCCAGGGGGCCGCCGCCGAACGGTGCCGCCTTCGGTGGCTGGTTCACGGCAGCGGCCGCGTCGGGAAACCTGCGGCGGTGCTCCGCCAAGACGTCCTGAATAACGCGGGCCAGCGTCCGACCGGTCTCCGGGAAAGGCTTCGAGATGAACTGCGTGGCGCCGAGGGCCAGAAGTTCCACCGTCTGGTCCAGGCACTGCTTGCCGTACCCCGTCATAATGATGATCGGCAGACGGCCGTTGCCCTTGACGTGCTGGATGCTCTCCAGGAGGCTGCGGCCGTGTTCAATCTTGGCGAACCCCCGGTTCGGCTGGGCGGGTATCTGGAGGTCCAGCAGCACGTAATCGTAGTGGTTTGCCTCGAGCAGCTGCTTCGCGTCCTGAAGGTTGTCGGCCCAGTCGTGCTTGTGCCCCAGGCCGAGCAGCGTGTCCTCGACGGATTTCATGATCTCACCATCGTCCTCGACCACCAGCGTTCTCATCATTGCTGCGCCTCCTCCCAGCCGTTCGGTTGCCGTGGCAACGTGACGGTCACCACGGTTCCCTGGCCCTCTGTGCTATTGATTATCAACGTGCCGCCGTGGGCGGCGATGTAGCGGTTGGCGATGGGCAGCCCGAACCCAGTGCTTCGGGCCTTGGTCTTGTTCCTTCGCGCCGGCAAGAGCAGACGCAGTTCGGCCAGGTCCTCGGCCTGCATCCCCATGCCGTCGTCGCGGATGGTGATACCAACCTCGGCGGGTTCGGACTCCACCCTTACGGCAATATGGCCAGCGCGCAGTTGCGCAGCCCCCGTCATGAACGACTCGTAGGCATTCCTCACCAGGTTGGCGACGGCAAGGATGATGAGGTGCCGGGCCATCCCGACGCGAACGCCGTCGGGAACCTCCATCGAGAGGACAACCGCGCTCATGTCGTAGCCGAGTTCCTGGAGGTTCCGCACGGCCATGTCGCGCGCCGCGGCCAGCACGTCGGCTACGTCCTCGGGATGGCGTTCGGGCGGGAGCGGCGACGAGTAACTCTCGATGTCCGAGACGCACCGTTCCATGAAGTCCACGGAGTCCAGAACTGCCTTGGCCTTCCTCTGGGCTGAGTCGGTGTGGTTCCCCTCGGCAACCGTCTGGCTCAGACTGGCGGCGCTGGCCTTGAGGGGAGTGAGGATGCTCCGAATGTCGTGGGCCACGGTGCCCAACAGGAGTTCCGCCTGCTGCTGTCCGACTTGGGCTGCCGCATTGGCGGCGGCGTCCCCGTAGCGACGCCGCATCTGGTCAAGCCGGTCGCCGCACTGCTTCAGTGCCCGTTCCTTCTTGCCGGTCTCCCGCTTCATCTTGCGGCGCCGGTCGAGGCTTCGTTCGGCCGCCCTCTTGACGAAGAAGTTGACATCTTGCGAAAGCCTGGCTGCCAGGACCGTGAAGGCCTCGTCTTCGAGGTAGGCCAGCAGGTCGGCGACGACCTTGCGGACCTCCCATTTGGCATCCTCGGCAAGAAGGCGCAGCGCCGCCAAGGCAGTGCCGTCACACTCGGTGCCGCCTTGGAGCGAGTCTGCGATGGCGCGTGCCGTCGCCAGCCGCTGTTGGCCGTCGAGCGACTCCCGGTTCTCCAGCAACCGCCGGAGCACGCCCAGCAGGTCTTGGGGAGCGTCCATTAGTACTTATACCTCTCTTTGCGGCGAATGAACGCTTCCTTACCGCCTTCGAGGAGCGTGACGATTTCGGTCCTGCATTCGTCCACCGAACCTTCGTTCGCCTTGCGTGCACGGGTGCCGTCTGACGTGAGGACGAAGACACGTTCGGCCTCGCCGAGCACCGGAATGTTCGGGTTGTGGGTGACCAGCACCAACTGCCGATGGGCCTTGACTTTCTGGATGCTGCCCACGACCGTGTCGAAGATGAACCGGTTGTCCAGGTTGTCTTCCGGCTGGTCCACCATCAGCGGGTTCTCGCTTTTCATCAGGAGGATGGGCAGGATGGTGGTGCATTTCTGACCGGTCGAGAGGGCCA
>Ga0194112_10007787_pt1 | contig 13897 bp, 10 predicted proteins | sample TA2MahC400mmetaG_FD_146191 | JGI IMG/M metagenome (GOLD analysis project Ga0194112, IMG submission 146191) | Freshwater microbial communities from Lake Tanganyika, Tanzania - TA2015016 Mahale Deep Cast 400m | ecosystem: Environmental > Aquatic > Freshwater > Lake | place: Tanzania: Lake...
CCTGCGGCAAGAGCCGCAAAGAGCAGCGCCAACAGCCACTTCGCGAGCGACACGCGCTTCCTCGCCCAGGCAGACAGCCGCTCTGAAGCGACGCCGCGCCAGGCGGCCAGGAACACCACGATCAAGGGAACAACGAACATCACGTTGTAGAGCAGCAGGTACGCCGCAGCTCGCCCGCGCTCCGTCCCGCCGCGCACCACGAAAGCTATCGTTGGCAGATACAACTGACCCGTGCATACGCTTTCAATTGCAGTCACTCCCGCCCCCGCCAGCGCGGCGGCGAGTGCCGCGCCTCCTCGTGCACGCACGCTCCATCGTATCAGCCCGTGCGACCGCCGCAGCAGCTTTGACGGCAGTTTGAGAAGCACGCTGGCGGCCGACGGATTCCGCGAGAACCGCCATGCATCGAACGCAGAGACGGCCGCCAAAACCGCGAGCACCCCGACAAGCACAACATCCACGGCCCGCTGCAGCGCCCCGAACTTCGGCAGCCTGTACATCGCATCCATCAGGCCGAGCCCGATCAGCGTGTAGGCGACAAACGTGCCGGCGCAGAACGAGGCGCCCACTTTCAGGATCGCCGCGCCGCGGGCGCCGGAGACGGCCAGTATGCTGACCAGGAAGACTATCGCGGAGAACGCACACGGGTTAAGTCCGTCCCCCAACCCGGCCGCTGCCACGCCGAAAGGAGTAAATGACCGCAAACGGCCGGGCAGATCGGAGGAGCGTCCCCCGCCATCGCTGTCGGCAGACACCGGGACCAGGGCCCCCGATATCAGCTCGTCCAGACACGGAAAAAGCCCTTCTTCGATCGCGGGGTAGCCGGCAAGGATCCGTACACCTCCGACAACCATGTAGACGTGCGCGCCGGGCACAGCGGCAAAACCTGACATGCGATCGAGAAACGCAACGTACTCCTCGCGCCGGCTGAGATCGTGCCTTTCGAGCCTGTACAGTCCGGAATAGACGGCCTCAAGCCGCGGCAGGACGACGGCCGCAACCCGTTCACAGTCGTCGCAGCCCGGTTCGAAGTAGTACTCGATCCGTATCTGCGGGACGTCGTTTGAACCGGTCTCCGCGGCTACGCCCAAGCCAGCCGCGGACAGGAACGCGGAGAGGAGAACGATCAGGGAATCAGCCATCCCGCGGATGCCGAATGGCCGACTCATGCAACCGACCCGGCCCAGTGCAGTTTGTGCCTCAGGACCGCAAAATAGCGGTAGCCCGGCAAGTGGACGAACCGTACGCTTCGTTCGCTGGCGCGGATGGAAACCCTGTCGTTAGGCTGAAGGTCCTGGCCGACCTGACCGTCCACCATCATGTGCACGCCGGCATCGGACTCGCTGACCTCCACGCTCACCTCGCAGGAGTCGGGAATGACGATCGGCCTGGAACTGAGAGTGTGCGGACAGATCAGAGAGAGTACAAACACGCACGATTCCGGGCTCACAATCGGACCGCCCGCGGAAAGGGAATGGCCGGTGCTCCCGGTCGGCGTCGAAACGATCAACCCGTCGCAGACATACTCGGTCACCCGCTCTCCGTCCACGTCAACGCCCAGCGTGATGACCCGTGCGGAATCGCCGTTGGCGATCACGACGTCATTAAGAGCGTGGAACCTGCCCTGCTCGAGTGCACCGCGAACAACCCGGCAGTCCACCATGCGCCTCGTCCCCAGCCTGTAGTCGCCGCGCGCAAGCGCGTCCAGCGCGCGCTCCATGTCGTTCTCCTGGACGCTGGTCAGAAAGCCGAGACTTCCGAGATTCAACCCCATGACCGGCAGGTCGCGGCCGCCAAGTTCACGCACCGCCCGCAGCATTGTCCCGTCGCCGCCCAGCGCCAGAAGCGCTTCGACTCTGTCGTAGAAATCGTCCGGCGCAAGCGCAGTGATTCCATCGGTCAGGCGCGCCGTTCCCTCAAGCGCGAAAAGCTCGATGCCCCGGACACGCGCCGCGCAGGCCAGCCTGCGCAGCACTTCCGCCGCCCGCGGCTTCGCGGTGTTTGCCGTAACCCCGATCCTGTTCATGCTGCAACCCCCGCCGTCACCCCGGGAAACGCCAATGCGCCAGGTACTCCACGTTGCCCGCCCTGCCGCGAATCGGCGACTCGAGAACGCCCAGCCACTCAAGGCCGAGTTCCGAAACACCGAACGTACTGATTCTGTCCAGCACCGCCGCTCGAATCGCCTCGTCCCGCACCACCCCGCCCCGCTCAACCTGTTCACGGCCGGCTTCAAACTGCGGCTTGACGAGCGTAACGATGTGCGCGCCGGCGGCTGCGGCCTTTATAACAGCGGGCAGAACAAGGGTCAACGAAATGAACGACACGTCAACGGTCACGACTTCGACAGGTTCGGGGATCAGTCCTTCACTCATGTTGCGCGCATTCACGTTCTCAAGCAGCACAACCCTTGCGTCGTTCCTCAGCCGCCAGTGAATCAGCCCCGCACCCACATCCAGGGCATATACACGGGCCGCGCGGCGCTGGAGAAGGCAATCGGTGAATCCTCCCGTCGATGCGCCCACGTCGAGACAGATCCTGCCCGCGACGTCTATGCCGAACCCGGCGAGAGCGTGCTCCAACTTCTCGCCGCCGCGCCCGACGAACCTCGGAGGGGTCTCGACATCAATACTCGCTCCGCGCGGGTACCTGTGGCCTGGCTTCGTCGCGGGCTGTCCGTCAACCTTGACCTGTCCGGCGAGGGCGAGTCGCTGTGCTTTCTCCCGGCTCTCGGCCAGTCCGAGTTCCACCATCAGCGCGTCAAGACGAAGCTTTTCCATTTGAGAGAACTGAGAGTATCCGCGCGACCACCGTCTCGGCGTCGAGCCCGTGGTCACGCATCAGTTCGTCCGCCTTTCCCTGTCCGACGAACTCGTGCGGCCAGCCGAAGCGAAGAACGGGTGTCGTGGCGCCTTTCCCCGACAGGCATTCCTGCACGCCTGACCCGAACCCGCCGCGCGCGACTCCGTTCTCGAGCGTGGCGATGACCTTTGCGGCGGAAGCGTGAGCCAGCATAAGTTCCTCGTCGAGCGGAGCGACGAAGCGCGCGTTCACCACTCCGGCACTCACTCCCTTCTCGCTGAGCAGCGCAGCCGCTTCAAGTGCGTTCGGGATCATGTCGCCCAGCGCCCATATCTGGACCGTCTCCCCTTCGCGCAGAATCTCTGCCTTTCCCACGACCATCGTCTCGAACTCGTTCCTGACAGCGATGCCCGGCCCGCAGCCGCGCGGATAGCGTATGACCGACGCCCCGTCCAGGGTTGATGCTGTGTACAGCATGTCAGCCAGTTCCTGCTCATCCTTCGGCTGCATGATCACCAGATTGGGCACCGGCCGGAGAAGCGCGATGTCGAACACCCCGTGATGCGTCGGCCCGTCGTCGCCGACCACTCCGGCGCGGTCCAGGCAGAAGACGACGGGCAGGTTCTGCAGGCACACGTCGTGGATGATGCAGTCCACCGATCTCTGGGCAAACGTGGAATAGACGGCGAAGAACGGGCGAAGCCCGCCCGCCGCCATTCCGGCCGCGAGTATGGTCGCGTGCTCTTCGCAGATCCCCACATCGTGGAACCTGTCCGGAAAACGCTTCGAGAACCCGCTCAGCCCCGTCCCGCTGCACATGGCGGCGGTTATGGCCACGATGCGGTTGTCGCGCGCGGCCATGCGTTCCAGCGCGCGGCCGAACACCGTCGAATAAGACGTTCCCGACGGCTCCTTCGCAAGCACCCCGCTCTCCACATCAAAAGCGGCTGTGCCGTGCCATTTCTCGGGCGACTGCTCCGCCATCGGGTATCCTTTGCCCTTCTTCGTGGAGACGTGAAGGATGATCGGCTTGGCGTAGTTGCGCGCGATCGCCAGCGCATCCACGAGGGCTGGAATGCTGTGGCCGTCGATCGGCCCGATGTACCTGAGCCCGAACTCCTCGAAGAAGACGCTGTCGAGAAACAGGCTCTTCACCGCTTCCTCTGTGCGGTGGTAGATGCCGCGGAGCCAGTTCATTCCCAGCAGGCGGTGAGCGGCGCTTTCCACCGATGACTTCCACCTGTTGTATCTGGGGTTGACGAGGAGGTGCCCGAGGTAACGGGAAACGGACCCGACGTTCGTAGAAATGGACATCTCGTTGTCATTGAGAATCACGACCAGCCGGTTCGTCGCGGAGGCAATGTTGTTGAGCGCCTCAAAGCTGATGCCGCAGCTCGCGGCGGCGTCACCCATGACCGCAACCACGCTCTCCTTCGAACCGCGGGCATCGCGCGCGGCGGCAAGCCCGAGCGCGGCGGAAAGCGCCGTGCCCGCATGCCCGCTGCCGAACGCGTCGCACGGACTTTCGTCACGCTTCGCGAATCCGGAAATGCCGCCTTTCTGCCTGAGTGTGCGGAACCTGTCGCGGCGGCCGGTCAGTATCTTGTAGGCGTACGTCTGGTGGCTTGTATCCCAGACGATCTTGTCTTCAGGCGGCGCAAACACCTTCAGCAGCGCCACCGTAAGTTCAACAACACCCAGGTTCGGAGCAAGGTGGCCGCCAGTCCGGCTGACCGTGTCGACAATCAACGAACGGACCTCGCCGGCAAGACGGACCAGATCGTCCGTCTCAAGCCTGGCGACATCCTCCGGCCCGGAAATGGATTCCACAAGACTGCTCACGCTCTCAACTCTAGCGGAGGGCGAAAGCCGCACAAAGCATAATCCTGCTGCGGCAGCCCGACCCATCCTGTACATTTGCCCCATGAACACGAAACTGCTGTCTGCCGTAGTGACCGCCGGTTTCATCATGTCAGCCGGCTCCGCCCCGGTCTCCGCGGAGAACGCGTTCCCCGCGCCCGGATGGGAACCAATGCCTGATCCGCTGGCGAGCCCCCACGCGGTGCGCGGCGGCTCGCTTGCCGCGTATGCCGGCGCCTTCCCCAAAAGCTTCAACTACTATCTCGACAACAACACATTCAACGACCTGCTGATGTCGCTGATGTTCGACACGCTCCTGACGCTGAACCCGGTCACTGCGGGGTTCGAACCCTGTATCGCGGAGTCATGGACCGTCTCGGACGACGGTCGGGCATTCTCGTTCCGGATCTCTCCGGACGCAAAGTGGAGCGACGGGAAGCCCGTGACACCCGAAGACGTGGCATGGACTTTCAACGCCCTGCGCGATCCGGCCAACCTCACCGGGGTCCACAAGGTCAGCCTTGAGAAGTTCGACCAGCCGGAAATAGCGTCCTCCAACACGGTGCGATTCACCTGTCGCGAGGTCCACTGGCGCAACCTGCTCGCCCTGGGCAGCCTGTACGTCCTTCCCCGGCATGTTCTGGGCGACCGGGACTTCAACAAGATCAATACCGACTTCCCGGCCGTTTCCGGCCCCTACCGCATATCCGAGATCCGCGACGGGGTGTTCGTGCGGCTCGAAAGAAGGCCCGACTGGTGGCGCGACGCCGACCCACGGACCCGCAACACCTTCAATATCTCAATGCTCACTTTCCGCTTCTACGAGGAGACCGAGAACGCGTTCGAAGCGTTCAAAAAAGGCCTCATGGATGTGTTCCCCGTCTACACCTCGCACCTGTGGGTGAACGAGACGAAGGGCGAACGCTTTGAGAAACACTGGGTGGTCAAACAACGCGTGCACAACTACCACCCGCAGGGATTCCAGGGCTTCGCAATGAACATGCGCCGGCCCCCATTCGACTCCCTGCCCGTCCGCCGTGCGATGGCACACCTCCTGAACCGCGAAGAGATGAACCGCACCCTGATGTACGGCCAGTATTTCATGCACCGATCCTACTTCGAAGATCTCTATTCGCCCGGCAACCCATGCCCGATTCCCATGGCCGACTTCAACCCCTCGCTGGCAAGGACGCTCCTCTCCGATGCCGGATGGAGCGCCAACCCGCGCACGGGGTTGCTGGAGAAAGACGGACGACCTCTGTCGTTCTCGTTCCTTACCCACTCGCTCAGCACACACAAGTTCCTGTCCGTCTACAACGAAGCCCTGCGCGATGCGGGGATCGAAATGAAGATCGAAATGAAGGACGCCGCCTCATGGTCAAAGGATATGGACAACTTCAACTTTGACATGACATGGGCGGCGTGGGGGTCTTCCATGTTCAAGGACCCCGAAGGCATGTGGGCATCCGCCGAGGCCGACAGGCCGTCGGGAAACAATATCACCGGCTTCCGGGACCGGGAAGTGGACCGTCTGATCGAGGAACAGAGAACCGAGTTCGACCTGGAGCGCAGGAATGCGATCTGCCGCCGCCTGGACGCACTGATAGCGGCCAAGGCCCCCTACGCCCTTCTCTGGAACATTTCGTACACGCGCCTGCTCTACTGGAACAAGTTCGGCACTCCGCCGACAGTCCTCTCAAGACACGGCAACGAAGATTCCATATACGCCTACTGGTGGAGCGATCCGGATGCCGTGGCCGACCTCAAGGATGCGATGGAATCCGGGTCGGTGATGCCGGCACCCGCCGAGTCGATCAGATTCGACGAGGCATTCAGACACGGAAATGAGTAGCAGGTGATCTCGCCGCCTTCATTGTTCCTTTGAAGGCTTGAAATCCTGCTTGCGCAATCCGTACTTGCGCATCTTGGAGAAAAGAGACCGCGGCTCAATGCCGGCCATTCGGGCGGTTTCCGCCACTTTCCCCTGCGTACGCTGCAGCAGCATCGCAAGGTACTCCTTCTCAAACCGCTGCGAGAACACTTCCCTCCCCTCGCGGAGGGGACGGTCAACCCACTTGGCCGTGTCCCAGCCGCCGACGCCTTCGACAGACACTTCCTGCGGCACGGCGGCATTCACCTCTTCAGGCATGTCCTCGGGCTCGATCATTCTGCCTTCGCACAGCAGTATCGCTCGTTCAAGCACGTTCACCAGCTCCCTTACATTGCCCGGCCATCCGTATTCCACAAGCCGCCTCAACGCCGCCTGAGAGATGCCGTCAACCTTTCGACCGACACGCGCCGAGAGGTCGGTGACGAATGACGCTGCCAGGGCCGGGATGTCCTCGCGCCGTTCGCGAAGCGGGGGAAGTTCCAGCGTCACCACGCTCAACCTGTAGTACAGATCCTGCCGGAAACGCTTCTCCTTCACTTCATCCTGAATGTCCCGGTTCGTGGCCGCTATCACCCTGACATCAACCGGTATCCTCCGTTCTGATCCGACCGGATGGACCTCGAAATCCTGCAGAACATGAAGCAGCTTGACCTGCAGGTGGAAAGGCATCTCGCTGATCTCGTCGAGAAAGAGCGTTCCGTCATGCGCCAGTTCAAAACAGCCCCGCTGCGTGCGAGTCGCGCCTGTGAACGCTCCCTTCTCGTGACCGAACAATTCGCTCTCGAGCAGGTTCTCGGGTATGGCCCCGCAGTTGAGGGAGATGAACCCCCCATCGCTCCGCTGGCTCGCGGCATGAATCGCACGGGCGAGCCTTTCCTTGCCCACCCCGGTCTCGCCGGTGATAAGCATCGGCGCGTCACTGTCCACCACGCGATGAACCGTCTTCATGAACCGCTGCATCGCCGGGCTTGCGGAAACGAAGTCCGACAACTGAGGACGCGCCATCGCCCGCTTGGCTGCCAGCGAACGAGACAGCAGCGCGCGCCTGGCTCCTATCGCGTTGTCAAGCGCCCTGACAAGTATGTCGTCGGACACCCCGGCAAACAGAACAACGTCCGCCCCGCATGCCACAAGCTCGGCTTCCTCCGCGGGGCTTTCGTTGAGCGTGAGAACGACTATGCCCGGCGCGTCGGCGTTATCCGCGAGCTTCGCCACGGTCGCGCCGCGCGGTTCGGGGATCATCCTGCGCAGCGTGATGAGAACGTCGCACGGGTAGGAGACAACAGCATCCCAGTCCGAGCCCGGAAGTGGGTCGCATATCAGCGCGTCCTCCTCCTTCAACAGGGCGGATAGCCGCGCCTGGAGAGGCGCATCGTCGATCGCGACAAGAACACGGAGCAGCATCTTGGTTACACCGGCCGTGCCGGCAACGCCCGCACGTCTCAAGTATGCAACGCATATACCAACCATCGCGCCGACGCGGCAAGCCGCTTCTGGCCACCGCCAGGGAAGGCGGCACAGGATCCTGCCCGAGTCCGCTTGCCGACACGCTGGAACCGTGGCAGTATCCGCGTGGATTGAGGAAGCCTCGCCAGGCGGACAATCAGCCGCGGCAACGGGAGAGATGCGATGGTGTTCTACCCGAAATACGATTCCCGCAAGGCTGGTCTCCCGCCGGGATCTCTCGTCTATCTGGGAAAGAAGAGATCCGAGAAAGCATCCATCCACGTCATAGACTACGATTCCAATCACTTGAGCGAACGCGAAATCGTCCATTGCGCCGACTGCCGCGGGTACATGAACGAGAACACCGTCTCGTGGATCAATCTGGACGGGATACATGACATCGAGAAGGTCCGCGAGTTCGGTGAAGTGTTCAACATTCACCCACTGGCGCTTGAGGATGTCCTGAGCACCGGCCAGCGGCCAAAAATGGAGGACTACGGAGACTACATCCTGTTCACACTGAAGATGCTCTACATGGACGACGACAACAGCGATCTCGTCGCTGAGCACTTCGCACTGATACTGGGCAAGGGATTCGTGCTTTCTTTTCAGGAAGTCGAAGGCGATGTATTCGAAACCATCCGCGAGCGGCTGAGAACCGGCGCAGGGCGGATTCGAAACATGGGCGCCGATTACCTCGCCTACTGCCTGATAGACGCAATGGTTGACAGCTATTTTGTCGTTCTCGAATCGCTCGGGGAACACGTGGAAGACGTGCAGGACGAGGCCTTGGAAAAACCGGCAAGCTCGACTGTCGCGGAGATTCACCGGCTCCGGCAGGAACTGATATTCGTCCGCAAGAGCGCATGGCCTCTGCGTGAACTCCTCAGCACGATGGAAAAATCCGAGTCGCCTCTGCTTTCACGAAAGCTGAAGCCGTTTCTGCGCGATGTCTACGAACACGCCATACAGGTGATCGATACCGTTGAGTCCCTGCGCGATCTCCTGTCCGGCGCGATGGAAATCCACATGTCCAGCATGAGCAACCGGATGAACGAAATAATGAAGGTTCTGACACTCATTTCGACCATCTTCCTGCCGTTGACGTTCATCACGGGACTATACGGCATGAATTTCGAGCATATGCCGGAACTGAAGTGGCACTATGGATACGCATGGGCATGGGGATGCCTCCTCTTGTCTTCGATCGGCATGGCGGTCTATTTCCGCGGCAGGAAGTGGGTATGACCGGAGACGGAAACGGGGCCACGGTCGGGCAGTCGTCAACGCGGTAGCTCAATGATCGTGACGGGGATGACTCGTGCGCTCCGCGCGGGCAAGCTTGGGGTTTGGTCCGTCCGCGGATCGGCCCTGCCGCCTTTGACAAAAGAGCAATGTGCGCCTGGGTGATAGAGGGGATGCCCCCGTTAATGGTGTTGAACCTTGATCCCTGAAATGGCGTACCTGGCAGGACTTGAACCTGCAACCCTCAGATCCGTAGTCTGATGCTCTATCCAATTGAGCTACAGGTACGCAAGAGGCGCAGATGTTATGGTCTTTGCCGGAGGCATGCAAGACCGGATTGGAGTGGCTGCTCCACGCGGAAACCGGCCTCTTTTCAGAAGAACAGCCGGCCCCGGTCAGCCAGCCGGCCGTTCTCGAAACGCACCCCTTCGGCCGCCAGCAGCGCGAGCTTGTCGGCAACCGCCTTCCCCGCCTGATGTCCACGGAACCCGCCGGGGGTCAGGTCCGAGGCAATGACCCTGTGGCACGGCACAAGCGGCGCATATGGGTTCTTCCGTAGCGCCTGACCCACCGCCCTCGCCGACCCGCAGCCTATCGCCTGTCCAAGCCGACGGTAAGTGGTAACTTTCCCGCGCGGTACAAGGCTTACAGCCTTGTACACGCGCTCCTGGAAAGTAGTAATCCGTTGTTTCCCCGACATGACACATCACACATGCCGCACAGGCGCGCAACGCTCGTCTTACCGCCCCTTGGAAACAGGCTTCAGGTATCCCCATTCCACAAGCCTGTTCTGAACATAGCCGGCGTACGCTCCCGCGGGCGCCTGCTTCCGGTATCGGATGTATTCGGCGACACACTCCTGCCTGCGCCCCATCCCCTCAAGGCAGCGGCCCAGGAAAAAGGCCGTGTTCTCATTGCCCGGAAGCTTTGTCTCGTACGCTTCGAATTCCACCATGGCCGCGTCGAAGCGACCACCGCTGAGCTTCGCGAAGCCGGACACCTGCAATGCATGCGCTTCGGATGGATACACGGACTTCGCCCGGTCCGCGTACCGCGCTGCTTCGTCGGCCCTGTTCTGCGCCATGCAGCACTTGGCCATCATGAGCAGACCAGCGTAGTCGTCGGGCGCCTGGCGCAAGGCGCTCTTGAGACGTGCTTCTGCTTCAGCCGGCTTCTTCTTCATCAACAAGGCCTGGGCGTTCTGCATCTCTTCTATCGCGCCGCGTATCCTCAACAGGCCGCCGATTCTGTCAAGATACCGATCCCTGCTGTCCGCCCGCCCCCTTGCGGCGGCATACTCGCCCGCGGCAAGCCGACAGGCAGTCTCGTAGCGCTCATCGCTCATCGGATGGGTCGAGAAGAGGAGGTCTACCGCGCTCGGCTTCGACCTGTGAAGGTTCCTGAACACGTCCATCAGCGAGACCATGCCTTCCGGCCCGTACCCGGCCCTGCTCATGTACTCCATGCCAAGAGCATCGGCCTCACGCTCGTCGTCCCGACTGTACCGGCAAAGCAGCGCGTTCGCACCGAGACCGCCCAGTCCTGCCGCCAACGCCGCATACTCACTGTTCTCTTTTTGAACATAGAGCGCAATGCCCGTCACCATCGCCATGGCCACCATGTTCTTGGACATCCGCTCGGCCGCATGTCTGGCGTTGACATGCCCCAGCTCGTGCCCAAGCACCGCAGCTAGCTCCGCCTCGCTGCCCATCGCGACCATCAGCCCGCGGTTCAGTCCGACACTGCCCGCCGGAAACGTGTAGCCGTTCACAACGACCGAGTTCAGAACCCGGAACGAGTACGGCATCGCCGGGCGGTGAGTCACGGCCGCAAGCTTCATGCCCACTTCACCTACGTACGAATTCAGCCCGGGGTCCTGCACCGGGCCGTAGTCGGCAGAAAACTGGTGCGGCGCGGCCTTGCGATCGAGGTCCACTTCCTGAGCTTCGGAAACAAGCATGAACTGAGTGCGCCCGGTAGTCGGATTCGTAGCGCACCCGGCGGCAACCCCTGCAGCGGCCGCGCCGGCGATGGCCACGAAGTCGCGCCTTGTTACTTCCTTTCCCATATGCCCGATACTACCGCCGTACAGACCATTCGCAAGTGCGTTTCTTCCGCCCGTTTCACCGGCCGGGACCGTCGCCCCTCCACAGCCGGAATGGGCACGGGTGCTCATATCCTGTCGCAATCCCCCGCGCCACGCCTATACTCTCACAGGATGGGCAGGAGTTGCCGGCGTAAGGGCGGTCATGTGGCAGGCTTCAGGCGGAGGTGCCTATATGAACAGTAATGCTGTCTTCGCTTCCGCCGCGCGGATTGCGGCTCAAGTGGAGAAATTCGGATGCCGGTCGGCGGCAATCCTGGGAAGCGGATGGGGCGCTGCGGCGTCGGATGCAGTGCCCCAATTCTCCATCGAATACTCGGATATTTCTGAGATGGGATCGCCGTCTGTTGACGGACATGCCGGGCGGATAACAGTCGGCCTCCTGGATGGATCGCATATCCTTCTCTTCGTCGGCAGACGGCACCTGTACGAAGGCGTGCCACAGGACGCCGTAGCTTTTCCTGTGGCAGTATGTGCTGAACTCGGGGTCCGGTCGCTGCTGATAACCAACGCTTCGGGCGGCATACGCGCCGACCTGCAGCCCGGGTGTCTCATGGCCGTAACTGACCACATCAACCTGATCCAGCCGCCCCTGCTTGCCGGGCCCCACGACCCCAGATGGGGTGCGCGGTTTCCGGACATGTCGAAGGTGTACGACGCTGAACTCCTGCATCTGTTGCACACTGCCGCGGATGCCGAAAACATCCCTCTGGCCGACGGCATCTACATGGCGGTTCCCGGCCCCGTGTTCGAAACCCCGGCCGAGGTGAATGCGTTCCGGGCCATGGGAGCCGACGTCGTCGGCATGTCCACGGCGCCGGAAGCAACGCTGGCGCATGCGGCAGGCATCCGCGTGGCGGCGGTCTCCTGCATCACAAACGCCGCCGCTTGCGCCTCCGGCGCCATCGATCACAAGGAAGTCCTGCAACGCGCGGCCGATGCCCGGCCCGCAATGCGCCAGCTTCTCTCCGCCTTCTGGCGCGGGCTGGTCGCCGCGGAAACAACGTGACGACCACCGGCAAAACATCGGACTCCATGCGCGACGCAGCGGTCGGTATCGTGCGCGAGCTTCAGGCCGCCGGCCATACGGCCTACTTCGCAGGCGGCTGCGTGCGCGACATGTTGCTTGGACGGGAACCAAAGGATTTCGACGTCGCCACCGACGCCAGGCCAGAGCAGCTCCTTTCGCTCTACCCGGAAGCGTCTCTCGTGGGGGCGCGCTTCGCTGTGCTCATCGTGAAGCGTGGACCCTACCCCTTTGAGGTCGCCACATTCCGCCGCGACTCATCCTACAGCGACGGCCGACGGCCGGATGCGATCACCTATGCGGATGCGCCTGCCGACGCGCTCCGGCGCGACTTCACCGTCAACGCAATGTTCTACGACCCAGTGACCGGTGAAGTACATGATTTCGTGTCAGGCCGTGCCGATCTGGACAGGCGCCTGATCCGCTGCATCGGCAACCCCGACGCCCGGTTCACCGAGGACTACCTGCGGATGCTGAGAGCCGTCCGCTTCGCCGCGGTGCTGGGCTTCGCCATCGAGGACGGCACGTTTGCCTCACTCCGCGCCAATGCCTCACGCATTTCCACAACGGCGCCGGAACGGGTGAGAGATGAGCTTGTCCGGATGCTCCTCGAATCCGGTCCGGCCGGCGCGGCTTTCAGGCTTCTCGATTCCTCAGGATTGCTTGCGGCTGTTCTTCCCGAAGTGGCGTGCCTGAGAAACCAGGAACAACCTCCAGAATTCCACCCCGAGGGCGATGTTCTGGAACACACCCTGCGAATGCTGGACATGCTTCCCCGCGGCTCAGATCCCAGGCTTGGATTCGCGGCGCTCCTGCACGACGTGGGCAAGCCCGCCGTCGCGTTCCAGGGCGACGACCGCCTGCGGTTCCACCGTCACGCGGAAGCCGGCGCGGAGATCGCAAGAAACCGTCTCGAACAACTACGTCTCCCGCGCTCTTTCATCGACGAAGTGGTCGGTATGGTGGCCGGACACATGCGCTTCGCCGACGTGCGGCATATGCGCCAGGCAACCCTTAGAAGGCTGGTCGGCACGCCGACTTTCGCGGCGGAACTGGAGCTTCACAGGCTGGACTGCATGGCAAGTCACGGCCATCTCGAAAACCACAGGTTCCTGCTGGATTTCGTCGAGAGGCTGAAGACCGAACCGGCCCTTCCTCCACCGTTTCTGACCGGCAAGGATGTTCTTGCCGCAGGCGGAAAGGAAGGGCCTGACGTGGGCGCCCTGCTTTCCCGCGCCTACGAACTGCAGCTGGAAGGTGCGCTGAGCAACCGACCTGCGGCGCTTGACTGGCTGCACAAGGAAGTGGGGCCAGCCCGACCGCGGTAGAGAACCCGCCTTCTTGTCGGCCCTGCGCCGCCTCAGGCTGGCGCATCATTCCATGCCGGCCCGCATCGGAACAGCCCCCGCCGCATTGCACCCGCGCCGTGTGTCAGGCGCATGCATCGCGGCAAACCGCGTCCGCGCGGAGAGATGGTCTCGGGACTCGCATTCCGCTGAACCATGTTCGCACATCTTCGGAT
>Ga0194112_10007800_pt1 | contig 13881 bp, 13 predicted proteins | sample TA2MahC400mmetaG_FD_146191 | JGI IMG/M metagenome (GOLD analysis project Ga0194112, IMG submission 146191) | Freshwater microbial communities from Lake Tanganyika, Tanzania - TA2015016 Mahale Deep Cast 400m | ecosystem: Environmental > Aquatic > Freshwater > Lake | place: Tanzania: Lake...
CTAAATGACTCGCCACGATTCTGAATCAAGGGGCCATGAATGGCTGCCACCGCAGAATGGTGCATGCCTGTGGGCGGGGCGTCTCTGCCCCGCGCAGGGTGGCGCGGGGCGCGGAGGCCCCGCCCACATTGATTCAGAATCGTGGCGAGTTATTTAGTGCTAACGCTCATAGTATACCACGCGCTCACGAGTCTTCAAATGGATGAAGGGTCTGACTTCGCCAGAACGCACGCGGGCTGGGAGCTTGCGGCTGTGCGTGTCTAGCCAGCGGCGAGCCTTGCTCCCTCTCCCTTGGGGAGAGGGGTGGGGTGAGGGTGCTTAATGCCCTGCGAGAAGCGCGGAAGGCACCCTCACCCGCCCGCCGGTGGCGGGCGACCTCTCCCCAAGGGAGAGGTTGGGGCTCATAAAACCTCCCGCGGGTTGGCAACCCGCGGGAGGTTAGGAAGGGTCAGACGAATCTGACGTTGAGCATGTGGACGGAGCAGGAGACGCACGGGTCGTAGGTGCGGACGAGCATTTCGAGGCAGTGGATGATCTCGGATGGGGCCAGGGATGCGCTGTCTGAGCCGGGACAAACGTTCTTGACAAGAGACGTCTAGACGTCTATAGTGGGGGACATGAAGACCAGCTCACCCCGCTATGCTCCCGGTCGAGTGCGCGACGCGATCCTGCGGGTGCTCGCGCTTTCCTCGGAGTCCTTGTCGGCCAAGGAGATCGAGGGCAGGGTGAGCCAGGTAATCGGACCGACGCCTACTTCATCCATCCGCTCGTACCTGCGGCTGAACACGCCCGAGGTCTTCGTGCAGGAGGCCCGGGGCCTCTACCAGGTGAGGCGGCCGGAGATTCCGGGGATTCAGCGTGAGTTTGCGCCGGCGCACGAATGGCGGGAGCCGGTCAGCATGGGGCGGGCTCGACTGTTCCATGCCGACTGCTTCGATTGGCTACGGAAGCAGCCGGACAGCAGCGTTCACGCGGTGGTGACCGACCCTCCCTACGGCTTGCACGAGTACACTCCCGAGCAGCAGGCCAAGCTGAGGAACGGCAAGGGTGGGGTGTGGCGAATCCCCCCATCCTTCGATGGGAGCACAAGGTCGCCGCTGCCCAGGTTCACAACCCTGACGGAGGAGCAGTTGGGGGAACTGCGCGGCTTCTTCTTCGTGTGGGCGCGCCTGCTTCTGCCCAAGCTCGTGCCAGGGGCGAACGTGGTGGTGGCCTCCAACCCGCTACTGTCGCACCTGGTGGCCGGCGCGCTTGCGGAGGGTGGCCTGGAGCGGCGGGGCGAGGTCATTCGACTCGTCATGACTCTGCGGGGAGGGGACCGCCCGAAGGCGGCGCACGAGGAGTTCCGCGAGGTGAGCGTGATGCCGCGCTCGATGTGGGAGCCGTGGCTCGTCTTCCGCAAGCCGGTCGAGGGAAGGGTTCAGGACAACCTGCGCAAGTGGAAGACGGGTGGCTTCCGCCGCCCGTCCCCGGAGCGGCCCTTTGGCGATGTGATCCGCTCGGCACCGACACACAAGAGCGAGCGGGACATCGCCCCTCATCCGAGCCTCAAGCCCCAGGCATTTCTGCGGCAAGTCGTGAGGGCGGTTCTGCCGTTGGGAGAAGGCGTGGTGCTCGACCCCTTTGCAGGGGCGGGCTCCACCCTCGCTGCGGCCGAGGCCGTCGGGTATGCCAGCGTGGGCGTGGAGAAGGACGTGTATTACTTCGACATGGCTTGCGGAGCAATCCCGAAGCTCGCACGCCTCGGGGTGAACGGGGATGCTCAGAGCCTGTAAACCCAGTTCTCCCTGAGCTTCTTGATGCCATCCTTGTGCAGCGTCGCAGTTCGAGTCCCAAGCTCTCCGCGGGGATTCCTGCGGAAATCCTCGACGGTCACTTGGCCCAGATAGACCTCAGTGAAAGTCATCGGCCGCCGGTCATAGGCTGGCTCGGTCGCCGTATCCACATCGTAGACGAACACGCACATCCACTGATCTCTTGCGCCGTGGGTGTCCACCGCTCCGCCCGATTTCCTTGTGGTCTTGACCTCGATCCCCTCGGAGCCGGCCTTGACTGAGTTGGCCGGGTAGATGCCATGCACGATCAGGTCGGGGTGGCCATTGAAGTAGCAGTTCTCGGTCAGCACACGGGAGTGCTTTGCGAGGCTGGCGGTCAGCATATCCGACAGCACGCCCGACATTATCGCGGGGCGCAGCATGTCATCGAGCCTCCGCAGGCCCTTCTCGGCCAGGCGTGAGTTCACGTCATAGAAGAAGTCATAAACGTCCTGCATGGCCATCTGGAAATCCTGGGCGCGCAGTTCGTACGGCAGATGAGCGGCCGGGTTGAACTTCGCCGTGTCCACGACGTTCCGGATGATGGCCATGCAAAGAGCATACGAAGGCCCCGTCTGCCTGTCAACCAGCGGTATGAGGAAGGGACACCCCAAGCATGAAAGTGCGGGCCGGAGCCAGATGGCTGCGGCCCGCACAGGGGGATGGGTGTCGCTCAGACGAACTTGACGTTGAGCATGTGGACGGAGCAGGAGACGCAAGGGTCGTAGGTGCGGACGAGCATTTCCAGGGCGTGGCGGATGTCGGGCTGGGGCTTGTCTATGATCTTGGGGGCCAACACCCGAATGTCGTCCTCGATGCTGCCGTGGTTCTCGGTGGTGGGGACGATGCAGTTGGCCTCGGTGATGATCCCCTTGTCGTCGTAGGTGTAGTCGTGGATGAGGGTTCCGCGCGGGGCTTCGCAGACGCCTACGCCGCGGCCGGCCGTCTAGGCACCGCGCGCCGCAGCTCTGGATTGCCAGCCTGCCCCTCCAGTACGGCCAGATTGTGCTGACCCGCAATCGTAGGGAGTTCGGCGAGAGCCCCGGCCTGACCGCGTTGTGCATCCAGCCGACGAACTGGCTTTGAAGGATGTTGGGGACGTTGGGTGCGAAGGCTGTGCCTGGTCAGGGGAATCGGCCTGTTTCCAGGCCGCGTGTCTCCCTTTTCAGATCGCCTGCAAGGCAGATGCCCGCGATTCCCATAACGATGCACCCAATCCCCAAAAGGACAACGATCCATCCCTCAATGCTGTGCAGGAACTTGGGCACCGAGAACTCGCGCTCATAGGTCTGCAGCCGCTCTGCGGCAGGGCCAAAGAAACGCCTTCCCTCAGGTGTCATTGCGGGCCTTGACACCTTCTCGTGCCAGATGAGCGAACCCTCGAAGCCCAGCTCGCCGTGGCGTGAGCTTCTCTCAACCTGCACGAATATAATGACGGCGCAAAGGGCACATGCCGCCGCCGTAGCTCTGCATACCAGAATATTCCTGCGTAATCTCACTATATCACTGCGCCATCTAGTGCAGCGGGGACAGCATAGAGCTTCTTCCGGGATCAACTCCGCACAGTACTCGCAAGTTCTCGTTGCCTCCGCGGAATCGTCGTCCTGTTGCTCGTCTTCTGCCCAGTAACCAGGCGTAGTTTGTGGTTCCGTTGCGGGTGCAGGCGGCTCCCCAGGCGCGACCTGGCGCGGCTGGGCTGGGCGCGGACCTTGGGCCACTGCCGCCGCTGTGGGAACTTGCGCCAACGGCGGGGGAGCAGGAGGCGAAGGGGCAGGCGCGCGCCCAGCGGAGAAGCCGGCGAAGCTCGTTGCGCCGCAGTGCGGGCATTCGACCTTCCGCCCGAAAGAGCTGTCCGCGATTTCCCAGGCTCCGCCGCATGCTGGACAGGTGTGCTTCACTGCCGGTGACCTCCAAACCGCGATGCCCCAAAGGATTCGACAGATCCCCTTTGGATCAAAGATAACGACTCGGCTCTGGGAAGTCAAGCGCGGTAGGGAAGGAGAGTCTGGCCCCGATCCCGGGGGAGTCCGTCGGGCCTATCACTCGTGCTCGTCGTCGTCCTCGTCGTCGTCGTCGAACTCTTGGCCTCTCGCCTTGATGAGGATTCGACGACGAGGACGACGACGACAACGACGACGATTCCGGACCAGGCTCAAGAACCCCCGGATTCGGGATCATACTCAGGGAAGGAGTTCTGTCATCTCAAGAGAATGGTGAAGCCGGCCTGCTCGAAGTGATGGTCGGCGCTGAGGGCGTCACGGAGCCCGAGCTGCTCCATGACGACAAAGGAAATGCAGTCGGTAAGCGACCAGAGCTTATCGCGTCGGGCCATGAAGCGCTCCAGTCCCTGGTCGAGCAGTTCCTGTGAGGGCGGGACGATCGTCATCCGTGGGTTGCGGTAGAGGTCCTTGATGAACTGCCCCACCATTAGCCGAGTCGAGGGATGGCTCAGCGCATCGGCAAGCTCGGTCAGTACCCAGGCGGTGGTCACGTGCCGTTTGCCAGAACGGCCGCTCAGCCCCCTCGCTCGCAGATGGTATTCGTCACCAACGTTCAGCAAGGCCAGGTAGTACGAAGTGTCCGCGAACTGCCTCATGACCGCTTTGGCGTTCCGTAGAGATAGTGGTCGTGGTTGCGGGCGAGGTCCCTGGGCAGCCCCTTGGCCTTGCCGGCGTACTTCAGGAGAAGGCGGGAAAGAGAGTCCCGGCCATCACGTGGTTGTTCCACGCTGACTCGGACCTCGGCGCCTTCGGGCAGCCGTGTTCGCCTATCTAGGACGACTACTCCATTCTTGACGCGTCCTTTATATGTCATGCTGCGCTCCTTGCCGCATCTCAGCCAGGGTTTCCACGGCGCTCGTGTCGCCTTGCCAGGCGTCACTGACCCGCTGGGCGAGGGAGTCGAGGCGGGCGAGCCACTCGGGGAATGACAGCGGTTTGCCGGAAGGACGCGTGAGCGTTATGAGAACGGCCACGCGCTCGCCGTTCGGGCCTCGGATGTGCAACGTCTCGCCGGAGGGGAGTCGTTCCAGCAACTCCCTGAGTTGGGGGCCTGTCGCGTCAAGTGGTATTTCGCTGTGCACTTGGGCACTCCTGGGGGTGTCACCACACATCAGTAGTATACCACTCAGGCGGCTCTTTTCAAGAGCGCCAAGAAGACAGCGGGCTGGGAGCTTGGGGCGCCCAGCCCGCGGGAGGGGGGAGTCGAGTAACCTCTCGCAGGTATTGGAACCTGCGGGAGGTGGGAGGGGGGTCAGACGAATTTGACGTTGAGCATGTGGACGGAGCAGGAGACGCACGGGTCGTAGGTGCGGACGAGCATCTCCAATGCGTGGCGGATGTCGGGCTGCGGCTTCTCGATGATCTTGGGGGCCAGCACGCGAATGTCGTCCTCGATGCTGCCGTGGTTCTCGGTGGTGGGGACGATGCAGTTGGCTTCGAGGAGGATGCCCTTGTCGTCGTAGGTGTAGTCGTGGATGAGGGTGCCGCGCGGGGCTTCGCAGATGCCTACGCCGCGGCCGGCGCGGGGCTTGACCTGCGGGGGCTCGTGCTTCCAGCCCTCGTCGAGGAGCTGGTCAATGAGCCGCTTGGCCTCGTAGTAGCAGTGGACGGTTTCGATGAGCTGGGCGACGTTGTTGTAGAAGGGCTTGTGGACGACAGGCTTGAAGCCGACGGCGTTGGCGATGGCCGTGGCTTCCTTGTTGAGTTGGGCGGCGTTGTTGTTGCAGCGGGCCAGGGAGCCGACGGCGAACGAGGAGCGCTGCGACGAGGTCCACTTGGAAGTGGAGTGTGGGACGATCCGCTCCTTGACCACGTCCTTGTAGTTGCGGTGGTCGGTGACCTTGCCGGTGTCGGTGCTCTTGATGTCGCCGCGGTAGAGGGCGAATTCATCGGGGTGGGTGAGGGAGATGAACTCGGTTTCGCGCTCGAAGCCGACCAGGTAGTCGGGGAAGAGTGGGACGACGCTGACCACGGTGTCCACCATCATCTTGATGTCGGATTCGCGGGCGTCCACGTAGGCCTTGAGGTCCTGCATCTGCTTTCGGGTGGGCAGGGAGCTGAAGCCGCCGGGGACGAGTGAGACGGGGTGGAGCTTTCGGCCGCAGATGACGTCGGAGATCATGTTGCCCATCTTCTTCAGGCGGAGCGCCATCTTGACCGCCTCGGGGTGGGTGGCGGCCAGGGGGAGGACGCTTGGGGCCTTGAAGGCGTCGGGGGCCACGAGGAACATGATGTGGAGGACGTGGCTTTCGAGCATCTCGCCGTGGTAGTTGAGGGTGCGGAACTTGAGGTCGGTGGGCGTCAGCTCGAGGCCGAAGGCTTCCTCGGTGGCTCGGACGGAGGTGGAGGCGTGGGCGACGGCGCAGATGCCGCAGATGCGGGAGCCGAGGTAGGAGGCGTCGCGCCAGGAGCGGCCGCGGAACATGGCCTCGAAGAAGCGCGGGGCCTCGGTCACTGCCCACTTGAGGTCCACGATCTGGCCATTCTTGGCGTTGAGGATGACGTCGCCGTGGCCTTCGATGCGTGTGACCTCGTGGATGTGAAGGTTGACGGTGCTCATTGGTTGGCCATCTCCGAACTAGGGGATGAATGGATGAGTGGATGAATGGATGAATGGATGGGTGGATGATTGTCTGACATTCATCCAGCCATCCAACCCTCCATTCATCCAGGGTCTCCTCACTTCTTGGCTACCGGGAGTTCCTCGGCGTAGGCCTGGAAGAGGCGGAACTCGCGGAGGATGTCGTCCGTGGTGAGGCCGGCCTCGGCCAACACGTCCTGGGCGGCGTTCTTGTTGTGGTCGGAGACGAGGCCGCGGCAGCCGATGCAGCGCGCGCCCACGGTGGGGCAGGGCTGGTCGCAGCCGGCGCGGGTGATGACGCCGAGGCAGATGTCGCCCTTGTGGAAGAGGCAGAGGTTCTCGGCCAGCTTGCAGTCCACGCACACCGGGTAGTCGGGCACGCGGGGCGGGCGGCCCTGGAGGAGGGCGCGGCAGAGCTCGAGGATGTCCTTCTTCGAGGACGGGCAGCCGTGGAGATTGAAGTCCACCTTGACAATCTCGGCGACACTCTTGGTGGGATAGGTGTCGAGTGCGGGGATGTTCCACTTGTCGCCGTAGACGCACTTGCGGACGTCGTCGAGTGGCTGGAAGTTCTTGATGCGGTTGACGCCGCCGTTGGTGGCGCAGGCGCCGAAGGCGACGAGGACCTTGGCGCGCTCGCGGATTTTCTTAAGCTTGGCCTCGTCAGCGGGGCGGGTGATGGAGCCCTCGATGAAGGCCACGTCGTAGTCGTCGCTGTGGTTGTCAATCGCCTCGCGGAACTCCACGATGTCCACGTGGGGCACGATGTCGAGGATTTCGTCCTCGAGGTTGAGGAACTGGAGTTGGCAGCCCTCACAGGAGGCGAAGCTGAAGAAGGCAAGGCGGGGTTTTGCCACGATTATGCTCCTGGTCTCGGAGGAGTGAGGATGAATGGATGAATGGATGAATGGATGAATGAATGTCCTGCAACCATCCAATCATCCAGCCATCCAACCACCCTTCCCATTCAGATGCCCTCTCTGAGTCGTTTGACCTGTTCGTAGGTGAAGACGGGGCCTTCCTTGCAGACGTAGACGCCGCGGATCTGGCAGTGGCCGCACCAGCCGAGGCCGCACTTCATGCGGCGTTCGAGGGAGCAGATGCAGCGGGTCTCGGGGATGCCTGCGGCCAGGGCCTCGAGGACGGCGAACTTGAACATGATGGGCGGGCCGATGATGACGGCCATTGTGGCGGAGGGGTTGATCTTGACCTTCTTGAAGAGGGTGGTGATGACGCCGACGTTGCCGGTCCAGCCCTCGGCGGGGCGGTCAACGGTGACGTGGGTGTCCACGTCGGGGCGGGACTGCCATTCCTTCAGGTCGTTCTGGAACAACAGGTCGCCGGGCGTGCGCGCGCCGACCAGGATGGTCGTACGGCCGAAGTCGCGGCGGCGGTCGAGCACGTACTGGATGAGGGAGCGGGCAGGGGCGAGGCCGAGGCCGCCAGCCACAAAGAGGAAGTCGCGGCCCCTATGGGCGTCGGCCTTGAAGCCGTTGCCGAACGGCCCGCGGATGCCCAGTGTCTCGCCGACGCCCAGCTTGTGCATGGCGTTGGTGACGGAGCCGACGGCTCGGACGCAGAGCTCGAAGGCCGGCTCGCGGGTGGGGGATGAGCAGACGGAGATTGGCGCCTCGCCGATGCCGAAGACAGTGACCTGGACGAACGCCATCGGGGGATGACCGAGGGGCTGGCCGTCGTTGAAGACGAGGCGGAACCACTTCTCCTTAGGGGTGAACTGCTCTGTGGCGACGATGCGGGCCAGGCGCGGGGCGAAGGGGCTCTCCGCCACGGCGGCACCAGTCGTTTGGGTGGTGAAGGTTGTGCTCATGTTCAGCGATTCCCCGCGATTTGGTTGTAGGTCTCAACACCGCTTATTTTGGCGACGCAGACGCGGTCGCAGCGTCCGCAGCCGACGCAGCCCATGCGCCCGTAGTCTTCGAGGATGTACTTGCCCTTGCGGAACATGCGGTGGCGCAGGCGGTCGCTGCGCCGCTCGCGGAAGTTCTCGCCCGTGGCCACCTTGGCGAACTCGTGGAGCTGGCAGGAGTCCCAGCGACGGGTTCGGGTGACGGTCTTGAGGTCGAGGGCGATCTCGTCCTGCACGTCGAAGCAGTAGCAGGTGGGGCAGGTGATGTTGCAGGAGCCGCAGGCGAAGCAACGGCGGGCGATGGCTTCCCAGATGAGGCTGTCGTAGCTCTCGTCGAGGATTTCGGGGAGGTACTTGACGTCGAACGGGAGCTTGTGTCGGAAGTTGCGGGCCTTCTGCTCCTCGATCTCCTGGCGAGCGGCGAAGTCGTCGCTCGCGGCGGGCCGGGCGTCGCGGGTCGCGCCATCGAGGAGGGCCTTGCCGCGCTCGGTGACGATCTCGACGAAGTAGCGGTCGCCCAGGTCGGTGAGGAAGAGGTCGTAGCCCTCGCGGCGCGACAGGCTGCCCATGTCGAGGCAGAACTGATAGTCGTCGCAGGGCTTCTTGCAGTCGAGGCCGACGGCCACGGCGTTGGCCCGTCGGGCCTTGTAGACGGGGTCCACCTGGTCCTTGGCGAACACGGCGTCGAGGAGGTAGACGGCGGCCATGTCGCAAGGGTGGACGCCGAGGACGACGCGGGGCTGTGTGGGCAGGGCCGTGGGCTCGATTGCGATGCCGTCGCCCATCTTGTAGCGGAGGACGGCTTCGGACTGGGGGAAGAAGTACTTCCTGGGACCCAGGAGCGAGATGGGATAGTCCATGCGGAGTTCGTCGGGGGAGGCGATCTCGTCGAAGACGAACTTGTCTCCCTTGGCCATGGGGCCGACGACGGAGTGGCCGGCGAGGAGCGCCTGGACGCAGCTCCTGAAGCTTCGTTTGTCTAGAACCCTGGGGAGCATACGGGGTCTCCAAAGACGTGATGGCCGGGCTGGAGGCGGTTACTTGCCGGCCGTGGGCTTGGCCAGCAACTCGTTGACGCGGCGGAGCAACTCGTCGGGCTCGATGGGCTTGGTGACGAACTGCTCAACGGGCAGGTAGTCCTCGTCCTGGGAGGGCGAGAATTTGAACCCTGTCTTTTGTTCGATGGCTGTGAGCATGAGGATGGGGAGGTCGCGGAGGGCGGGGTCGTCGCGGATTTCGTAGGCGACGTGGAAGCCTTCGGTCTCGGTGGTCATCATCACGTCGAGGATGAGGAGGCTGGGCTTGCGCCGGCGCAGCTTGCGCAGGCACTCCTGGCCGTTTGGCGCGCTCTCGACCTCGAAGCCCGAGGCTTCGAGGACGGTCTTGATCGCCTCGACGATGTCGGGGTCATCGTCGGCGATCAGGATTACCTTGGCCCCTGTGCTCGGCATGCGTTGCTCCTGACGGGCTTGGATTGCTCGACCGCTCGGCTTGTGAAAAGTATCACAAGCCAGCCGGCTCAAATCCCCTCTCTTGGCCCCGTATTCTACCACGCCGCACCGCGGAATGCAAGCGCGAAATCGGGACCGAGCATGGCCCCGAACCCTGGCAGTTGTCGCCGTTGAGCCATTCAGCTCATCCTGGCTCCCTGGGGGAACTCTTGGCCAGTGGGGGGGGCGGCCAGTGGGCCAGTAATGCGGGCGACTCGCCCAAATGACTCGCCACGATTCTCGCTCGTTGTAGCCACAAGCGTCCCGCTTGTGGAAACGCCGCGCGAGCCCCCTAGTCGGCAAGCGGGACGCTTGCCGCTGCGATCACCGAGGCAATGGCGTGCGCATGATCGAGCGAGAATCGTGGCGAGTTATATGGTTTCTGTTGCGGAACGTAGCGGTCTTCCTCGCCCTACGACAAGCGGGACGCTTGTCGCTACATGAATCCGCAACAGAAACTATATAGCCCTCGCGCCTCTCAGGGCAATCGCCAGTGCTTGATCTTCGCCATGTACTCGCCGCGGTCGTACGTGTCCGTGGCACCCGCCTCGAGGCAGGGCCGCGCACCGTTGTGGCAGCGGATGCAGTTCTCCCTGGAGGTCTCGGTCCGTAGGAGGGGCGTGGCGCGTGCGGCCACGCGGTCGCGGAGTCCGATTGCCAGGTGGTGGCGCGAGCCGCCGTGGCAACACTCGCAGCCGACGCCCTTCACGGGGTCCTGGCTTCGGCGGGCCCTGGTGGCGCTGAGCGCGTCGGTCTCGGTGGACTTCTCGGGCTCGAGGGGCTTGTTGGGGTCGAAGCCGCCGGGCTGCCTGTAGCCGGTGGTGTGACAGGTCAGGCACGCGGGGTCCTTGTGCTTCCCCTTCTGAAGGAGGGTGACGTAGGCGCCCGCGTGGTCGGTCTTCTGCCAGGAGTAGAACTCTTTGATGTGGCACAGTTTACAGACGTCGGAGCCGACGTGGCTGCTCGTGCAGGGCATCGTGGGGTCTTGCGTGGCCCCTGGGAGGGGCTTGCCGCTGAGCGCAGCGGTGAACTCGGCGATGAGGCCGGCGAAGGCGGGGTCGGAGGCGACGCCCTTGTCGAGGAGCGTCGCGCGGCCAGTGACGAGGGGGAGGCGGTCCTTGGGGAACGAGCAGTCGAGGCAGGCCACGGTGCAGCCCTGGTCGCCGAGGTAGGAGACGATGCTCGACGGCAGGGCGCGCGGCCCGCCGACCTCGTAGGGCGGCGAAGAGACAGGCGTCAGGCCGCCGAGGAAGATGTGGACCTCCGTGTGCTTCCGGGCGAGTTCGTGGATTTCCTCGGTCGGGAGGAACGCGAGGACGACGATGACGTCGGCGGAGTTCTTGACGACATTGATGGTGGACTTCAGAGCGGCATCTGGGCTGATGAGGCGGACGCCTTTGCCTGGGTGCTTGGGCAGGATGTCCTCGCGGAGGATGCCGATGAGAGCGACGCGGAGGCCGCCGCGGCGCAGGATGTGGTGGGTGGGGAAGATGGGGGCGCGGGTGTCGGCCCGCACGAGGTTGGCCGAGATGAGCTTGAAGCGCCTCTCCTTGCCCAGGGCGCGCAGCTCGTCGAGCGAGAGCGTCGCCTCGTTGTCCCCGCAGTTCACCACGTCGTAGCCCAGGCGGTCGAGGGCCTTGAATGTGAAGGCATTCACGGATTCGGCGGCCTCGTGTGCGCGCAGGGTGCTGTTCCCGACGTCCGCCAGGATTCGGTAGGGACGGTCCTTGGCCCAGGCGTCGAAGACCGTGGCCACTCGCGCCACGCCCCCGAGGGCGCCCTCCTCGCAGATGTAGGGCGCGAGCCGGCCCTCGATGTCGCAACTGTAGAAGAGCGAGAGCTGCGGCGTCCCGCCGCCGGGCGTGCCGCTATCCCCGTCGCCGCCGGACCGGCTCCCACCGCGTCCGCTCGGCCCAACGGCCCACCAGACGAGGTAGCCGATGCCGCCGACCGCGGTGAGGAGGAGGGTCCACGACACGAGCATCGGGACGAGGCGGAACTTGGGTTTGCTGCGCGGTTGGCCTTTTGCCATGGCTTCACCTCAATGGGGAGGACGGGTTCACGCAGGCGCTCCTGTCGCGGCAGCCTTGTAGGTGCGGCGGTCCAGGTGGTACTTCTTCAGCTTCTCGTAGATGCTGCGCTCGGAGAGGCCGGCGTGGCGAGCCGTCTTGCGGATGCTGCCCCGGTGGAGGCGCAGGACCCGGTCGAGGTAGGCGCGCTCGAGCTGCTCGACCAGGCCGTTGCGCACGCGGTCGAGGGGGAGATGCTCGTTGAACGCCAGGTCCCCGTGGTCGTCCGGCTCCTGGGCGCCCTCGATCGGCAGGTGCTCGGCCAGCAGGGTGTCGCCATCGGCCAGGATCAGGGCGCGCTGGACCACGTGCTCGAGCTGCCGGATGTTGCCGGGCCACGGATGGCGCAGGAGCTTGCGCATGGCCGACCGCGAGATGTCCTGCACCGCCGGGTTGAGCTTCGGGCCGTGGCGGCGGATGAAGTGCTCGACCAGCAGCGGGATGTCGGCCACCCGCTCCCGCAACGGAGGGAGGACGATGGGCACGACGTTGATGCGGTAGAACAAGTCGCGGCGGAACGTGCCTTCCCCCACCGCGGCCGCCAGGTCCGCGTGGGTCGCCGCCAGGATGCGCACGTCGCACGTATGCGTCTCCACCCCGCCCACGCGCTTGAACTCCATCGTCTCGATGACGCGCAGGAGCTTGACCTGCATGGCGTGGGAGATGTTCCCGATCTCGTCGAGAAGCAGCGTCCCGCCATCGGCCACCTCGAAGATGCCGGGCTTCGTCGCAATCGCGCCCGTGAACGCACCCTGCTCGTGCCCGAACAGCTCGCTCTCCAGCAGCGTCTCGGGGAATGCCCCACAGTTGATGGCCATGAACGACTTGTTGCGGCGGGGCGAGTTGTAGTGGATCGCCCGGGCCACCAGCTCCTTGCCCGTCCCCGTCTCGCCCGTGATCAGCACCGTCGTATCCGTCGCCGCCACGCGCCCGATCGTCGCGAAGACGTCGCGCATCCGGGGGGTCTGGCTGATGATGTTCTCGAACTGATACTTGTCCGCCAGCTCGCGCCGCAGCTCGGCGAGCTCGTCGAGCAGGCGCCGGCGGTCCAGCACCCTGTCAATCACCAGGCAGAACTCCTCGGGCTTGAACGGCTTGGGCACGTAGTCGCTCGCGCCCAGACGCATCGCCTCGATGGCGCTCTCCAGCGAGCCGTGGGCAGTGATCATCACCGCCGAGGTCTGCGGCGACCGCTCCTTCGCCTGGCGCAGAAGCTCGATGCCGTCCATATCCGGCAGCCGGATGTCGGCGACCAGGATCGAGTAGCGCTGCCGCTCCAGCTCCTGAAGGGCCGCTTGCCCGGTCAGGCGATACACCGCATCGCACCCGTGCTCGCGCAGAGCCCGCTGGAGGTACTTGCAGATCACCTCCTCATCGTCCACCACAAGCACGCGGCGACTCGCGGCCGACAGCGGCTCCAACGCGGCTCCCGTGGCGCCTTGCGGCTTCTCGCTACCCATCGCACCCTCGACGCCAGTGCCCGATTGCACACTCCCGCTCTCCTGAATATCTAGCAGGTTCCTCGCCAAATGTCAAAGCCCGGACCCCGGACGGGGCTCGACGACATTGCCTCGCGGCACCCCGCGGCCGAAGGGTGCGGGCCGGACTTGTAGGTGGAGGCGCACCGAAGGCCGCGGAAAAGACACCCGCTGTCTTTTGTGCGAAGCACCCGTAGGGCCGTGGACGGCAAAAGACAGCGGGTGTCTTTTCCGCGCCGCCGGGCGCACATCACCTGCAATTCCGGCCCACACCCCGGCCGAATGGCCGCTTGACACGGCGGGGATGGGATGGTAAACTTGGCGGCGTTGGGCGATTAGCTCAGTCGGTAGAGCGCTACACTCACATTGTAGAGGTCACTGGTTCGAGTCCAGTATCGCCCACCAAACCGAGGCCGTTGCCTTGCGCAGCGGCCCCTTGCATGTCCTCGCCTCAAGTCCCTACGAATTCCGACTCACGACGTGTTTCGTCGGCTTCCGCCGTGCACGGAGCCGCAGTGTCCTGCGTCGCCGGGCGCGCAAGTTGTTGTGCATTTTGTGTAACACGTCAGCCTGATGACGTGC
>Ga0194112_10007805_pt1 | contig 13875 bp, 14 predicted proteins | sample TA2MahC400mmetaG_FD_146191 | JGI IMG/M metagenome (GOLD analysis project Ga0194112, IMG submission 146191) | Freshwater microbial communities from Lake Tanganyika, Tanzania - TA2015016 Mahale Deep Cast 400m | ecosystem: Environmental > Aquatic > Freshwater > Lake | place: Tanzania: Lake...
CTAATCCTAGGAAGAAAGGCCGAAAAGCAAGTCTAGTTTTTGGAAATAGGGCAGAAAGCGGGTGTAGGTTTTGCCAAAGATAATTCCTAAGGAAGTTAAAAAAGTTGACCAAATTGATGTCCCAATTGCGGTTAGAACAATAAACTGTCCCAGCGGCATTTTCACATAACCAGCGGGAATGGAAATAAAACTGCGAACAAGAGGGATAATGCGGCAAATTAAAACGGCCCAGGAATCATATTTTCTAAACCAAGTTTGTGCCCGGTCCAAATCATTTTCGGTAACAAAAAAATATTTTCCCCACTTTAAAATCCAAGCGCGAATTTTTTCCGAACCTAAAATAAACCCCAAATAGTAAAAAAAGAAAGCGCCTAAAATACTCCCTAGTGTTGCCGATACGATAACCAAAACTAAATTAAGCTTTCCTTGCATTACAAGAACTCCAGCAAAAGGAATTACTGCTTCCGAGGGAATTGGGGTAAAAACATTTTCCAAAAGTGAAACTAAAGTAATCCCCGGATAGCCAATTGTTTCAATAAGATTTAAGAAAAAATTAAGAATCGGAGTAAGAAGGTTAGCAATCATTAATAAACATTTTAGCATAAGATTTTTCAATTTGATTTGCGCGATATTGACCAATTTGCTAGAATATAACCAACAAGGAAATACTTATCAGGAGGAGGCAGTGAGAGATGCTGCGGTTTCGGCTGTAAAGAAGCAAAATTCCATTTCTGGGGTCGGTTGTACAGAAAATATTCTCAATTGTGGGTGGAGGGGGCAAGCTTTAAGAAATTCTGCAAGGTGCCCGGTAGACAGAAGATATGGTTGCAATTTGCCGAATGATGTTACCTGTATGTGGTTTTCATACGCTGAGCGGCGTGCAGCCGCTTTAACAGCTTAACCAAAACTTACATCGAGGGGAGGTGGTGCGAAGAGGCAAGTTCCAGGTTGTAAGAGTTTCTAAAGTATAAAGCATAAACCAAAAAAGCAGAAGACTGAAAGGAGCTCAAAAGAATGTGGACTTGCAAATGTGGATCGCTACGAATAGATCCTGAAGACCATTGTCCAGAATGTGGAGTATTGAAAGAAAACTGTACCTCGGCGTCTTACAGGTTCAACTTCGCACGAGTTGTAGAATTACCTCAGGGTGGGATAACGATCGTAAATCCAGAGAGAGTAATGGCTTTAGCGTCATGCCTTTTTGTTGACTTTCCCCGTGTAGGGGAATAGATGCTTGCGTACATTGTATATAGCGTGAGTGTGGCGGGGTGGGTAGGTGAAACTTGCAGCCCTTGGTGTCTTCGTCCACCCCGCCGCACTCCGCCATTAAAAAAATAATGAAGAAAGGAAGAAAATGCAAGACGAAGGTGTTGGTTCAGAATGCTCTCGCAAGCATCACGAACCTGCAAGTGGCGGCGCAAGAATTTATTCAATCGTTAAACCTTGCGCCGCCACGGAATCATCATAAAATTACGGATTATCATAATACGAATTATTACGAACAGGAGAAAAGAATATGGTAGAACCGAGAAACGGAGAGATTCAAGTTGTTGATTCTGGAGACTTCGGGCGATGGCCAACGCGTTTAATTATAAATGGTTTTGTCTGCACCCCAATCCGAGTTCAGCGTATCGCCGGAGTCTATCTCGTCCGCACGCTTCTGGGTTTATTTGCTTTGAGACGAGATGGAGTAGGGTGGGATGTTGAAGAAGTTGAGGGGCTTGAAACCTTGTTTCATCGCGGGTAGCGAGTGAATATCATTTCTGTCATAGAAATCACTCGTCTACCCGTTTTTTTATTTTTCAGCAATAGGGTTAATGTTAAAAATGCGGCGGTTACCAAGACGGCGACAATTGCCAAGACAAAAAATTTCCCCTCGCTTCCCAAATTCAATGCCAGAAACCCCAAAACCGCGGTAATTAGCCAATAGATAAAAATTACCTGCCTTTTACTAAATCCCAAATTAAGTAACTGGTGATAAAAATGTTTGCGGTCGCCATAAAGAATGCTTTTTCCACTTAAGATTCTTCTGGTAAGCGTTAAAACCATATCCACCGCGGGAATTCCCAAAACCAAAATCGCCGCCGCCATTTTTCCGCCCGAGAGAACGGCTAAGACGGCAAGATTAAAACCAATGAAAGTGGAGGCGCCAAAACCCGGAAGCATTCTCTCGGGCGGAAAATTAAAAGGCAAAAAAGCCAAGACACTGCCGGCTAAAATAAAAGACAAGAGCGCGGTTTGGATTTGGGCGGGGTTGCCGGCTTGATATTTTAGCGCCACCGCGGCCAAAGTTAAGAAAGCAATTACCGCCTGCCCCGGTAATTGACTTGCCCCTTTACTCCAATTAATCATATTAGCAACCCAAACAATCCAAAAAACCAAGATTAAACCCGAAGGCAGTGTTAGATAAGAATCTTTCAACCCTGGAACGGCAAATTGCCATTGGTCAAAATAAATTAAGCCTTCACCAAAAGGATTGGTCATATAAATTGTGACGCCAACAAAAACTATGCATAAAGCAGACACAACTTGGGTGAAAAGACGAAACTGCGGGGGAAAATCATATTTGTCATCCAAAGTGCCAACCAAAACATTAATCAAGCTTCCGGCTAAAATAGCGATTAGATATTTGTTAATTTCGGCAAAAAGCAAAGCGCAAATCAAAAACGCCAAAAACATTGGAACCCCGCCGGCGCGGGGGAGAGTTTTTTTGTGCAAAATCCCCGGATGTTTGCGTTTGGGGTCATCAACAAAACCAAATTTTTTGGCAAAGTGTATAATAATGGGAGTGAGAGCAAGAGAGACGGTGAAGGAAAGGAAGGTAGGAAGAAGGAATTGCGTATACAATTTACAATTTTCAATTCTCAATTTACAATCAATTTTCAATGTAACAATTTTCAATTAAATAAATGTTTAAAAATTAAAAAATTGAAAATTCAATGAAAATTGGTAATTGAAAATTAAAACTGTTTTCTGCTATTATCATATCATGCAAGCTTCTGCCCATCTACCAAAGTTAAAAAAAGTTCTTCTTGCCGTTTACTTTCTTCTTTTTACTTTTTTTGGCAGCTGCACAATTCCGATTGTTAACCGTGAAATTAACTTGCCCAAAATCCATCTTCCTTCTTGGGTTCCTTTTTTGGGTGGCAAGGGCGAAACTGGCCCCATTACCCTAACCTATTGGGGCCTTTGGGAGCAACCGCAAAATCTGCAAAGTTTGTTTGATGAATACCAGCGCCAAAACCCCGATGTGACAATTGAATATGAAATGCGCGACGCTCGTGATCATTTTAGCACGGTGCGCTCGCGTTTAACTACTGAACTGACTCCGGATATTATCCGCGTGCATAATACCTGGGTGCCGTTTTTGCTAGAAAGTTTAAACCCCGTACCAAAAGATATTTTTGACGCTACAACTTATGAGCAAACTTTTTATCCAGTAACAAAGGATACCTTGCTTGCAGGCGGTAAGTATTATGGCATTCCTTTAGAAATTGACGGTTTGGCTTTGATTTACAACAAAGATTTGTTTACCGAAGCGGGTATAACTTCGCCGCCGCAAACTTGGGATGTTTTTCGGGAAAATGTCAGAAAGCTTACCAAAAAAGATGCTCAAAATAATGTTATTCAAGCGGGCGTTGCAATGGGTTATGCGAAAAACATTGACCATTTTTCTGATATCTTGGGCTTGATGTTTGCGCAAAATGGAGTTTCCTTTGTTGATAGCGACGGAGCAGTTAACTTTCACAAAAGTCTTTCTGCTGATGGCAGGAATTTGGGCGCCGAAGCCTTGGCTTTTTATACGCTTTTTGGAATCTCTGAAAAATCTTGGAATCCTACTTGGGAAGATTCCACTTTGGCTTTTGCCGATGGCAAAGTAGCGATGATTTTGGTGCCATCTTTCCGCATCTTGGATATTTTAGGCAAGAGTCCTAAAATTAACCTTGGCGTTGCCAAAGCGCCGCAACTGCCCTCGGCCGACCCTACCCGTCAAAGCGGAATAAATTGGGGCAGTTTCTGGGTAGAAGTAGTGCCAAAAAATTCGCCTCACCCAAAAGAGGCTTGGAAATTCTTAAAGTTTTTGACGGAGAAAGAAAGTCTCACCGAGTTTTACAAAACTTGTTCTCAGGTAAGACCTTTTGGCGAGCCTTATTCGCGCACAGATTTGGCAAGCACTTTAGTTAACGATAAATATACAAACATTTTTGTTTCTCAAGGACAAAGCTACACGAGCTGGTATTTTGCCGATGCAACTTTTGACAAGGTTCTAAATGATGCGATTGTTAAAATTTTAGAGGACATGGTTGAAGGGGTAGTTGCCGGAAAGTCGGCAGAAGGCGCGCTTGCCGAAGCCGCGCCAAAAGTGCAGGTAGTTTTGGATGGGTTGAAAGGCAAATGATAAATTTCCAAATTTCCAGATGACGAAAATTTTGTTGATTTACAAGGATTGTCATTCTGGAGGGAATCCCGCTCAGCGGGACGACCGATAGAATCCAGTTCTTTGAAGCGCTTTCGCCTGATTCTATCGCCGCGCCCGCCTTCGTCAAGGCTTCGGCGGGCTTGCTCCAGAATGACGGAAGGCGCAAATGGTTGAGTATACTTCTTTTTGAGGGGTCAATCTTAATTATGTCCAAAACATATATTCTTTGGTTCAAGGAAATTGATAAAAATGATATTGCCACAGTTGGCGGCAAAGGCGCAAACTTAGGAGAAATGGTTAAAGCTGGTTTTCCTGTGCCTGATGGTTTTTGCGTAACGGCAAATGCCTATTTTGATTTTTTGGAAAAAGGCAAAATTTTAGCAACCATTAAAAAAATTCTTTCTGAGCTTGACATCCATGACTCATCTTCTTTACAAAAAAAAGCCAAAGAAATTCAGGAACAAATTCTAAAAACTTCCACTCCCGAAATTGTTGAAAAAGAAATAATTTCTGCCTATCAAAAACTCTCCGGCAAAAAGGACAAATTTGTCGCTATCCGTTCTTCAGCTACGGCCGAGGATTTACCCGAAGCTTCGTTTGCCGGGCAACAGGAAAGTTTTATGAATATGCGAGGGCAAAGAGAAGTTTTAATGGCAACAAAGCGCTGTTGGGCGTCGCTTTTTACCTCGCGGGCAATTTTTTACCGCGAGCAAAAAGGATTTGATCATTTGCAAGTTGGTCTTGCCGTCCCAATTCAGGAAATGATTCAAAGTGAAGTTTCCGGTGTAATGTTTACCCTTGACCCAATCACCAATGACCTGCGGAAAATAGCAATTGAGGCGGCTTTTGGGTTGGGCGACGCGGTTGTTTCAGGTTCTATTACCCCCGATCAGTATCTGGTTGATAAAGAAAGCCTTGCCATTCTTGACAAAAAAATTATTTCGCAAAAGAAAATGCTAGCAAGTACTGGCAAAACTGGATTTGATGCAAAAGGTCAAGTACTGCCTGAACAAGAAAGATTTCAGTTTGTGCCTGTTTCCAAGGCCTATCAAAATAAGCAAAAACTTGTCGACAAAAATATTTCCCAATTGGCGGCCTTGGGTAAAAAAATTGAACAACATTATAATTTTCCGCAAGACATTGAGTGGGCGTACAAAGGTGGCAGGTTGTGCATTGTTCAAACGCGACCAGTAACAACAATTGATTTGGCGAATCGCGAATCGCGAATCGCGAATCGCATTTCCCGGACGAGCGATACGTCCTGGGCAATAAGCGATATGCCTCTCCTTGAGGGAATTCCTGCCAGCCCCGGTATTGCTTGCGGTCCGGTAAGAGTTATCAAATCAGTAAAAGAAATCGGCAAGGTGAAAAAGGGAGAGGTTCTTGTTACCGAGATGACCAATCCGGATTTTGTTCCGGCAATGAAGCGGGCGGTGGCGATTGTTACCGATAGAGGCGGTCGCACATCACATGCCGCTATAGTTTCCCGTGAACTTGGAATTCCTTGTGTAGTTGGGGCACAACAAGCAACAAAAATGCTAAAAACCGGGGAAGTGATTACGGTTGACGGGGGGGAGGGGAAAGTTTATGAGGGAGAAGTTCGGTTAGACAGTGTGACAGTTAGGCACTTTGACAGTCAAAACAGACAAATAAAAACCGTCCAACCGTCCAAAACCGCCACCAAACTCTTTGTCAATCTAGGCGAACCGGAACTTGCCGAAGAGGTTGCCCAAAAAAATGTTGACGGGGTTGGCCTTTTGCGGGCTGAATTTATTATTTCCCAAATTAACAAGCACCCTAGATACATGTTAGAACAAAAAAAACGCGACGAGTTCATTGACAAACTTGACGATGGGATTTTGCAAGTTGCCAGAGCCTTTAACCCACGACCGGTAATTTACCGCAGCACTGATTTTAAGACTAATGAGTATAAAAATTTGAAGGGCGGGGAAAAGTATGAAGAAGAGGAAACAAACCCGATGTTAGGGTTTCGCGGTGCGCTACGCTATCTTGCAGACAGTGAGGTTTTCCGCATGGAGCTAGCTGCCATTAAACATGTTCGCCGCTATCATAAAAACCTTTGGTTGATGCTTCCTTTTTTGCGAACAGTCAAGGAACTTAAAGAGTGCAAAAAGATATTGGCCGAAGAAGGATTGTCTCGTGGAGGCAGTTTTAAGCTTTTCATTATGGTAGAAGTACCGTCAACCGTAATTTTACTTGACAAATTTATTGGGGTGGGCATTGATGGAGTATCTATTGGCTCGAATGACTTGACTCAACTTATCTTGGGACTTGATAGAGACAATGCCAAAGTTGCCAATCTTTTTGACGAGCGCGATGAGGCGGTAATGTGGGCAATAAAACATGTTATTTCAACTTGCAGAAAACATGGAATTTCAAGTTCAATTTGCGGACAGGCGCCGTCAATTTATGAAGAATTTGTCCAAGAACTGGTAGAATGGGGTATAACTTCAATTTCAGTTTCGCCGGACGCCATTACCCAAACTCGTGACATTATTGCCAAAGCAGAGTATGATAAGATAGTAAGGAGAATGTAAAAAATCCAAAGCAAGTAAATCTCAAAACTCAAAACCTTAAAAATCAGAGAGAAAAGAGCAAAAAGAAAAATTACAGAGTAAAATTCAAAAGTTAATTAATTTTAATCTTTCATCTGTATCTTTTTCTCTTTTCTCTTTCCTCTTTACTCTTTACTCTTTTCTCTTTTTGCCATTTGAGGTTTGAGATTAATTACTTTTATTTATGCCTGATAACAACAAACGGCGAATACTAATCATCGAAGACGACTTCTTCATTAGAGAACTTTACGAGCGGCAGTTTGAAAAAGAAGGTTATGCTGTTGAAGGAGCACCGGATGGACCCGAAGGACTGCTTAAGGCTAATCAAATCAAGCCCGATCTAATTCTTTTGGATATTATGTTGCCTGAATTAAATGGCCTTGATTTGCTTAGGACTCTAAAAAGCAAGCCGGAAACCAAAGAAATTCCAGTAATTTTGCTTACCAATCTGGGCCAGGAATCAGTTGTTAAAGAAGGCTTTAAGCTAGGTGCAGAAGGTTACTTAATTAAATCCGCCTATACACCCTCCCAAATTATTGAAGAAGTTAAAGAATTTATGGCAAAAAGGTAAGCCATTTAAGGTAAGCTGTTTTTAGAGCGCGTCTTTGGGAAACGAACTTAATACTTCGCGAAAATTAATTGAGGCGGATGAATTGCCATCACTAATCTTTTGAGCGCCTAATCATGATTACACTGACTTTGCCAACCGGCTTTTTAATCTTGCCGCTTTGTTTTTGTGGATAACGCCCTTTTTCGCCGCTTTATCAAGTTCCGAGTGGGCTTTAGTTAGTATTTTCTTCAGCGTCTCTGTGTACTTCTCAGCGCTGCGCCCCGTAGCCGCTTGCGTGCTACCGGGGTTCTCAGCGTTTGCCGGTTTCCCATTTGTGATCCGGCGCACGTCCCTTACTGCCTCTTTATACGTTCTTTTTACCCGCAGGTTAATGGCATGGCGCCGTTTGGATACTCTTAATGCTTTTTCGACTGATTTTGTTATTGGCATCTTGACCTCCCAATGATAGGATAGTATAACATAGATAAGACTAATTTACAATTTTCAATTAAATATTAATGTTTGAATCCGCCATCCGGCGGAGAAAATTCAATGAAAATTGAAAATTATTGACCTACAGAATTAAATCTACTGGATCAATAATTATGAACCGTGAAAATTTGCCCCTTTTTTAAAATTCCTGACAGCAAATTTTCTCTGGTTCATCCATAGAAATTGAAAATTCCAACTGATTTCATTAGAAACGGCAAAAATATTTTCTTAAATGAACAAAAAACAATCCTTTCCGGAGCCGCGGTAATTTCTGTGACGCTTCTTGCTTCGGCAATTTTGGGGTTAATCAAGATGCGGCTTTATGCCGGAGTTTTGGGGGCGGGCGCGGAGTTTGACACTTTTGTTGCCGCTTTTAAAATTCCCGATTTTGTTTTCCAATTGGTTGTGGTTGGCTCGTTAAACGCGGCTTTTATTCCGATCTTTTCCGAATTCATTGGCCGAAAAGAAGCCAAAGCGGCTTGGAAATTTGCCAGCAATATCCTTTCCTTAAGCTTTTTTATTTTTGTTGGCCTTTGTGTTCTTCTTTTTATCTTTGCCCGTCCTTTATCTATTTTGGTTGCGGCCGGTTTTCCGCCTTCGCAGATTGATAAACTGGTAACTTTGATGAGAATTATGCTTTTATCTCCGATTCTTTTGGGGGTTTCTTCTTTTATTTCCGGTTGCTTACAATCATTCAAGCGTTTTTTAGTCCCCTTTTTATCCCCAATTTTTTATAACTTGGGGGCAATTTTTGGCGTTTTGATTCTTTACCAACCCTTAGGGTTGCCGGGACTTGCCTGGGGAGTTGTGTTGGGTGCTTTTTTTCATCTTCTGGTTCAGATTCCCTTGCTTCGTTATTTGGGTTTTGAATACTCACCAACTTTTTCTTTTAAAGACGCGCTTTTTGTAAAAATGGCAGAACTTGCTTTGCCGCGTACTATTGGTCTTGCCGCCGAGCAAATTAAAGGTATTTTTCTTGTCAATTTAGCCTCACTTTTGCCTCCCGGCAACATCTCTCTTCTTCGTTTTGGAGAAAGCATTCAAACCGTGCCGGTTTCAGTGGTGGGGGTGGCTATTGCTCAAGCTGCGCTACCGACTCTTTCCCATGAAGCTCAGAACCAAAAACTTTTTCGCCAAACCCTTTCCACTTCTTTTTTACAGATGTGTTACCTTATTTTGCCGGTAAGTGCTGTTTTGATAGTCCTAAAAATCCCGGTTGTGCGATTAACATTGGGAATTGGCAAATTTGACTGGGCGGCAACAGTTGATACTTCATGGGTTTTAGCTCTTTTTGCGATTTCTCTTTTGGCTCAATCTGCCAACGCTTTATTTGTTCGTGCTTTTTACGCTTTGCAGGATACGAAAACTCCAGTCGCAATTTCGGTTTTTTCTGTTCTAATTTCACTGCTTACCGCCTTGACATTGCTTCCCTTTTTGCAGGTTCGCGCTTTGCCTTTGGGTGTTTCTCTGGGGGCTTTTTTGGAATTTTTTCTCCTTTTCTTTTTTTTGGATAAAAAAATAATCTTTGAGAAAAAGAAGATTATTTCGGCGACGGCGAAAATTTTCTTTGCGACAATTGTTTCGGCAATCTGCATTTATGTTCCAGTCAAAGTGTTGGATCAGGTTTTTATTGATACAACCAAAGTTGTCAATCTTATTATTTTGGTTTGGTTGGTTTTGTCTTTTGGCGGTACGGTTTATCTTTTCTTAACTTGGTTTTTGGGTTGTGATGAGATTCGGCTTTTTGTTTCCTTGCTCTTCAAACTTAAAAATTGGCGCCAGGCGCTTCTTTCCGCCCGCCGTATCACCCCCTCCTCTCAGCCGAGTTTTCTTGATGATGTTGCATAGTTTGAGTACATTTATTATAATAAGCGTCTAGGAGATTAGCGTCTAGGAGATTAGAATTTTTAAATCCTAACATCCTAGTGCCTAATTAACACCCTAGTGCCTTTTCTATGATACGAACAGAATTCATGGCCGCTTTAAATCAAGTTTGTTCCGAACGCGGGATTGAACCGGAGCAAGTTTTGGAAACTCTCAAACACGCCATTCTTGCCGCTTACCGCAAGGATTATGGTAATCCTGATGATATTGTCGCCGAAATTGATAAAGATACTGGCGAAGTAAAGCTTTTGAAAAATGGCGAGGATGTTACTCCCCCCGGTTTTGGCCGGATTGCCGCGCAAACTGCCAAACAAGTGATTTTGCAAGGTGTGCGCGAGGCAGAAAAAACCGCGGTTTTGGTAGAATTCAGCAAAAAAGTTGGCACGCTTATTTCCGGCATGTTACAGCGGCGGGAGGGAGATACCTGGATTGTTGATATTGGACGGACAGTTGGTCTTTTAACCCCCGAGGAGCAGATACCCTCTGAAAATTACCGTCAAAACCAGCGGATGAAATTTTATCTTAAAGAAATTAAAGAAAAGGATGGGAAAAGTGGAATTATTTTATCGCGGACTGATCCGGAATTAGTCAAACTTCTTTTTGAGATGGAGGTGCCGGAAATTGTTTCCGGTAGTGTGGAAATAAAAAATGTTGCTCGCGAACCGGGTTCGCGAAGCAAAGTTGCAGTTTCCAGCAATCAAGAAAAAGTTGACCCAGTTGGTTCTTGTGTTGGGCAACGCGGGGTGCGGGTGCAAGCGGTAACAAACGAACTTGGCGGCGAGCGAATGGATATTATTGTCTGGAATGAAGATGCGGCCAAGTTTATTGCCGCTGCTCTTTCACCGGCCAAGGTTACGGATATTAGCGTGAATAAGAAAAAACGCAAGGCCAAGGTAGAAGTGCCTGAAGACCAACTTTCTTTGGCAATTGGCAAAGGAGGGCAAAATGCGCGTCTGGCCGCCAAATTAACGGGATTTAGTATAGACATTAAGGGGGAGAAAGAAGGTAAAGAGGGCGAAGAGGGTGGGGAAGCGCCGGAACCGCCAAAGGCGGTTGCAACGGTGGCAGGAGAATTAAGTGAGTTGGGTTTGTCTAAACGGGTGGTTAATGTATTGAGTAAGGCCGGAATAACAACGGTTGAAAAACTAAAAAAGCTGAGTTCCGAAGAATTATCAGAAATTAAAGGTGTTGGTAAAAAGGCCGTTGAGGAGATAAAAAAACAACTGAAGGACTGAGAGGCTGAAAGACTGAGAAACGGAGAGTCTGTCTGCAATTTTTCAAGCTTTGTTTGGCAACCAGCTGCCTTTCCGTCAGGAGCGGATATTTCTTTTTGATGAGTAAATCCGCTGAATCCGCCTTCGGCGGAAGGGCATGTGGTTGCCTACAAAATCTATTAAACCAGACTACCTTTAAGGCAGTATAATGCTTGCCATGGTGCAGGATTTAATCAAAGGAGAAATTAGAAGATGAATGGTTTATGTTTAAACACGGTGAAGAATCAGAATTCAGTTACCACGAATTAAGCTACTCAGAAAAGTTTTTAGAAGAAGCAAAAGATTTCGAATTTCCAGTTTTCTTCCCGGAAAAGAAGGGAAATATTACTGTTTATCGCGGAACAAAATGGTCGCGGTCAAATTCTCTGCTTGCGGAGGGAGTCTACTATTACTCCTCACTCGAAGACGCTTTATCTAAATTGCTTGGATCTCGCGAGAAGATTGAATGGGAAAAAGTTTTGCAGGAAACATCAAAATGCATCAGCGGGCAATACGGAAGCGATGTTTTATTTATTCCTACAACCAAAAGTTTAGAAGTAGCCAAAAGATGGCAGGGAAGTGGCGACGTTATTAAGGCGACAGTTCCCCGTTCCTGCGTTATCGATGCACAGGAAGATTTAGAAAAGGGGTTAGGAAAGTTAGTACATAAAGGGGTTGGTTAATTCCTCATTGGTGACAACAATTTTACTTGTTGTCTTCGTAATACTCTCCGGGGTGCTCTTGGAAAGCTGATATGGCTTCTTCAGGACTCTTCCCGAAGGCATCCCAACCGTATCCGACTGTCCACACTCGACCGTCGCTGTGAGTAATCGTATTTCCACGAGAATCACCATAAACCCAAACTTCGTCATTAAAGTAGTCTGGAAGAACTACAAGATCATCGTACTCGGGAAGATATTTATCATACTTAGCTGCCGCACTGTCAGTACCTACTACCCTGGCAATTTTATGCCCTTGCGGAAGTTCTGGCGGACGGGCAGCCAAAGATTCCAATCGTTCCAGCTCCCTGCGGACATCACTTATTCTCACCTTTAATGTTTCACTTGGTTTAGGCTTTTCTGTTTGACTTTGCTCACTACTATTAGGTACCTTAGGTACTTCACCTATCGCTGATCTAGCATTTGTCATATTTTTTCACCTCCCCTCATAAAAATAATCTTACCTGACATACTCAAAAATTACAAGTCCGTAAAAGACAAAACTTTTTCCCGCACTTCAGCTTCCAATTCTGGTGTAATTTCTTGGGTAGACGGGTGATTTTCTTTAAGATACCGCAATACCGCGCCAACCGGTGGTCCCGGTTTCAAACCAAAAGTTTCCATCACCAAATTTCCGTTAATAGTGGCGCGCCTCTCAATTTCTCCGTTCACCTCGCCGATCTTCTCTAAATAGTTTTGGTATTCTTCCGGAAAATACTGCTTAAATAATGCGTCCCCATCCTCAATTGTCCTTTCCCGGTGTAAAGTTGCAAGTTTATTCGTAAGATACGCTTGGGTAGCAATGCGGCGAATAGATTCGCGGTCGCGCCGGGCTAAATTCTTTACCTCAAAAAATTCGCTATCAAATAATGGTGAAGCGGCGACAAACTCAACAATTTCATCTACGGTCTCAACTTGTTCGTAGGTTTCAGTGTTTAAGCCCAATACCCTCATGCCATCTTTAAGATTCTCACTAACTAATACATCGTGCCAGTTTCCCTTGGCGTCTTTGAATCTTTTGAAAAAGCCTTCGGTGCCGTATTTGAATTCCAGTTTTTTTGCCATCATGCCAATAATTGAGGAAAGATGCCCTTTGGAAAAGTAAATCATCTGGCGCTCAAAGTCTTCCTCATCTTGGGCACTGATAAAATCTACATGAACCTTCCTGCCGTCATCAAGTCTAACAAGTGTTGAATAAACAGGGCCGTTGCGGTGGTAGTCAATCAAGTTTTCGCCAAAAATTTCCTCAAAAAGGGACTTATGATAAGGGGAATCTTTCAGGTAAACCAAATCAATATCACCAAAACTTTCCTTGTCAGCAAGCTGTTTGGCAGGTTCAATCCTTTGAAAAGAACCCTCTGTCTTTCTTAGAATTCCCGCAACGACAGAATCATACTCGGCTTTTTGAATGCGCTCCGCGGCTTCGCCGAAGAGTTTTGTTCTAGGTTCGTATTTTGGTAAATCTTCAGATAGTGGTGGTTGCTGTTCTGGCATAAAACTTAACTTGATTATATCATCAAAACAAAAACCCCAACTTCCGTTGGGGTTACTCTGTCGCAGGCAATCACCTGCCCTAAAGTCCTCTCGACCACTGGCCGAGAGCCTACCGTGACTTTAGGGCATGTGGCTGCCTACCAAAAATAATTTTCTCAGGGTAGGGATCGCATTTATCATTCGAAAGGTGAATAAGTCCACCAATGATAAAATATAAATCCCCACCCTGAGGTTGACGAGAGACTAAACTATCCCGGCTTTTTTGAGAGCCGCGGCCATTGCGGTTTGCGGTTCGCCATCTTCATCGAAAGCATCCACTTTTGCCGCTTCGGCTGCAAGCTCGGCTTCGAACCGAGCGATTTCGGCCTTGAGGGTTTCACGATCGTCCCGTGCCCGCGGGTTAGCAGCTAACACCGGTACCCCTTCTACTGTTTGAGTGATTTGGAACTTAACAATCAAGATCCAAGTTTCACTCGGTTGGGGTTGG
>Ga0194112_10007806_pt1 | contig 13875 bp, 12 predicted proteins | sample TA2MahC400mmetaG_FD_146191 | JGI IMG/M metagenome (GOLD analysis project Ga0194112, IMG submission 146191) | Freshwater microbial communities from Lake Tanganyika, Tanzania - TA2015016 Mahale Deep Cast 400m | ecosystem: Environmental > Aquatic > Freshwater > Lake | place: Tanzania: Lake...
CCGCGATTACCGCGACACCGTCTTCCTGCCGGAAACCGACTTCCCGATGCGCGGCGGTCTGCCGAAGAAGGAGCCGGAAATCCTCGAAAAGTGGGGCGACCTGTACGGCACCCTGCGCGCCAAGCGTCAGGCCGAGGGCGCACCGCTGTTCGTGCTGCACGACGGCCCGCCCTATGCCAACGGCGACATCCACATCGGCCACGCCCTGAACAAGACCCTCAAGGACTTCGTGGTCCGCAGCCAGTTCCTGATGGGCAAGGACGTCGACTACGTCCCCGGCTGGGACTGCCACGGACTGCCGATCGAATGGAAGATCGAGGAGAAATTCCGCAGTCAGGGCAAGCGCAAGGACGAGGTGTCCAAGGCCGCCTTCCGGGCCGCCTGCCGCGAGTATGCCGCCGGCTGGATCGACGTCCAGCGCGACCAGTTCAAGCGCCTGGGCATCCTGGGCGACTGGGACCACCGCTACGCCACGATGGACTTCGGCACCGAGGCGGCCATTGTCGCTGAGTTCCACAAGTTCAAGAACTCGGGCCAGCTCTATCGCGGCTCCAAGCCCGTCATGTGGTCGCCGGTCGAACGCACCGCCCTGGCCGATGCCGAGATCGAGTATCACGACCACGTCTCGCCCACGATCTGGGTCAAGTTCCCGGTCATCGCCGCTACCGACGACCATCCCGACGACCTGCTGGCCTTCCGCCATTCGACGCCCTCGGTGGTCATCTGGACCACCACGCCCTGGACCATCCCGGCCAACCGCGCCATCAGCTTCGGCCCCGACATCGCCTATGGCCTGTATGAGGTCGCGGCGATGGAGCAGGGGCTCGAGTTCCAGCCCTGGGCCAAGCCCGGCGACCGCCTGATCCTGGCCGACAAGCTGGCCGAAGACGTGCTGAAGACCGCCAAGGTCGCCTCCTGGACCCGGCTGGACGACATCGATCCCTCCGGCCTGGTCTGCGCCCACCCCCTGGCCGAGCTGGACGACGGCTACCGCTTCAACGTGCCGCTCTTGGACGGCGATCACGTCACCGATGACGCCGGCACCGGCTTTGTCCACACCGCGCCCGGCCACGGCGCCGACGACTTCGAGGTGTGGAAGGCCCACGGCCATCACGAGGTGCCCGACACCGTCGATCCGGACGGGACCTACTATCCGCACGTGCCCCTGTTCGCGGGTCGCAAGGTCTTGGAGACCGAAGGCAAGAAGACCGGCAAGTTCGGCGACGCCAACCCGGCAGTGGTCGAAAAGCTGATCGAGGCCGGCACGCTTCTGGCGCGCGGGCGGCTGGAACACAGCTACCCCCACAGCTGGCGCTCCAAGGCGCCGGTGATCTTCAGGAACACGCCGCAGTGGTTCATCCGCATGGACGAGCCGCTGAAGTCCGGCGAGACCCTGCGCGACACCGCGCTGGAGGCGATCGACGCCACCGCCTTTCACCCGGCGGCGGGCAAGAACCGCATCCGGTCGATGGTCGAGAGCCGCCCCGACTGGCTGGTCAGCCGCCAGCGCGCCTGGGGTACGCCTCTGGCCATGTTCGTCGACAAACATACCGGCCATCCGCTGCACGACGATGCCGTCGATGCTCGTATCCTAAGCGCGATCGAGCAGGGCGGTGCCGACGCCTGGTTCGAAACACCCGATGCCGACTTCCTGGGCCTGCACGATCCGGCCAAGTACGAGAAGGTCACGGACATCCTGGATGTGTGGTTCGATAGCGGCTGCACCCATGCCTTCACTCTCGAGCCGCGTGATCCGGCCCAGGGCTACACCGGCGACCGCCCGTCGCACTGGCCCGCCGACCTCTATCTCGAAGGCTCGGACCAGCATCGCGGCTGGTTCCAGTCCAACCTCTTGGAAGGCTCCGGCACGCGCGGCCGTGCCCCCTACAAGGCGGTCCTGACCCACGGCTTCACCCAGGACGAGAACGGGGAGAAGATGTCCAAGTCGCGGGGCAACACCACCGACCCCGCCGTGGTCATCAAGGAGTCGGGCGCCGACATCCTGCGCCTGTGGGTCGCCCTGGTCGACTACGCCGAGGACCAGCGGATCGGCAAGCAGATCCTCCAGACCACCGTCGACGCCTATCGCAAGCTCCGCAACACAGTCCGCTACCTGCTGGGTGCCCTGGCCGACTTCGACGAGGCCGAACGCCTGCCGCTGGACCAGATGCCGCCGCTGGAGCGGTTCATCCTGCACCGCCTGTGGGAATTGGATGGCCAGGTCCGCGCCGCCTACGACACCTACCGCTTCCAGGACGTGGTGCGCCCGGTGCTGGAGTTCTGCTCCAACGACCTGTCGGCACTCTATTTCGACATCCGCAAGGACAGCCTCTACTGCGACCGCCCCGACGCGGCCCGGCGGCGGGCGGCCAGAACCGTCATGGACGAAGTGTTCATGCGCCTGACGGCCTGGCTGGCCCCGCTGACGCCGTTCACGATGGAGGAGGCCTGGACGACGCGCTTCCCCGACGCAGGCAGCAATTGTGAGCGGGTGATCCCAGAGACGCCGGCCGAATGGCGCGACGACGAGGAGGCCGAGCGGTGGGCTAAGGTGTGGATGGTTCGTGAGGCAGTTAATGCACAGCTTGAGCAAGAGCGCATCTTCAAGCGGATCGGTTCGGGGCTTGATGCGGTCGTGCGTGTTTATCTCGACCCGCACGTCCTTGGCTATCTGGAAGCCTTTGAGGGCCTCGATCCAGCCGAGGTGTTTATTGTCAGCGAGGCTATTGTTTCAGCCGGGCCAGCGACTGAAAAAGCATTCCAAGATGACGACTACAGCAATGTGGAAACCGCAGTAGCAGCCTCGAGCTTGCGCAAATGCGCCCGCTCCTGGCGGCGCGTGCCCGATGTCGGCTCCGACCCGGACTACCCGGACCTCAGCGCCCGTGACGCCGACGCCGTGCGGGCCTGGGACGCGACCCAGGCGGCCTAAAACCGGGTCTCACCGGCCATGATCCTGGCGTGGGCGGCGGGCGTCAGCTTCTGATAGCCCGCCTTGCCGCCCCGCACATAGACGGTGCCCTGGCCCCGCGCGGGGTCGAAGCCGTCGGTCACCAGATCGACTTTGCGGTATTTGAACGTGCCTGTGGTCTCCAGCGCCGGCGCGACCCGCACGAAGACGGGACGGGCGAAGGTCGGCAGTTCGGCATCGACGTGATCGGCAAAGGCCTGAGGCTTGAAGGCACCATCCGTCACCACCGTGACCATCCCGGCCTTGCCGTCCGTGCCCGGCACCGCCACGCCATAGGCGATGACCTCTTCGATGCCCGGCGCCTCGGCCAGCCGCTGCTCGACTTCCGATGTCGAGACGTTCTCCCCCTTCCAGCGGAAGGTGTCGCCGATGCGATCGACGAAATAGAAATAGCCGTCCCCGTCCTGGCGCATCAGGTCGCCGGTGCGGAACCACCGGTCACCCTTTTCGAACACGTCGGTCAGGATCTTTTTGGCCGAAGCCTCCTTGTCGGCATATCCCGAGAAGTCATGGCGGATGTCGTCGCCGATCCGCCCGATGGCCTCTCCGATCTCGCCGTGGCCGACTTCCGCGCACAGACCATTGGGCAGGCGAGCCGGCATCTCGCTGTCCAGGTCAAACCGCACCAGACGAATGTTCAGCTGGGACTTCAGATACCAAGGCACCCGGCCGATGGAGCCCTGGCGACCGTCGAAATTGAACAGCGACACATTGCCTTCGGTCGAGCCGTAGAATTCCAGAACGTCGGGAATGGCGAACCGCCCCTGGAAATCCGGCCAGACGTCGGGACGCAGCCCGTTGCCGAACGCCAGCCGCAGCTTGTGCTCCCGGTCGGCCGGGCCTTCGGGACAATTGACCAGATAGCGGCACAGCTCGCCGATATAGACGAACAGGGTCGCCTGGCTATCGCGCACGTCGCTCCAGAAGTTGGAGGCGGAGAACTTGCGCCGCACCACCAGCCGTCCGCCGTTCAACAGCGCCGGACCGATCCCGACCAGCCCCCCTGTGGAGTGATAGAGCGGCAGGACATTATAGGTCCGGTCCGCCGCCGTGGCCGCCGTGGCGCCTGCAAAGGCGCGCATATAGGTCCGGGCACGCGAATGCGGAATGCGCGCGGCCTTGGGCAGGCCGGTGGTGCCAGACGTATAGATGAACAGGGCCGTGTCGCGGTTCGTGATCCCTTCGCGGATCGAGCGGGGCGGGCGCACCGCCGACGCGCTTCGCAGATCGCTTTCCAGGTTGCGACGATGACCGGACTGCTCGGCCTCCGAGAGGCCCAGAACCCACAGCATCAAGGTCTTGTCGCAGAACGGTCGGGCGGCCTCGACCTGGGCCCAGTTGATCTCGTCGGCGATGACGTGGGCGACCCCTGCGATGTTCAGGCAATGCGCCAGCGGCTGGCCGCTCAGGTTGGTGTTGATCAGGGCGGTGACGATCCCGGCCTTCGACAGGCCCATCCAGCAGGCGATGTAGTCGGCCCGATTGCACATCACCAGGCCGACGGTTTCCCCTCGGCGGATGTTGCGAGTGCGCGCCCAGTTGCCGTATCGGTTGGCCAGCTGGTCCAGCTCGCGATAGGTCAGGCTGCGGTGATCGTCCTCGATGGCGACATTGTCTGCGAAGCGATCGACGGCCTCTTCAAAGTCGTCGCAGACCAGGTCCGCGCTATCCGGCTTGATCGGCTTGATGCGTTTCAGCAGCCGGGCCAGGCCGCCCACGAATTTCACGTCGCGCCGAATGTCGCTGGCCAGGCCCATGGTCGCTTGCGCTCCGTCGGAGTGGGTCGAGGTCACCTCCGGTGATGGACGGCACACCCGGCCCGGTCAACGACATCGCTCCTCCTCTGCCGAATTTGCGTCGATTCGTGTGGCAAGGTCGCCATGACGCAAGGTCAGGATCGACTTTGAGTTTCTATCTTCTCGCCACGTCATAGTCCCTGCGCGAGGCGATGATGGTCACGATGAACCCCGCCAGCACATCCAGCAACACCATCGTCAGGATCAGAAAGAACACCGACGTGGCGAACCCGGGCAACAGCAGGAACTGAACCAAACAAACAACGAACAGGATCATCGACAGGGCGTGATTGATGATCGCCGCCCGCTGGCTGGTCGTCGACTTCAGAAGCTCGACGAACAACAGACCCAGCGCCAGAAACAGCACCAGATCTCCCACCGTCACCGACCACTGCGCCCCCGACGCCATGTTCAGCGTCAGCAAAGGATCGGACAGCACGTCGGACGCGACCGCCGGCCCGCCCGCCTCGCGCCCCGCAAACAGAAGGATGACATTGTAGACCACCACCGGCACGATCAGCAGAGGAAGGGCGACCAGCATGGCGTATCCCGATCGCGGCCCATCGCCGCCTGCTCTGAATAGCTTGGTTTGCGGGACGCGTGTAGCAGGGCCGTGGCGCAGGTTCGGACGGATGCTTAAATCCTTTTGCAGGGTCGCGTGTTCTATGCTGCCATCGTGGTTCTGGGCACCGGCCCGGAAAGGATTCCATGCTCTACGCCCTGCACGAACTGGCCTATAATTCGGCCCTGCCTTTTCGTTTTGGGGCCCAGGCGGCCCGCCAGTTCTGGACCTCTCCCCTGAACCCGGCCAGCGAGACGGCGCTCGGCCGCACAGCCTTTGCTTCGGCAGAGCTGTTCGAAAGCGTGACGCGCCGGTACGGCAAGCCGGCCTGGGGGCTTGAGACGGTCCGGATCGACGGCCATTCGGTGCGCACGGTCGAACAGGTGATCTGGTCCTCGCCCTGGTGCCGGCTGGTGCGTTTCGCCCGCAACATCGGGGATCTGAAGCGCGCCGGAAAGCCGGCCGCAGCGCCCAGCGTCCTGATCGTGGCGCCGCTGTCGGGCCACTATGCCACCCTGTTGCGCGGCACGGTCGAGACCTTCCTTCAGGACCACGACGTCTATGTCACCGACTGGGTCAATGCGCGTCAGGTGCCGATGCTGGAAGGCCGGTTCGACTTCTACGACTATATCGACCACGTCCGGATCATGCTGGCCGAGATCGGGCCCCGCGCCCATGTGGTGGGTGTGTGCCAGCCCGGGCCGCCGGTCCTGGCTGCTGCCGCCGTCATGGCGGCCGAGAACGACCCCAACCGACCGGCGTCGATGATGTTCATGGGCTCGCCCATCGACGCACGGCTGTCGCCCACCGTCACCAATCGCCTGGCCGAGGAAAAGCCCTTCGCTTGGTTCGAATCCAACATGATCCACACCGTGCCCTGGCCGTATCCGGGCTTCGGTCGCCAGGTCTATCCGGGGTTTGTCCAGCTCTACGCCTTCATGTCGATGAACGAGGCGCGTCACCACGACGCCCACCGGGACTATTTCGACAGCCTGGTGAAGGGCGACGGCGACGGGGTCGATAAGCATCAGCAGTTCTACGATGAATATCTCTCGGTGCTGGACCTGACCGAGGAATTCTACCTCCAGACCATCGACATCGTTTTCCAGTCGCATCTGCTCCCCCGCGGTCTGCTGCAGCATCGTGGTCAGGCGGTTGACCCCTCGGCCATCACAGACATCGGTCTGATGACGGTCGAAGGCGAGAAGGACGACATCTCCGGCGTCGGCCAGACCCAGGCCGCGCACGGTCTGTGCCTCAATGTTCCCGAGGATCGCCGCGTCCTCTACGTTCAGCCCGAGGTCGGCCACTACGGCGTCTTCAACGGCCGCCGCTTCCGCGAGGAGATCTATCCGCGCGCGCGTGATTTCATCGCCGATAACGAAAAGCTCAGTGCAGTACCGGGACGGACAGAGACTGCCGCTTGAAGGTGGCGCCACCCTGCGGCTTTCGGTGAACCCTCGCGCCATGCGGATCGCGGTCCGCATCGACCAGCGCACCCGCGAAGCCGTGGCGGTCGCGCCTGGCGCTCGCCACCTGGCGACCGCCGTCGCGTTCGCACGCAGCAAGACCGACTGGATCACCGAGCGCCTGGCCGCCTGTATGCAGCCCAGGCCCTTCCGTCCGGAAATGGCCATTCCCGTCGCAGGCCGCCCGACCCGGCTTGAAGCGACAGGCACCGCAGCCGCAGCCCGTCTGGTCGAAACCACGGAGGGGCAGCTCATCCGCGCGGGCGGGGAGGGGGAGGCCTTCGGACGCCGGGTCGAAGCCCTGCTCAAGCGTCGCGCGCGCGAGGCGCTGACCGAGCGTACCCATGTGCACCGGACACGGCTCGGCCAAGCCCCGGTTCGGGTCTCGATCGTCGATACCCGATCGCGTTGGGGCTCCTGCAGCCCGCACAACCGCTCGATCCGCTACTCCTGGCGGGTCATCATGGCTCCGCCGGAGGTGCTGGACTATCTGGCCGCGCATGAGGTCGCGCATCTGGTCCACGCAGATCACAGCCCCGCCTACTGGGCCGTCGTGCATGACCTGATCGGCGACCACCGGCCCCATCGCCGCTGGCTGCGGGATCATGGCGAGGCGCTGCATGCCTGGGGCGGTGCGACCTAGGCGCGGCCCTTGCTGCCCAGCATATTCAGGCGATCGGGAATATGCGGTTCGGGCTCGAAGGCGATCAGGGCGACGCACAGGCCGGCCCACAGCGCATAGCTGACGCCGACTACGGCCGCGGCAGGCAGCATCATCACCCCATACAGAAGCAGCCGCGTTTCCGTCGATCCGATGGCCTGGAACACGCTGCCTGATCCGATCAGGCCCCAGATCACCATCACCAGGGCGAACAGGGTCTGCAAGGCGACCGCCAGAAGCCCCCCGTAGAACATGAAGCGCCAGACGATGCCCAGCCGGGTCGCGGGACGGCCGGTACGCTCACGCTGCAATCGGACCTGGCGCAGACCCAGCGGCATGGCGACGGCCCCGATCACCAGCATCAGCAGACGCCAGTCCAGATCCAGTCCCGGCACCCAGTTCAGCGGCGGCCAGATCGCCAGGGTCAGGATCAGGGGCGGCCAGCAGACCGCCGCCAGCCCTGCCAGCCACAGCCGCCCTCGCCCACGACGCCACTTGACCGGCGTCTGGCCTGGCACAGCAAAGAGGAGATCGTGCGCTTTCATCGCGTGGGTGCCGGTCGTTCGCCGGAATAGTCATAGAAGCCCCGACCGGACTTGCGCCCCAGCCAGCCCGCCTCGACATATTTCACCAATAGCGGACATGGGCGGTACTTGCTGTCCGCCAGGCCGTCGTAGAGCACGTTCATGATGGCCAGGACGACGTCCAGCCCCATGAAGTCGGCCAGCTCCAGCGGCCCCATGGGGTGGTTGGCCCCAAGCTTCAGCGCCTTGTCGATCGAGGCCACGTCCCCCACCCCTTCGTACAGGGTGAAGATCGCCTCGTTGATCATCGGCACCAGGATGCGGTTGACGATGAAGGCGGGGAAATCCTCCGCCTGGGTCGTGGTCTTACCCAGGCTTTCGGCGAAGGCGACGGCCGCGTCATAGGTCTGGGCCGAGGTGGCGATGCCCCGCACGATCTCGACCAGCTTCATCACCGAGGCCGGCTTCATGAAATGCAGGCCGATGAACCGCTCCGGTCGGTCCGTCACCGACGCCAGCCGGGTGATGGAGATCGATGAGGTGTTGGACGCCAGAAGCGTGTCGGGACCCAGGTAGGGGGTCAGGTCCGTGAAGATGGCCTTCTTGACCACCTCGTCCTCGGTGGCCGCCTCGATCACCAGGTCCGCGCGCCCGACCTCGGCCAGGTCGCTGGTCACCGAGACTCGTCTCAGCGCCGCCTCGGCCGCTTCAGAAGACATGAGCCCGCGTCCCGATTGCCGCGCCAGGCTGGTGCCGATCGCGCCAAGTGCCTGGGGCAGCCGGTCCGAGGCGATATCATAGAGGGTGACCGCATATCCCCCGGCCGCGACCGCCTGGGCGATCCCCACGCCCATCTGACCGGCGCCGACCACGGAAACTGTATGGAACGATACGGTCATCACTCGAACGGATCAGCAGGCCCCCGCGCCCTTGGACACCTTAAGGGGGCGACCGACGCACGGGAAGGGGCTCAAAGGCCGTAGAGCGCCGGTGCCACGCTGTTGTTGAACAGGATGCGCACGAAGTTGAGCAGCAGCAGCACCACGATCGGCGAGACGTCGATCCCACCCAGACTGGGGATAATGCGGCGGAACGGCTCCAGCAGGGGGCGTGTCATACCGTCCAGAAAGGCCGCAAGCTGGCTGACGAAGCGGTTCCGGTGGTTGACGATGTCGAAGGCGAAGAGCCAACTCAGGATCGCCGAGGCGATGATGAACCAGATCATCAGCGAAATGATCGCGTTGACCAGCCAGACCAAGGCTTCGCCCATGAACTTTCCTTACGTCGCAGACCAGCCCGGACGGGCCCTTGGGCGCTTCTAGCGGGTGCGACCGACCAAGGCCAAGGGAGAACTCGATGCGGCGCGGCCGACCGGCGCGACCCGTTGACACGCCCGTCCGAGCCCGCCTATGTCCGCGCTCGCCTGGACACCCGGAAACGGGGCCGTAGCTCAGTTGGTAGAGCGCGTCGTTCGCAATGACGAGGTCAGGGGTTCGACTCCCCTCGGCTCCACCAGGCGTGTTTCAGAGATATTGCGACTTGCGGTCCAGCGGCAGGCCCGATGCGCCCGGGCGGCGGCGTTGCGCGACCGTCTGGTAGACCAGGACCGACCCGCGCTCGAAGCCCTTGGCGAACAGGGCGAAATAGATCAGCCACAGCCGGGTGCGGGCTTCGCCGACCATGTCGTAGGCGGTGTCGCGGGCCTCATATAGACGCCGGGTCCACTCCCGCAGCGTCAGCTCGAAGTGCTCGCGCATATTCTCGACGTCCAAGGTTTCGAAGCCGAGGCGGCCCAGGTTGGTGACGGTCATTCCAATGGTGTCCAGCTCGCCGCCCGGGAAGATGAAGCGGGTGATGACCTTGGTCGTCGGGGTCGGACGGATGGCGCCCTTGCCGCCCCGGCGCACCGAGGCCTGGTGGAAGTACAGACCGCCGGGCTTCAGCAGGCGGTGCATCTGGTTGAAGTGCCGCTCGTGGTTGGCGAAGCCGGCGTGTTCGAACATCTCGACCTGGGCGATGGCGTCATAGGCGCCGAGGGCGTCGACCTCACGGTAGTCCTTCAGTTCCAGGGTGATCCTGTCTTCCAGACCCAGCAGGCGGACGCGGGCGCGGGCGTGATCCAGCTGGGCCTGTGACAGGGTCACGCCATGGACGTGGACACCGTAGTTCTGGGCCGCCCAGCAGGCCAGGCCGCCCCAGCCGCAGCCGACGTCGAGCAGCCGCTGGCCGGGCTGAAGCCGCAGCTTGCGACAGATGCGGTCCAGCTTCTCGGCCTGGGCCTCTTCGAGGGTGGCGTCCGGCCGGGTGAAATAGGCGCTGGAATAGACCATGCGCGGATCGAGGAAGAGGCCGTAGAAGTCGTTGCCGACGTCGTAGTGGAACTGGATGAAGTCTTGGTCCCGTCGGCGGCCCTTGTCGCGACCTACGCCGTCGTCGCCCGTGGCGTCCCAGGCCGGCAGCTGGGTCGCACCCTCGTCCTTGCCGCCCGTCAGGAAGGGAACGGCCTCGCGCGCGATCAGCATGCGGTCGAGGTTGCGGGCCAGATGGACGGCGCGGCCGTGATCCCAGCGGTCGGCGGCTTCGAGAGGTGAACCGCCCTCCACGCGCAGGTCGCCCGAGGCGAACTGTTCGAACAGGGTCATCAGGCCAGGCTTGAGGATCAGCCGGCGGACCGCGCTCGGCCGGGCGATCACGATCTGGATGTCGTCTCGCGCACCGGGGCCGAGCGGCAGGACCTCACCGTTCCAGAGCCTCAGGCTGAGGTCGGCGCGCAGGTGTTCGGCGACGTGGGCGGTAATGCGGCGCGCGGACTGAAGCCGGCGGTCGGCGACGTCGGTCATGGGTATATCCGTCCACTTTGCTGGTGGCTGTTTGCACTAGGGCGGCGGATAGGGCCACCCTCCCTTTCGTCGTCCTCAGGGAAGCTTCGCTCCGCCTAAGGATGACGAAAGGGAGTGAGTGGCAGCGGGCTCTTTCGGGCAGGGGAAGGGTGGCTTTGACGTTGACTCCGGCCGACCCTTGCGTCTATGTCGCCGCTCTTCGCCCGCGGGGTCACCCGGCGGGCCATTCTTTTTTGCGTTTAGGCTGAGGCTCAACATGTACGCGGTGATCCAGACCGGCGGCAAGCAGTACCGGGTTCAACCGGGCGACGTGATCGTGGTCGAGAAGCTGGACGGCGATGCCGGTTCGGACGTCTCATTCGGTGATGTCCTGATGCTGGGTGGCAATAACGGCGTGACCCTGGGCGCGCCGATGATCGACGGGGCGGCGGTGGCCGCAACCCTGATCGAGACCCGCAAGGGCGACAAGATCAAGATCTTCAAGAAGACCCGCCGCCAGGGCTACCGCCGCACCAACGGCCATCGCCAGATGGAATCGGTCCTGCGCATCACTGGCATCGAAGGTTCGGGCCAGTCCGCCAAGTGGGACGGCGAAACCTCGCTGATGACCCGGGCCGAGATCAATGCCCGTGCCCGTGGCCTGGCTCCGCGCACGGTCGATTCGGTCCCTCAGGTCCAGGCCGGAGCTGATACAGCCATCGAAGGCTGAACCCATTGGCGCCTCTCGGCGTATCGACATGAATGCCAGGACCGCCGGACGGCCTCTGGTACAGCTATAAGGAGCGGATCATGGCTCACAAGAAATCCGGTGGTTCATCGCGTAACGGTCGCGACTCGGAATCCAAACGCCTCGGCGTCAAGAAGTTCGGCGGCGAGCATGCCCTGGCCGGCAACATCCTGGTGCGTCAGCGCGGGACCAAGTTCCACCCCGGCACCAACGTCGGCCTGGGCCGCGACCACACCCTGTTCGCACTGGAAACCGGCGCGGTGAAGTTCACCCGCAAGGCCGGCGGCCGTTGCTATGTCTCGATCCTTCCGGCCAACGACGACCAGGCGATGGCGACCGCCGCCGAGTAGTCCGACCGCCATGCCGGATCGGGTCGCTCGATGAAGCCGCCGATCCGGACCAGGGCCATGCCGCGGGGAGTCTGGATCACCAGGCTCCCCGTTTGCACATTCCCGCCTCGACCTCCGTCCGAGCCCTGAGACCAGGTGATGGAGACTGCGTTCGAGGCTTGGCCATGTCCGTCATCGAGACTTCCCCGCCTATCGAGACACGACGGCTGACGTTGCGCATGCCGGTCGAACAGGACTGCGCCCGCCTCGCTGATCTGGCCAACGATCGCGATATCGCGCGCATGACTCTGCGGATGCCGCACCCATTTGCGATGGCGGACGCGCGCGCCTTCGTCTCCGGGTGCGCGGCCCAGAATCCGGCTACGGCCCGCACCTTCGCCATCGAGCACGAGAGCCACGGCTTGGTCGGCGTCATCGGTCTGTTCGAAGACGGAAGTCCGATCCCCGAAGCCGGCTACTGGGTCGGTCGGCCGTTCTGGGGGCGCGGCTTCGCGACCGAGGCGCTGGCTGCAGCAAGCCAGTGGGCGCGCCGCAGCTGGAAACGTCGTGCCCTGGTGTCCGGCCATTTCCACGACAATCCTGCCTCGGGCAGGGTCCTGGAAAAGGCAGGCTTTCTTTATACCGGCGAAGTGCGCCCCGGTTTCAGCCGGGCCCGCAACGCCGCCGTCCAGGTCCGTCGCATGGTGTGGATGGCCTGAGGCCTAGAGGGTAACCGCCAGGGTTCGGTTGCCGCGTGTTTCAACCCGGCGCATCAGCACGATGGGTTCGAGCCCATCGGCACTGACCGGCGCAATCAGGAACCAGCTGCCGGCTGGCAAGCCGTCGAAGCGGAACTGGCCGTCGGTGCAGGGTATGGAGCGCACGAAGCCGCGATAGTCCGCATCGGGGTCGGCCACCGTGCGCTGGCGTACCACCGAGGCAGGGATGGCGGCGCGGTTGGTCGAACCGTAAAGGGTCGCAAAGCGAGCCCGGGTATAGGGTGTGTCTGGCGTCAACCCGACCGAGCCGGTACAGCCGTAGGTCTGACCCCGCAGGTTGAAGTCCACGCGACCCTCGATCGAGGCCTGACCGGGCTGAGTCGACCAGGCGAAATCATCGGCGCTGAAGGCTGAAGAGGACGCGGTCGCCACCGGTCGGGGGGTCGGCACGGGAGCGCAGGCCGCGAGGACCGAGACCGTCAGGCCGGTGATCAGGAATGCGCGGACAGTCATGAAGGGGCTCCAGGGGAAGTCAGGCGAGCCCTTTTCCACCCCTGAACCGACCCCGGTCAAGGCCTGGCGGGCCCGCCCTCCTCAAGCGGGGTCTCGACGCCGACGGGTCCATGCTGGGCATGGAACATGCGGTCCAGGCGCTTCTCCAGCCGGATCTTGATCCCGTCGATCAGGCTGAACACCACTGGGATGAACAGCAGCGACAGGACGGTCGAGGTGATCAGTCCCCCGATCACCGCAATGGCCATGGGCGACCGGAACGATGTGCCGGGGAAGAAGGCGAGGGCAATCGGGAACATGCCCAGACCCATGGCCATGGTGGTCATGATGATGGGGCGCGCCCGCTTGTGGGCCGCATCTCGAAGCGCGGCGTGACGCCCCATGCCATCGCGCATGGCCATGATGGCGTAATCGACCAACAGGATGGAGTTCTTGGCCGCGATCCCCGTCAGCATGATGATGCCGATCAGAGCCGGCATGGACAAGGATTTGCCGGTGATCAACAGGGCAAAGAAGGCCCCGCCGAACGACACCGGCAAGGCCGCCAGGATGGTGATTGGGTGGAAGAAGCTGCCGAACAGAAGGACCAGCACGACGTACATCAACAGGATGCCGGTCACGATGGCGAAGATGAAGCCGGTGGCCAGGTCGGCGTTGCTTTCCGCGTCCCCGGTCAGCTGCTGCATCACGCCGGCCGGCAGGTTCTGCATGATCGGCAGCTCGTCGATGGCGCGGGTCGCGTCACTGAGCGCGATGCCGCTGAG